>Ga0181516_10003337_pt1 | contig 10810 bp, 7 predicted proteins | sample PEATcosm2014_Bin_25_FD_121104 | JGI IMG/M metagenome (GOLD analysis project Ga0181516, IMG submission 121104) | Peatland microbial communities from MTU Mesocosm Facility, Houghton, MI, USA - PEATcosm2014_Bin01_10_metaG | ecosystem: Environmental > Terrestrial > Soil > Wetlands > Peat | place...
AACACCGGGCTGGGCCAAATCTACACTCGGTGGGCTCGCGCTGCCTCCAGAGCCAAAGCCAGCCGGTCAAAAAACTGACTGCGCTCACTCTGAAATCAGCACGCTTGAGAAATCGCGGCTAGTGCCTGTAATGTGCTCTAGTTTCTGCTGCGCATTTTGGAAAGCAGCCGCAGAATCTCAAGGTAGAGCCACACCAGCGTGACCATGATCCCGAAGGCGCCGTACCACTCCATGTACTTGGGAGCGCCGTACTGCACGCCCTGCTCGATGAAGTCGAAGTCGAGGACCAGGTTGAGGGCCGCGATGCCCACGACGACGAGGCTGAATCCTATCCCGACCACCCCGGACCCGTTGATGCTTGTGAACTGAATGCCGAAGAAACTCAGCAGCATTTCAATCAGGTAAAAAAAGAAGATGCCACCCGTGGCTGCGACAACGCCGAGGCGGAACTTCTGCGTAACCTTAATCAAACCCGAGCGATAAGCAAGCAGGAGAACAAAGAGGGTGCCGAAGGTCAGGCTGACCGCCTGGATGGCGATGCCGGGATAACGCAATTCGAGCATGGCCGACAATCCGCCGAGCACCAGGCCTTCGAGCAGCGCGTAGATGGGCGCCGTCACCGCGGACCATTGCTTCTTGAAGGTTGTGACCAGGGCGCAGATCAGTCCGCCGATCAATCCGATCAACATAAGCGGCCCGACGGCTGTCATGTCGTGCGTGGGAAGAAAGAGGCTCCACGTCCAGGCTGCGGTGGCAATGGCGCACACAAGCAGGACGCCGGTTTTGTTCACGGTGCCGCTGAGCGTCATCCGGTCCGCGGCGTCGATCGATATTCCCGAGGGGCCTCCGTACTGCGCGTCGGAAATATTGCTGAAGGTGTTGGCGCCCAGTGCCGGGTTGGAGGTCTTCATCAGTGCCATCGTGTCTTCTCCCTAATGCGCATGCGAATTCGAGTCCTGTCGGGGCAGACCGCGCAGAAATCCGTCCCCAGACTCATTTTAGACGAAGGATAGGCCCAATTAGACGCAAGGCGCGGGCGAGTGAATCAGCGGGAAGTTCCAAAGTTACTTATAGAAATGCCCCCGGAAGTGCTGTAAAGTGGACGGCAATGAATCCTGACCTTCCTAACAGTCTTGAAGAACAGGTCGAGGAACTGCGTTCCCGAGTGCGCCGGCTGGAAAAGACACTCCTTGAATACGGCATTCTTCAGCAACAGGCGGAGGCCCCGCCTTCCGCACCACTGCCCGTGCCGCCGGCTTCTTTGCCCCTGGCAGCCTTGGAACAAGGCGTCCCGCAGCCGGAGTCGTTTGCGCAGACGCCAATTCCGCCGCCGCCGATTTTCTCCGAGCACTCAACGACTGGATTCTCCACGCCTGAAGACGGCCGTTCCCTGGAGAGCCGGATCGGCTCGCAGTGGTTCAACCGCGTCGGCATTCTGGCCGTGCTCATCGGCATGGCGTGGTTCCTGAAGCTGGCCATCGACAATCACTGGATCGGCCCGTTGGGAAGAGTGTTGATTGGGCTGATTGCAGGCGCGGGTCTTATCGCCTGGTCGGAGCGGTTTCGCAGCCGCGGATATGCGGCCTTTTCCTATTCCTTGAAGGCGGTTGGGAGCGGCATTCTTTATCTGTCGCTGTGGGCGGCATTCTCGCTCTTCCATCTGGTGCCGCCAGGGGTTGCCTTTGCGGCAATGATCGCTGTGACCGCGTTCAACGGATTCATGGCGTGGATTCAGGACGCGGAGTTGCTGGCTCTCTATGCAATCGTTGGAGGCCTGAGCACGCCGTTGCTGCTCTCGACTGGCGAAAACCATGAAGTCACGCTGTTCAGTTATCTGCTGCTTCTGGATGTTGCGGTGCTGCTGCTGGTTGCGCTGCGTCCCTGGTCGCGGTTGCTTTTCGGCGCATTTCTGGGCTCAGTGTTGTTCTTTACTGGCTGGTGGTTCGAGTTCTATTCCGATGCCCAGTCGTTGCGCACCGCCATTTTCCTTGGATGTTTCTTTCTGATTTTTGCGTTTGCGCCGCGCCTTGTGCAGGCAAGATCAGGAGATGATGAGCATTTCTCCGGATGGGACACACTTGCGCTGGTGTTGCTGCCCATTGCCAACGCAGCGCTTGGTTTCATCGCCTTTTATGCGATCCTCGATGAACCGGGAACCGACTGGGCACAACCGTGGCTGGCGGTAGTGTTTGCCGGGTTCTATCTGTTGATGCTTCGGCTGCCGGCACAGGGGAGGCTGAGGGCGAGCCCTGCATTGCTTTCGGGGCTTCATCTTGCAGCGGCGGTGGTCTTCCTCACCATCGCGATACCTCTCAAGGCGCATGGGCGCTGGCTGACGATTGGCTGGCTGGTGGAAGGAGCGGCGCTGCTTTGGGTCGCGAGCCGCGTGCGGTCGCTGCTGCTGCGCGTGCTGGCGGTGCTGTGCCTTGGGCTTGGGCTCGTCGCGCTCGTCATAGTGAATCCGGAGGCCTCGACCACTCCCATTTTCAATGAGCGCTTTGGAACTTATTGCGCGGCAATTGCCGTGTTTGTCTTCGCCGCCCTGGTGGCGCGAAAAGCGCCTGTTGAAGCGCTACCTGAGCAGCCGCCACCGTGGCCTGCGCTTGCGGCAGTTGCCGCACTCGCCGTGAATGCTCTTATCCTGCTGGCCATCGGCCTGGAGATTCACGGCTACTGGTGGTCTCTGCGCTGGCGGAGCCATCAGAATCTATATTCCGAATTTCAAATGTACGCGCAGTTCAGTTACTCGGCGTGGTTCATGCTGTTCGGCGCAATTTTACTGAGCGCCGGGGTATTGCGGCGCTCGGCATTCCTGCGCTGGCAAGCTCTGCTGCTGCTGGCAGTTTCCATAGGAAAGGTCTTCCTTGTGGATACAAGCGAACTGAGCCAGGGATATCGCATCGTCAGCTTTCTGGGGCTCGGTGCGTTACTGCTGGGCGTGAGCTATGTTTATCAGCGCGACTGGCTCAACCTGCGCGGCCGGGAACACCATGAAAGCGCTGCGGGCCAGGATCGGGAAACTCCATGAAACTCTGCGCCGGTTTTCTTCTGCTCGCCCTGATTGCCGCCTCGCCGGAGATTCGATATTTCCGGTACGAGCGGCCGATCGTGAATTTGCCGCAACCAGCCGGACAGGCATGCCTCGCGCTCGATCCAGGAGTCTTTTCCCATTCCGCTCCGCAGCTTGCCGACCTTCGCCTCTACCATGACGGCGCCGAAACACCTTACGTCATACGAGTGGCTGCACCGGCCGAGGGTCCGGCAAAATCCATCGAGCCCCTGAACCTGGGAGTTCGGGGCGGACAGACGGTCTTCGATGCCGAACTGCCCGACACACATTACAGCGATCTGCACCTTGATGTCGGCAAGCAGAACTTTATTGCCACGGTGACGGTTGCAGGCAGCCGGAAAAAAGGAGAGGAAACGGAAACCAGGCTCGGGGCGTACACCATCTTCGATCTCTCCCGCCAGAAGCTGGGACGCAGCACCGTTCTTCACCTACCCCAATCGGATTTTCCCTACCTGCACTTCCGCATTGCAGGCCCGGTTTCACCGGAGAACATCGCGGGGCTTTCAGTAGAGCGTCTTGCAGCAAGCCAGCCAGAGTACGTGACAGTCGCAGAGTCTTCGCAAATCACAACGAAGGGCCATTCATCTACTCTGGAGTTCAATCTACCCGCTCAAGTGCCAGTGGACCGGATCGCGTTCATGCCGGGCGCGTCACCGGCCCTTTTCAGCAGGGATGTGAGTATCAGCGTTGCTGCTGTCGCTCCTGAGCCAGCGCCAGATTTGGGAGAGCCTCCACAACCGGTTGAAGCGACAGGAAGCCTTCTGAGAATGCATAGCAACCAAAATGGCCATCGCATCGACGAAGAGCGCCTGGCGATCGATGCGCCCACGGTGAACTTCGATTCACCAACGAAGTGGACGGTCGCGATTGACAACGGCGATGACGCGCCCCTGTCGATCGCGTCGGTCCGGCTGCAGATGCTGGAACGGACGCTCTGCTTTGAGGCCGCGGCCAACGCAAGGTATGCGCTTTATTACGGTGACCGCGCGTTGCCGTACCCACGTTACGACTACGCTACGCTGTTTACTGCGCAAGCAAATGCTTCACCGATTGCAGCAGGACCGGAACAACTGAATCCCATTTATCAGCCGCGTCCCGATGAGCGCCCTTTTACCGAGAGGCATCCGGCTCTGCTATGGGTGGCACTAATTGTAGTGATCGCAATCCTGGGAACCATCGCTCTGCGATCCGCAAAGCAGCGTCCTTAAGGAAGATGGTTACTTGTCATCGGTAATCCTGCGCCATGCGCCGTCGGGCTGGGGAGAGTCGGGCTTAGAGAAGTCGATATTGCTGCGCGGCAGGACGACCAGGTCGACGCGGCGGTTTTGCGCGCGGCCTTCAGGTGTATCGTTGCCGGCCACGGGGTGAAACTCGGCATAGCCGGCGGCCGAAAGCCTGTCGGCGGGCATGGCCTTGAGTTCGAGCAGGAGTCGCGCGATGCTGGTGGCGCGGGATGTCGAGAGTTCCCAGTTGGAATCGAAATTACCGTTATGAATGGGAATGTTGTCGGTGTGTCCCTCGATGCGCAGGTCGTAAGGCGTCGGTCTGAGCGCCCCGGCGATCTGGCTCAACGTGGCGAGTGTCTGAGACTGAGGCGTGGCGGAGCCGGAGGCAAAGAAGCCCGCCTCGCGCAAACTGATCACGAGGCCGTCGCGGCCCATCCGGATGGAAACCGTGTGCGTTGCGATCTGGTTGGAGAGCGTCTGCTGGAGTTCGCGGCCAAGATGTTCGAGATCGTCTTTGACCCTGGCGGGGGCGAGCACATCCTCTCCCATCACGATGTTCATGGGAATGGCCGGTTCTTCGTTGCCTTCGGAATTGATACCGGCATTTTTCCGATGGCGTAAGGCATCGGGAAAGATGCCCAGAGCGCGGAATGCGGAATCGATCGACTGGGTCACCTGCACCTGCTTCTTCTGATCCGCCTTGGCAAAGGCGTAAAGGACGACGAAGAGGCCAAAGAGCATGGTAATGAAGTCGGCGTAGGAAACCAGCCAGCGATCGTGACTGACCCTGGCTCGAGGCACGCGCGCTCTCATGCGGCACGCTCCTTCTTCCGATGCTTTGATTCGTCTACGAACCCGGCCAGCTTGACTTCGAGCATGCGCGGATTTATGCCTTCAAGGATGGAGATGACGCCCTCGAGCATCATCTCGCGACGGCGATGTCCGTCGCGGATGCGAATGCGCATCTTGCCGGCAAAGGGAAGAAAGAAAAGGTTGGCGATGCCCACGCCGTAGATAGTGGCGACGAATGCGACAGCGATGCCTCGGCCTACCTCCTGAATGTTGTCAAGATTCTTCATCACCTGAATGAGGCCAAGGACGGCGCCGAGGATTCCGATGGTGGGCGAGAACCCGCCGGCGGACTCGAAGACCGCAGGCAGGCTCTCTTCATCTTCAGTCGTCGAGTCGAGGATGACGCGCATGATCTTGCGCAATTCGGTGGGCTCAGTGCCGTCAATGGCCAGCATGAGGGTTTGCTTGAGGAACGGATCCTCAATAGATTGCAGGTCCGCGTCCAGTGAAACCACACCGTTGCGGCGGGCCTTGTTAGCGAAACCGACGAGCAGTTTGATGACCTCGCTATCGTACTTGCGCGGTGCGGCGAAGATGTGGACCATGCCCCGGAAAGCCGCAATCACCGTGGTGAGCGGAAATTGGAGCAACACTGCTCCCATGGTGCCGCCAAAGACGATGAGCGCGGCGGTGGGCTGCAAGATCTGGCCGAGGTTGCCGCCCTCGATAAGCAAGCCGGCAACAATGCCGACGATGGCCAGAAGGACTCCACCGATGCTCGCTTTATCCATGAACCGCTCCTCCAGAGATCAGGCGGGATTAGGCAGATATTACTCTTCGATATTCGGACTGCCATCGGGCTTGACTGGCAGCGGGTTTTGCTGGCCCGCAACATCGAGGCTCGCCAGCGCGACAATCTGCTGAACATCACCAAGATTGGGCAGCCGCCGGGCAACATTTGCAAGCAGCCTCGCTCGATAGGCAAGCACGCGCTCGATGACATCCGCGGTGTTCTCGCGGACGATCAGCTTCTCGCCGTTGATGAGAGTCAACATGGTGTCAGGAGCGGCCTCGGCGGTCTTGATCAGATCGCTGTTCAGCACCATGGGGTTTCCGTTGAGGCGCGTGAGTTCGATCATGGCGTGAAGCTCCTTCGCTGGAGTTATCGGCACCGGGTAAGAAAAGTTAAAAAATTAGAACCAAAGTATCCGAAGTGTCCCGCCCAGGACATAAAGCGAGGCTACATAAAGTCCGAAAACCCTGCGCCGAAGAAGGGGCCAGATGCGACGGTTCCCGCACCGCGGACAGCCACCCAGGGTAGAACAAAAAAATGGGGACGCCTTCGGGAACGGGCCGTAAATCCACGCATCCCACAAGGAGAACCCCATGTCCCTGGGTGTCTTGAATAATCTCTCAGCGATGTACGCGGAAAATAACCTGAATAACACCAGCAACAGCTTGAACACTGTGCTGCAGCAGTTGTCTTCAGGTTCAAAGATCAACTCCGGCGCGGACGACGCAGCCGGGCTTTCGCTCGTTGACGGCCTGCAGGCCAACTCCATGGCCCTTGCGCAGTCGCAAACCAACTCCAGTGAGGGTGTAGGCCTGTTGAAAGTGGCCGATGGCGCTCTCTCGCAAGTGACGAACCTGCTCAACCGGGCCGTGACGCTGGCAACCGAAGCCTCGAACGGCACCCTCAACAGCTCTCAGGACGCGGCAGCCAACTCCGAGTACCAGTCGATCCTGTCGGAGATCTCGAACATCGGCGCCACCACCACCTACAACAACCAGACGGTCTTTGGCACAGCCAGCCCGGTCAACATCTATACCGGCGATTCTTCGACCGCGGGCGCATCGATCGATGCACTGAATATCGGTTCCCTGTCTTCGTCCAACGTGGGCGATACAGGCGGCGTGATGTCCTACAGCAACGGATCGAACAATGTGTTTATTAATCTTTCCAGCAGCACCGCGAATGCCAAAGCCACCGACTATCTGGGCGGCGGCTCAACGGGCACCACGTCGATCGACGTGAGCTACCTGGTGAAGGGCGCAAACGGCGCTTCCACGGCAGCCTCCGCGATGATTACGGCGGGCGGCAACTCCGGCTACGCCAATACGGCCAACGGCTTGATGACAGCCATCAACAATGCCGGGTTGGGGCTCAACGCGACGTTTGCGACTCAGGCACAGGCCGGGGTCCAGGGCGGCGGAGCACAGACCGGCATTGAGATCACTGGCGGCCTGGTTTCAGCCGGCATCGATCCCAGCACGTCCAGCACCAGCGGCACACTTGACCTGAGCGGTCTGGCCGCCAATGCAACGCTTGCGTTGGGAGCCGCCGTCACCATCGGGCAAGGTTCGAACTCTCACACTTTCACGATCGATCAGAACAACAACACACTGGCAACATTGAAGACCGCGATCAACAACTACGCAACCGCCAACCCAACGTTCGGGGTGAACGCTAGCGTGGTGACGAATGGCGACGGCACGCAGAGCCTTTCGCTGGCCGATGCTGGCGGCGGGGGAGCTTTGACCGTCACCACCACCGCAGGAACCTCGCAGGCTCCGTCGTTCGCCGCGGGCTCAACGGGCACCACGGTCTCGGTTCAGACGCAGGGCACGCAGATCGCGGGCAATCAATACGTCGCTTCCCAGGCTTCTTCGGTAGTTGTTGGCGCCGCCGGCACGAACTCGGGCACGGACACCCTGACGCTGGGTTCGAGCATCACCATTCAGAACACGATTCCCAACGACCAGCAGGCTTTGACCTTCGTGGTCGGTGAGGGAATCGACGTCAGTAATGCTCACACCGGCACTTTCTATACCGGGAGCGCAGCAGGCGCGGACACGCTGGCTGGCCTGGCCACCAAAATCAACTCGCAGAACAGCACGCTGGGGGTGTATGCCACGGTAGATAGCAGCGGCCTTCATCTGACCACCGGCACGTGGAATTCAGGCAACTCCACCGGCACGCCGACGGCGCTGACCGGCGAGAACGTCACCGTGACTTCCAGTAACCTGACATCCTCCACGTCGGGAACGCAACTGACCCTCTATACTCCGCAGGTTGCCGGCCAGACATTGGTTGCCGGCTCGGCGGCAGTAACCAATCTGGACAATGGTCTGGCAGCCGCCGCTCAAGGCGACACCTTGGCGGGCAGCATTAGTGTCAGCAACTCGTATGGGACTTTCACGTTTACCGCCGGCGCCGGAACAGATACCGCCAACACCTTCTTTCTTGGCAACCATGGCGGCAACACCTATACGGGATTGATCGCAGCGATGACAGCGGCGGGGTCTGCAAACACCGGCTATACCGCGGCATGGGGCGCGAACGCGGGCGGCGCAGGCATCGGCGGCGTTGTGCTGACGGCAACTGCGGCTGGAAACAATGCCATCACCGTGGGAGCGGATACCCTGGCGAATACGACTCATGCCGGAAGTATCGTTGCGGATGCAAACTCCACCGCCGGCGTCGACCACACGGTGGCAACTTCGAGCACCGCGATCCTGCAACTGCCCAGCGGCAACATCAACGATGCCAATGCGGTGCTGGGCGGAGCGCTCTCGCTCACATTCAATGGCCACAGCCAGGTCTTTGTGATGGGCAACGCACCGTCGGACAGCACCGCCGTGGCAGGTGCTATCTACACCGGTGGGACACACGTGGCGGATCTGGTGAGCGCAATCAACTCGGCCGGCGCGCTGGGACTTACGGCATCCGCCCCAACCGGCGGCTCGGGCGGCATCTATCTGCAGGGCGGACAGGGCATTGCGCAAGCCATCACGATGAACGCGGTCACGGCCAATATCATGACCCCGCTCGGCGTGACGGCCGGCGTGAATCAGGTTGGCTCCGCAGTCACAGCAATCACGGGAGCGGTGGGCAACAATGCGGTTGACAACCTCACGGCCGTGAACAACTCGAGCGTGGCCACGGCGGTGAACACCAACGATGTAATGTCTGGAAACATCACCGTGCAAAATGGCGCCGTGACCGATATCTTCAAGATCGGCAGCGGCTCGAACTCGGCGGTATCCGGGACGTTCTACACGAACAACACGGACAACGGCGGGACCAACTACGGCAGTTCACTGGCCGGGCTTGCCTCACTGATTTCCGCTCAATCGGGAACGCTGGGTGTGACGGCCCAGGCGAACGCGAGCGGGTTGACCCTTACCCAAACCGGCGGCGCAGGCACCTACACGGGAGCCTCGCTCGCCACCAGCAACAACACGCTCATGGACGTGACCCAGGGAACATACTCGCAGTCAGCGACAACCAACCAACTTGCGAGCGCGAGCGATACCCTGAGCGGCGCCCTGGTTTTCAATGTGGGCAGCGGCAGCAACAAGACCGTGACCATGGCCCAGGTGACCGGCAGCGGTCAGGCGGGCACGGTCCAGGGGCTGGTCAACTACATCCACGCCAACGCGAGCACACTCGGAGTGGACGCCCAGTGGGTTCCCAACAGCAGCGGAAATACCTCCTTCGGCAACATCGTACTGACCTCCGGGACGGAAGGTTCCACGGGCACGGTCAACGTCTCGTCAACGCTAACCAGCCTCGTCGATACGACCACCGGCGCGGCGCTCAACTACACGGCGAACAGCGCCTACAGCACGGGAATCTCCGGCGATGCAACCAATAAGGTCTACGACTCCACCGCCGGACAAACCTCGTCGGCACTGGCAGGCATCGTTGCCAACCAGAAGTCCTCGAGCGGAATCGCGACCATAAGCTACTCGGACGGCGCAGGCCAATCGCTGAGCGCAACCGATCTGTTGAACTCAACAAATTCCAAGGCTGCGCTGACAGCGCTGAACGCGGCCATCACCGATGTCGCTTCGCAGGACGGCTACATCGGCGCCCAGATCAACACGCTGAACTCGGTGAGTTCAGTGCTCAGCACGCAGCAACAGAACGTGACCGCCGCGCAGAATGCGGTTCAAGCCACCGACTACGCCTCCGCTGCGTCGAACATGTCGAAGTACGAAATTCTGAGCCAGACCGGCATCTCGGCACTGGCCCAGGCCAACAGCATGCAGCAGGAAGTGACCAAGCTGCTGCAGTAAGTTGAACGCAAAATCCACTCACCAGGGAAGGGTGTCCGCGCGGACGCCCTTTTCTGCGTTCGGCGGCTGATGCGCAGACCGTGCGAAAAGGCCGATCGGCACTCATGCCGCGCCTTTCAACGCCGATAGACGCCTGGTGCGAACAGCATTCCGCAACCTGTCCTGCCAGATCGGAGATTGGTTGGAAGAGCGGAAGGCGTCGGTTTTCAAGCCATGAGATTTTCCCAATCGGGCCAGGTGCCCCTTGGTTCTCCAGCTGCTTGAGATCACAGAGGAGGGTGCGATGGGAACTGTGGGACTTAGCTTCGGCTCGCCTACCAGCGGGACAGGCTTCGACGTCAGTTCGACGGTAGCCTCCATCGTCGGCAACCTTCGCAACGTAGAGACGCCGTGGAAGACGCAGTTGACGTCGCTGCAAAGCCAGGACACGGCCATCTCCAGCCTCGGGACTCTGTTCTCGAACCTGTCCAACGACCTCAGTTCGCTCACCGATCTTACCGGCATCATGTCGCAAAAGACGGGTTCCAGTTCCGACACCAAGGTGCTTGAGCTGTCGTCTGCTTCGGCTTCCGCCGTCGCCGGCACGCACACCGTGGTGGTGACCAGCCTGGCCACCACGTCCAGCGGCTATCTGACTTCT
>Ga0181516_10003339_pt1 | contig 10801 bp, 11 predicted proteins | sample PEATcosm2014_Bin_25_FD_121104 | JGI IMG/M metagenome (GOLD analysis project Ga0181516, IMG submission 121104) | Peatland microbial communities from MTU Mesocosm Facility, Houghton, MI, USA - PEATcosm2014_Bin01_10_metaG | ecosystem: Environmental > Terrestrial > Soil > Wetlands > Peat | place...
ACAGAAACCCAGATTGGTATAGGCGGGCGCAAAAGTAGGTTCTAGTTCATTGGCTTTAAGAAAGCAGGTAAGAGCTTCATCAAAACGTTCGAGTTTGGCGAGGACAACGCCAAGATTATAGTGGGTGCGGGAATCTTGGGGTGACGTGGTGACGGCGCATCGACAGGCGCTCTCAGCGCCAACAAGATCGCCTTGCGCGAAAAGCTGCTGTGCTGGTTTATTATCGTTGGCGTTGTCGATGGAAGGCATGATAAAGAACCCGAGGCCAAACTAGCCCTTTTGTAGCGGTTCTTGTATAGCTTGTGTACTGATAAACTGTGGATGAAGTAATGTTGACGTGGAATATTCGGAAATTAGATCAAACATCCAGCACAAACGACGATGCTAAGCACGCGGCTGAATCCGGCGCTGAGGAAGGTTTGGTTGTATGGGCCTTGCAGCAAAGCGCGGGGCGCGGGCGGCAGGGGCGGCAATGGCAATCACCGGAAGGCAATCTTTATTGTTCTATTCTGTTACGGCCTAAGGTGGCCTTGCGCGAATGGGGCAAGTATAGTTTTGTCGCAGCTTTGGTGTTGTACGAGGCGGTACATTTTTATGTGAACGCGAGGGGAGATAAAGCGGTCGAACTTAAATGGCCCAACGACGTTCTAGTCAACGGGAAGAAAATCAGCGGGATTCTACTGGAATCGGGTAAAGGGTATCTGGCGGTTGGTATGGGGCTGAATGTGCGGCAAATGCCGGAAAATCCCATCTATCCCGTTACCAGTTTTGCGGCGGAAAGGTGTGATGCGCCGCTAGATCAGATTTTAAACAAGATTCTGGAAGCTTTGGATGCGTGGTACTCACGTATGAATAAGGAGGGATTTGCTCCTATACGCACCGCTTGGCTATCACGTGCCCGTAGGGGCGTTCTGCGTGTGCGCCAGCCAAACGGCGACATTCAGGGCCAATTTGCCGATTTGGATGAGGAAGGCAATTTACGTCTGATTTTGGCTGATGGGACGGAGAAATCTTTCAGTACAGGGGACGTTTTTTTCTGATGCACCGGTGGGAGTCGTGGGATATGTTCGCTGTATAACGCGGCCGATTAATTTTAAGCCATGTTGAAAGTACGCGAAGCAGAGAAAGAACAGAAATGTCCCAGCCAACTGTAAAAACCATCTCTCAGGAAAAAACGCCCGTCGATCAGTTGCTGGCCGAACACGGCATGACGCGGGCGGAATATGAAGTTCTGCTCGGCGTGATGGGACGGGAGCCGACGCTGGCGGAATTTGGCGTGGCGGCTGCGATGTGGTCGGAACATTGTTCGTATAAATCGACCCGCGTCTGGCTCAAGCAAATGCCGACAACGGGACCGCATGTCATATGCGGGCCGGGGGAAAATGCGGGCGTGATTGATATCGGCGACGGCAAGGCCGCCATCTTTAAAATGGAAAGCCACAATCATCCGTCTTACATCGAACCTTATCAGGGTGCGGCGACCGGTGTCGGCGGCATCATGCGCGATGTTTTTACAATGGGCGCAAGGCCGGTGGCTAATCTGAACGCGCTGCGGTTCGGCGATATCTCGCATCCGAAAACCAAATCTTTGGTTGCGGGCGTCGTGTCGGGCATTGGCGGATACGGCAATTGCATGGGCGTTCCAACCGTCGGCGGCGAAACCAACTTTCATGCCAGCTATAACGGCAATTGTCTGGTCAACGCGATGACGGTTGGCGTGGCCGACACCAACAACATTTTCTATTCTGCTGCGGCAGGCATTGGGAATCCTGTTGTTTATGTCGGCTCGAAAACCGGACGCGACGGGATCAAGGGAGCGACGATGGCTTCGGGCGAATTCAACGCGGATTCAGATAGCAAACGCCCCACCGTGCAAGTGGGCGATCCGTTTACGGAAAAATTGGTGTTGGAAGCTTGCCTCGAATTGATGGCGACAGATGCGATTATTGCGATTCAGGATATGGGTGCGGCGGGGCTGACATCTTCCGCTGTCGAAATGGCGTCGAAAGGTGGGCTGGGCATCGAAGTCGATCTTGATAAAGTGCCGCTGCGCGAGCAGGGGATGAGCGCGTACGAAATCATGCTGTCCGAAAGTCAGGAACGCATGTTGATTGTTCTTAAACCCGGACGCGAGGCGGAAGCCGCCGCTATTTTCAAGAAATGGGAATTGGATTTCTCCGTCATCGGCGTTTTGACGGATACGGGGCGGATCGTTTGCACGCGCTTCGGTCAGAAGGAAATTGATATCGCCATTGGCCCGCTGGTTGAGCAATCGCCTGTTTATAACCGCGCATGGGAACCGACGCCGTCGCCTGCTGAGATTCCGGCCTCGCGCTATCCGTTGCCCGAAGGCCAAACCGTTCTGAGCGTTCTGCAAAAATTGGTGGCGACGCCGGACTTATGCTCGCGCCGCTGGATTTGGGAACAGTATGACAGTCTTGTGCGCGCTAATACGGCGCAAGGGCCGGGCGGAGATGCCGCGGTCGTTCGTCTGGACAACAGTAACAAAGCTTTGGCGCTGACCGTTGATTGCTCGCCGCGTTATTGTGCAGCTGACCCTGTCATGGGCGGGATGCAGGCTGTCGTTGAGACGTGGCGCAATATATGCGCCGTGGGCGCGACGCCATTGGCAATTACCGATTGCATGAATTTTGGCAATCCGGAAAAGCCCCGTATCATGGGGCAATTCGTCGGCGCGGTGCAGGGCATCAGGGAAGCTTGCCTTGCGCTCGATTACCCTGTCGTGTCGGGTAATTGCAGCCTTTACAATGAGACCAGCGGTAACGCGATTTTGCCTGCGCCCGCTATTGGCGGCGTCGGGTTGATACAGGATGTGACCAAAGCCGTCGGCATCGCGTTTAAGGATGAGGGCGAGACTGTCTTTGTCATCGGCGAGACGAAAGGCCATGTCGGCCAGTCGCTGTATTTGCGCGAAATCTTCGGCCGTGAAGAAGGCGCTCCGCCCCCCGTCAATCTTAGCGTGGAACGCAAGCACGGCGAATTTGTCCGATCCCTCGTTGATGCGCGTCTTATTACTGCGTGCCATGATGTTTCGGACGGTGGTTTGTTGGTTGCGGTTACGGAAATGGCGATGGCCAAGGGCATTGGCGCTGTGATCGAGCAAAGGGGCGATGCGTCTTTCTGGTTCGGCGAGGATCAGGGGCGTTATGTGATTGCGACCAGAGCAGCGGATGCACTTGCGGAACTAGCCAAAATTTCCGGCATTCCTTTGACAAGGCTGGGGCAAACGGGCGGCCCGGATATAAAAATGTCAAATGTCGGCAGCATAGCCGTGGAATCTTTGCGCCATGCGCACGAATCGTGGTTGCCGGGATATATGGGATAAGGGAAGAAAACAATGCCGATGACCGAAGCGGAAATTTTGCGGCTGATTAAAGAATCTTTGCCAGATGCCGTGGTTGAATTGGAAGACCTGCGCGGCGACGGCGATCATTTTAAGGCTTATGTCGAAAGCCGCGCCTTCGTCGGCAAAACGCTCGTGCAACAGCATCAAATGGTTTATGCCGCTTTGCAGGGCCGCGTTGGTGGTGTGTTGCGGGCTCTTGTTTTAAGCACAGCTATTCCGCCGCAAAAAACCTGAGATTCTATTGTCTTACGCAGGTGCCAAAGGTTGTGAGTGACCCTTGCCCGACGATGGGATTGCCACAAACGAGAGGTTTTTGCTTAGGGTTTAATACAATCATGGCGACAATCGCGGCCACGCAGATAAAGATGAACAGTCCCTGCAGCGTTCTTTTGACCCAGGGGAAAGGTTCCTTCTTCTTGCCGGTAAACATGGTTCGATGCCGGTATTTAGAAGGCGGGGGCGATTCCTGTGAAAACATGGTCGCGAGAGCCTCAAAATGCGATGTTCAGCGTCGATTAGATTGAAGGTAATCCTATGATTCTGTCAAGGGCTTCTCCCGATTTTGCTTCTCTCGGCCGTGGGGCGGGGGCATAATGCGGTTGAAGAAGGAGAATATTTGATGATCAACCCAGCAGTAGCCGAACGCATTCGCGCTGAAATTTCGACACATGATATTGTCTTGTATATGAAGGGCACGCCCGTATTTCCGCAATGTGGCTTTTCTGCCCAAGCGGTGCAAATGTTAACGATGCTTGACATCAATTTTAAGGCGATTGATGTACTCGCCGATCCCAGCCTGCATCAAGGCATCAAGGATTTCAGCAACTGGCCCACGTTGCCCCAGCTTTTTATCAAGGGCGAATTTGTTGGCGGCAGCGATATCATGCGCGAGATGCTGCAAACCGGAGACCTGCAAAAACTTCTTATCGGAAAAGGCATTCCGTTTGAGGATCGCAAGGTTGAGTCATAAATCCCCATGTTATTGTTAAACAAAGGCATGTTTGTCCTTGTTTATAAATAATAAACCATCCTATTGACGTCTCTTGGTAATTTTTACTGAAGGGCTTCCCTTTTTCCGGCATATCCTCTATTAAATTGTTCCAGCCAAAAACCAAGCTATGCGTCATCGAATCGAGTCGTTAGGCTCGGTTGGGTGGTTTTTTGTTTATGCGTTTTTCCAAGGGGTTCACTCGATGCAAAATGTCCTGCTTGTCGTTCAATTGCTTCTCGCTTTGGCGCTGGTCGCCGTCATTCTGGTTCAACGCACCGCGCAAGACGGCGGCGGCTTAACAGGGGGTGGAAGCACGATGGGCGGGTTGTTCACCGCGCGCGGTTCGGCCAATTTGCTTACGCGCGTAACCGCCGTTTTGGCTACGCTTTTTATTCTGAACAGCCTCGCGCTCGGCGCTCTTGCCAGCAGCATGCATAAAAACAGCAGCCTGGTCGATCAAATTGCGCCTCAGACGGTTCCCGCTCCAGCGGTGCCGGAAAAGGCGCCGGAAGCCCCAACTGCGCCGCAAGTGCCTTTAGCCCAATAGATTGTTTTTAAGTTCGTGGAGATTTGGTTATGACGCGTTTTATTTTTATTACCGGCGGCGTTGTGTCCTCATTGGGCAAAGGGATCGCGTCTTCGGCGCTCGGCGCTTTGCTTCAGGCGCGAGGATATAAAGTTCGTTTACGTAAGCTCGATCCCTATTTGAATGTCGATCCCGGCACAATGTCTCCAACGCAGCATGGCGAAGTTTATGTCACGGACGATGGCGCGGAAACCGATCTCGATCTCGGCCATTATGAACGTTTTACGGGTGTTGCGGCGCGGCAGAGCGACAATGTGACTTCGGGACGGATTTATTCTTCCGTCATAAGCAAGGAACGCCACGGCGATTATCTGGGCGCGACGGTACAAGTCATCCCGCACATTACCGATGCGATCAAGGAATTCATTCAGGCCGATCTTACAGACGAGGATTTCTGTTTGTGCGAAATCGGAGGCACGGTCGGCGATATCGAAGGTTTGCCGTTTCTCGAGGCGATCCGACAGTTGCGCAACGAGATGGGCTCGGAAAACTGCCTGTTCATTCATCTGACGCTGCTGCCTTACATTAAATCTGCGGGCGAGTTAAAGACCAAGCCGACGCAGCATTCGGTGAAGGAACTTCTCAGCGTCGGTATTCAGCCTGAAATTTTGCTGTGCCGCGCCGAACGCGCCATTCCCGAAGGTGAACGCAAGAAAATTGCCTTGTTCTGCAACGTGAAGCCCGAATGCGTGATCGAAGCTTTGGACATCGACACGATTTACAATGTGCCAGTCAAATATCATGAGCAGGGCTTTGATGAACAAGTCGTGCGCTATTTCAAATTGCCGGTGGATCCCAAGCCTAATCTAACGCCGTGGAAGAATATTGTTTCGCGCGTGCGCGAACCCGAAGGCGAAGTGACGATTGCCGTTGTCGGCAAATATACCAGCCTGCTCGATAGCTATAAATCGCTGTCTGAAGCTTTGGCGCATGGCGGTATCGCCAACAATGTGCGCGTGAACCTAAACTGGCTCGATTCACAGGTGTTCGAAAGCAACGATACGCTGCATCATCTGGACGGCGTTGACGGTATCCTTGTACCTGGTGGTTTTGGCGAACGCGGGACAGAAGGAAAAATTAAAGCAGCGCAATTCGCCCGCGAACACAAGATTCCTTTTTTCGGCATTTGTTTCGGGATGCAATTAGCGGTGATCGAAGCCGCCCGCAATTTGGGCGGCGTGCCGAAGGCGACCTCTAGCGAATTCGGCGCCAGCGATGCCGCTGTGATCGGCCTGATGACCGAATGGGTCAAAGGCAATCAGTTGGAAGTCCGCAAATCGAATGGTGATCTTGGCGGTACGATGCGCCTTGGCGCTTATCCGTGCGATCTGAAAGAAGGATCGAAGGTGCGCGAGATTTACGGCACGGATCGCATCAACGAACGCCATCGTCACCGTTATGAGGTGAATACCAATTACCGCCCGCAGTTGGAAAAGGCCGGTTTGGTATTCTGCGGTATGTCGCCTGATGGCCAATTGCCGGAAATGATCGAACGTAAAGATCACCCGTGGTTCATCGGCGTCCAGTTCCATCCGGAATTAAAGTCGAAACCGCTCGATCCGCACCCGTTGTTCCGCTCCTTCATCGCGGCAGCCATTCAGAAGGCGCGACTGGTTTAAAACATCACTTCCACGGCCGTTCAAGGCTGCAGATGCCGTTTTTCAGCATCCAGCCGAAGCAGCGCCAGAGGAGATCGTGGCTGTCGACGGGGAAGATGGCTAAAATATCATCGATCTTCACGGCTCCCGCGCGGCGCACGATGCCGATCAGTTCCAGCATTTGTTCCTTCGGCAAGAGAAGTTGCGGCACGAACATATTGATGACGTGGCGCATGACGGCATCCACGCCGTTCTGATCCAACGCAATATGCAGTATATCGGTCGGGGCCAGATGCGTGGTGGGAAATCCGGCAAACATTTGCCAAGGATTGGGATAACCCGGATGCGCCGCTTGCCATTTTTCCGGGAGTGACGGCGTGGGCGTTCGCGCAAGGCGTTGTTCGGACAGGCTGGTCCATAATTCATCATAGGCGTGGATAATATGCCGCCAATCAAACACGTCGCGCGCGCGGGCTTTACCGCTGTCGCCGAATGTTCGGCGTAAATCGGGATTGCTGATAAGAACGCCGTAGGATTTGGCGCACCATTCGATATCGACGCTGGTGCTTTGCACCGTTCCGGCCAAGGCGACGCCATAATTGTCTTCATTATAATAAAGCCGTGCGATGTCCATGCCTGCCGAAGGCGGCGGCGTCGTCGTCGGAATAAGGAATCCCTCTTGGCCGTTGCGTACGCCTTCGCGGTATCCATCCCAATCGGTGATGACCGAGGGCAGGCCGCAGGCCATCGCTTCAATCGGCGTAAGGCCGAAACTTTCCTGCACATTGTCGGACAGCGAGGTAAAAATATCCGCCGCCGCCCATAATCCTTCGGGAAAACGCGGATCGCCGTTAATAACGAATTCGACTTTGGCCATCTTGCAAATATCCGCTGCGAGATTGCGGAAATGCGGCTCCATATCCAAAGGCTTGAAGTAGCCGAACAGCACAAGCCGCACCTTACGTCCTGTAAGCTGCGCTGCACGTTCGGCCGCTTTCAACATGGCGGCAGGATGCGCTTTGGTCGCAAAACTAAGGCGGCCTACGAATAGAATAACGGTTTCATCGTCTTCAACGCCTAAAGCGGCGCGTTGTGCCGCGCGTTTTTCCGATGTCGTGCGTGCCGCAAATTTCTCGCTATCGATGCCCAGCGGAATGATCGGCGTTTGCACCGGACAGGAAAATTTTCCGCCAAAACGGTGATTGATATAGTCGCTGTGAATCTCCCACAAGTTGCGCACCGCATCCCTGATGGCAATCGAGGGACAAATCAAAGCATCGGTGCTATCGCTTGGCGCATAGCATAAATCGCCGACCGCCTGGGCAATGCGTTCGCCGCTCATCGTATGGACAAGGCCACAGGTGGCAAAGCCGGGCCCGCGCATTTGCTGCCGACGCCAGATAAGGTCGACTGTCAAAGGATCGGGACGGAACAGGCACGAAATACTTTGCAAGTTCTTGTCGGGGTGGCGGGGGTCGAGCCCGATGCAGCGTTTTTCAATATCAACGCCTTCGGCGGCGGCGAGTTCCTTGAAATGATCAAAGCTAGAAAAATCACTCGGGCGGCAAAAAAATTGCGGCGCAGTGCTGTGCCGGAAATAGGCGGATAGGAAATTAATCACGGCCACATCGAAGCCAAAGACTTCAATATCACTTCTGGCTGAGACGGGGCGACTGTATTGGATGCAAACGGACATAAAGGAACCTGAAAAAGGTGAATTTTTATGACACGCCTGAAAGAAGCGTACAATAAAATCTTGCGTTATAGGGTGGTTTCGCGGATTCTTCTTTTCCAACGATTCGGTGTGTTCTTATGAGTCTTTCTTTTGACGATATTTTGCAGGGCGGTTGGACGCCGCAGGAGATTCTTGCCAATGTCGGCGTATTTTTAAGTATTATGATCGCCCTTTTTTCGGGGTTGATGGTTGGATACGAGCGCACCTTTCGGGGGCGTGCTGCGGGAATGCGAACCTATGCTCTGGTTTGTATGGCGTCTTGTGCCCTTGTTGCCATTTGCGCCGATCCGGCAGGCTGGTTTTCCGGCCACGATGCCGAATATCTTAAATTTATCGACCCCGGCCGTATTATTCAGGGCATCACGACGGGGATCGGCTTTTTGGGTGTCGGCGTCATTATGCGCGATGGGATGAAGATTAGCGGCCTGACGACGGCGGCGTCGATTTGGTCTGTTGCGGTCATTGGTGTGATGTCGGGTATGGGCTTTTACGGAGCATCGATCTTATTGGCTCTTGTATCTGCTTCCATCATGATGTGGGGATCGGAACTTGAAAACATGCTTCCCTCGCGCCACGCCATTTCGGTTGCGCTGCGTTTCAACAAGAATGTCGATTTAACGGAGGCCGAAGTTTCGCGCTTGCTCCAAACGCAAGGCTATGAGGTCGCCAAAGCCTCTTTTTCCATTGAGCAGCATGACGATCAATCCCAATGGCGCTTTGTTGCCGTTTCATTGGGGCGGCGCAAGGGGGCAACTTTGGTCCAGCTCAGCGAAACGCTGCGCCATGTTCACGGCATCGGTGGTCTGAATGTTGCTCATGCACGCAACTAGAATTTTCTACTAAGACAAGGGAACAGTGAGATGAATAAAAACGGGTTTATTGCCGCAGTTAGCGAAAATAAGAATCTGAGCAAGTTCAAATTGCCAAAAAGCACCGTCGCCGTTGTCATTGATGCGGCGCTTGAGGCGATTGAAGATGCCTTGAAACAGGGCGATGAGGTGCGCTTGGTTGGTTTTGGTAACTTCTTTGTCGCTAAACGCGCCGCGATCAAGGGGCATAACCCGCGCACGGGCGAAGATATCCATATTAAAGCCTCGAAAACTCCCAAATTCCGTGCGGGTAAGCTTTTAAAGGACTCGATCAACGGTGTCGACCGGCAAAAAAAATAATCGTTATTTGTGCCGGATTCTGATAAGCAACACATTATGTATTCGGGCTTCCATGAACCCGAGTATGGGCGGTTAGCTCAGCGGGAGAGCATCTCGTTTACACCGAGAGGGTCGGGGGTTCGAAACCCTCACCGCCCACCAAGATTTCTTCGGTGTAGTTCAGTTGGGGAAGTTTCTCGAATGCAGGACTCTGAATTGGTTACACGTATTTTTGCAAGCATAATGGCACTCTATTGTTTCGGAGTGTTTTTTTGTGCTTATAAATTTAAAAAGGTTCCCTATGGTCGTAGCCTTAGAACTGGTATGTCCTATGTGGAGCTAAATAAATCTCCCAAAGTATATTGGATAATTGTTGCTTACCACGGGTGCTTGCTGCTCGGAAGCATCTTTGTGATGATATTGGGGCATTTTTAGTGCGTTGATATCTGATTGGAGCACATTATGTCATGCGCGCGGCTCGATCGACTGCATGTATAAGTCCGGCAAACAAACAGGCCGTGCCAAGCACCAAAAGTGTAAAGTGAAACCAAATGAAGAAGAATGCACAACCCGGGATTCTCTGCAAATAGCTGCTGCACAGAAAAAGGTTGTGAAAGTGAGAGTTTTTTCTGCGAGGGTAGATGCGCCTACACTATTTCAAAGCGCCACAGGGCAATTTTGGCGACGATATTAACGAATGGCTGTGGGCGCGCCTCATGCCGGAGTGTCCGTTTGATCGCGACAGTAAGACAATCTTTGTGGGCATTGGTACGATCATAAATCCGCATATTCCTGAAGGGGAAAGAAAAATTGTTTTCAGCAGCGGCGTCGGGTATTCACAGCCGCCACAGGACTTTGGCAGCGCGGGATGGGAAATTGTATGTGTGCGAGGCCCGCTGACCGCCAGAGTGCTTAATTTGGCTGCGGATAAGGCCGTGACAGATGGCTCGATTCTATTGGGTCTTTTGCCTGAAGGAGCTCCGGTTGCTGCTTCCGAACGTCACGGTGTTGTTTTTGTGCCCCATGTAGCGGCTTCCTTAGAAACAGGAAACTGGGCAGCAATATGCAAGGACGCCAGCGTAGAGTTTCTGGACCCGAGAGCAGATAGCATGGAAACGCTCAAGCGCATGCGCTATGCCAAACTGGTGCTCGCGGACGCTATGCATGCTGCAATAGTCGCTGATACGCTGAGGGTTCCCTGGGTGCCGCTGGTCTGTTCCTGCGAAATCAATAGTTTTAAGTGGATTGACTGGACTACATCCATGGGAATGCGATACGTTCCCATCGTTCTGCCTCCAAGTACGATTCTGGCGCAACTCAATGATTATGCCTCGAGTTTTTTGGGAAGAAGGTACTTTGTCAATGGGAAACAAGAC
>Ga0181516_10003341_pt1 | contig 10795 bp, 9 predicted proteins | sample PEATcosm2014_Bin_25_FD_121104 | JGI IMG/M metagenome (GOLD analysis project Ga0181516, IMG submission 121104) | Peatland microbial communities from MTU Mesocosm Facility, Houghton, MI, USA - PEATcosm2014_Bin01_10_metaG | ecosystem: Environmental > Terrestrial > Soil > Wetlands > Peat | place...
ATGGGCTTGGTCAAGGAAGGCGACGACTATGCCATCCTCACCGACATTGCCGGCGCGGAAGATCACTATGGCGACATGGACTTCAAGGTTGCCGGCACCCGCAAGGGCATCACCGCCCTGCAAATGGACATCAAGATCGGCGGCCTCACCCGCGAGATCCTGCAGCAGGCAATGGAGCAGGCGCGCCGCGGCCGGTTGTTCCTTCTGGACAAGATGGACGCAGTGCTCGACGGGCCTCGCACGGAGCGCTCGCAGTATGCTCCGCGCATCGAAACTGTGCAGATTCCCACCGACAAGATCCGCGATCTAATCGGTAAGGGCGGCGCAACCATTCGCGGCATCATCGAGCAGACCGGCGCAAAGATTGATGTAGACGACACCGGTCGCGTAAGTGTTGCCTCCAGCGACGCTGATGGCCTCAAGAAAGCCTTGGCGATGATCAGCGACATCACCGCGGTTCCCGAAATCGGCAAGACCTATCTCGGCAAAGTGGTGCGGCTGGCGGAGTTCGGCGCATTCGTCGAGCTCTTCCCAGGCACTGACGGCCTGCTCCACATCTCCGAAATTGCAGAGCATCGCGTCAAGGAAGTGAAGGACGAGTTGCGCGAGGGCGACCAGGTGATGGTCAAGGTTCTGGCCATCGAAGGCAATCGCATCAAGCTCAGCCGCAAGGCACTCATCAAGGAGCAGAAGGCCAAGTTGGCCCACTCCTCTCCAGCACCCGAGTCGGAGGAAGGGCCAGGAATAGTCTCCGAGTCCTTTGCCGCGCCCGTGGTTCCTGCCAGACCGCGCAATGAATTCGACGAGCGCCAGCCGAAGTCCAATCAGAGCACAATCCTCATCGAAGGCGGAGATGATTTCGAAGAAGAGGCAGGTGAGGAGTTCGACGAGGAAAGCGAGCCGAACTTCAACCGCGTTGAAGGCGCTCCGGTACCGGTAGGACAAACGGCCGGATCGGGACGGCCTCCGGCGAACAACAACAATCGCCGCCGCCGCCGTCGCCGGCCAGGTGGTCCCGGTGGTGGCCGCGGACCGGGCGGTCCAGCATAGTTGGTCGCAATAGGAAGTTACATCGGCAAGGCCCGGATGCCAAATCCGGGCCTTGCACTTTCATATTGCCATTCTTGTCTCCCCTCCCATACCCTGAACCTTGTCCCGAACGGGAAAGGAGACTCGCTTGAAGGCTAGCCTTCGACTTTTGTTGGCAATTGCGTTTTGTGTCCTGTGCGTCCAGAGCGCCAAGGCTGGTGCTCCGTTGAAGGGCATCGACGTTAAGCTGGGAAAAAACCCCGGTGGTGGCTGCGCCGCTCGGACGACCGATGGGGCAGGGAAGGCCAACTTCGGCGTCTGGCCGAAAGGCAACTACACCCTGAGTTTCGCACCGGCCGCTACGCCAGAGACGAGTGCGCAAAATGCAGGCCGCATGCAGAATGCCGGCGCGCAAAGTGCAACTAAGACTGCAACGAAAATGCATCTTTCCATTACGGGCTCCGCCGGCGGGAAGATCGAGCGCGATGTCGAATCCACAAATGCGTCTGCCCGTGCGGTGCCGATTGAGTTCTCGCTCAGCGGAAAGGAAGAACTCGTTGTAGTGGTCACAGCGGCGCAATGAGATACGCATCTTGATTTCTTATAAAAGCAGACGTGCCCGGATGCCAATGTCCGGGTCTTTCCTCCCGCCATGAAGTGAAATTTGAATCAGGATGAAGCGAAATCAGATCATCTGCGGCCGAATTCTACCCAACCTGCCGTGAGCGAGCCTGATCGTCGGACTGCGGGAACGCGGCCGATACTGGAAGGCGCGCAAGTTTGCCAAATTGTCCGGCTTTATTCTTGGAGTCGTACATCCGCAAATCGGCGGCGATGCACAAGCCCTCGGCGTCGGTTGCGTCTTCCGGAAAGAGCGCAATTCCCATGCTGGCGCCAATGCTCATCGTCTGATTGCCCAGTTCGAATGGCGCGCCAAGCAATTCGATCAGAGTATGACCGACACGTTCGGCATCTTCGCGACTGATAGGGTCATCCAGAATGATAGAGAACTCATCGCCGCCCGTTCGTGCCACGGTATCGGAGCGGCGAATGCGGTCGCTGAACACTGTTCCTACCCGTCTTAGAAGTTGATCTCCAATGTGATGGCCCTGGGTGTCGTTCACCTGTTTGAACCGATCAAGGTCAACCAGGAGCAGAGCTGTGCACGTTCCGTTTCGGCGCGCACGCTCCAAGGCGTTACCCAGCCGGTCGTGGAAGAGACGCCGGTTAGGAAGCCCGGTCAACTCGTCGTGCAGCGCCAGATACTCGCTGTGCTCAATCTGCTCCTCAAGCAGCAGCAGAATCATGCCCACAGCGACAATGTACTTGGGCAAATTCCAAACTTCGCTTTCCAATTGCAGCTTGGGCAGTATTGTGCCCATGCTTGGCGCCACAACAAACACACCTGCCCAGCCCAGAAATCCCGCGATGGTGATGAACGCACCGGCCGTTCTGCGCCGGTAGGCATGTAGAAAATGCAAACAGCAACCGAAATAGACGGTAAAGAGCATGGCGTTCAACGCAAGGCTCAGGCCGTTGTCCGGACGATGCTGAAACACCAGCAGAAATACGGAGAGTGCGCAATAAAGTGCGACCAGTGTCCAGCGCAGCGGATGTTTCTCCCTTTGCACATTCAGGAGAGCAAGCACCAGCGGCAAAACGCCGATAAGAACCGCCGCCGGAGCCAGGGCCCAGAATGGAGTAGGATCCACCAGAATGATTGCGATGTAGAGGGTATTGGTTCCCAACAACACGACCAGCATCCAGAGACTGGACGCCCTCTTGCGGTAAGGGACTGAAGCCCACATGAAAAGTATGCCGGCCCAGGTGAGGGAAGCGAGCCCAAAAAACGCAGCGATCGTTCCCAATTTTCCCGGCGCAGGCATAAAGATCAAAGCCGCGAAGTGCAGGGCGATCATCACCCAGCCGGTGAGCCACAATTTCGATACAGACGCCTGACTCCGCCGCGACACTGCGGCAAAGGCAGTGGCCAGCAGCGCAACAGCTGCTAAATCAGGCAGTTTACCCCAGTCCAAGGCACAAACCTCAATATTGAAAGGACATCACAGTCTAGAATCTCGGATTTTCCAGAGATTGCCATAGCGCTTTGGTAGCACTCAGGCGGCGTTTGGATGCACTAAGGTAACGCAAGACCTGGCCCAACCAATCGATTTTCTTCATCATGGAATTTTAACCCCTTGCCGATATAGAGAGGAAATCCTTCTGCGCCCGATTCTTTTGCGTGGATGTGTCGCTTTGAGGGCGAATGATCTCCCTGAAGAGATATCTGGACTCGGCTTCGTCCGGCTCCGTTGACAATCGTGAGCACGGCAGGGGCGACCTCACTTCCGATGCTCTCGCCGCGTATGCCTCCGCCCTGGTGGCCATGGGCGGATGCAGCCTCGATGCCTGTCCGGGTCTCGGGGACGGGCTGAGACAATATCTCGGCGGTCTGAGTCGCAAACTTTCAATGGGCATCAATCGCGAGACGCTGGCCGCAACTGACAGGGAGGTCCAGGAGCAGCTCCAGGACTGGGGAAGGCGCACAGCCAGACATTACCGGCAGAAGAGTGAAGAAGTCAAAGAGTTGCTGATCGTCATGGCCCGCACCGCCGAATCGGTTGGGGCTAGAGACCAGCGCTGCGCCGGGCAAATCCACGAGGTCACAGCCCGGCTGACCGCGATCGCCAGCCTGGACGATCTGACTCAGATTCGTGCTTCGATCGAAAAGAGCGCCGCGGAACTGAAGACCTCCATCGACAGAATGACCGAAGAAGGCAAGGCCGCCATCGATCGGCTCCAGGCGCAAGTCTCAACTTACCGGGTAAAGCTGGAAGAGGCAGAGGAGATAGCTTCACGCGACGCTCTTACAGGCCTGCGCAACCGCCTGTGCGCAGAGAGCCTGATTGAGCGCCATATCGCGGCCGGAGTTGCTTTTTGCGTGGCGATCGCAGATATCGATGCCTTCAAGAGCGTGAACGACGAATATGGCCATCTGACCGGCGATGAATTGCTGAAACAGTTTGCAACCGAGTTGGTTTCGGCTTGCCGTGCTACCGATGTCATCGGGCGCTGGGGCGGAGATGAATTCATCATTGTTCTCGAATGCGCCATCTCGGAAGCGAACGCTCAAACCGAACGGCTGAGTAAGTGGGTTTGCGGTAATTACACCGTCCAGGGTAAGTCCGGCGCGCGGAAGCTGAGAGTCGACGCCTCAATCGGTCTGGCCGAACACATGCCGAATGAGTCGATGAAGGATCTTCTTGCACGTGCCGACGCTGCGATGTACGAGCAGAAAGCAGCCTCAAAGAAAAATAGGAATGCTTCAACGCGATAGGAATCTTCCTTCCAGGACCGCTGCTCCTTGGAGCGCCAACGATCGGAGACCGATCGGAATTCCCCGAATTTCCTGCGGACCGTCGAAGCGCCTTTTGATTGGCGTCGCGAGTGCTGTGTCGGCCATCACATAAGACAACTCAAACCCCATTAGCGGGACGCAGCGTCTCTGTGAATTCGATGCAGGAATCGTTCCCGGTTCTTTTCTCCATTCAATCTTGAGTTTCTTCCCTTCAGGCGTGAAGGTTGAGGTGGGTCATCGCTAAGCGAAGACGAAGCCGGTTCTCGAAGGCCGGTTGGAACTCGAATGGACTGGGATTGGCGGGTGCCGAAGTTTGCGGTGCCGCCCGGAAGAAAGGCTGCCATGAGGTTATTGATCGCAGAAGACGACAGGGCATTGGGGTTGTTTCTAAGCCGCGGCTTGGAGGCCGACGGGCATCGGGTGCGCCTGGCGCATGATGGAGGCACGGCAGTAGAAGCCTTTCGCCAGGATTTGCCCGACCTCACCATTCTCGATTTGAACATGCCGGTCAAGGACGGGGAACAGGTCCTCGAAGAAGTTCGCGCGCTCGATTCGGATCTGCCCATCTTGATTCTCACCGCACGCCAAGAGGTAGACACGCGCGTCCGGTGCCTCGATCGCGGCGCCGACGATCTGATGACCAAGCCCTTCAGCCTTCATGAACTGCGGGCCCGGTGCCGCGCGTTGTTGCGGCGCAAGCGCGAAGCGCGTCTGCAGTTGCGCGCCGGAGACCTGGAATTGGACCGGCTGGATCACACTGCACACCGGGGCGCGCTTTCGATCGTGCTTACCAACAAGGAATTTGCCCTGCTCGAACACCTGATGATGAATCGCGGTCAGTGTGTCTCGCGCGTTGAGTTGCTTGAGTCGGTCTGGAATCTGGAACCGGCTCAGACCACCAACATCGTGGATGTGTATATCAACTACCTGCGCCGAAAGCTGAAGGATCCTCCGCCTGGACACCTGATCCGCACGGTGCGAGGACGCGGTTACACAGTGCCCTCTGAAATTGAACTTTCACTTGCCGTTCCATCGCTTGTTCTCATGCCTCCGGCCGGGCAATCGGCAACTTCCCCGGTTATTGAAGTTCACTAGTTTCCTATCTACGAAAAGCCGCTGCGCGGTGACCAGCCGCAAGCGGCCAGGAGAAGCTTATGCTGGCTGTTCCGGTTTCCGCCCCGCTCCCCAACGTCCGTATCCGTGTGCGCACCGCGCTGGTGGCCAGCGCCGATCGTAACTTCCGTCAGCGGCTCACTCAGATTCTTACCGGCTTGCGCTGGCAGGTGCGCGAGGCCGAAGGCGGCGCGCAAGCCTGGGCCGAGGCCCAATCCTCCCCGCCGGAGGCAGTGATTGTCGATTCCTGGCTGCCGGATCTCGATCTGATCGAATTCCTCAACGACTTCAGAGGCACGTTCCCTCAGGTAGACCTGGTGGCTGCGGGCGCAGCCTCGGCTCAGGAAAGCCCGCGCGGCCCGTATCGCCAGGAGCTGCTGTATGCGCTGCGCCGCTGTCAGGACACCGATTCTGCCGCATGGAACAAGCCGCCCGCGCTCTCGAGGCCGCTTCCAGTGCCCGACGACAGTGTTCACGTCGCTCCATGGCCGATTCCGTTGGCGCAGCCTGCCGGCATCCCCGCGACTTTCCCTCTGCCCAATGGCGCGGCCAGCCCGGATAAAGTGTCCGCCGGTCCGGTCAAGGCCGCGCCGGTCCGGGCAGGTCGATACGCCTGCGGGATCGATCCAGTCTCCAATGAACGTCTGCCGGAGTTGATCGGCGACGCGCCCTGCATGCTCGAGGTCAGCCGCCGTGTCCGCCTGGTCGCTCCCCGTCTCACACCGGTGCTCATTGAAGGTCCAACCGGTTCAGGCAAGGAACTGGTTGCAGAAGCTCTGCACCGGTTGTCGCCAAGAAGCCGCAAACCGTTTGTCGCCATTAATTGTGCCGCGATTCCTGAAGCTCTGCTTGAGGCCGAGCTCTTTGGACATACGCGCGGTGCCTTTACCGGCGCAGTGCAGGGCCGGATTGGCCGCATCGAAGCAGCCGACGGCGGCACGCTGTTCCTCGACGAGATCGGCGAAATGCCCCTGGCGCTGCAATCCAAGCTCCTCCGCTTTGTTGAGTGCGGCGAATTGCAGCGCGTAGGCGACAACCAGACCGTAAAGGTCGATGTCCGGATATTGGCTGCGACCCACCGGCCGCTTGCGCAGCACGCCCAGAACGGGAGCTTCCGTTCCGATCTCTACTACCGGCTGGCAGTCTTCCTCATTCGCACTCCTTCCCTTGCCGATCACAGCCAGGACCTGCCCCTGCTGGTGGACCATTTCATGCAACGGCTGGGACGCGAGACACCCATGAAGCGCGTGGATCCGGGGGCGCTGGCCAAGCTGGCAGCCCACGATTGGCCGGGAAATGTGCGCGAGCTCGAGCACGTGCTGGAAAGAGCAGTCATTCTGGCCGGCGCCGAGCCTTTGCTTACCTCCCGGGAGATCGACTTCGGGCTCTCGGTGAATTGACCTTGCAAAACGGAGGGAGTCATGAGCATCGGAGCGGCCTTGAGCGTGGGACCAGCCTTGAGCACGGGCATCGAAACGCGATTGAGCGATCAGATTGCCAGATATCTTGACCTGGCCACGAGCGAGGCAAAGCTGACTGCGGCCAACATGGCCAATATCGATACCCCGGGCTACAAAACCGTGGGAATGGACTTTGCGGCTGAAATGCGGACGGCCATGGCCGGCGTTGACCGGGGACAGCCGCCAGGCCAGGTCCAGGTCCGGCCCGTTGACGGGTTGATCGCGCGTCCGGACGGCAACAACGTCTCGCTGGACCGCGAAGGGTTGAACCTGGCCGAAGCGCAGCTGAAGTTCAAGACCGGCGTAGCGCTGCTTCGCCAGGAATATCAGCGGGTAATGGACGCCATACACTCCGACAAGTAGTCCCTTAGGATTGCTTGCCGCTCAAGGTCAATCGCCGGCTCAACCCTATGCGAAGGAGACTTCGAAATGAACCTCTTCGGCTTGATGGAAACCTCTGGAGGGGCCATGCAGGCCGAGCGCATGCGCGCCGAAGTAGTGGCAGCCAACATGGCGAATGCGGAGACGACTCGAACCGCTTCCGGCGGCCCTTACCGGCGTCAGGAGGTGGTCTTTGCCGCCAATCGCGGCGATCCCGGGTTTCTTGACTCCCTCAGCTCGGCTTCGACCTCGGCTTCGGCCTCCGCCTCTGCCTCAAATTCGCCCTGGCTCTCTGGAACCGGTCTGTCCGGCCAGTTGGCTCGGGCTGCTCTCCCTTCGCTCAATCCGTCCGGAATGGCGAACGCTGCACCGGGCGTTCACATCGCGCAGGTGGTCGAGGACCCTTCCCCACCGCTCAAGCGCTACGATCCCGGTCATCCCGATGCCGGACCCGACGGTTATGTCTCCTATCCGGACATTAATCCACTCACAGAGATGGTGGACCTGATGGGGGCGACACGTGCATATGGCTTGAACAGTTCTGCCGTGCAGGCCGAGAAGGCCATGATTACGTCGGCATTGGAGATCGCGAAATCGTAAAGAGGCGGCCTCGAAGCAGGCCGCTGGCCAGGGGCCACAAGGGAGGATTCATGCAGTTTGCAATCAATGCCGGCGCAGCTGGTTCCGTCGCAGCGTCGAGTCTTGCCGGGACCGGCTTGGCGGCGGCCCAGTCTCCATCTGTCGGCCAGGCAACTGCGCCGGGGCCCTTTTCCGATCTGCTGAGCGATGCGATAGGCCAGGTGAATCAGCTCGAAGACCAGGCCCGCGCGGCCGTCGGCGGATTAATGTCCGGCTCCGGCGTGGACGTGCATCAGGCCATGATTGCAACCCAGAAGGCAAGCATGGCATTCGAACTGGCGCTGGCGGTGCGCAACAAGGCGGTCCAGGCCTACCAGCAAGTGATTGGAATGCAGTTTTAGGCAAGCCTGTCGAGCGCGGGATGCCGGTGGACCAGCCAGGCCGGCGAAGGTTGAGGCATCGGCAGCGGTCGGGTTTCTAAAAGGACGGGAAAGCGGCGGGACGCGGGAACCATGGCCACGGGAACACAACTGGAAAAAACCACCTCGGCGAGGCCCGGACAACCCCAACTGCCGGGGCAACCTCAACTGCTTGACCAGATCGCCGCCTTGTGGGGCCGCTCGCGCCTTCGCTGGGCAGAGATGGAGTCCGGGCAGCGCAGTTGGGCGCTCGGCGCCGCGCTTCTGCTGATCCTCCTGACTGGAGGGCTGCTTTGGTATGCGCTCGGTCCCGATTGGCGCATTCTGTATGCGGGCATGGACCCGGAGGACGCACGCCAGACCGGCCTGGTTCTCACCCAGGCGCAGATTCCCTTTGAGCCAACCGCGGACGGCGCCGGCATCCGGGTGCCGGCGGCGCAGTTGGATAAGGCGCGTCTGGCGACTGCGGCCAAGGGAGGCATCAAGAGCGGACGCCTGGGCTTTGAGATCTTCGACAAACCAAACTGGGTCGGCTCGGAGTTCGACGAGCAGGTGAACTATCAGCGCGCGCTCGAGGGCGAACTTGAGCACACCGTGGGTACGCTGTCCGATATCCAGTCGGCCCGGGTTCACCTGGTGCTGCCCCATGATTCTCTTTTTCGCGATCAGGAACGGCCGGCCAAAGCCTCGGTTGTCATCAAGCTCCGCCATCGCTCGCTGGCCGATGGCGAGCCGGAAGCCATCCGCAACCTGGTCTCCTCGGCGGTGGATGGATTGGCTCCGGAAAACGTGGTGCTGGTGGACGCCGATGGCCACCTGCCGCTGGGACCGAAAAACGCCGCGGCGTTGCAGTTGACCGCGGAACAGGCTCTCGAGGAAAAGCTGGTCTCGACCCTTGAGCCGGTGACCGGCGCAGGCAATGTGCGCGCCTCGGTCACACTGGACTACGAGCAGGCAGCCAGCGATGTGACTCAGGAGATCTACGATCCCGACAAGACGGTCACGCTTTCGATGCAGCGCACGGAACAGACTTCAGGAGCCCAGCCCGTGGCCGCCGGAGTTCCCGGCGCGGCCTCCAATGCGCCCAACTCCCAGGCGCTGCCCGTCTACCCGCAGCAGGCTGCATCGCCGCAGACGGCCAAGACCGAGTCCGGCACCTACGGCGCTTCAAAGACTGACCGGCATGTGGTCGAGGGCCCCGGGAGGGTGCGCAGGCTCACGGCAGCCATTGTCGTCAACGACCGGCTCGCGCAGGCCGCAATCATGGGGAAAGCCGCCGTCTGGCAGCCCCGTTCCGCCGACGAGTTGCGCAACCTGACGGCGCTGGCCCAGGCCTCCGTGGGTTTTGATGCTGCGCGCGGCGACATGCTGACGGTCGAAGATCTTGCCTTCGACCGGAACCGCTCTGAGCAGCCGGCCCCGGCGGTTGAGAAGTGGATGAGCACGGCGGAGAATTCGCCCGTGCTGGTCAAATACCTGGCCCTCTTCGCCGGGCTGCTTGTGGTCCTGGCCTTTGGCGTCCGCCCCGCCCTTCGCCAGGCAGGGTCTGCGCCCATCGGCAAGGCCGCTCTCAAACACGCCACAAGAGAGTTGAGCGGCGGCACCACGCCCGCTCCGCAAACTGCCCTCAAGCCTCCCGAACCTGTGGAGCTTGATCCGGAGCGGATCAGGACTCAGGAGATCTTCGAACAGGTAACATCGCACCTGAAGCGTGAACCTTCACAGAGTTCGCGGTTGCTGCAGAGCTGGATTCATTCCGATTAGAGACAAATGAAAGGACCTGCGCCTTGGATGAGCAGGCGAACACGAGCGGAGCGGTGCGGCACCGGCCACCGGTGAATATGTCCGGGGTGCGCAAGGCTGCGGTCTTGCTGGTGGCCGTCGGCGAAGAGCTTGCCAAGGAGATCCTCCGCGCATTGCCGGAGGTGGACGTGCAAAGGCTCACCGAGGAGCTGGCCGACCTGCGCGGCGTCACGCCGGAGGTCACCGCGGAGATTCTGGAGGAGTTCTGGGGACTGCTCGAGACGCAGAACTTCATGGTTCATGGAGGACTCGACTACGCCAGCCGCCTCCTGGTCGACACATTTGGCCAGCAGCGGGCCGACGATCTTCTCATGCTGGTCCGCCGCTCGCAGGAGGCAGCTCAGGGCAATCTGGCCAAGCTGCAACGCACCGATCCCCAGCAACTGGGCAAACTGCTCGATACCGAACACCCCCAGACCATCGCGCTCGTCCTGGCCCACCTGGACCCGCGGCGAGCCTCGCTGGTCCTCGACAACCTGAGCGAAGAGCACAAGGTGGTCTCCGTGCAGCGCCTTGCCGAGATGCGGCAATTCTCGCCGGAGATGGCACAGAAGGTGGCTCATATTCTCCACCGCAGATTGGAGAGCATGGGGGACAACGCGCGCAAAAGCTACTCCGGCTTCAAGGCGGTGGCCGACCTGCTGAACCGGTTG
>Ga0181516_10003342_pt1 | contig 10793 bp, 10 predicted proteins | sample PEATcosm2014_Bin_25_FD_121104 | JGI IMG/M metagenome (GOLD analysis project Ga0181516, IMG submission 121104) | Peatland microbial communities from MTU Mesocosm Facility, Houghton, MI, USA - PEATcosm2014_Bin01_10_metaG | ecosystem: Environmental > Terrestrial > Soil > Wetlands > Peat | place...
ATGCGCTCTTTCGCCTCGGCTTCCTTGCCCATCGAAATCCACACGTCGGTGTAAAGCAAATCCGCCCCGTCGGCCGCAGCTAGGAGGTCGCTCGTCACAGAGATGTTTCCGCCCGCGCGCTTCAAAAGCTCCGGCGACGGCTGGAATTTTTCCGGCGACGCAATGCGCAGGTTAAAACCGAGCTTGCCCGCCGCCCAGATCCACGAGTTCGCCACATTACATGCGCCGTCGCCGATGAACGCAACGGTTTTGCCCGCGATGGCGCCGCGTTTCTCTTGAAACGTGAAAATGTCCGCGAGAATCTGGCACGGATGTTCCTCGTCCGTCAGCGCGTTGATGGTTGGAATGCCCGAAAATTTGGCGAACTCCTCGACATCGTGCTGCGCGAAGGTGCGGATGACCGCGCCGTGAACCATCCGGCCCATGACGCGCGCGGTGTCCTTGATCGGTTCGCCGCGGCCGAGCTGGATGTCCACCGCGCTCAGAAACATCGGCAGTCCGCCCAGCTCGCGGATGCCGACTTCGAACGACAGGCGCGTGCGCGTGGACTGCTTGGAAAACATCAGCGCCCACGTCTGGCCGGCGAGCGGCTGCTGCGAATGATGACCGCGATCGCGTTTGAAAACCGCGGTGTCGCGCAGGATGGTTTCAAAGTCCGCGCGTGGCAACGTTTCCAGTTTCAACAAATGTTTCATGACGGCAAAGCTTGGGAGACAACCGCCCAAAGGATATTATTTACCCGAATTGAGGCGTGGCGTCACTTCAATTTTGTGATGACACCGCCGGTAGTGGCACGCGCGTCTCGCCCGTGAGTTGCACCGGGCCAAAACCGTTGCCGTGAATGAAAGAGACGCCCGTGCCACGGCACCGCAGCTACGATTGACGCGCGGCATTGGCGGCCTGCCAGAGATACCACGCGGCGGTGGTGGCATGCGGGCGCCAGCGGGCGCCGAATTTGCGCAGGGCTTTGGGCTTGGGCAGCGTGCGCTTTTTGTAGGCGAGCCGAAAACCCGTGCGCACGCCAAAATCATCCACGGGCAAAACATCCTGGCGGCCAAGCTGAAAAATCAACAGCATCTCGACGGTCCAGCGGCCGACTCCGCGCACGGCCGTCAGCCGCAAAATAATTTCATCATCCGCCAGCTTGGTGATCGCGCGCGAAGTCGGCACGACGCCGGACAAGGTTTTTTCCGCGATGTCGCGGATGGCCCGGATTTTGGCGAAGGAAAACCCGCAGGCGCGCAACTGTTCGTCCGTGACGCTGGCCAGATCTTTTGCGCGTGGAAAGCGTTTGCCGGGGAACAGTTTTTTGAAGCGCGCCAGGATGTTGCCGGCGGCCGTGGCGTGCAGCTGCTGATGCGCGACGGCCTGCACGAGCGATTGAAACGGCGAGCGCCACGGCTCATGCGCCAGCTTGCACGCGCCAACTTCCCGGATGAGCCGGCGCATCACCGGATCAACGGCGGACAAATGTTTCAGTGCGGCGGCGGTCATGATCTAAAAAAGCCCTCACCCTGACCCTCTCCCATCCGATGGGAGAGGGAACAGCCCTTGTCTGCCTTCAGAAGTTCGGACGGTCGTTGAGCAACGGCCAATTGCGGTTTGGTAAGGAGCCGGCGGACGCTTCTCCCTCTCCGCTCCATCGGATGGAGGGGAGAGGGCCGGGGTGAGGTGAGGTATTTCTTCACACCAACTGTTTCACGATCTCTTCGATTTTCGCAATGCCTTCGTCGGCTTCCTGCGGCTTGAGATTCAGCGGCGGCAGCAGGCGGACGATCTGCGTGCCGGCGGGAATCGTCAGCACGCCTGCCGCGTGCAGGCGGTTCACGAATTGAATGGCCGCCGATTTGTCGCTGGCGGCGAACACCGGGATGTTTTCCGCCAGCTCCAGGCCGAGCATGAAGCCGATGCCGCGCGAGCGCTTAACGACGGCGGGATATTCCCGGGCAAGCCGGTCGAGTTCCGCCTGCATCCACGCGCCGAGTTTGCGGGCATTTTCGTCCAGCTTTTCGTTTCCAATGACTTCAAAAACTTTCAGCGCCACGGCGCACGCGAGCGGCGTGCCGCCGAACGTCGTGGCATGCGTGCCCGGTCCGAGCAAATCCTGAAACGGTTCGCGCACCCAGAACGCGCCGATGGGAAAGCCGCCGCCGAGCGACTTGGCCATCGAAAGGCCGTCGGGCAGAAAATCGGATTGCGGATTGCGGATTGCGGATTGCGGATTTTCGCCTTCGAGAATCCTTTGAAAACTTTGAAAGCGTCCGGTGCGATAATGGCCACACTGCACGCCGTCCATCATCAGCAGCAGCTTCTTCTCGTCGCACAACGCGCGCAGGCCGAGCAGATATTCCGGCGTGGCGGGCGTGACGCCGCCTTCGCCTTGCACCCCTTCGATCAAAATGGCGACGGTCGCGGGCGAAATGGCGTTGCGCGCAGCTGCCAGATCGTTGAACGGAATGTGCCGGAAACCGGGCACCGCCGGCTCGAAACCTTTTTTGACCTTTTCCTGACCGGTCGCGGCGATGCCGGCCAGCGTGCGGCCATGAAACGAATTCGTCGCGGTTAAAATTTCAAACCGTCCTTCGTCGTGGCCGAATTTCCGCGCGAGCTTGTAAAGTCCTTCATTCGCTTCCGCGCCGCTGTTGCTGAAAAAAACTTTTCCCGCGCCAATGCGCTTCACAATTTCCGCCGCGAGCCGACCTTGCGGCTCGGTGAAATAAAGATTGGAAACGTGGATCAGTCTTTTCGATTGCTCGACGAGCGCCTCGGTGATGGCCGGATGCGCGTGGCCAAGACAGCACACCGCAATGCCGCTGCCGAGATCAAGGTAGCGCTTGCCGGCGACATCAAAAACATAGCTGCCGGAGCCGTGGCTCAAGACGAGTTCAAAACGTCCGTAACTGGGCACGACGTTTTTCGCGAACAGTTCGCGGATGGACGCATAGTCGTTGCGGACGATGGCGGGCGGCGCGGGCACAATTTCTTTCATTTACGATTTTGGATTTACGATTTACGAGTTGATTTGAACTACGATAATCACGCGTAAATCGTAAATCGCAAATCGTAAATCACAAGACTACTTCCGTCCCCACGCCTTTGTCGGTGAAAATTTCCATCATGACGGAATGCGGCACGCGGCCGTCCACGAAAGAAACTTTTTCCACGCCAGATTTGATGGCGGCGACGGCGCTGTCCACTTTCGGAATCATGCCTTTGTCCACGATGCCGGCGGCTTTGAGGCCGGGCACTTCGCCGGTGTGCAAATGCGCGATGAGCGTGGCCGGGTCTTTCGGATCGCGCATCAGGCCGGGCACGTCGGACATGAAGACCAGCCGTTTGGCGTTCAGCGCGATGGCGCACATCGCGGCGGCGACGTCGGCGTTGCAGTTGTAAATTTTCCCATCCTCACCGCGCGCGGTCGGGCTGATGACCGGTGTGAAACCGCACCAGATGGATTCTTTCAGCGGCGCGACGTTGACCTCGATGACTTCGCCGACGTAGCCGATGTCAATTTTCTGACCGGGATGATCCTTGTCGTCGAGCCAGAGCTTGCGGCACTTGAAAATATCCGGCCCGGCAAAACTCACGGCCTGCCCGCCAAGCGCATTGATGGTCTTGACGACTTCCGGATTGATCTCGCGCGACAAAACCTCGTCCACGATTTGCGCCGTGGCCTCGTCGGTGACGCGCTGGCCCTGGATGAAATTTGCCTTCAGCCCGGCTTTTTCCATCGCGCGGGTGATGGCCTTGCCGCCGCCGTGCACGACGACCGGATTGATTTCCACGGCTTCCAAAAACACGATGTCGCGCGCGACGCCGGCGCGCACGGCGGGATCGGGTGAGTCCATGAAGCTGCCGCCGTATTTGACGACGAAAGTTTCCCCGCTGAATTTCTGGATGTAAGGCAACGCTTCCATGAGCGTCGCGGCTTTGGCAATCAGGTCTTGCATTTTTGTCGCCCAGATTTAGCCACATCCGAAACTCAGATGAAACACCGATTTTTCGAAAACGACGAAAGATTTGTTTCGTAACCGGTTTCGACGATATTCCGTCCAACTCCGCATCCAAATGAAAGCATTTACAATTGTTCTGTCCGCTTTGGTGGTTATTCTTTCCGCGCTGATGTTTGCCGGTTGTGCCACCGCGCCGGCAAACAAGGCCGAAATTCCAAAAACACAATACGCCGCCGGTTGGACGGATTTGTTCAACGGCACTAATCTCGACGGCTGGGTCGAACACAGCGGCAAGGCCAAATACACGGTCACGGACGGCGTGCTGACCGGCGAGTCTGTTTCCGGCACCGGCAACAGTTTCCTGTGCACCACGCAGACGTTTGGAAATTTTGAGCTGGAGGCGGAATATAAGTGCGACGCGCTGCTGAATTCCGGCATCCAAATTCGCAGCGAAGTTTTTCCCGGCGCGACCAACGCGATCATCGGCGGCAAGCAATTCAAGTTCGCCGCCGACCGCATCCACGGTTACCAGTGCGAAATTGACATGGACGCCGCGCGCGGCCGGATGTGGTCGGCGGGGATTTACGACGAGGCGCGGCGCGGCTGGCTGTTTCCGACCGGCGGCGAGAAAAGCCCGCAAAGCCTGGCATTTTCCGAGCAAGGCCGCGCCGTCAGCAAAAACGGTGAATGGAACAAACTGCGCATCGTCGCGAACGGGCCGACCATCGAAACCTGGCTCAACGGCGTGCCGCGCGCGGAAATTTGCGACAACGTCACGCCGCGCGGCGTGATCGGTTTGCAAGTTCACGGCGTCGGCAATGCGACCAACAAAGTGGGGCTGAAAGTTTCCTTCCGCAACCTCCGCATCCACGAAATCGCCCCAAACACCTTGACCGCGCAGGAAAAAGCCGACGGCTGGAAACTGCTGTGGGACGGCAAAACCACCGGCGGCTGGCGCAGTCCGCAGTCCGATGCTTTTCCGCAGAAAAGCTGGCGCATGGCCGACGGCGTGCTGACGGTGGACCCCGGCTGGATCAACGGCGAGGCCGAGGCGCAATCCGGCGGCGACATCATCACGCGCCAGCGCTATGCCAATTTTGAACTGGTCGCGGATTTCAAATGCTCGCCCGGCTGCAACAGCGGCATCAAGATTTTCGTGCAGCCAAACATTTCGCCGATTGACAAAATCACCGGCCAGCCGACGGCCAAAGGCTCGGCCATCGGCATGGAATTTCAGATTCTTGACGACCAGCGCCATCCAGACGCCAAGCTCGGCCGCGACGGCGACCGCACCATCGGCTCGCTCTACGATTTGATTCCCGCCGCGAAGGATAAAAAAGTCATGCCGGTGGGCCAATGGAACCACGCGCGCATCGTGTCGCAGGGCAAGCACGTCGAGTTCTGGCTGAACGGCGAGAAGACGTTGGAATGCGAACGCGGCTCGGCGGAATTCCGCGACGCAGTGGCCAAGAGCAAATTCAAAAACATCCCCGATTTCGGCGAATGGGCCGACGGCCACATTTTGTTGCAGGAACACGGCAGCGAAGTTTCCTTCCACGATGTCAAAATCCGGGAACTGCCGGCAAATTAAATTCCCGCATCCAGATAATGAAAATTCAATCGCGCCGCCGTTTTCTCAAAGCCGCCATCGGCAGCGGCGTCGGCCTCGCCGTTTTTCCCAGCATCATTCCCGCGCGCTTGTTCGGAGCGGAGGCGCCGAGCAAAAAAATCAACGTCGCGCAAATCGGCTGCGGTCGCATGGGCCGCAGCGACCTGGGCAACGTCTTGAACGAACCGCTCGCCCGCGTCGTGGCGGTGTGCGATCTGGATGCCAAGCGTCTCGCCGCCGGCAAAAAAATGGCGGAGGATTTTTACACCGAGCGCGGCGAGTCCGGCGTGAACGTAAAAACCTTTCACGATTACCGCGAGGTTTTGGCGTCGCCGGAGATTGACGCGGTGGTCGTCACCGTGCCGGATCACTCGCACGCGCGGCTGGCGATTGCCGCGGCGATTGTGGGCAAACACATTTATGTGCAGAAGCCCGTGACTTACAACATCGCGGAAGCCATCGGCCTGCGCCGCGCGGTCGAAGCGAAAAAAATTATTTTGCAGACCGGCTCCCAGCAGCGTTCCGAACGGCCGTGGGGCAGTTTTCGCAAGGCGAGCGAAGCCGTGCGCAATGGGCGCATTGGCCAGTTGAAGACAATTAAAATCGGTGTCGGCCTCGACAAACCCAGCGGCCACGCGCCCGCGTCCATGCCGGTGCCGGAAAATCTGGATTACGAACACTGGCTCGGCTCCGCGCCGGAACAGGCTTACATGGAACGTCGCGTGCATCCGCAAAATGCTCTTGAAGGCCGGCCCGGCTGGATCACGACGGAAGATTTCGGTCTCGGCATGATCACGAACTGGGGCGCGCATCACGTGGACATCGCGCATTGGGCAATGGGCCAGGAACTCGGCGGCCCGCTGACGATTGATGCGCGGGCTGATTTCATGACGAACGACGCATGGACGGTTCACACCACGTATCATGTTGAAATGCTGTATCCGAAAAACGTCCAAGTGATCCTCGATAATAAATTTGAAACCGGCATCCGCTTCGAGGGCGACGAAGGCTGGATTTTTTGCACGCGCAGCGAGGAGAAAGTCACCGCCAGCGATCCCAACACGCCGGCCGGCCGCGAGGCGCTCCTGCCGTTGCGCGCTGGCGATCCGAAAATTCTTTCGCCGCTCGGCGCCAACACCGTCCGCTGGATGCCGAGCAAAACGCATCACGGCAACTGGCTGGAAAGCATCGCCGCCAACCGCCAGCCCATCGCGCCGATTCAGCAGTCCGCCCGCAGCCTCGAAGCCTGCGCCGCCGCGTGGATCGGCATGAAATTGAAACGCAAATTGTCATGGGATGCGGCGACAGAAAGGTTCGTCGGTGACGACGACGCGAATGCATTGCGCGGGCGCAAGGCGCGCAAACCGGAATATGATTTTGAGCTGGCGCTGCAACACGCCGGGATCGCGTGACCCATTTTTGCCGATAATTTCCCTTTTGCAGCGGCGCGGCTTTCACTAGATTGCGGGCATGTCCGAAATTGCCAAATTCGTCAACCGAGGCGCCGCCAGCATCACTCCCGCCATCGCGGAAAATGTCCTGCGCCATCTGCCCCAATGGAAACTGGAGTTCACGCAGATCAACGCGCCGAAATTTCCGCACCTCGTGGACCAGCTCGAATTTCTCGCCGACGCCGTCGAGGATGTCGTCGAGGGCGCCTACAAGGAACTGCCGTTTGTGGCGGTGGCGCAGGCGGTTTTTGCGCTGCTTTACGCCCACAAAAAAATGGGCATCATTCCCGACGGCATTTTGGAACTGGGGGGCGCCGACAATTCCAGCGTCGTGCGCGCCGCGCTGATCCAGAACGAAAAAGCCTTCGCCATCTACGCCGGCAAACAGGGCGTGGACTGGCGCAAGATCACCAGCCAGGCCTGATTTCGTCCCATGCCCATTCCCTTGGTGATGACCATTATCAGCCCGGATCGCACCGGGCTGGTGGAATCCGTCGCGCGGGCCGTGGCCGATCACGGCGGCAACTGGCTGGAAAGCCGGATGTGCCGGCTCGGCGGAGAGTTCGCGGGCATCCTGCGCGTGGAAATTGCGGCGGAGAAAAAATCCGCATTGCTCGCGGCGCTGGAAAAACTCCAGGCGAATGGACTGCAAATCGTCGTCCGCGCGGATGAGCCGGTTGCAAAAACCGGCGCCGGCAAACAGACGAAATTGGAAATCGTCGGCAGCGACCGGCCTGGCATCGTCCGCGAAATCACCGCCGCGCTCGCGCGGGCGCACGTCAACGTCGAGGAATTTTCCAGCGAAGTCGTCAGCGCGCCGATGTCCGGCGAAACGTTGTTCAAAGCGGTCGCGCGATTGCAGTTGCCCGAGCGCTGCGATGTCGCCGCGTTGAAAAAGGATTTGGAAAAAATCGCCGCCGATCTGCTGGTGGATGTTTCATTTGTAGAATTATCTGGCAATTAATTTTTGCCACAGAGGCACCGAGACACGGAGTTTTTTATTTCAAATCTTTTCTCAGTGCCTCAGTGTCTCTGTGGCAATTTCTCCGGCTTTGAATTATCCTCCGCGCGATGTTTGAACTCCTTAAAACCGACGCGCACACCAAAGCGCGGCTGGGGAAATTGACCACCGCGCATGGCGTCGTTGAAACGCCGGTGTTCATGCCCGTCGGCACGCAGGCCAGCGTCAAGGCGCTCGACCCGCGCGAACTCCACGAGATGGGCACGCAAATCATTCTCGGCAACACTTACCATCTGAATTTGCGTCCCGGACTGGAAATAATTGCTGCGGCCGGCGGGCTGCACAAATTCATGAATTGGGAAAAACCAATTCTCACCGACAGCGGCGGCTTCCAGGTTTTCAGTCTCGCCAAAATTCGGAAGGTGAAAGAGCACGGCGTGGAATTCCGTTCGCACTTGGACGGCTCGCTTTTATTTATCGGTCCGAAGGAATCCATGGAAATCCAGCGCGTGCTCGGCTCGGACATCGCGATGGTTTTCGACGAATGTCCGCCCCACGACGCGCCCGCCAAGGAGCAGCGCCTCGCCGTCGAGCGCACCATCCGCTGGGCGCGCGAATGCCGCGAACAGCCGCGCGCCGCCGGCCAGAAAGTTTTCGGCATCGTGCAAGGCGGCAGCGACGCCGCGCTGCGCGAGCAGTGCGCCAAGTCGCTCGTGGAAATGGATTTTGACGGCTACGCCATCGGCGGCGTCAGCGTCGGGGAGCCCGAGCCGGAAATGATGCGCGCCATCGAGCTCGCCGAGCCGCATCTGCCCGTGCACAAGGCGCGTTATGCGATGGGCCTCGGCACGCCGGCGCAGATGGTCGAGCTGATCGCGCGCGGCGTGGACATGTTCGACTGCGTGCTGCCCACGCGCATCGCGCGCACCGGCACGGCGGTGACGCACACCGGCGCCTTCGCGCTCAAGGGCGCGGCTTATAAAACGGATTTCGGCCCGATTGAAGAAGGCTGCGAATGTTACGCGTGCCGCACCTTCACGCGCGCCTATCTGCGCCACCTGCTGCGCGCGAATGAAATTCTCGGCCTGCGCATGGTGAGCGTCCACAATTCGCATTTGTATCTGAAAGTAATGACCGAAGTGCGCGCGGCGATCGCGGCGGGGACGTTTGCGGATTATTACCGCAATTTCATCGCCGGCTATAAGCCTTCGCAAAAAGTCTTGGCCGCCCGCAAACTGGCGAGCGACGAACGGTGAAGCTCACCGTCCTTAAAGAATTTGCCCTGCGCTATTGAATGTGGCACTATTTAGCGATGAACAAACCGAAAATTGTTGCCTATTTGAAACCGACCTGTGGCTGGAGCCAAGGCGTTCGCGCCGTGCTCAAAAAATACGACCTGCCTTACGAAGACCGCGATGTCATCAATGACCCATCGCAGCGCCAGGAAATGATCGAGAAGAGCGGTCAGATGTTGAGTCCGTGCGTCGAAATCAACGGCCACATGCTGCCCGACATCAGCGGCGAGGAAGTCGAAGCTTGGATGCTCGCGAACAAAATCGTCACGCCCAATGACCGCGTGCCCGACGCGCCGATCAACCAGCCGTGCGCACACGAAATGCCGCAAAGCACGCCGCTGAATTTCGCCGTGCGCCGGTAAAAGTTAAATATTCATCATCCGCAGATTACGCGGATTGCGCAGATCAAAATAAAAAATCTGCGTCATCTGTGAAATCTGCGGATTCTTGTTTTTGAAATGGATTGATTGGCGATCTTTACTGTCACATTTTTATTTCATGCAAATCATTTCTTCCCTCGCCGCGATGCAGCGGCTCGCCCAGAAATGGCGGCGCGAAAACAAGCGCATCGGTTTTGTGCCAACAATGGGTTATCTGCATGCCGGGCATTTGAGCCTGGTGAAATGCGCGCGGCATGCCGTCGGCAAAAATGGCAACGTGGTCGTGAGCATTTATGTCAACCCGACGCAGTTCGCGCCGACGGAAGACCTCGCCAATTATCCGCGCGATTTGAAACGCGATTTGAAACTGTGCCGCGACGCCGGCGCGGACGTGGTGTTTACGCCGGGCGATGCCGAAATGTATGCCGGCAAAGCGGAAGGGAAATATAGCACCTATGTCGTCGAGGAAAAATTATCGCAAAGCATGGAAGGCGTGACGCGCCCGACGCATTTTCGGGGCGTGACGACGGTGGTGGCGAAGCTGTTTAACCTCGTGCTGCCGGACGTGGCGGTATTCGGGCAGAAAGATTTTCAGCAGGCGGCGGTCATCCAGCGCATGGTGGCGGATTTGAATTTCCCGGTGCAAATCATCGTCGCGCCGACCTTGCGCGAACGCGACGGGCTGGCGATGAGTTCGCGCAACAAATATCTGGACGCGGAACAGCGGGCGCAGGCGGTGATCCTGTTCCACGCCTTGCAGGCGGCCCGCGCCGCTGTGAAAAGAAAACCGCTCACCGCCGCGCGGCTGCGAACGGATTTGAAAGAATTCATCACGGCCGCACCGGCGGCGCGGCTGGATTATGTCGAATTTTTCGATCCCGAAACGCTGGTTCCCGTGGCGCGGGTCAAGCCCGGCACGCAGATGGCGCTGGCGGTGTTCCTCGGCCGCACGCGGCTGATTGACAATGCGACGCTGTGAATTGGTGGTCCGGCAGCCGATTATTTGCAAGTTAGATTTGTGCTGAAAGTGCGCTGGACGAAAACCGGCTGGCGAAATAAAGTCGCGGGCGGAAAAAGGGTTTCCGAACCGAACACCATCACCCATTTGCTTTGAACAAACGCGCCATCATCAAAAAAATCACCG
>Ga0181516_10003344_pt1 | contig 10785 bp, 2 predicted proteins | sample PEATcosm2014_Bin_25_FD_121104 | JGI IMG/M metagenome (GOLD analysis project Ga0181516, IMG submission 121104) | Peatland microbial communities from MTU Mesocosm Facility, Houghton, MI, USA - PEATcosm2014_Bin01_10_metaG | ecosystem: Environmental > Terrestrial > Soil > Wetlands > Peat | place...
AAGGAGTTCACTCTCGACCCTCATCTTCTCAACCGTTGATCCTGCAATATTGAACCACGAGTGGGTCTTTGTGAAATTGACCTAAGACAACGTTTGTCCAATCTGCACATTTGTATCCGGCCAACGTGGGTTTGGAGACGCCATGGGGCAGGAGATGCCCCGCACCCTTAATGTGGAAGGGGCTGCTTCTTCTTTTGCGCCGCCTGGTCCGCAGCTCGCCGGGCAATAATCTTCTGGCGGACTTGTCTTTGTTGCTCGGGCGACAGCACCCGAAAGATCATGCCATACTGCATACGCGCGTAACCCGTGAGGAAGGCGTCTTTTTGTTCCGGGGTTAACTTCGGGTCTCTTTCGACCGTTTCCTTGTGCGAGGCTCCGTCCTTGCGAATCTTGTCGATTGCTGTTTTCTGGTCATCGGTGAGATTCAGCGCGGAAAAATCGTCTTGAACATTAGCGTCGTTCTTCTGTTGGGCGCCGGGCATTGCCGCGGCCGGAGCATGCGCTGCAACGGGCTGAGCGGTCTGCGCGCGAGTCAGTGCCGGCGCCGCGAACAGAAAAGCGACTCCTGCTGCAACTGCAACTGATTTTTCAAATCGGTTCTTCGTCATAAGGATCTCTCTCTGGAATTGATGGTATTGTGTTGCGGGATTCGGCGTTCCCTGCCCTGGGATTGGGGCCGGAAACACCGAACTGGCTCGTTTATTCTACTTCCAACACCCGGCACCCTGTCCGGCCTGGGTGAGGAGGCCTAAATTTAACTCTATTCGACCAGCAGTCCTCGCGCGATGAAACTCCCAATCACGATGTCTACGCGGTCACCCGGCTTCAACAGCCGGCCGCTGTTCGAAAACGCCATCCAGTAGGACTTCCCGGCTTCGATCTGCGGCGGGGTCTGGCGCAATTGCCCAACCTTTTCCATGGTAGGGATCACCAGTTTGACCCCCTTCTCCGGGTCCACCAGAAAGGGATCGACCTTCTTGTCGTTCAGCGGGTTGGCCTTTGCCGGGTCTAGAACGGTGTAGCTGAACCGGAGGATCACTCCTGACTCCACCGCCTTAACGCTGGGTTCTGCGATTCCCCAGATGGATTCGTAATAGGCCGCCTCACGGTTCGCGATCCGATTGGGCTGATTTCGATAGGGAGTTGAAGCCGCGCGTGTCACTGCCGGCGCAGCCGATGGCGCCGGTGCGGCAGTTTGTGCGCCTGCCGGCAAGGCTAGAATGCCGCCGGCGAAAAGCCCTGCCAGAATCATTGCCGTTCCTGCCGATTGGATGCGTCGTTCGTTCATGATCGTGCTGCGAGTCATAGGGTCCCTCGTTGCCGGTAAAGGGCCGGACATCCAGGTTTGAATGTCCGGCCATTTTGTTTGTTTAGTTCGCCGTGAAGTTGGCGCTTGTCTGCGATGCCGTTGCCAGGCCCGTCCCGGTTATCGTTACGTTCCCCGTGGCGGTCGCCGTTCCACTGGGCGTGTATTGCACGATGATTGTGCAACTGCCGGTTCCTGCTGCGACGATTGTGCCTGAGGCGCAGGTACCGCCCGTGATGGAGAAGGTTCCCCCGGCGGTACCAACCTTCGTGACCGTGGGTGCGGCCGTGAACGTAAACGCGCCCGTGCCCGTATTGCTGACCGTGATAGTGCCGGAGTGAGCGGTTGTGGCGCCGGTGACCAGCGACGGTGTCGGTCCGGAGAAGGCGATAGTCGCCCCCGTCACCGTGAACGTAACAGCCGGTGTGGTGGTTCCTCCCGGCGTGGTCACAGTCACGCTCTTGGCCCCGAGTGCGGCTCCTGCCGTCATTGTGAACGTCGCCGTGATCGTCGTTGGGTTGACGACGGTAACAGCGCTAACTGTGACGCCTCCACCGGTCGCGGCTACCGTAGTTCCGGTTGTCGTGAAGTTGGATCCGGTCAGGGTTACCGGCACCGCTGTGCCACGAAGGCCCGTGTTAGGAGCGATCGTGGTCAGAGTCGGCGTCGCCGGGTTGCCAACTGTGAATGCGACTGTGTTGGTCGCTCCAATCGCCGTGGTAAGGCTGAGGTTGCTTGCGGCCAGTGTCGCCGTGGGCGTGATCGTTATGGTTGCCGTAACCGTCGTGGCGTTCACCACCGTGATGGCTGAAACGCTGACGCCGGTGCCGGCCCCAGTCACTGCGGTCGTTCCCGTCAGGCCGGTGCCAGTGAAGGTTACAGGGACACTGGTACCGCGTGTGCCCGAGGCTGGACTGATCGATGTCAGAGTCGCCCCTGTGACTGTGAACGTCACAGCACTGGAGCCCACGCTGGCTCCGCCAGCCGTCGTGACCGTGACATCCGTGGTTGCAAGCGTCGCGGTCGCCGAGATCGCGCAACTGGCGGTCAGCGAGGTGCCGCCTGCGTTCACCACGATTGTTGAGCAGGTTACGCCTGCGGTGTCAAGAGTGATGGCGGTTGTGCCCGTCAACCCGGTGCCGGCGATGGTCACCGGAACCGTTGTGCCGCGCACTCCCGTGGTCGGAGTAATCGAGGTCACCGTGGGAGCCGGCGGAGCAATCACCGTCAAGATGATCACATTGCTGGTCCCACCTACTGTTGTAACGCTCAGGTTGTGGCTCCCGAGTGGCGTAAGTCCTCCGATGCTGAGGCTTGCGGTGGCCGTAACGCCTCCAGGCGCCACGGTGATGGCCCCGAACGAAATGAGCGCGTTGGCGCCGCCGGTCGTTGCCGCTGACCAGACAGCCCCGGTCAGGTTGGCGCCGGTCAGGGTTACCGTAACTGTCGTGCCCGCCAATACGCTGCTTGGCGAAATCGAAGCCAGATACGGAACCCCAGCCGCCGTCGAACTGTACTCGACCGCGCCCGGATCAAAGAGCGTATCGGCTCCGGTTTCAGGCCTTGGATTGCCGAAGAAGTCCGTCCTGGGCACAAGGCTGAAATTCGCTTCGGAGGTCGGGATGTTATCGATGGCGAACGTCGGCGAGTAGTTGCCGAGTTGGCCAAAGGTAACCGGGTTCACCAGAGACAGCGGTCCCCAGCGCAGGTTGATCCAGTTGTTGCCTTCGTCCACTGTTGCAACCGGTGTGAGGTTGAACAGCGGGTTGGGCACTGTGGCGTCCGCGATACCTGGCGGCACCGACCAGCCCGATGAACCGTACTCGGGAGGTTGCCGCGAGCCGTCGCAGTACTCGCTGACAAAGTTCGGGTTCGTTGCCGTGTTGCCCGTTTCCAGATAATCCGCCGCATCGGTGATGACCGAGTAAAGAGGGGCCAGCGTTACGCCGGACTCATGGCCTTTGATGGTCAAATCGCCACGCACGCCGATGTCCCAGAAGGTTCTGGCCACGCAGGCGCCGGTGCCTCCCGTGACGATCACGCCAGCGCCGTTTGCAGTCGTGGCGTCAGCCTGGGGCTGGGTCGGGGCCAGCGTTGAGGTGAAGGCGTTATAGAGCGACACTACGTTCTGTTGGTACTGCGCGCTCAAAGCGCCGACGCCGATGTAATACGCACTGTTCTGCCAGAAGATGTTGTTTTCCAGCAGCGGATAAGAGAACGTCCTGCATGTTCCATTGTTTACGGCAGTGGTCGCGGGACCGCCCGTACCCATCGAGTGGTACGCAGGGCAGGTGATGGTTGCCGGCAGATTCGCCTGCAGACCTGCGCTGTTCTCAATGGTCACCAGTCCGCCGACTTGCGGGCACGAGGTCTCCGTGCCGACTATGCAATTGGTTCCCTCAGAGCTGGCCAGGGGCGCTCCAATCGTGGTGAACAGGATTCCAGCCGAGGCTGTCGTCGAGTTGGAGACAATCGTGTTGTTGATGATGTTCACGTTCAATGTGTCCACCATCGAAACGCCCGCGCCATCCCAGCCGGCAACGTTGTCCGCGATGATGTTGTTGGTGATCGAGGGCGAGTACCACTGGGTTGGAGTGGTCGGGAATGCCAGCACGTCTCCGCCGTTTACGTTCTGGAGGCGCAAGCCGCCGCCGCTGCCCGCTTCCGCGGCGTTGCCCATGATCAGGTTCGCATTGACCTTAAGGCCGGGTCCTATGCCGTCGCTGGGGGTACGGAGAGCCGCAGGATCAAGGCAGTCCGTGTCGATCGCTCCACCGCAGGTGGTATCGACATCGGGTGTGCCCATGACCAGCAGACCGCCGCCGTTGGCCGGAATGGTCGGGTTGAGGCTCTGGTTGAACAGAATCGAGTTGTGCTCGATGTCGCCGTTGTAGCTGAATCCCATGTGGCCGACACCGCCGCCGTCTCCGCTGCTCAGGTTGCCGCAGACCCAGTTGTAGTTGAACTTGTAGTAGTCCGAACCGGTGCAGATGCTCACACCGCCCGCCCCAGCCGGCGTGCCAGAGAACAATTCGTCGCCGGTGGAGGAGTTCAACGAGATGTTGTTGTTATGGATGTTGACATCCAGGTTTTCGCAATACGGCAGCTCAGCGTTGGTCGCAATACCCGAGTTTACGCACGAGCCCGGGGGCGCGTTTGTGGTGCTCCCTTGAAGGCTCGACGGAGCAAATTCACCCTGACCGAGGTTGATGCCGCCGGAGAGCGTGCCCGCATTGTCGGTAATCCGGTTGTTGGCGATTTGGAGGTAATGTGCCCAGCCGTGGAGGAAGATGCCTCCGCCGCCCTGGGAACTGTCAGTGATCCCCAACCCGTCAATCATGGACGGGTTGCAAATGAAGTCGCTTGGGAACGGATTCGTGGTATTCGTTTTGCTCGTGTGGCAGTTAGCATTGGAATCGCCTGTGACGGCGGCGCCGGTGGCCAGGGTCACGTTACCGGTGAGCAGGGTGGTGCCTGTTGGGAACCCTCCCAACTCGCCGGCTGCCGCTGCGGCCTGATTGAGGGGTGTGGGGAAATTGACTCCCTTACCGAGTACAGTGATGCCCGCGCCCTCGAGCGCTCCCATCAGGGATGGCTCTTGCAGCAGTTGGGCCAGGTTTCCATTCTGAGAGGCATCCCACCCGACAATGGCTTCCAACGGTAACGGATCGACCTGGGGATTCAGGATCGTCGTTTCCGCGGTCGAGCCGGAGCCCTCGGCAGCAGTGGTCTCAACGAATCCGTACCAGGTGTCGCCAGGCGTGCTTCCGCAGGTAACCGTTCCAGTCGGATCGTAGGGATTGTTCAGCACTGTGTTGGTCGAGCTGGTAATGGGCGTCCCATTCAAGGCCAGGCCAAACAGGCAATTGATGCGTTCGCGCCAGGGGTCAAGCTTGCCGGCCGGCTGGGTGTTCGCGTTGATAACGCTTGTGGCTGCGCCGACGCCTTGCAGACGGACGGGCTTCCACATAATCAACAACTCATTGTGAGCTGCCTGGGTCTTGGTGGTTACGCCCGTGGTCGTGCACGCCACGCCGTTAGCAGTAGCCGTGTTGCAAGTCGGATCCACAATGATCAGGTCGCCTGGATGGGCGGCGTCAATCGCTGTCTGGATCGAACCCGAAGCGGCAACGTGCGTGGGCGTCGGGCCGCCAATCGTAACAGTGACGGTGTCGATCGACTGTTTGCCAAAGCTTGTCGTGATGACCAGTTGACCGCACTTCACATAGGTAGCCGAAGAAGCTGGGCCACCGTACTGCGCCTGTTGCTGCACTGGGCAGTTGGGCACGCCCGAGGGCACCGTCCCGGTGATGGAGAGATCGCTCCAACTTACATTGGTGAGACTATGTACAACCCCATCGGCGCCGACAAGAGCCACCGTGCCCGTTGTTGCGCCAAAGCCATAGTGGCGGGTAATGGTCTTCTGGTTGAACGGAGCCGTCGTTGCCGCGGGCCCCGAGTAGGCATAGTTTGGCACTAGCTGATCGCCAAGAGCCGTGATCTTGAGGGTGTGCCCTGTACCTGAAGCGCTTACCCACGGTCCGATTCCATCGCCATCGACTTCTGCGATAGCCGGCGTCAAGTTCGGGTACGAGCAGTCGACGTTGTTGTATCCCGCGCCCGCAAAGGCAGACGTCGGCACAACCGGCGTATCGAGATACTGCGTGGTCCCGGGCATGAACGGCAGTTCATAGCAGAACTGGCTGTATCCAGAGTCAAACAGCGGGTCGGTAATCAGGGTTCCATTGCCATTGGGGTTCGGAATCGGTCCGGGGTCGTTCATGCAGAACACCATCATCGTGGGCGCGTACCCAGTCGGGTTCGGCGGGTTCACTTCCCAGGTCGAATAGGTCATGCCGTCGTAGCTGCCCCAGTGATCCGCATATACGCGAGAGATTTCGTTCCCCGCCCAATCCTTGATGGAGACGGGCATGTCCGGCGGTGAAAACTTCTCGCCGAACTGCGGAGAGAAGGGATCGAATTCCGACGTGTAGTCGTCGGTGATGCCTCCGGTGAACTTGGAGGCGATATGCGTCGAGGTGTAGATGTAGAACTTGGCGATCGCACCCATCTGGTCGGTCAGGGTGACTTCCTTGCGGTCGCACAGGTTGCGGGTAGCTCCGGCAAACGGCGCCACCTGCTTCGATTGCGGGAACAGGCTGATGTAGTCGGGCACGACGCGCGCTTCACCGACGCACGGCCAAGTGGGCTCAGGAATGAATCCAGGGACAATGTTTTCACTCGCAGTCGTCCCCAGGCTCTGAGTCGGGTTCTGAGCGTTGTACTGGTTGTAACCGGGACCGGGGTATTGCTGAGACGAAGCCACCGAAGCCTGGTCGGGGATGATAAAGATGTTGGCTAACCCGCCAAACTCCTGAGTGACCGGAGCGATGTAGTCGTCGCCGATGAGGATGTTCTTGTCCTCTTCCTTGACCAGTTCGTAGCCCGGCGGCAGAACAACTTCCACAACATACTTGCCCGCGGGCAGCATGGGCCGGCCATAATACAGATCGTTTGGATCTGCGGCGGTATTCGGCTTGCAGATTGTGCAGTTCGAGCCGGACCAGACACCGGTCGCCGCGTTGAAGGTGCCTCCCGGCTTGCCCGTCGTAGGATCAATCGAGGCCTCGGAGGGGAACTGGTACATGCCGTCGTAGGGTACCGGCTGAATCTGGTTCCAGTTGTGCATGCCGTCATAGCACTTGAACTGGGAATTGGCCGGCAAGGCAGTCGGGTTGGCGGCTGTGCCATGCTCAACGTTGTTGTAGAAGTCCAGGTAATTCGGCTGGCCATACAGCGAGAAGTAGAACAGGTCCGGAATTGCTCCGGTGCTCGCGCCCTGGCCCGGGCAGTTCATGTTGGGGATCATGGTTACGCCGTCTGCTGCCAGGTGGAAGCCCTGCGCATAATCGTCCCAACTGCTGGTCGCGGTGTGATCCACCAGTGTCAAGGTCGGAGTTACGCCGTCCGAGGCAAACCCTTCCTGGTAGAGATTGATGCCGACGTGAGGAACCAGGGACTCCCATTGTGTCTGAACCAGCATCTGTGGGTCGTCAAACGGCCGTGTCGATGCATAGATGACGTGGCCCTTGATTCCGCCATTTTCGCCGGCGGCATAGGGCTCCTTGCCGAACTCGAGGAAATTGTTCTGGCCAGGGAAGCCCTGCCAGCCTTCAACGCCTCCGGCCCATGGACCATCGATGCGGCCCGAGGAAAGTTGGGTCGAGCATGTGGTGATCGGGGGAGTAGCCACAGTCGTGTTGCAAACACTCGGCGGGTCGCTGGCGGACGACGTCCCCGAATTGCCGGGGATCGTATTCGTGAGTGCAGCGTCGATCGATTTGCCTGCGCAGTCCGCGCCGGCGCAGTAGACCGATCCCGGCACGCGCAGGTTCGCGGGCACGGAGACGATTTCCGCTGTGTTCGCCAGGAATTTCCCGATCGTGGAGGTGCCGCACGGGGGGTAGCCGGTCACACCGCAGGACGCCGTTCCATCGGCGGGTCCGCCGACGTCGTACACAACGTGAGTGCCCGTATTCTTGTAGCGGGTAACGTCGGTTTCAACCGTGTACCAGCTGAACAGGGGGAACGTCTCGTTGAAATTGGCGGTGCCGGTGAAGTCCGTGACCAGCAGGTTCTCCAGGCTGCCGTCGCGCAACCGGACGGCAACGTTCGCAAACGGGATTCCCGCCTCGGAGGCTTGCGAAATGCCATCCTTGTTGTCGTCGATGAAGGTCCGAGTGTAGAGGTCGGCTTGCCACTGGGTCGTCGAGACGTCACCGATATTCGTGGTGCTGCCCGCGCCTGCGCCGCCTGCCAGCGCAACAGGTGTCGAAAGGCCGTCCACCAGCATATCGTTCCACTGGTCGAAAACAGTCAATCTCCAATCGCCATCGGGAAGGCCCGTCAGCTTGAAGGTACCGTCGTTGTTGCACTTGGCGAACGCGAAGTCTTCGCCGTCCGGGTCTCCAAAGCTTACATAGCACTGGGTCCAATAGTAGGTATCGTGCGAACCGCTGCTATAGAGTCTCTCATCGGGCGTGCGGCTCAGGCGTTCGCCGGTGACTTTACCAGTCAGCGTGTTGTTGCAATTAATGCCCGTGATGTTCGGGTCCGTGCCGTTGCAGACGTACGGATGCCGGCCATTGATGATCGCCGGATTGGCAAAGCCGACGCTGACGTGGTACGACGCCGGTCCGAACTCCTGGAAGTAGCTGGGCTCGCCGATTCTCGTGAAAACGTCGTGCGCCTTCTGGCCGTCCAGTGTGTTGGTCTGCAGCCACTCTTCCCCTCGGGCAATGCGGTCAGCCCCAGGAGTGGCAATTACGCCCCATCGTCCGGGCATCAGGTTCTCGATGACCGCCTGGCCGGCGAGCGGAGACAGCGTTACACCGTCCGACTCGTACTTCGGGCAGGTCACGATCATGCCGGTAATTCCGGTTGCGTTTGCATCGGTAGTCAACGTAGTCGGGGCGCCTCCGGAAGTCGCGCTCAACTCATTGACGCCGATCGGGCACGCGTCGTTCCCGTTGTTCGGGTCTTTTGTTCCCGCCAGGCCGTTGGTCAGCGGCTGGTTGAACATGTCGTAGGTCATCTGTCCGGTAAAGTCGCCGTTGCCGCCCATGGCATCCCAGAGATGCAGTTGGAACCCACCCAGTCCGGGCTCTTGCGGAGACAACACGTCGATTCCGCCGCCGCCATCCTGCTCGCCGTTCAACGGGAAGTCGTCTTCGAACACAAAGACAGACAGTTTCCCTGGCGGGTAAGGCGCGGGTTGCGTGAGCACAGTCACTGGCGCAAATGGAGTGGCGCAAGAGGTGGTCCCTACCGCGCACGGGGGGACGACGGGGCCGCCGGCCATGCCGTGACCGCAACTCGGGTTCGGCGTACTCGTGCCAGCCGTCTGGGTGCACGCAGGAGACTTTGAGTAACCGCTGATAAACGGGTTAGCCGCGTCGCCGGGAAGTACGGAGATGTAGTAGCGCTTGGTTGGATCCAGCGCGACCGCGCTGGGCATCACAACCGCCTCGCCGTTCCCTGTAGTATCGGGCCGGCAGAAGCCGTTGCCCACATCGCAAACAACATTACTGTGCACACCGGTCGTCGGGTCGACTGCGGACTGGCCGCCTTCGCACGACAATGGCCCGGTGCAGCCCTGTGCCACGTAGGGCATGTAGCTGGTGTGGAAGTTGGTTCCCAGGGTTGGGACGATCCCCGTAACTGTACCCGCGCCTACTGTCGCGCAGCCCGCCGGAGGAGGATTCGCCGTGCAATTCGGATCGATGTAGAAAGTGCGGTCTTCCTCGATGACCCACCGGTAGTCGGTAATCTTGGTGGTATGGTCATAGCCGTCCACCACATTCACCGTGAGACCGCTCCCCGGTGGGAAGACGACCGTCGCGGTCGTGGCCGCGCTCTGCACGCCGTGGGAGTTCTGCGCCTTGAACGAGAAGGTGTAGGTGCCTGAGCTGGGCGCAGTGGCTGTGAAGCCGCCGTTCGCATCCGCTACAACCGACATTCCTGTGGCTGTGACCGTCGATGTGGCAACCGTGAGAGGAAGGCCTGCCCCGTCTTTGCAACCCGCCAGTACGCCGGGGGTCTTGGTCTGCAGGTAAGTGGCCGTACGTGCGTTGAATGTCTGGGCGCTGCAAGTAACGCCAGCGTCGGTGATGTTCGATGCGCTCAGTGTCACCGTCGCGCTGATGCCCGATGAGCAGACCCCGGCAGTGACACTACCGTTCGCGCAGTAGCTGAAACTGTCTGAGGTTGTGGTTCCAACATACGTGAACGTCCCGTTCGCTGCCAGGGTTACCGTTCCGTGGGACGGCGCCGTAAGCAGAGTGACGCCATAGACATTCGAGTCGTTGGCGATGACGCCCTTGCCCGGATCGGACACGGTGAGCGTCTGCCCCGCAACCAGGGCGGGGTAGCTATCGGCCCGCGCCACCGCGGTGCCGCCACCCAGGCCTGTGGGCAGCGTGCTCCCATTGATACTGATGTAGGCCAGCATGCCGGCGTCGCGCTCATTGCCGCCGCCTGACAGGCTCAACTCGCGGTCATACACGGCCAGCGGTTTCGAGTAAGGCGCAATGGTCGTGCCGGAGGTCGACATTCCGTTGAACAGGACGTCATACACTTTGCCCGCGGCCATGAATATTTCGCTTCTGATCTTGGGAGTGCCCGGAAGAAGATTGGCGTCTTCGGCCATCACCTGGAAACCGCTGACAATGGGATTTGTCCCTCCCGTCGCGCCCGGAACCTGCGATCCGACGATCGAAGGAACGTGCATCTTCAAACCGGCATTAACAAAGCGCACCAGGATATTGCCGGTGGTGCCCGCGGCCGGCGCAATGGTGGGCGGCAAAACCGGGAAGTTCGATCCCGCCGGATTCGTCTTATTGAACGCGGTGCCGTTGATCAGGTAATACAGCGGCGTGTAGTTCACAGCGGGCGGGTAGCAGGTCAGGTAATTGGATGAA
>Ga0181516_10003347_pt1 | contig 10777 bp, 10 predicted proteins | sample PEATcosm2014_Bin_25_FD_121104 | JGI IMG/M metagenome (GOLD analysis project Ga0181516, IMG submission 121104) | Peatland microbial communities from MTU Mesocosm Facility, Houghton, MI, USA - PEATcosm2014_Bin01_10_metaG | ecosystem: Environmental > Terrestrial > Soil > Wetlands > Peat | place...
CCGAGCGGCAGGAGCGCGACCCCGTCTGGCTGCGCCAACTGCGCGAGGATGCGTGGCAGCGCTTCTACGCTAATGGTTTCCCCACCACTCACGACGAGGACTGGCGCTTCACCAATCTCGCCGCGCTGGCGCGGACTCCGTTTCAGCGCGCGGTGAAGGGTAGCGTCATCGTCACCGCCGAACAAATCGAAAAGTTTCGCGTGCCGGGCGCGGGCTGCCGCCTCGTCTTTGTCAACGGCCACTTTGCGCCGGAACTCTCCGAAGTCGGCGAGCTTCCCGGCACTCTCGAGATTTGCCCATTGGAGCGAGCCATCGCCAAGGCCATGGAAGGCGGCGCGCCCAACGGTATCGAGCCTGTCGGCTGCGCTCCTGAAGGCATTGAGCAGCACCTCGGCCGCTATGCCGATGTGCGCCGCGACGTCTTTTCCGCGCTCAACACGGCGCTGTGGGAAGACGGCGCGTATCTGCGCATTCATCGCGGAGCCGTCATCGAGCAGCCCATCCATCTTCTCTACGTTTCCGCCGGCGCCGGCGCGGCAATCATGACGCATCCGCGCACGCTCATCGTCGCCGAGCCAACCAGCCACGCGGCAGTGATCGAGGATTACGTCTCCATCGGCGAAGAGACCGCATTCTCGAACGCAGTCACCGAGCTTGTTGCCGGCCAGGATGCCATGGTCTCGCACTTCCTCGTCGAGCGCGAGAATCTTGCCGCCTTCAACGTCTCCACGCTGCGCCTCGAGCTGGCGCGTGGCACAAACGTTTCCTCGCACTCCATTCTTTTGGGCGGTGGCCTCGTTCGCAACAACGTCCATCCCGTCCTCGCAGGCGAAGGGGCGGAGTGCCTCATCAACGGCCTCTTTGTCGGCGCGGGTCGTCAGCACCTCGACAACTACATGCTGGTGGAGCACGCGCAGCCGCAGTGTTCGAGCCGCCAGTTTTACAACGGGATTCTCGATGATCGCGCGCGCGGCGTCTTCCACGGCCGCATCGTGGTCCACAAGGACGCGCAGAAGACCGACGCCAAGCAGACCAACCGCAACCTGCTGCTCTCCGACGATGCGCGCATCGACACTAAGCCGCAACTCGAAATCTACGCCGACGACGTCAAGTGCACGCACGGCGCCACCATCGGCCAGATTGAAGAAGAGCAGCTTTTCTACCTGCGCTCGCGCGGTATAGAAGAAACCTCGGCGCGCAACCTGCTGCTCTATGCCTTCGCGGCGGAGTGCCTCGACCGCATGAACGATTCGCCGGCCCGCGAGTTCGTCGCATCGCTCATCGCCGATCGGCTCACCGATCTGGCAGTGAATCATCAGGCGGTCGCCTCATCCGCGCCGATGAAAGAGGAAGCGCAAAGTTGGGAGGAAGTGGGATGACCACAGTCGCTCAGTCCATAGTCACCCCATCCGTTGTCCGCGGGCCGCAGCGCGGATCTGCGCCGAAAAGTTCCGCCGGTCTCGATCTCGCGAAGATTCGCGCCGACTTCCCCATCCTCGCCGAGCGCATCAACGGCAAGCCCCTGGTCTATCTCGACAACGGAGCCACTTCGCAAAAGCCGCAGGTTGTGCTCGATGCCATTGCGAACTACTACAAACACATGAACGCCAACATTCATCGCGGTGTTCATACGCTCAGCGTGCGCGCTACCGAGGCGCACGATGCGGCTCGCCAAACAGTGCGTAAATTCCTGAACGCCGCCGACACGCGTGAAATCATCTACGTCCGCGGCGCCACCGAGGCCATCAACCTCGTCGCGCAAACCTACGGCCGCGTCCACGTCGGCGCGGGCGACGAAGTCCTCATCACTGCCATGGAGCATCATTCCAACATCGTTCCCTGGCAGATTCTCTGCGAAGAAAAAGGCGCGCACCTGAAGGTCGCTCCGATCAACGATCGCGGCGAGCTGCTGCTCGACGAATTTGCCAAACTCGTCAACCCGCGCACGAAAATCGTCGCCGTCACGCACGTTTCAAACGCGCTCGGCACCGTCGTTCCCCTTCGTCAGGTCATCGACATCGCGCATCGCAGCGGCGTCCCCGTCCTCGTCGACGGCGCGCAGGCCGTGCCCCATTTCTCCGTCGATGTCCAGTCGCTCGATTGCGATTTCTACGCCTTCAGCGGACACAAAGTCTACGGGCCCACCGGCATCGGCGTTCTCTACGGCAAGCGTGATCTGCTCGAAGCCATGCCTCCTTACCAAGGCGGCGGCGACATGATCCGCTCCGTCACCTTCGCCAAGACCACGTACAACGATCTGCCCTTCAAGCTTGAAGCCGGCACGCCCGATATCGCCGGAGCTATCGCGCTCGGCGCGGCGCTCCAATACATCACCAACCTCGGCATGGACAGGATCGCCGCGCACGAAAGCGATCTGCTGGCTTACGCCACTGAAGCAGTCGGCGCGATTCCCGGCGTTCGCCTCATCGGAACCGCCCACGATCGCGCCGGCGTGCTTTCCTTCGTGCTCGACCACGTTCATCCCCACGATTTGGGAACGATTCTCGACCGCGAAGGCATCGCCATCCGCACCGGTCACCACTGCGCGCAGCCGGTCATGGATCGCTTCGGCATTGCCGGTACGGCGCGGGCATCCTTCGCCGTCTACAACACAAAAGAAGAAGTCGACGCGCTGGTCGCGGGAATTCGCGCGGCGCGTGAGGTATTTGCGTGAGCAGGGAAAACGGCGAACTCAGCGATCTCTACCAGGAAGTCATCCTGGAGCACAGCAAGGCTCCGCGCAATTTTCGCAAGCCGGCCGAAGCCAATCAGCACGCCGAGGGCTACAACCCTCTCTGCGGCGACCGCTGCACCGTCTACATCAACATGGACGGCGACGCCATTCGCGACATCGCCTTCCAGGGTTCCGGTTGCGCCATCTCGCGCGCTTCCGCGTCCATGATGACGCAGATCCTCAAAGGCAAAACCAAGGCCGAGGCCGCCAAGCTCTTTGAAGAGTTCCACGGCCTGGTCACCGGCAAAGAAGCTCCGCCGGAAACACCGGATCTCGGCAAGTTGAAGGTCTTCTCCGGCGTCTCCAAGTTTCCTGCGCGCGTCAAATGCGCCACCCTTGCCTGGCACACGCTGCAATCTGCCCTCGAAAACAAGGACGCGCCAGTTTCCACCGAGTAGCGCATTCACCGATTTACGCATTCACTCATTTACCCACTCAAATGACAGCTCCGGTCCCAACCCATTCAAACGCAGCGCCCATCGCCGGCCCCTTCCGCGAGGAGATGATCCTGCAGCAGTTGAAGACCGTGCGCGACCCCGAGATTCCGGTCGACATCGTTAACCTCGGCCTCGTCTACGCAGCCGCATCTTCTCCACTTGACTCTGGCGGCCGGCGCATCGACGTGCGCATGTCGCTCACTGCACCCGGCTGCAGCATGTCCGATGTCATCAAAGCTGAAGTTGAACAGAAACTCGCCGCGCTGCCCGACGTGCGCGAAGTCCGCGTCGAAATCGTCTTCGATCCGCCCTGGAATCCCGCCATGATGTCCGAAGGCGCCAAGCTCCATCTCGGCTTCGACTCCGGCTACGGAGTGGCGGACGCCAAGTCCGGGCCGTCAAACTCCGGATCGTCACCCTCCGGCCCTTTCAAAGTTCTTCGCTAGCCCTCAGCCGTCCTCTTCCGATCAGCGGTCCTCGTTGTCCTTCTCGCCGCCCAGCTTCTCCAACTGTCTGCGCCAGTCGAGCGAATCGACGAAGCCGCTCGAATCGCGCCAGCCCGGCTCGACGATCACGCGCAACTCGAGATAGACTTGCGTCCCCAGCAGCGACTCGATCTTCCTCCGCGCTCCCGTCCCGATCGCCTTAAGCTTCGTTCCGCCCTTGCCGATCAGGATCGCCTTCTGCCCCTCGCGCTCGCAGTAGATCGCCGCCGAAATTCCTGTCAGCGGTCTTTTGCCGGGCCTCGCCGCCGCTTCCGGCTCTTCGAACTGTTCGATCACCACCGCCGCCGCATACGGAACCTCTTCGCCGGTCTCGATCAAAATGCTTTCTCGAATCAACTCGGCCACCATGAACCTCAGCGGCTGGTCGGTGTACTGATCCTTCGGATAAAAGCGCTCGCCCTTCGGCAGCACGTCGACAATCTTGCGCAACAGCACGTCCAGTCCATCGCGTTTGCGCGCGCTCACCGGAATCACCTGCGCAAAGTTGTATTGGTGCGTCAGCGATTCAATCAGCGGCAGAAGCTGGTCCTTGCGCACCAGGTCGATCTTGGTCAACACAAGAAACACCGGGCAATCGAGCTTGCGCACGAGCGAGAAAAGAAACTCGTCCTCGCTCGCCCAATTGGGTTTGCGATCTTTCGATTTTGGGTCGCGAGCAGGATCTGAATCAAACTGGACCCTCCGCGTCGCGTCCGCCAGCACCAGCACAAGGTCACGCGCCTCAAGCGCCTCGTGAACCTCCTGCAGCATGCGCCGGTCGAGCTGCGATCCTGGCTTGTGTACTCCCGGCGTGTCCACAAAAACGATCTGCGCCGCGGGGTGCGTCCCCTTGTGCGCAGGCACTTCCACCACGCCAATGATCCTGTTGCGCGTCGTCTGCGGCTTGGCCGTAACAATGGCCACTTTCTCGCCTGTGAGCGCGTTCAGCAGTGTGCTCTTGCCCACGTTCGGCCGGCCGAGAATGGCGACGAATCCTGATTTCACGCCCGCACTGCTCCTGACTGGGTGTTACGAACTGAATGCTCAGGTCTCAGTGTAGGTCATCTCACATCGGCGCAGGCAGAGCTTCGCAAGCGGCTTTCCTCAGTGCTTCACCCGGCCGTGCATCCCTGCTTCAAGGCTACGCCGGTCGAGCCTCGGCAGCGCGCGCGCTACCTTGTCGGGAAACAGCACATAGTGCCTCGCCGCGATCAGCAATTCCGGCACCGACCACACGTCTTCCTCATCGGTCATCCAGTGCTGGTGGTCCAATCGACTCAAATCGACAGGCATCGAGTATGCGCGCAAAGTGCGTTCGCCGCGCAGGTTGTAGTAGTTCTCAAAGTAGCTCAGCGCAAGCTCGCGCAGCGTGCGGTAAATGGGCGCGCGAAAACGCAGCCCCGCAAAGTTCGACTTGGCTATGCCTCCCCACAGGCCACGCTCGCGGTAGAGCGCCACCACGTGGTCGTCGTCGCGCACCGACTCCAGGTCCATCAACAGCGGCGGTTTGCCGTTCACGCGCAGTGCGGCAGCGGCCACCAGCGCTCCCTCCAAACAATGTCCCTTGCGCTCTCGCAGCACGCGTGCAGGCGACCATGCCGTATCCGCGTATTGGTATTCAAGTGCGTCAACAAACCGCTGGATTTGCGCTGGCGACTTCAGCGCGCGCAGCGTCCGCAAATCAGCCGCAGAAAGATCAAAGCGCTTGCGCCTCAACCTCCCCATTCCGTCCCGCGACACTTTCCCACCCTTCCAGCTCAAATCCGCAACTCCAATCGCCAAGTTCCCGCGATTATACAAAATCGCAACGCAAATTCCGCCTCAGTCTTCCCGCGCTCAAGAATCGAGCGTTCCTGCGGTGCTTTTTCGGGGGTTGATATCATCGGCGCATGATTCCGGAGGGTGAAACAAAACGTCTGATTCTGCGCCCGCTCGCGCTGGCCGACGCGCCGCAGATCCAGGAACTCTTTCCGCATTGGGAGATCGTGCGCTACCTTGTGAACAGCGTGCCGTGGCCGTATCCCCCAGACGGCGCGGAACATTTCATCCGCGACATCTCTCTGCCGGCGATCGACCGCGGCGAGGCCTGGCACTGGACGCTCCGGCTCAAGACCGCGCCCGGCCAGATCATTGGCTACCTCAACCTGCGCAAGGGCGAGAAGGACAATCGCGGCTTTTGGCTCGGCCTCGCGTGGCAGGGTCAGGGACTGATGAGCGAAGCCTGCGTGTGGGCCAATGACTTCTGGTTCGAGCAGCTCGGCTTCCCATCGTTGCGCGTGGCCAAGGCCGTTGCTAACCTCACTTCTCGTCGGATCTCAGAGAAGCACGGGATGCGTCTGGTCGGCGTTACCGAAAAGGACTACGTCTCCGGTCGCCTGCCCTCGGAGATTTGGGAGATTACTGCCGAAGAATGGCGTGCATGGAAGGTGCGCTGAGCGCTTCGATTCAGGCGACCTACCCTGCTCACGATGTGATGGCCCTTGCGATCAGGTATGGGTGGGCATGGTTTAATCTCTATTGGCTGCACTGCGAATCATGCACGGGTGATCGAGAAACGACTGCGTCCCGCAAATCACTGGCTGTGTGGGCATAAGCGAGGGTCGATTGAGTCTCTGGTCCGAGTTCGTCAATAACAAGCAGCGAACAATCCACAAGTGGAAGCACTACTTTCCCGTCTACGAGGCTCACTTCAGCAGGTTCGTCAATCGTCCCGTGACCTTCCTTGAGATTGGATGCGGCCGGGGCGGGTCAGCACAGATGTGGAAGCGCTACCTCGGCCCCCATGCGCTGATCGTTGGAATTGACGTAAACCCAGAATGCAAGACCTTCGAGGAAGACCAGATCAAAATAAGGATGGGCAGCCAGTCCGACACGAGTTTTCTAGGAGATGTCATTGCGGAATTCGGAACGCCAGACGTAGTCCTCGACGACGGCAGCCACCAGATGACCGACGTGGTGGAAACTTTCCGGTTTCTCTACCCGCGCACCTCTCCCAACGGCGTGTACCTGGTGGAGGATCTTCATACAGCCTACTGGGACGAGTTCGGCGGGGGCCTGAAACGCGAGGGCACATTCATCGAAGTCTGCAAAGGGCTCATCGATGAACTAAACGCCGATTGGACCAGGGATGCGCTGCCGGCGACCGAGTTCACCCATTCCACCTTATCGATGCACTTCTACGACAGCATGGCCGTTTTCGAGCGAGGCCGGCGCCTGCCCCACAGCGACGTTCGAATCAGCGGGAGGGCAGCCATCCTAAAAGGCCTGATTCGCTAGCTTCTTCACGCATCCTTCGGGAACGGCAGCCGCGCCGTCGGCGGAAACAGGCGCACTCGCTCCACCAGTCTTCCCGTCGAAGCCACAATCTCGACGCGCAGACCGAGCGGTTCGAGCGTGACTACCTCGCCCGCCTTGGGAATTCGTCCCACAATCTCGCTCACCAGGCCGCCGACCGTCGTCGCTTCATAGTCCTCGCCCAGTTCCACAGGCTCGCCAATCACGTCGCCGAGCTGATCGGCAGGAAAGCTGCCGGGAATGAGCCACGACCCCGAAGGCTCGCGCTGCGGCTCCTCGATCTGCGTGTCGATCTCGTGCTCGTCGCGGATATTGCCGACGATCTGTTCCAGCAGATCCTCGATGGTCACGAGACCCGCGACGGCGCCATATTCATCGATCACGATTCGCATGTGCTGCTTCTCGCGTTGCATCTCGCGTAACAGCTCGTACCCGCGCTTGGTTTCAGGAACAAATGCCGCGGGGTGCAGAATCGTTGCAACTGTCCGCGTCCGTGCTTCGTCGTCTGTAATTTGCAAAAGGTCGTGCGCGAAAGCGAGGCCCTTAATGTTGTCCAGCGAGCCGGAATAAACCGGCACGCGCGAGTAGTTCTGTATGCGGAGCATCTCGAGGAAGTGCTCAATCGTGGTGGATTCGGGAACGGCAAAGATCTCCGGTCGCGGCGTCATCACCTCGCGCACCAGCATGTCGCCGAATTCGACCGCCGAGCGAACCAGTTCGCGGTCGCTTTGCTCAAGGATGCCTTCCTCTTCGCCGGCCTCGATCAGTGCTTCGACGCCGGGAGCGGGCTCTTCTTCTTCTGGACCAGCCGGCGCTTCGGCTAGCGCGGCGACGGAAGAGAAAAATCGGATGAATACCGTGACCGGCGTGACCACCCACAGCAGCAGGCGGATAAGCCAGAGCAAGCGTGCCGCCCACAGGCCGCGGGTGCGGTTGAAGAGCAGCGAGGGAATGAACTGGTAGGCGAAGATGACGACCAGCACCACGGCAAGAATGGCCTGTGCGATCTCAAGAGTGGTGGGTGGACCGGGGTGCGTAGGGCGAATGAAAAGCAGCGCGCCAAAACCAAGCGAGATCACGCCGAGAGCGAGTTGTTTTAGAACGGAGGCGCAGAGTGCGGCGTGTTCGCGGCTCAGGCCAAGATGCGGCTCAATCCGCACCTCCCACGCGTCCAGATTTTCCTGCACTTCGCGGCTCAGAATCTTGCCGTACTCGGAGTAAACGCGCTGGATGTATGAAGCCAGTGTGGCGACCCCAATGAGCGCGACAAGAGCTGCGATCTCGAGCGGAGTCATGATTTGCGCCTCCGCATCTTCGTTCGCTCGGGTGCCGACCTCTCGATCAGACCCTGCGGCAGGCCAAGCTTCGCGCGCAGTTGCCGCTCGCGCCGCCGCATTTTGCCGGCGTCGGTTTCGTGATCGTAGCCCGCCAGGTGCAGCAGCCCATGAAGAATGAGGACCCGCAACTCAACACCGAGCGCATGCCCCTGCTCCGCAGCTTGCTTCCGCGCCGTCTCCACGCTGATGGCCACATCCCCTGCAGCCCGCTCCGCGGGCTTCGTGTTTTGGAGCGGTTTGGCGGGGAACGAAAGTACGTCGGTCGCTTCGTCTTTGCCGCGAAAGCGCCCGTTCAAATCGCGGATTGTTGCGTCGGTGGTCAGCAACACCGTCACCTGGCCGCTGAGACCGACGGCATCCTGCGCCTGCGTGAGAAACCGGCCCAGCGTGCGAGTTGATGGAAGAAGGAGGGTTTTCAGCGGTTTGGACGCATCGGAGCGCCTCGCATCGGCGGAAGCCAACGCTCGGTCAGGCTCCAAATCTGGATCGAGGAGAATCATCGTGCAGGGTGCCGCCGTGCGGAACGGCTCCGCGATGAATTCGATTCTACGTGAGAGGTCCTGCTACTGTGGCTTCGCAGGATGCTTCGCCTGCCCTTCGGCGCGCTGTTCGCTCTCCTGAGCGCCAACCTGAATCCCGTCGCCCATGGTGAGTGGAAGCTCCTGCTGCCGCGGTTTCGCGCTCTCATACGCGCGCACCACGCGCTGAACCAGCGGGTGGCGGACCACGTCGCCGTCGTCGAAGTGGCAAAATGCGATGCCTTCAACGCCGTTTAGCACGTTAATCGCGTCCAGCAGCCCTGACTTGCGCGGATTCGGCAAATCGATCTGCGTAATGTCGCCTGTGATCACGGCCTTCGAATTGTTTCCCATGCGCGTCAGGAACATCTTCATCTGCTCGACCGTTGTATTCTGCGCCTCGTCCATGATGATGAACGCGTCATTCAACGTGCGCCCCCGCATAAACGCCAGCGGCGCTACCTCGATGATGTTCTTTTCGAGCATCTTGTCCACGCGGTCGGGATCGAGCAGGTCATAAAGCGCGTCGTAGAGCGGGCGCAGGTATGGATCTACTTTCTCCTGGAGTGTGCCCGGCAAGAAACCAAGACGCTCGCCGGCCTCGACAGCCGGCCGCACCAGTACAATTCGCCCAATACGCTTGGCGTTGAACGCGGCCACGGCCATTGCCACGGCGAGATACGTCTTGCCCGTGCCCGCCGGGCCCACGCTGAACACCATGTCGTTCTGCTCGATCGCCTCCACGTAACGCCGCTGGTTGATCGAGCGCGGCTGCACCGTCCGCTTGATCCCGACTGACCGCTGCTTACCCGCCTCGGCAACTGAGCGCAGCGTCGCCACGGGATCGGCAACAACCAGGCGCAGCATTCCGTTCAGCTCGCCATTGTGCGGGTTAATGCCCTGGCGGCGTAGCGTTTCAAAGTCCTCAAAGATGCGCTGCACGCGTACCAAGCCCGGTTCCGGGCCTTCCACGTGCACGGCGTCGGAGCGCAGATCGATCTGCACTCCAAGCGAATCTTCCATTAGCCTTAGGTTTTCATCGCGGGTCCCGAACAGGGGCTCAAGATTGGGCGTGATCTCCAGGGCGATCTTCAAAGGGCTCTACGTCCTCCGGGACGGTGATTGAAGGTTGTCCGGCAGCGGTCATGTGGGGCCGTTGCCGGCGGGTTGGCAAGTAAGTTATCGGCGATTGGCGCGGAACTCACAAAAACCGGCCGATTTGACGGCCGGCTTTGCAGGCGCGCGCTCTGACAGGGCAATTCAAGGCAAACGGCTTGTTTTGTAGGGAGACTGTGTCCGCGAGGCAAACCCAGGTCCAGCTTCCTGGTGGTCTTGCGGAACCGCGTCTTGGAGTTGAATGCCAAATCCGGTATTGCGAGAGTAGCGCCAGTCGGGCGGCGCGTCAACCGGCGCAACATTACTTTTGATGCATTGGTTGTCTTGGCAGATACCTCTGAGGTCACCGCGGCGTCATCCGATACACTGCATTCAATCTCAGACCGCCGCGAGGAAGCCTATTGCAGTCCGCACTCTATATCGTTGTTCTCGTTTCCATCGCCGCCGCACTGCTGGCCGTGGCCGTCTTCCGCACCCTCCACGTCAAGACCAAGGCCGACTACCTGGTCGCAGGCCGCTCACTCCCCGCCGTTGTTCTCGTCCTCACGCTGCTCACCTCGTGGATCGGCGCGGGCTCGCTCTTTGCCGGCGCTGAGAATGCCTACAAAAACGGCTTTGCCGCGCTCTGGCAGCCGGCCGGCGGCTGGCTGGGGCTTTTGCTCATCTACTTTATTGCTCCCCGCGCTCGCAAATTTGCCCAGTTCACTCTGCCCGACCTCCTCGAGGCGCGCTACAACCAGGCGGCGCGCGCGCTCGGCACCATCGCCATCCTCGTCGCTTACGTGGCCATCGCCAGCTACCAGTTCCGCGGTGGCGGCGACGTGCTCCACCTCATCTTTCACGACGCGATTACCTC
>Ga0181516_10003348_pt1 | contig 10777 bp, 14 predicted proteins | sample PEATcosm2014_Bin_25_FD_121104 | JGI IMG/M metagenome (GOLD analysis project Ga0181516, IMG submission 121104) | Peatland microbial communities from MTU Mesocosm Facility, Houghton, MI, USA - PEATcosm2014_Bin01_10_metaG | ecosystem: Environmental > Terrestrial > Soil > Wetlands > Peat | place...
CAATGCTGCGGCCAGCGCGCTCAAGCTGATGCTTCTGGTCGCGCCCGTCGGCCCCTGCGCGATCAGAAATAGATCCGTCGGCGATGGCGTGCTCGCGGTCGGCAGCAGCGATATGAAAACCGGCGACGTCATACCATATATACCCCAGCGTTCTGCCACAAAATCTGACCATCCAGGATAACCTGTCCCGGCACCGTTGGCCAGATCGGAGCCACGACACCGGACGTACCGGAATAGAGGCAGGTATAAACGAAAATGTCGAGTGCCACTGCGGCGGTACCGATCGGATTGATCGGCGTGATTTGCTGGCCGACGTAGTAGCCGGTATTCGGCAACCACGCGTTCGACTGCTGCAACGATGCGACGGGTTGATCGAAAGCGATCTGCGCCATCGTATCATTCGTCGCGACCGGATCTCCGATGCCATCGGCCGATGCGACGAGTTGAATCTGGTTGGTCGAAACAGGCGACGATCCGGGCACCAAGGCGACGTCTGGCCTCGGATATTCCAGCGTGAGATTATCCGCGTCGCGCGGTGGGAGACGCCATGGGTCTAGTTGATCCAGGTCATCGATGCATACGCGAAGTCCAGGCGAGTTGGGGTCGGGATGCAATTCATCCAGGGGAAATTTACGTGAGCAACGGCCACAGATGCCAATTCCTAGGCTTGGTCTTCCGCGTGTATCGAGAAATTCTGGCATCACGGATTCCCAAATGGATAAAGCCGCCCCTGCGGTATCGGCTGGAGCATCACCGTCGACAGACTGGCTGGCGGCACCCAACTATAGATCATCGACGCAGGTCCCGAGAGGGCGATATCGACGATAAGATGCGTAGTGCTCTCAGCTTCCAGCGCCGGTTGCCGGGTCGGGAAATTGCAGATCATCAGCCAGTTGGAATCGTAGGACGTGTGCGTGATCGATCCATCACCGTTCACCACATCCTTGGTGCTGTCCCAAGCGAAGATGTTCGGGAAGCAGATGTCGCCGCGCCATGCAGGCGATCCGACGGACGGCGTGATGTAATATTGCCCGACAACGGGATCGGCGATGGCGGCGGCTTGCGATGGAAAAGCGAACAGATAATCGAACGGCGCGGCGGAAGCCGGCGTTGCCATGAGCGACAAGATGATGGCGAGTATCTTCATCATGGACTCGTCGGGAAGAGTTGATAGAGATTGGGGGCGACGGCGATGCGCTCTAAGTAACCATTTAATATATTACCGATGCCAATTGTTCCTGATGCTGTTGATCTATTTTCAGATCCAGAAGATGTTGATCCACCTGATGCTATTATTTTAGTTGTTGTTCCATTATAAATTATTGAAGACTTTACTCTATTTACATAACTATTTCCATTGCCGACTAGAGAATTAAAATCAATAGAATTATTGTTGAAATCAACATGATTAACATCAGAACCAACTCGAAATTTCCAAAATCCAGAAAAGAAAATAAATGTATTAAACGCAGACGATGATTGCATTCCATTCGTCTGCACGAACACACTTCCCGGCGTCGCCCGAAGTGCCGTATCGAGCGCACTTCCAGCGACTGTCGTGAGGTTATCGGAGGCGCGGGCGGCGGTCGATGCTGTCGTGGGGATGTAGGGGGTGGGGAAGGCGCCGAGTTCAAATTGGGCAAATGAGGCATAAATCGTACCGCTTGATGCCGATGGTAGGACGCCGGCACCGGAATAGGTACTGCCATCGGACACACCAACCGCCATTCCAAGGGACGTGCTGGCCGCCGTTACGGTCAGGCTGATCCGATATATACCATTTATACAAGGGGATATTGCCGCGCTGACAGCGTTTGCTCCCGTCGTGGAAACAACGTTTCCGGCCCCCGTCAAATTATAAATGGCACCGGCCACCGTCGTGTTTGTCACGGCCATCCCAGCATATTGCGACGATCCAGCCTTGACGTAATAGGACACCGTATAGGTTGAGCCGTTGACAACGGCAAGACCGATGCCCGTTGTCGCCACCCGATTGCCGCCGGACAAGGTTGCCGTCACCAATTGAAGCGTCCCGATATTGTCCGGTGCTAATACAGAAGATGAAACCGCCGTCGCGTTGATCATTTGCCAGTAGGTCGCGTTAGTCAGATCACCGGAGGACGGCTCCAGATTCGTCCTCCCCTCCCACACAGCCAAACCAAGATCCGTAATGCATGGCGTGTTGTTGGGCGCATAGGTTAGATGACCGTTCGCCCATTGACAGGTCTCGGCGCTCGTCCGGCTGATCGAGATCTGGCTGGTGTAGGGCACATAGCCCTGTCCATTGACCCAATACTGCTGTGTCTGGAAATAGAGGTCGGCCGCGCCTTGTGTCGTCGCGATGCTTGGCAATATCCAAGACGGATGCGCACTCGACAGCAGCGCGCGCCGCGGCCCGACTTCGCCAGCCTGCGCGCCAATGCACCAGATCGAAAGAAGTGCGGCGAGAAGCCAGCGCATCAATTATCCCTCAAGATCGAAGCGCACAGTTGCATGTCGTTGGCCGAAGCGAACGTAGGCGTACCGGGCGTCGTCACCACGGCATAGAATGATGTCGATCCAAGACTGATCGTCCGGCCGATGCCGTCCTGTCCATAGTTGGTATGGGTACCAAGCACGCTGGATGCATTAGTCAGTTTGATGGTTGGCTGTACCTTGAAAACATCAGCCGCATTGATCGCTGGCGCCGATTTATCCGTCCATGTGCTGGCGGACGGATTCGATGAAAAAAACGTTACATCGAACTCCGCCGTTTGCGCATCTTTGAAATTCAGTCGGACCGCCTGCAAAATGCCAGTCTGGATGTTTCCGACGGCGTTGGCGAAGGTAATCAATCCACCAACCTCGTTGCCGGCCGTATAGGCGCTGCTCGCCGTCACCGTCGGCGTCACGCAGGTTTCCGATGTATAGCCGCCGACCATCAGCGTCGTGTCGGCGCCGATCTGGATCGATCCATAGGCGATATTCAGGTTGAACGTCGTCGTCGCGCTGCCGCCATTGTTGGTGAAGGTCGCATTGGTGAAATTTCCGTTGGCGATGATGCTTCGTTCGAAGGGAACACCAGCCAAAATTGGAAATACCGTCGTGCTAACCAAACTAGACGGCGACGCCGTGACATATTGAAAAATCGTCAATGTGCCAGGCTGATCCGATATCAGATCGATCGAAATCGCCGGCTCGTTCAAGACACTCTCGATGGTACCGGTGAATGTCGCCCCGGCCCCAAGCTGCGTGGTCGACGTATTCGCCGTGCTGTACATATACTGCGTCGGTCCAGCAATCGCCAAGACCTGCGTCTGCGCGGCAGCAGCACCAGCCCAAAGCATCATCGCCGCAATAATTCCGAAAATCGTCTTCATGACCAGTTCCTATTTTGTATAGCAAGCGACCGACGGCGCAATCTGGACAGATCCGTGCGACCTTTCTTCGGACCACATCAATAGTTCCGCCTTCGTCGCCTTCTGTTCGATCGCCTGAATCCGCTGCTGCTTAGCCTGCAGACCGAACGGGTTGCTCGATGCAGCTTCGTCAAGATCAGGCAATTCCCAGATCAGCGTCGTCGCCAGTCGCCACTGCAACGCCTCAAGCCATCGTGCCGGGACTTCGACGTTATTCGTCAGCAGCCCAGGATCCTGGATGTAACGACGGGCCAGTGCCGAGATGGTGCCGTTGTAAAATCCGTTGTTGTTGATCGTCGGCCAAATTTTTATCACCGGCGCGTTCACTTGGCGATCCAGGAACGCCGAAGTGGCGCGGTCTGAGCGGAACAGCTTATCCGGCTGATTGTAATACTGGTCGATGTTCAACGGGCCGATCTCGATATCCTGGCCATTCGACAGACCAAAGTTCAACTGGTTCAGCGTCCAGGATGACGCACCGGGATTCACCAGTTGGACAAATGATGCCTTGATCGTCGGATTTAGATCGAAATAGGTCCAGTTCTGCGGTACGTAGGTTGCCGACGGCAGCGTCTGCACCGTCGTCCACGTCTGCCCATCAGGCGCCGTTTGGACCTGTAGTGCCGCCGTCACCGATGACGAACCACCCAACAGCACGCCGATCGTGTCGATTTCCGTGGGCGACTGATAGGCGACGGCAACGGCTGGATTTGGCCCGGCGATGACGACGTCGGTATTCGGCTGTCCGCCAAACAGCAACTGGTCCGTCGCGCCAGACGACAGCACGTCGGGGCCGCGATACGGATTGATGGTCCGCCAATAGGTATGCATGACATCGACCGTGCCAAATGGCGTCGGAACGTCAGGCGAGCCGATCTGCGCGCCCAACAGCATGAATTCGCGGGTCCACAACGGGAATCCGGCGTTGCAGTATTCGGCGCAGATGCTGAAGATATTTTCGGTGGCGAAGGCCAACTGTTCGGCGGTGACGCGCTCGGGACTTAGACCAGCCCTTCGCATGGCATGATCTATCACGCGCCTTTGATCAAATGGTTGCGTCGCCACGGTGCCGCTGGTCGTTGCCATGACTACCACCGAAACGGCGGACGTACAACGCCACCGTCCTTATGCTTCGTTCGGTCACCGACATGTTCCGGCAGATCATCAACCTTTTGGCCGTGGCTATCCTTGACGAACTTCTTCGCGACGTTCTGCGGGATTCCAATGCGCTTTGCCACCGACGGACTCGCCGCCGCCGCATGCATCGCTCTCGACTGAGCCTGACTCTCGTATGGCACTGTCCACCTCCGCCAGGTCAAATCCAGCCGTCGCCGCCATCTGCCGAGCCGCCTTATGCAGCATCATCGCGACATCTTCGCTGCCCGGCTCGACGGAACGCCGCCACTGGATGATCCAATCGACCAGCGTTCCGGCTTGAGCCTTGACGACATCGATCTGCATCGCCGATCAATCCTCGCGACGATGACGCCTCGGTTCGTGTTCTTCGCGTTCACCGTGCCGCTCGTGACGGCTCGAAACATGACCACCCTCACGCAACTGGCCGATCGCCTGACCGCTGCCGGCCATCGGTGGTTCGTCGCCCGAGTTGACGCCATAGTCCATCGGACCGCGCACAGGGTTTGCCGACATCGGATCCGGCCGCATGCCGTGCGCCCGCAGACCCTTCGGCACGTTGCCGCCACGGGCCAGTTTCAGGTCTTCATGGGCGCCTTCGTGCAAATCCTTGTCGTGTTCGGCGAATGCTTTCTTGATCATCGCCTTGTCCTGCATGGCGTCTGCATGCATCCCCATCATGTGGCCGCCGTGTGCGTATTCACTGGAATCATGATGTTCAACGTGGCCATCGGGGTGGTGAACGGTACGACCACCATGAGCGTCATGGTGCTCAACGCGACCGTCGGGATGATGATGCGTCACATGGCCATCGGTGTGGTGATGGCTGATCATGCCGTCTGGATGATGATGCTCGACATGACCGCTGGCATGGTGAACCGAATGGCCGCCGTGCATATGATGATGGACCACCGTACCATCCGGGTGGTGCTCGCTCGAATGGCCGTCCGGATGATGATGGACGACCATGCCATCGGGATGGTGCTCTTCGATCGGACCGCCCTCGGCATAGGCTTCACCCATCGGCGCACCGGCATGGCTCATATGATGCGGGCCCTGATGTTCAATCTCCGGAATCACACGGCTACGGCCATGTTGCTGCGCGTCGAACGATTTCTCGCTGTGACCGCGATTGCGCGACATCGGGAAATCGGGTTTCGTCGATCCACTGAAGCCGAATTCCTTGCTGAAATGCTCGGGACTATCCCCGAAGTTTTCGCCGTCGCGAAGGTGATGAATCGCCATTTGCTTAGTCCTTTCTTTTCCCGATCTCCGGGTATTTGCGATGAACCTTGGATCGGACTTCATCCTTTTCGGCTGAAGATCCATTCTGCGAAACGCGCGCCAAGGCATTCCGGGCATGCGCCTTGTCCTCAATCGGATATCGCTCGCCAGGAAGTGCGAAATCCCCGGCTGGCAACGCATGCCGCTGTTTGGCCGTCAGATGACCGCCCGCTTTCATCGCCGGAACTCCGGTCCTTGGCGATGCAGCGGGAGCCGCAGCCATAGGCGAACTCAGCGCACCCATGCCACCGCCCGCTCCAGCACCGCCAGGAGCCATTCCGCCCATCGACGCCGCGCTCATCGGTGGCGCCATTGGACGAACGCCCTGGGCTCTAGAACCGGCTGCAGCACCCATCTTCTGACCTTGGGCGACCAGTCCTTGCGCAATCCGTCCGGCCATCGACATCGGCATCGAGATCGTCGGTTCGGCGCCGGGTGTACTCGGCTGCGTTGGAACGGGACGAGGAACACCACGGGCCGGTGTCGGTCCTGGTGCGGCTGGCATCACTGATCCGCCGACATCATAGTGCTGCCGGTCGACATGACCGCCTTCGGCCAAAGGATAGTAGCGACCGCCCCCATGCGGCGCCACCCGTGCCGGCATCTGATTGGATCCCGTCGGACTGATCATACCAGTAGAATTCCCATTTAGCATTGGTCCTTCCGGCCGAGGACCACCTGTAAATGGATCATCCGGTTGTACCGATCCGCCATCGTCATAACGATGACGTTTCGCTGATTCGCGATTTGCTGGACCGTCCTTGGCTTTTCCAACATAGGTATCATCGTTGCGACCGCCCTTGCGGCTGGTGTCGCTGGTGTTGTCCGAGCCGTGGAAGCCGAATTCTTTCGGAAAGGAAAAATCCTTGACATACACCATTTTTACTCTCCTACGGCACGTTCCCCTGCGTCACCACCGTGAACACGTCGCCTAAGACCGGCGCCTGCACCCGAAACCCGCGCGCCACCTGATTCAGCAGTGCTTCTCCAGAGATCATCAGGATATTCGTCCAGTTCAGGCTTGCATAGGGCAGATTGAACACGTCGTCGATTGTGTATTGAACCATTCCCGTGCCCGGCGTGCGTCCGCTGGTCAGATACTGTAGTCCATAGAGGGCGTTCGACCGCAGATAGTCGACGACAACGGTCTGCGTGTAGCCGTTGCTCACGTCAGTCGCGGTGGCCGTATAGACGACGGGACGCATGGCGGATCCATTTCAACAGGTTCAGGAGACCCGGAGAGGATCGCTTCTCTCCGGGAAACCTCAACCAGCCGACGTCAGAGAGGATATTCCGCCCATACGAAGGAGTTCGCGCTGGCCTGGGTCTGCGCCGCCGTCGCGACGATGTGAACCAGCGTGCCCGGCGGCACGACGAGCTTGCCGTCGAATTCATGGTGCAGAGTGGTGACCAAGCCCGAAGTCGCCGTGAAGGTGAACATCGGATAATAGGTCGTGGTGGCGGCGGCAAGAACGGCCGACGAATATATTTTCGCCTGCGGAGCCGCCGAACCGCCGAGAAGGCTGGCATAAGGCGTGATCGCGGTCAGCGAGGTCGGGGCGACCAACAGACCGGTGACGATGCCGAGGCCGATGGAAGCGGCGACCGAGGTCACCGTCAACGGCGTGACGTCGCAGGAGACCATCTCGACGTTTACGCCCGAACCCAGCGGGTTGTAGAGCGCAAAGGTCGCGGTGGTTGTGGTGGCGATCGGGATGGTGACACCGGACGTGGTGTTGGCGCCGACGAAGAGGCGACCACGGTAGGCCGACGTATACCACTTGCCATGCAGTTCGGCGACGGCGAGTTCGCCGGATTTTCCGGCCAGCACACCATTGAAGGTTCCATCGCCCAGCGACGTGTTGGGGATATTTTGGGTCAGTGCGAAAATCTGGGGCATGTTACTTTACCTTCCTTTGTCAAATGAGACCCGAGAAGCGCCGGTCTAGTTGCCCGGAACCGGGGATGGAAGACCAAGCTCGAAAGCCTGGTCATTGCGCAAGATGCGCAACTCGTCTTGGCCTGCCTGACCATTGGCCAACAGGCTTTGCATCAGATTGCTGACGACGCGAAGTTCGATCGCCATCAAATCTTCCGAGGGATATCCGTTCGCCGAAACGACGACGCTGTCGCCAGAGATACCGATTGCCATGACACGTACTCCTTAAAAAACCGCGCCCCTACGGCGGCAGCCTTAGTTCGTCAGATGACCATCTGGTTCGAGTTGTCCGACACGCCGATGAAAGCGATCACGGTGCCCGACGTCACGGTGCCGACCAGCCTGCAGAAGCTGCATGGATAGATGATCGAGCTGTTTTTGTCCGTCGTCAGGCTGAACAGCGTATCATGGTTGTTCCAGCGCGCCAACGCCTGCGCCGATAGCGGTCCGTTCGGGTTGGCGTTCGGGTCGTTCGACACCTGCAATGTCACCGTTCCTTGTGCCGGCGTGATCGTGCCAAAGCCGATGCCCTGCCCCGAGAAGTTCACCAGGCACGAGATGCCGTTGCCCTGGAACAGTTCATAGTGCACGGGCAGGCGCTGCACCGTTTGGCCGTTAAGAGTGGTCGCAACGGTCTGGCCGGCAGCGAGGGTCAATTGGTAAACAGCCATGGTGGTTACTCCTTTTGCCGACTAGGCGAGGGGATGGGGGCGGAAGGTGTAGCAGCATTCGGCGACGCGGAAATCAGACGCCCCTGCGTATCGTGGAGCGCATTGGCATCACCATAGCGAATCCATCTAGCATGGTGCGTGCGGCACATTCCACGCCCAACAACAGTTTCCTGGCACCCAGCGATCGAACATATTTTTGTGCCAGAAATTTTCTTCTTAGTCCGCAATTCCTGATAATGCATCGAACAATATCCACGCTTTTGTGCGGATCGATCACATCCTGGAATCGAGCATGGTCCAATATTTTTGATACGGTTATCCACACCGATCTGGGTTCCACGTAGAAATTGCCCATAGTGTTTTGGGCAATATCCGTGTGCCTTTGCGATGCCATCACATCCATCTACGGCACAATTTCCACGATGTGCAGCCCGATGAATTAATGGGACGTTTTTTCTTACTTCGTTGGACGGAATGAACAACCCAGTGAAGTTTTTCTGCTCCAGGTAGCAGGCACCAGCAAGAAGAATCTCAGGACGATCACGCGCCTGCCCGAGCATTTGGTTGCAATTCACGCAGAGAAGTCCGCGGATCTCGCCAGTCTCATGATCGTGGTCGACGGCAAACAATTGGAATGACCCATCCTTGCGGCGTGAGGTCTCCTTCCCTTTGCAGATCGCGCAGACGCCGCCCTGAGCAGCAAGAATGGCATCATATCCATCACGAGTGAGACCAAAATAGCGCTTCAAATTCGAGCCGACCCAATAATCTGGTTCTTTGGCACGAACGGCACGCTGATATTCACGGCGACCCTCTATCGTATTTGCGGAATGCTTCTGCTCAAGTTGAGGTTCACGCCAATAGAAATTATCTGGTCCAAGCAACTGATTAGCGTCTTTGGCTTCAAGCCAATGCCTCGGCGATGGTCTGTCACCGATATCATTAACAAAATTCCAAAAATTTTGCCACCGTTCACAAAGTTTTCCCTGAGCCTTTTTATAGTACCAATTTTTTTGCTCAGGATGGCGCCGTTCTTCAGAAATCTGCTTTATCTTTTCAGTCGTACCGTGATCATGAAGTCGGCGATAGTGTTTGTCACATAATCCCTTCTTCACGGCATATCCGATGCAGCCATCAGCGCCGCAATGAACGGGCATCTGGTCTATGGGTATATTTCGACCGGCCGACCACTCAACAAAGCAGGCAGCGCACATTTTGTTTGCAAAAATCGGTAGCCACTTTTCACATAAGACACAGGGCTTAGATGGCATGGCGAAAACACTCCCAAATTGATTATGGAAGGTATTTCCCAATACATTAAGCCCCATGTCCAGTAGCATTTTCTTTCTTTTACTTTACACAGTGGAGTCGCCAAAAAATATAAAACATTATATTTTCCAACAACTTAAATTACAAGCCGGGAGTCCCGAATGTGCATCGTGGGTCCGTGAAGCCCGGCACATACCGTTCCGTGCTCTTATACCGCATAGTATCAGTTTCGAAGTCACCTTCCATGCTGCGCTTCAACCCACGCCGCATCATCAACTTGAGTCCTTCCGGAGCGTCAGTGAGGATCCACCAAGCGGTGTTGGATGTCAGACGGGACAGGTTGTACTGCCCTTCCTTGAGGAGACCCATGGAGTTGACGGGGTTCACGTCGTTGTTGTTGGTGCCGGTGCGCAGGGCGGACTTCAGGATCGTCTCAGTCTGGAACACGTTGGCCGGAGACGTGACAAGGGCACGCGGCTGCAGACGGATCTTTTTGCCGTTATTGTCGACGGCCTGCCGAACTTGAACGAGGGTCTGTTCGACGGAGGTCTGCGACAGAGCGGCTGGCGTCGATAAAATGTTGGAGAAGACGCCACCGAAGATTGGATGGTTCGAGGCATTGAGCGCGACGCCATCGCCGCCGGGATAGGACGGATTGAAAGCGCGGTTCAGAATATTGGCGCACAGGGTTTCCTTGGTCTCAACCAGCGACTGGCCGAGATGGCGGGCATAGACTTGGCCGATGCGGATATGATCGCCGTCCTCGACGAGAACCTGCGTCAGGGCGAAAGCGAGACCCCACACCTTGTACTGGTAGCGCTTCATGAACAGAACGCCACCAGCCTGATAGGTGACCGGCGAGCCGTCTGGCAGCTCGGGCGCGGCGCCGAAACCATAGAGCACGGGCTCTTCATGGTAGTTGCGCGGGATGCCGGTCTGTTCCTTGAATGGGCCACGCCACTCGTCTTCGCGTTGCTCGTAAACGCCATCGAATTCTTCGTTCAGGATCGGTTCAACGATCGATCGGAACGAGGAGCTCGTAATAACGGCCATGGTGAATTACTTTAAATAACGCGGAGCAG
>Ga0181516_10003349_pt1 | contig 10776 bp, 8 predicted proteins | sample PEATcosm2014_Bin_25_FD_121104 | JGI IMG/M metagenome (GOLD analysis project Ga0181516, IMG submission 121104) | Peatland microbial communities from MTU Mesocosm Facility, Houghton, MI, USA - PEATcosm2014_Bin01_10_metaG | ecosystem: Environmental > Terrestrial > Soil > Wetlands > Peat | place...
CGACGGGTTGTCAAGACGGCAAAAGCCGGGCAGATGTTCGGCTTCGCCGACCCCAACCCGGCGAACGTCAGACAAATCCTCACGAAAGAGAGCCCCAGTGACTCTGATAAAGCCCTTTCGCGCTTTGCGGCCGGCGCCAGGACGCGCGGCCGACGTTTTGGCCCCGCCTTACGACGTGCTGTCGAGCGCGGAAGCGCGCGATCGCGCCAAAGGCAAGCCATGGAGCTTTCTGCACGTCTCGAAGGCCGAGATCGATCTCGATCCGACGATCGATTCTCACGACGCCGCCGTCTACGCCAAGGCGCGCGACAATTTTCGCCGCATGATCGCCGACGGCGTGCTCGTGCGCGACGACAAGCCTTGCTACTACGTCTACCGCCTGACCTGGCAAGGTCGGGTCGAGACCGGCTTCGCCGCGGTCGCGTCGATCGCCGCTTACGCCGAGAACCGCATCCGCAAGCACGAGCTGACGACGCCGGTGAAGGAAGACGACCGCGTGCGTCAGATCGAGGCGGTCGAGGCGCAGACCGGCCTGGTGATGCTCGCCTATCCGGAGGCGCCGACGATCGACGCCCTGCTGGCGCGCGCCGCCGCGCAGACGCCGGCGGTCGACGTCGCCGCGGACGACGGCGTGCGCCACGAGCTGTGGGTGATCGACGACGCGGCGACGATCCAGACGCTGACCCGCGCCGTCGACGCCCTGCCGGCGCTCTATATCGCCGACGGCCATCACCGCTCAGCCGCGGCTTTGCGCATCGCCCAAGCGCGCGGGCAGAAGGACGGCTATTTTCTCGCCGTGCTGCTGCCGCAGCAGCAGATGACGATCCTCGATTACAACCGCGTGCTGCGCGACTTGAACGGACTGACGCCGGAGCGCGCGCTGAAAGAGATCGGACGCCGCTACGCCGTCGAACCAAGCGATCAGCCGGTGCGCCCGGCGCGCGCCGACGAGATCGGCATGGTTCTTTCCGGCCGCTGGTATCGTCTCGCGCTCAAGCCCGAGCTCGTCGCCGCAGCGGCGCAGAGCGCCGACCCGGCGGCGCGGCTGCCGGTGACGCTGCTGGCGAAAAACATCATCGAGCCGGTGTTCGGCGTCACCGATCCGCGCCGCGACAAGCGCATCGACTTCGTCGGCGGCGGCCGGGGCCTGGGCGAACTGGAGCGGCTCGTTTCCTCCGGCGCGTTTGCCGTCGCCTTCGCGCTCTATCCGACGCAGATGACCGACCTGATGGCGGTCGCCGACGCCGGCGCGATCATGCCGCCGAAATCGACCTGGTTCGAACCGAAGCTCGCCGACGGAATGGTCAGCCACCTGCTGGATTGATTAAGGCGCATGATGTGTTTGAGACGACTCGTTTCGGCCGTCATTGCGAGCAAAGCGAAGCAATCCGGACTTGGGGTCTGCGACGGTCGCTTAGCCTGGATGGCTTCGCCATCGCACGCAATGACGGCGATGGTCACCTGATCTTGAGCGCAACGTGCGGCGGCTTCATGCGCCGTTCGTCAGAACCATGGCGCCGACAGCCGTGAAGCGCGCGCTGCTCATCGCCGGCCCGACGGCGAGCGGCAAGTCGGCGGTCGCGCTCCGGCTCGCCGAACGGTTCGGCGGGACGATCGTCAACGCCGACGCGATGCAGGTCTACGCCGATCTGCGAGTCCTGACCGCGCGCCCGAGCGCGGCCGAGGCGCGACGCGCGCCGCACCTGATGTTTGGCGAAGTCGACGGGGCTCAGAATTTCTCGGTCGGCCGCTGGCTCGAGCGGGCGCGCGAAATCCTCGCCGCGGCGCGCGATCGCGCCGGGCCCCTGATCTTCGTCGGCGGCACCGGCCTTTATTTCCGCGCCCTGACCGAAGGCCTGTCCGACATCCCGCGCGTGCCCGAGGCGGTGCGCGCTGCGGTGCGCGCCCAGGCCGAAGGGCAAACGACGCCGAGCCTGCACGCGGCGCTGGCGGCGCGCGATCCGCTGACTGCTGCGCGACTGCGGCCGAGCGATCGCCAGCGCGTGCTGCGCGCGCTCGAGGTCGTCGCCGCCACCGGCCGGCCGCTGGTCGAATTTCACGGCGCGCGCCAGGCCCCGGCCCTGCCGGCCGGCGCCTGGGTCGGGCTCTTCCTCGCTCCCGAACGCGCGGCGCTCAACGCGCGCATCGAATCGCGCTTCGACGAAATGCTGCGCGAGGGCGCGCTCGACGAAGTCGCCGCGCTCGCCGCCCGCAAGCTCGATCCAGCATTGCCGGCGATGCGCGCCCACGGCGCGCCGCATCTCATCGCCCATCTCGAAGGCCGCCTGTCGCTCGACGAAGCGCGCGCCCTCGCCGTCCGCGACACCCGCCATTACGCCAAGCGTCAGTTCACTTGGGCGCGACATCAGATGCCGGCGTTCGTGTGGGTCGCGCCGGAGGCGGCGGAGGCGGCGGGGGCCGAGGCGCTCGACTGAGCCGGGAGATGGACGCTTTCGGACGCGGTGGCGCACAGGGCGCGAAGCGGCCCGGCGCTGAAGGCCGACGTGTTGCAAATATCAGCGGAGGAAGCTGGTGTATCTGCCCGTAGCTGACGGCGACATTCCCGTGATCGTCAAACTTATAAACCGAGCCTATCGAGGAGGCGATGGCGCCTCCGGCTGGAGCACAGAAGAAGCTTATCTCGCGGGCGACAGGACCACGGAATCGCTTCTCCGCGCGGACATAGAAGCGAAGCCTTCGGCGTCCCTGCTTAAGTGGCAAGACGAGCGTTCGGAAGAGATCGTCGGCTCCGTCTGGCTCGAACCCCTCGACGATGACACATGGTATCTCGGATCCCTCGCAATCGATCCTCAACGACAGAATGGCGGCCTCGGGCGCGCCATGCTTGCGGCCGCCGAGGACTGGGTTCGCAAGCGCGGCGCGAATCGCGTCCGAATGAAAGTCATAAACGTCCGCGAGGCCCTGATCGCGTGGTATGTTCGCCGTGGCTACGCGAGGACCGGCGCGAGCGAACCATTTCCATATCAAGATGATCGTTTCGGGAAGCCGCTTCGCGACGATCTCTCTTTTGTTGTTCTGGAGAAGCCGCTCTACAGCGGCGACGCATATTGAAGCAGCGCGAATTTCGGCACCCGCCGATTGCAGCCCCACATGTGGGCGCCAAGCGCAAGATTTCGTCCACTCGCTCGGCGCACGCGAGGCTCGCGCTGGCCCCGGCGGCGGCTCATCATTGATTGCTTGGAGGCGATTGTGCGCGAGAGGAAATCGAACTCAAGGATTCGCGCAGCGAACCGCCTGCGGCGGCGGCCCTACGGGCCGTCCTTGAGTTCGATTTCCTCTCGCGCTCCGCTCCGCCAAGCAAACAATGGAGACATCCGCATTCGTCGGCGGGGCTGTCGCTCATCGCCAAGATTGCCGACCGCCATCGTGGCTGTGGGACAAGCCCCGGAGCAAGCCCCGCCGGCGCCAAATGAAACGCGTCATCTTCCCAGAGCGTGATGCGATTTGGCGGAATCACCGGCATTGTCATTCCCGCTTGCGCGGGAATGACACAAGCCAGAGCGACATCAGCTCCATCCTAAAGCAACATGCTTTGGGGCGGCGCTGGGCCGAGCCCTTCCCCGCCCCTCTACTGCGGCAGGCAATCGAGCCGATCGGCGGTGTCGTTGGCGCGCGCGACGATGCGGGCGGCGAGGATGCGCTGCATCGGACTGGGCCGCGCCGCGTTGCGCTTGATCGGGTTCGGCAGCGAGGTCGCCAGCAACGCCGACTCGCGCGCGTCGAGCTGGCTCGCCCGCTTGTGGAAATAGCGCTCAGCCGCAGCCTCGATGCCGAACACGCCGTCGCCCCATTCGGCGATGTTGAGATAGACCTCGATGGTGCGCGCCTTCGACCAGACCTCGCCGAGAACCAGCGCGGCGCCGATCTCGATTCCCTTGCGGATGGCCGAGCGGCCCGGCCACAGAAAGAGGTTCTTGGCGGTCTGCATGGTGATCGTCGAAGCGCCGCGGCTCGGGCCGTTCTTGCCGGCGCCGCGCAGCACCTCATGCAGCGCGTCCCAGTCGACGCCGTCGTTCTGACAGAACCGGTCGTCCTCCGAAGCGATCACCGAAGCGACCGCGACCGGCGCGACGTCGGCCAGCCTGACGTAGGTGCGCTCATAGCTCTTGCCCACGACCATGCGGCCGAGCATCAGCGTCGAGACCGGCCGCGCCACGGCGTAGAGAGCGACCAGCCCGAGGAAAAGAACAAGCAACGCCAGCCCCGCGAAGACGACGCCTCGCGCCAGCATGGCGAATGAGAAGCGCCGCCGAGCCATGGCCCAGCCATGGCCCAAGCCGGCGCGTCGGGCAAGCCGTGCGGGCGGCAATGGCGCGCGGCGCCGTCCCCCGTCATGACCGGGGCAAGCCCGGTCATGACGAGGCACGGAGTTCGGTCGCGGACTTCGCAGATTTGAGCCCTGCGCTCGGCTTCCGCGCGCCCTGCGGCTGAGCTAACTTCAACCGATGAGCGCCAAGCCAAAACCGCCGGACCAGCTCTCGCCCGACGAAGCGCAGGCCGAGCACGCGCGCCTCGGCGCGGAAATCGCCGGGCACGACCAGCGCTATTACCGCGAAGACGCGCCGACGATCTCGGACGGCGAGTACGACGCGCTGCGCCAGCGTTATGCTGCGCTGGAAGAGGCCTTTCCCGATCTTGCCGGACCGTATTCGCTGTCGCGCAAGGTCGGCGCGGCGCCGGCGAAGGAATTCGCCAAGGTCCGCCACGTCGCGCCGATGCTGTCGCTCGGCAACGTTTTCGTCGACGAGGAGGTCGAGGAGTTCTGCGCCCGCGTGCGCCGCTTCCTCGGCCTCGGCGACGACGCGCCGCTCGCCTTCACCGCCGAGCCGAAGATCGACGGCCTGTCCTGCTCGCTGCGCTACGAGCGCGGCAAGCTGGTTCAGGCGGCGACGCGCGGCGACGGCTACGAGGGCGAAGACGTCACCGCCAATGCGCTCACCATCGCCGCGATTCCACAGACGCTGGCCGACGCGCCGGAGGTGCTCGAGGCGCGCGGCGAAGTCTATATGGCGAAGCCCGACTTCGAAGCGCTCAACGCCCGCCAGCAGGCCGCCGGCAAGCCGGCCTTCGCCAACCCGCGCAACGCCGCCGCCGGCTCGCTGCGCCAGCTCGACCCCAAGATCACCGCCGAGCGGCCGCTGAAATTCTTCGCCTACGCCTGGGGCGAGCTCAGCGCGCCGATCGCCGCGACGCAGACGGGCGCGATCGACGCCTTCAAGCGCTTCGGCTTGCCGGTCAATCCGTTGACCAAGCTGTGCCATTCGGCGGCGGAGATGCTCGGCCATTATCGCGCGATCGAAGCGCAGCGGGCGACGCTCGGCTACGACATCGACGGCGTCGTCTACAAGGTCGACGACCTGGCGCTGCAAGAGCGTCTCGGCTTCGTCTCGCGCAGCCCGCGCTGGGCCGTCGCCCACAAGTTCCCTGCCGAACGCGCGACGACGATCGTCGAAGCGATCGAGATCCAGGTCGGCCGCACCGGCGCGCTGACGCCGGTCGCCAAGCTCAAGCCCGTCACGGTCGGCGGCGTCGTCGTCGCCAACGCTTCGCTGCACAACGAGGACGAAATCGCGCGGCTCGACGTGCGGGTCGGCGACACGGTCGTCGTGCAGCGCGCCGGCGACGTCATTCCGCAGATCCTCGAAGTCGCGCGCGACAAGCGGCCGGACGGCGCCAAAGCCTATGTCTTCCCCCAGGACGACAACAAGAATTTCGTCTGCCCGGTGTGCGGCTCGGCGGCTTTGCGCGAGATCGACGAGAAGACCGGCAAGGCCGACGTCGTGCGCCGCTGCACCGGCCGGCTCGTCTGCCCGGCGCAGGCGGTCGAAGGCCTCAAGCATTTCTGCTCGCGCAACGCCTTCGACATCGAAGGGCTCGGCGACAAGCAGATCGAGCTGTTCTTCAAAGAGGGCGTGATCAAGATCGCCGCCGACATCTTCACCCTCGCCGCCCGCGACGGCCAGCAAGGGCCGCCGCTGAGCGAATGGGAAGGGTTCGGCGACGTCTCGGCGCGCAACCTGTTCGCGGCGATCGAGGCGAGGCGACACGTCGTCTTCAACCGCTTCCTCTATGCGCTCGGCGTTCGCCATGTCGGCGAGACCAACGCGCGCCGTCTCGCGCGTCATTTTCCCGATTTCAAGGCGTTGCGCAGCGCGGCCCGCGGGCCCGACGCCGCCGAAGCGCTCGGCGGCATCGACGGAATCGGGCCGACGGTGATCGAATCGCTGGTCGACTTCTTCGCCGAGCCGCACAACGAACGGGCGCTCGACGCTCTGCTGGCCCAAGTGACGATCGAGCCGATGCCGGCGCTCGAAACCGGCCATCCGCTCGCCGGCAAGACGATCGTCTTCACCGGCGCGCTCGAGCGCATGACGCGCGACGAAGCCAAGGCGATGGCCGAACGCCTGGGGGCGAAGGTGTCCGGCTCGATTTCCGCCAAAACCGACCTCGTCGTCGCCGGCCCCGGCGCCGGCTCCAAGCTGACCAAGGCGCGCGAACTCGGCGTCGAGACGATCGACGAAGCGGAATGGCTGCGCCGAGCCGGGCGCGCTTGAGGCGGGAGCGCGGCGGGCGTTGCGCTCGCCGCAACCGTGTTTGGCCGCGCCGCGCTACGGTTGCGCCTCGACGCGCTGCGGATCGACCGCGTTTGGCGGCATCGTCAGCGCGTCCAGGCGCGCCTTCTGCGCGTCGCTCAACGAAGCGTAGAAATCCTGCAACGGCGGCTTGACCGTGTCGATGGCGTTCGCCATCGCCTGCAGCCGCGCCTTGACGGCGTCGAGACGTCCCGTCGGCGTCAGCGGCGTCGCCTTCGGGCAGGAGGCGAGGACCGCGTCGTCGGCCTTGCCGGCCGCGTCGCGCAGCGCGTTGAGCGATTGTTGTTGTTTGGCGTCGGGCTGCACGGCGCTGACGATCTGATCGACGGCGATGACCGGGACCGCGTTCTGCGGGCCGCAGATCTGCGCAAGATTCGGCGCGCCGGCGGCCTTCGTCGCCTGTCCGTTCTGGCTGAGCGCATTGAACTGCGCCTTCTGCTCGTCGTTCAGCGACGCGTAGAAGTCGTTGAGCGGAGCGCCGACCGTGTCCGCCGCCTGAATCATCGCCTGCAGCCGCGCCTGAACGGCGTCGAGCCGCGCGACCGTGGTCGTCGGCGCCTGCTGCGAGCAGGAGGCGGCGAGCGTCTTCCCGGCGTCGGCTTCGGCGTTCTTCAGCGCATCGAGCTTGGCGTTCTGATCGCTGGTTGGATTGACCGCCTTGCCGATCGAGTCGATCGCCGCGCCGCCGGCGAGCGATTGCGCCGAACCGCACAATTGCGAGGCCGAGGTCGCCGCCGGCGCGCCGCCCGACGGGCCGGCGGCGGTTTGCGCTTGCGGGGCCTGCGGCGCGGCTGGCCGCCCCGGAGCGTAGGCGTAACCGCCGTAGCCGAAACCGCCTTCGAGGCCGACCAGGGCGTAAGGCAGCAGCACGCCAGCGAACAGGTCGTCGTAGCCGTAGGACCAGAAGAGATCGTCGGAGGCGTCGTAAGGCCAGAACGCATAGTCGAACACGTCGTCGTAGGCGTAGGGCCAGAACACCGGGCCAGCCCAGCCGACGAAACCGCGACGGTAGCCTTGCCAACCGGACCAGCCATGATGATAGGGCAGCGCTGCGCCGAAGGGCGTCGCCGATGCGAAGCGGCCGGAAACGGCGGAGACCGCCGCCGGACGGCCCCAGAGACCAGCGCCGGCGAAGGAGCGGCCGAGCGCAAACCCTCCGGCGCCGAAATGGCCCGCGAAACCGCCGGGGTGGAAGAGGCGCGTCCCGGCGAATCCGCTTCCGCCGAAGCCGTGCGGCGCGAAATGCATTGCGCCTCCGCCGCCGCCGAAGCCGCGCGGCGCGAAATGCGGCGCCCCGCCCCCTCCCCCGCCGACGCCATGCGGTCGCACGACTTGCGCGGAAGCGGAGTCGACGGCGAGGACGGCGCTGGCGAGGACGCCGACGGCGGCGGCGATTGCGAGTTTCCTCAACATGTCAGCCCTCCTCAATGACGGCCGGCGAAAATGAAGCACGGCGCGCGGGCTGACGAGTTGTCCGCCTCGTCGGACCCGGGTCGCGCGCCCAAGCCGGCAAGCGCGCGAGACGCCATTTGACGCCGACACTTGGCCGAACGCATGTCGGCGCCCGGTTTTCGTCTTCAATTTTTCTTCATCGGCGCCGCGGAACTCGTTCCTTCGAGGCTGACGCGCCTGCGCGCGCGCCGCGAACGAGGTCGGCGCCGTTCGACGCGGCGCCGGGCTAGCGATAGAGGTCCGCCCGCGTCGGCGGCAGACCGCTCGCGCCGCGTCCGCGCTTGCAGACGAGCGTCTGGTAGACGCCGCAGGCGCCGCGCTCGAAGACCAGCGAACAGGCGGCGAGATAGGCGAGCCAGACGCGCGTCGTCGCCTCGCCGACTTCGCCGCAGGCCTCGTCGTAACGCGCCAGCAGCCGGTCGTGCCACATCCGGCAGGTGCGCTGGTAGTGCTCGCGCCAACCCTCGACGTCGCGCACCTCGAAGCCGTGTCCTTCGAGATCGGCGACGGTGCGCCAGAGATAATCGAGTTCGCCGCCGGGAAAGATGTAGCGCGTCAGCGCCGCGAATTCCGGCCGCTTTTTCGCCGTTTTGAGCGTCGCGCCTTTGCCGGGGCGGGTGATCGCGTGATGCAGGTAGAGCCCGCCGGGCTTCAAGAGCCGCCGCACTGTGTTGAAATACGTGTCGAAATGGGCGGCGCCGATCGCCTCGAACATGCCGACCGAACTGATCTTGTCGAAACGGTCGCGCCCCTCGAGCCGCGCGTAGTCGATCAGCTCGAAACTCACCTGGTCGGAAAGCCCGAGCCGCGCCGCCTTGTCGCGAGCGAATTCGATCTGGCGCTCCGACAGCGTGACGCCGACGACCTTGACGCCGTAATGGCGCGCCGCGTGACAGGCGAGCGAACCCCAGCCGCTGCCGATGTCGAGCATCGTCTCGCCGGCTTTGAGCCGCAGCTTGCGGCAGACCATGTCGAGTTTGTTCGCTTGCGCCGCGTCGAGGCTGTCGCTCCAGTCGTGGAAATAGGCGCAGGTGTAAACCATGTCGGCGTCGAGCCACAGCCGATAGAAGGCGTTGGAGACGTCGTAGTGGTGGGCGATGTTCTTCTTGTTCGCGGCCTGGCTGCCGTCGCTTTCGCGATCCTGGGCGACGCCCTCGAGCGGCCATGGGCCGCCGCGCGGCGTCAGCAGGAACGACAGGGCGACCCGAAGCGCGGCGGGCGTGAGCAGGGTCTTGCGCAATTCGCGGCTGCGCGCCTTCGGCCGCTTGGCGGCGAGGTCGAACAGCGCGCCGTTGACGACGTCGAGCCGCCGCGCCGCCCACAGATTGGCGAGAGTCGTCAGGCGCGGCGCGCGCGCCAGTCCCGCGACGGCGCCTTCGTCGGCGATGGCGATCGTCAGCGCGTCGGCGGGCCAATCGGCCGGGACGCGCGCGCCGTTCCACAGCCGAAATCCGAATTCGAGGCCGAGGCGGCGATGCGCGTCGGCGAGAAGCGCCGTGAATCCCGCCAGCCTTTTTTCCGCCCTGCCCATATTGTCTCCGTCGCAGCGACGCGCGAGGATCGCGTCTCCTTGAATCACAGTTAGGCGCGATGCGGCGCGAACGGCAAGCGCGTCGGCGCAAAGGGATCCCGTATGAATACGCATGTCGCCGGCGGCATGACGATCGGCCCCGCTTCGCTCGACGATCTCGACGCGATCGAAGCGCTCGAAGCGGCGGCTTTCTCCGGCGACCGCCTGTCGCGCCGATCGCTGCGCGCCTTCATTCGCGGGCCGCGCCGGCCGTTGATCGTCGCCCGCTTCGGCGACCGGGTCGCCGGCTACGTCCTGTTGTCGGCGCGCGCCGGCGGCCGCACCGCGCGCATCTATTCGCTCGCCGTCGACCCCGCCCAGGGGCGCCGAGGCGTCGGCCGCGCGCTGCTGCAGGCCTGCGAACGCTACGCCCGCGGGCGCGGGCTCGAGGCGCTGCGGCTCGAGGTGCGCTACGACAACCCGGCGGCGATCGCCCTCTACGAGAAGTTCGGGTTCCGCTCGTTCGGCCATTACGCCGGCTATTACGAGGACGGCGCGGCCGCGCTGCGCTTCGAGAAGCGGCTGGCGCCGGCCGCCGACGCCACGGCGGCGTGAGGCGTCTTCTTCGACGCCGGCGGCGCGTCGACCGACTTGCGCCGCGCCTTCCTCCGACGCATGGTGTCCGAGCCCGCCCGGCGCACGATTCGAATCGCCGCCGTCGCGACGGGCGTCGCCTCTTCGCTCGGCTAGGGAGCCGACTGGCCGTATGATCGCTTGCTATTGCGACCCCGCGTCGCGCCGCGGCGCCGCCTCCTCGGGGACGCCATGAACGGCTGGGTGATTCTCGTCGACCATTTGCGCGATTTTCCCAACGCCGATACGCCGCACAAGGTCATCACCACCAGCGACTATCTGGCGCGGCCGAAGTTGTTCTCGACCGGCGGGCGGGCCAAGATCGTCAACCTGTCGCGCTCGTACAACTACCAGTCGAACGGATATTACGCCTCGCTGCTGGCGGAGGCGCGCGGCCACCGCATCATCCCCAACGTCGAGACCATGCTCGAACTGCGCGAACGCAAGCTCTACGAGCAGTCGCTGCCCGACCTGCAGGAGGCGATCACCGCCGCCGCCCATCGCGCCCGCGCCGACGAGACGACGACCTTCGATCTGCTGTTCTGCTTCGGCCTGTGCCAGGACTCG
>Ga0181516_10003354_pt1 | contig 10762 bp, 9 predicted proteins | sample PEATcosm2014_Bin_25_FD_121104 | JGI IMG/M metagenome (GOLD analysis project Ga0181516, IMG submission 121104) | Peatland microbial communities from MTU Mesocosm Facility, Houghton, MI, USA - PEATcosm2014_Bin01_10_metaG | ecosystem: Environmental > Terrestrial > Soil > Wetlands > Peat | place...
CAATTCTCGCGGGTGACGCGGGCCAGGGCCAAACCACCATTTTGGCGAAGCGCTCATCTCTCTCAGAATTGAGTTAGCAGGGGCAAGGACGCGGGCGGCGCGGGAACGATTGTCGAGAGTGAGCACGATTGACCGTTCGTGGAGAATATGACCCGGGGTATAGTAAAGGCATGGCGGTTACGCAGGAACACGACCACTTTCTTTTCGGAGCACTGGAAAGCAGCGCGAAAAACCGCGTGAAGCTGCAGGAAGTGAATTACGGCTTCGAGCAGACAGAGGGCGTTTTCCTGACTTCGCTTGATTTTGCGGTCAACTGGATACGCAAGAATTCGGTATGGCCGATGACTTTCGGACTGGCCTGCTGCGCCATCGAGATGATGTCGATGGGCGCGGCGCGGTTCGATATTGCGCGGTTCGGCGCCGAGGTTTTTCGTCCGTCCCCGCGACAATCGGACCTGATGGTGGTTGCCGGCCGCGTATCGCAAAAAATGGCGCCGGTGATCCGGCGGCTTTACGACCAGATGCCGGAGCCGAAATGGGTCATCTCCATGGGCGCCTGCGCCACGTCGGGCGGCGTCTTCAATAACTATGCGCTCGTGCAAGGCGTCAACCAGGTAGTTCCGGTGGATGTATATGTGCCGGGATGTCCACCTCGCCCGGAGCAACTGATGTACGCCATCACGCTGCTGCAGGAGAAAATCCAGCGTGAACCGCGCAGCCTGCTCAAGACCCTGAACGTTGGTTGAGGGTAACCTGTGGGAGTAGCTCGGACCGTGTTTGTTACCATGGTAATTTACCCGTTTTCCTAGCCAGCGCCCCTTAATTAGAGGGGCAACTAGTTGAAGAAATGTGCTCTATGGGAATCCCGCTGTGGTACGTTTATTAGTGCTGTATGGGTGCCCGTAGTTTGGGTTGTTTGAGGAGCCTCAACACTTCGAGTGGCCGTCTGAACTCGCTAGCAGCCTTTTCCATTCCTGTAATACAAGCTTGATTGCGGAGGATTAAACGCATGTACTGTCGTGTTTCGAAGTCATTGAACTTGGTGTTCGCTGTGGCGTGCGCACTGTTAGTGCCCGCTGCCATGGTTGCCCAGGATGCGGCTAAGCCGGCCGCGAAAACTCCCTCGGCCGATTCGCCCTCGCGTTGGGACATCTTCGCAGGGTATGCATACCTTGCGCCCAAGGGCACCGTCAATTCGCAGCAAGCCGACGGAACCATCTTGCCGGTGACTTTTCACGCCTCGAACTACGGCATCGTCACGAGCGGCGCGTACTACTTCAACAAGTTCGTTGGCGTGCAAGTCGAGGCAGCCGAGCACGACCGGACCGTGGATAACACTTCGAGCAATAGCGGCATTATCACGACTCAAGGCGGGTTGATCGCCCGCTTCCCGTCGGAAGATATCACCCCCTTCATTCATGCCCTCGGGGGTGGCGCGAATATTGGCGGCCCCGATCATCAGGTGTACAAGTGGGGAGTTGGGTTAACGGTCGGCGGCGGCGTGGACTATGAGACCCCTCTGCTCAACCACCGGCTCGCGCTTCGCGTTTTCCAGGCCGATTACGAGTACATGCATGCGGACTGGGGTCCGGGCATGTGGTCAGGCCGCGCCAATATCGACGCATGGCGTCTGAGCACGGGCCTGGTGCTCCACGTCGGCACTCTTGCTCCTCCGCCGCCGGTTACGCTGGCTTGCTCTGCCAGCCCGACTTCCGTTTTCCCCGGCGAGCCGATTTCTTTGACCGCTACTGCAGGCCAGCTCGATCCCAAGCTGAACGCCATTTATAGCTGGGAAGGCGCGGGCGTTGCGGGCAACGGAACCACGGCCACCGTGGCCACTGGCTCGCTGGCTCCCGGCAGCTACACCGTGAAGTGCGGCGTAAAGGAAGGCAAGCCCGGCAAGGAAGGCCTGAAGCCCTGGCAGTCCGCCGAGGGTTCGGCCACCTTTACCGTGAAGGCATTTGAGCCTCCGACGCTGGGCTGCTCGGCGAACCCGACGACGATCAAGCCGGGCGAGACCAGCACCATTACAGCGACCGGCATGAGCCCGCAGAACCGCCCCTTGACCTACGCCTACACGGCCTCCGCCGGCACCATCAACGGCAGCGGCTCTACGGCTACGTTCTCTTCGACCGGCGCACCTACCGGCACAGCGAACATCACCTGCACGGTGTCGGACGACAAGGGACAGACCGCAACCGCCAACGCGAGCGTAACCATCACGGCGCCCTATGTGCCGCCGGTTCCTCACACCCAGGCACTGTGCTCGATCACCTTCTCGAACGACAAGAAGCGCCCGAGCCGTGTGGACAACGAAGCCAAGGCCTGCCTTGACGAAGTTGCCCTGAGCGCGCAGCGTCAGTCCGATGCCAAGATCGTGGTTGTCGGCAATGCGACTGGCGACGAGAAGAACCCCCCGATGAAGGGCAAGAAGCACGCCAAGGCCAAGAAGGTGGAAGACCTGGCCGGTGAGCGCGCTGTCAACACCAAGGACTACCTGGTTACCGAGAAGGGCATTGACGCATCGCGCGTCAGCGTCGCCACCGGCAACACGGATGGTCAAAAGGTGGAAGATTACCTGGTTCCCTCGGGTGCGAACTTCAACGCGGATGTGGCTGGAACAACGCCGGTCGATGAGACCGTCGTCAAGCCCCAGGCCCGCAAGGCCCTTCCGGCCAAGCACGCGGCCAAGAAGGCAAAGAAGGCAGCAAAGTAACTTTGCAAACCTCTGCGCGGAGCCGGCGAGCCGGCTCCGCGCAGAAACAGAAATTGAACCCGCCCGCGGCACAATCCACGCGCGCCCGGCAAATGCAAGATGACGAATAAATTCCTCAACAATCATCCGAGGCTGACCGGCACGCCGGTCAGCCTCTTCGGTTTACAGGGGCAATCCATGTCTAATCCGCAAGTCCTTTCTTCATCCAACGTCATTCCTGCGAGCCAAACCCGGGGCAGAATTGCCGGCATTGCGTGGGGCTTGACGGCGCCGGCTCTGCTGGTTGCCGTCGTACTGTGGTTTGCGCCCGGCCTTGTCGCGCAGGCGGCATGGACGCCCGTCGGGCCGGCGGGTGGCGATGCGCGCGCATTTGCGGCCGTGCCCGGCGATCCCAGCCACATTTACCTGGGCACCACCAATAGCTGGATCTACGAGTCCACGGATCGCGGCGCCTCCTGGCATCGTCTGTCGAAGCTGGACGAAGCGGACGGACTGGTGCTGGACCACATCCTGGTGGACCCAAACGACGCCAGGACCATTTACGTCGCCGCCTGGACGTTCGACCATCCCGACGGCGGACTGTGGATCAGCCACAACGCGGGCAGGACCTGGAAGGCGAACGAGGGGATGCGCGGCCAATCGATCCGCACCTTGACCATGGCTCCGTCGAATTCCAAAACCATGTTCGCCGGCACGCTGACCGGCGTCTATCGCAGCACGGACTCGGGCGCGACCTGGAAGCAGATCAGCCCAGTGGGCAGCGCCGAGATCCACGAAGTGGAGTCACTTGCGGTGGACCCGGGCGATCCGAATACCCTCTATGCCGGCACCTGGCACCTGCCCTGGAAGACCACCGACGGCGGGGCCAACTGGCACAACATCAAGCAGGGGCTGATTGAGGACTCCGACGTGTTTTCGATCATTCTGGACCCGGCCCAGCCGGCCATCACCTACCTGAGCGCGTGCAGCGGCATCTACAAGAGCGAAAACGCCGGCGAATTGTTCAAGAAGATCCAGGGCATTCCCTCCACGGCGCGGCGGACGCGCGTGTTGAAGCAGGATCCCGTGAACCACGACCTGGTGTATGCAGGCACCACCGAGGGACTTTACAAGACCGTGGACGCGGGCAAGACCTTTCAGCGCATGACCGGGCCGGACGTGATTGTGAACGATGTGTTCGTCGACCCCAAGGATACGAGTCACGTGCTGCTGGCCACGGATCGCCGCGGCGTGCTGGCCAGCAACGACGCCGGCGTCACGTTTACCGCTTCGAATGAAGGCTACTCCGCCCGCAAGGTGGAGGCGCTGGTGGTGGACCGTGCCAATCCTTCGCGGCTGTTTGCAGGCGTTGTGAACGACAAGGAATACGGCGGCGTGTTCGTCTCCAACGACGGCGGCGGCGCCTGGAAGCAGCTTGGCGGCGGCCTCGACGGCAACCTGGAGGGGCGCGACGTGTTCGCGCTGGCGCAGGCGCCGGACGGAGCCCTGCTGGCTGGGACCAACGGTGGCATTTTTGCCTATAACCCGGCCGCGGCCGACGGCGCCGACGACCAGTGGGAGCCGCGCAACGTCATCCAGAACACGGTGGTGAAGCAGTCGACCGTGGTGCGCAAGGGCAAGAAAGTCAGCGTCGAAAAGCAGGTAAAGCTCGCTCCGAAGGAGTTGGGCGGACGCGTCTATGCGCTTGACCTCTCGGGCGATGCGTGGCTGGCTTCGACCGGCATGGGGCTGCTGACGAGCCGGGACAAGGGCGCAAGCTGGCAGGGCGCGCCGGTGATGGGCTCGGGCGAGTACATTACCGCGGCAGCCCACGGCGCGGTGATGGCGGCGGCGCGGCGCGACGGCCTGGCTCTCTCCATCGACGCCGGCATCACGTGGATGCCGGTCCAGATTCCGCCGGATATCACGCGCATCTACCGCCTGGCTTTCTCTGCCGACGGCACGCTGTGGCTGGGCACACGCGAGGGAGTCTACCTGACGCGCGACCAGGGCAAGACCTGGAACTGGATTGAACGGCTCCCTTTCCGCGAGATCAACGACCTGTACTTTGACGCCAACCTGGGCAAGATCCTGGTGAGTTCACGGAGCAGCGATTTTGTTTACGCGATCGACCCAATCGCCCTGAACTGGAAGTGGTGGAAGACCGGGGGCTACAAACTGTTCCTCATCCGCGGAGCGGGGAGCAGGCTGATTGCGGCGTCACTCTCCGACGGCGTGCTAATTGAGCCGCGCAGCGCGGTCGCAGCGGCGGGCCAGAAGTGATTTACCTCACCCGTTTTCTGTATCATTGAGATATGCAAACCGGTGCCGCGGGGACACGCCCGCAGATTGCTTTTCGGACCCACGACCCAAGGCTCGAACCCATCGCCGCCAAGGTGCTGGCGGGCGAGCGTCTCGACTTCGACGAGGGCGTTACGCTTTACGGCTCCGCCGACGTGCTGGCGGTGGGCTGGCTGGCCAACTACGTGCGCGAGCGGATGCACGGCGACATCACCTATTTCAACGTGAATCGCCACATCAACCCCACCAACGTGTGCGTGGCGGCTTGCAAGCTGTGCGCCTTCGGCCGCAAAAAGGGCGATCCGGCCGGCTACACCATGGCCCTGGAAGAGGCGTGGGAGACGGCGGCGTCGGGCTACTCCGAGGCGGTTACCGAGTTTCACATTGTCGGCGGCCTGCACCCCGACCTTCCGCTGGAGTATTTTCTGGATCTGGTCAGCGGGCTCAAGCAGCGCTTTCCCAAGGTGCACATCAAGGCCTTCACCATGGTGGAAGTGGCCTTCCTGGCGCGGCGGGCCAAGCTCTCCATCGAGCAGACGCTGATCAAGATGCGCGAGGCGGGCGTGGATTCCATGCCTGGCGGCGGCGCGGAGATTTTTGCCGAGCGGGTGCGGTCCATCATTTGCGACCACAAGATCGACGGCAACGAATGGCTGACCACGGCGCGGCTGGCTCACAAGCTGGGCTTCAAGTCGAACGCGACCATGCTCTACGGGCACATTGAGAACGACGAGGATCGCGTGGACCACCTGCTGAAGCTGCGCGCGCTGCAGGACGAGACCGGCGGCTTCCAGACATTTATTCCGCTGGCCTTTCACCCGGAGAACACGGCGCTCGATCACCTGCCGGTGACCACCGGGCTGACCGACATTCGCCAGGTGGCGGTGAGCCGGCTGCTGCTGGACAACTTTCCGCACATCAAGGCCTACTGGCAGATGCTGACGGCGAAGATTGCGCAGATTGCGCTGCGCTTTGGCGCCGACGATCTGGATGGAACGGTCATCGAGGAGAAGATTTATCACGACGCCGGGGCCACCACGCCCCAGGGCATGACACGGAAGGAACTGTGCCGGCTGATTACCGAGGCCGGGCGCGTTCCTTTTGAACGGGACACGCTGTACCATCCGGTTACGCGCACCGAGGATAGCTTTACCGTAGCGGTGTAGCCCAGGCACGAAAGGTCGCAGGCAATGGAGAACTTTACATCGGCAGCTTTGATCGGACTCTGCGTCGGATTCCTGTGGGGAATCGGCTGCTCGCTTGCGATCCTCTACTCCATCTTTCTGGGCGGCTACCGGCGCGCGGTCAAGGACTCCCTGCTGGAGACGAAGCCGCAGCGGTACCACGACGTGCTGAAGAAGATACTGGCCAAAAAGGCAAAAAAGGCCCGCGCGCCTAAGGTCTGATCAGGGCTTCACCACCACGCCGCCTTTCATGACAAAGCTCACCCGCTCGACCGCCGTAATGTCGTCCAACGGATTGCCGGGCACGGCCACGACGTCGGCCAGGTATCCGGGCTTGAGCGCGCCGATTTCGCCCTCCCAGCCCAACACGCGCGCGCCTTCGAGCATGTCCGCCTGCAGCACGGCCAGCGGCTTCATGCCGTAGCGCACCATCAGTTCCATTTCGACGGCCTGGGTGCCGTGCGGGAAGGGGCCTACGTCGGAACCCACCGCGAACGGAATGCCCGCCTCCACCTGCCGTTTGTACTCGCGGCGCTTGTACTCGAGCAGCGCGTTCTCGCGGGCTGCGGCCTCGGGCGAGGAGGCGTGCTGCGCGAAGTACTCGAAGATGGCGAAGGTCGGCACGGCGGGGATGTGCTTTTCTTTCATCAGGCGCATGGTTTCGTCGCTGAGCTGGGTGGCGTGATCGATGGAAGCCACCCCGGCCTGGGCGGCATACAGCGTGCCCGGTTCGCCCATGGCGTGGACTGCGACGGCGGCGCCCATCCTTCGCCCTTCCTGGACAGCGGCTGCCAGTTGGGCCTCGGTGTACTGGTAGGGTGTGTGCAGTTCGCCGCCAATCATGGTGTCCTTGCCGGTCTCGTAGACCTTGGCAAAGTCCGAACCCTCCTTGCGCTGGGCGCGCATCGCCTGCACCAACTCGTCGGCGGTGTTGGCATAGTCGGCGTTCGACAGCACATGCTGCGCGGGATTGAAGTGGATGGCGTCTTCGTGGCCGCCCAGCAGGTCGATGGCGTTGCCGCTGACGCGCAGCCGCGGGCCGGGAAGGAGGCCCTTGTCGATGGCGTTGCGGATGGCGGTGTCGGCCGAGCCGGCGCCTTCCGTGCCCATGTCGCGCTCGGCGGTAAAGCCGGCCATCAGGTCTGCCCGGGCCGCTTGCGCGGCAAGAATGGTGCGCCACGGGACGGACTCCTCCACGGTTTGCAGGTCCTCGTCGCCCGGGTGCAGAAACAGATGGACATGCGCGTCGATGAGGCCGGGAAGCAGCGTGACATCGCCGAGGTCGATGACCTTGGCGCCCTGGGGATGGTCGACCGAGACGCCCACGGCGCGGATGCGTTCGCCCTCGACGAGTATCTCCCCCGGACGCAGCAGGTTGCCGGTGTCGATCACGAGCAGACGGGCCGCGTGCAGCACAATGGGCTGCGAGGCAGCCTGGCCATGCGCGGCCTGGAGGCTGACGAGCGCAAACGCGGCCATCGACGCCGCCCGAAAACAGGGGCGAATCCAAACGCAAAAATCCAGCATGGGTAAAACTATCAGGCATCCGGCCCGGCTTGTCGAGAGCCACGGCCAGCCGTGCCACCACTTTGCGCCGGGCCAGGCTCGCCAAATCAACCAAACGTTAACAATCCGCGCATGCCCGGCCAACTACCATAACCCTGAGCATCTTACGTTCCCAGGTTCCCGAATCGGCCGGAAGGAAAGAAAACAAGCGCCCAAGTCCATCGAAACTCCCGCCATGCCTTCACTTCAAATATGCGCGCACCAGGTCGATCAGGTCCTCGGCCAGTTCGGGAGCAATCTGCTCCTTTGCCTCGTCGCTCAGGTGAAACCGAATGTGCGTCTCCAGAACCTCGCCCATCAAGCTGTTCACGCCCCCGCGCACGGCGGCCAACAGCATCAACTGTCCGCCGCAGTCCTCGTCTGCCGTCAGCGAACGTTCCACGGCTTCCAACTGCCCGCGGAGTTTTTTCAGCCTTTGCAGCAATTTCAGTTTTTCGCGTTCGTGGGACACCGGCAGCCTCCTGTTGACAATACCCACCCCTGGTATAGTATATACCGAGTGGGGGTATAGTAGCGCCTCCAATGTAATTCTCCCGGCCCCGGATCCGCATCCTCACCCTAGAGGCTCTCTCATGCACCGCGCTCCAGCCCACCGCCCCAACCCGTTCCGCACCGCGCGCAGATTCCTGTGCGCTCTGGCTGGTTGTGGCCTCGGCCTGGCCGGGCTAGCCCCCGCGCAGCAGGCGGATTCGCTGCCTTCCGCTCCCCAGGCCCAGCCGGGAATCCAGGCCGTCCAGGCCGAGCCGCTCGTGGCGCCCTCCCCGCTTTCGCAGGATGGCTACGGCCGCATGCCGGGCGACCAAAGCCCTGTAGGCCGCGAACCCCAGGACCCGCCCATCGTCTCCATGTTCCCGCATGCCGAAGACGCCCGCTATTGGATATCGGGACAGGCCAACATCATTCTCCAGGGCGATCTGCCGTTTCACTCCCCTTACCAGGGCGCCAACAGCTTCATCGGGCGCGGCGAATACAAGGCATCCCTGCTCGGCACCCTTTACATGGCATTTCGTCCGTCCCGCTCGATTCGCTACAACAACGACCTGATCCTCGATTTGGAGAGCGCCGGCGGACGCGGCCTGAGCGAAGCCCTCGGGCTGGCCGGTTTCACCAACCTCGACGTGGTGCGCAACCCCAACCTGAGTTCGACGCCCTATCTCGCCCGCTACCAGGTTCACCAGGTCATCGGCTTCACGCAGACGACCACCAGCCAGGAACCGGGTCCGTTTGCGCTGGCTCCCAGCGTGCCCCTGCGCCGCCTCGAGTTCCGCGCCGGCAAGCTTACCCTGCCCGACTTCTTCGACATCAACGGCCCCGGCTCCGACAGCCACCTCCAGTTCATGAACTGGACCGTGGACAACAACGGCGCATGGGACTACGCCGCCGACACCCGCGGCTACACCGTCGGCGGCATGGCGGAGTACGACGATCGCATGTGGAGCCTCCGCTACGGTATCTTCGCCATGCCCATTGTGGCCAACGGCATCGACCTGGACTGGGCATTCAGCCGCGCCCACGGGCAGAACGGCGAATTCGAACTGCGCCACTCCCTGGTTCCCAAACGCAAAGGCGCACAGCGGCTGCTGTTCTACGCCAACCGCGCCCACATGGGCAGCTATCGCGAGGCCGTGAGTGCGTATTTGTCCGGCGCCGATAAAACTCCTACCATCATTGGACACGAGCACTTCAGCGCGCTCAAGTATGGCTTGGGCTACAACACCGAGCAGGAGATCACCGAAAACCTGCGTGTCTTTGGACGCTTTGGCTGGAACGACGGCAAGACCGAGTCCTTTGCCTACACCGAGGTGGAACAGACGGTCGAGGCCGGCGGCGACTATGCCGGCTCGCGCTGGCATCGCCCCGTCGACAAGATTGGCCTGGTGATGGTCTCAAACGCCATCAAGCGCGATCACCAGGAGTATTTGAAGTACGGCGGACTCGGCTTCCTGCTCGGCGACGGCGCTCTCAACTACGGCCGCGAAACCATCGTCGAGAGCTACTACAACCTGCACGCCTGGCGCGGCCTCTTCTATGCCCTCGACGTGCAGCATATCGCCAACCCCGGCTACAACCGCGACCGCGGGCCGGCGTGGGTGGGGTCGGTGCGCGCGCACGTGGATTTCTAAAGCAGGATCTCAAAAGCTCGCACTAAAACAAGGCCGTCATCCCGAGCGAGCGCAGCGAGTCGAGGGACCTGCTTTTTCTCTGTTCTTGCGAAGGCACTACCTTAGGGACGAATAGTTTCGTGCTCCTTCCTGACAAGCCAGTCTGCCGGATACCAACAGGCGCTCAAGTCTTCCCAAGTGGGATTTGTTCTCTCGATGAGAGCAACTTTCTTGGCGCGGCGCCAATTCTTCAGTTGCGTTTCGCGTGAGATGGCGTTGGCAGGAATGAGAAATCTCTCGAACCAGACAAGCCGGTCACAGTTGTAGGTCGATGAGAATCCTTGATGCAATTTGCGCTTGTGCTGGAGGACGCGTAAGGAGAGATTGCCGGTGAATCCTATGTAGAGAGTGCGGCTCTTGCTGGCCACGATATAGGTGAAGTACACCTTCTCTTCCATGGCCACGCAGTATACCCCTCGTTTGGAAGAAGTGCGCGAAAAGCAGGTCCCTCGACTCCCTGCGGTCGCTCGGGATGACAGTGTGGTTGGTACGAGGGAGGTCGGGATGACTGCATCATTGGAACATCGGCCATCATTGAAGCATCCGGCGTCCCGGGTCTCGCAAGGTGAGACCCGGGACACCGAGGGACCGAGCGAGGGAGGCCTACTTCACCGGAACCGTCTCCTGCGCGATGTTCCAGCCGCGCAGGCCGATTGCGGGTTGAGTTGATCCGGCAGGGAACTCGACCGTGACGGTCCGTTCTTCGCCGGGCATCAGCGAGACGTAATTCTCGCTGTAGTAGGCAGGCAGGATGCGCTCGCCTGAGGCCGCGTCCTTCAGCACCAGCTTGATCATCAGCGCCGGCGCCGCGCTTGCGTTCTTGATCTGCACCGTCGCCTTGCGTTCGCTCCCGG
>Ga0181516_10003355_pt1 | contig 10758 bp, 5 predicted proteins | sample PEATcosm2014_Bin_25_FD_121104 | JGI IMG/M metagenome (GOLD analysis project Ga0181516, IMG submission 121104) | Peatland microbial communities from MTU Mesocosm Facility, Houghton, MI, USA - PEATcosm2014_Bin01_10_metaG | ecosystem: Environmental > Terrestrial > Soil > Wetlands > Peat | place...
CCCCGTCCAGATAAAAGCCTCGTGCCAGGAATAATGGGCCGCAATGAACCCGCCCAGGATGTTGCCGAGCGCCGCGCCGACGGGAATGGCGACATAAAATATGGTCAGCGCTTGATTGCGCCGGGTCGATTCAAAATTATCGGAGATGAGGCTCGGGCTGATCGTGGCATAACTGGCTTCGCCCACACCCACCAGCACGCGAAAGCAAAGCAGCATCCCGAACGTCCCCGCAAACCCCGTGAGCATCGTGCCCAGGCTCCAAACAAAAATCCCGATCGCAATCAACCATTTGCGCGGAAACCGGTCCCCCATGTAGCCAAAAACCGGCGAGGTGAGAAAGTACCCGATCATGAAAACCGTTGCGATCCGCCCCGTCTCACCGTCGCTGAGATGCAAGTCCGCCTTGAGCGGCGGCAGGACGGCGGCGAGGACAAAACGGTCCAGATAGTTGAACAGGTTCAGCCCCGTCAAAATCGCCAGCGTCCAATATGGGCCGAGCTTTCGGTTCATCTCGCTTTCGGATGCCCTCTGGCGTTCAGAACGTCAAGGCCAATGCACCCTACGCAAACTGCAGCTTGCTCACCGGCGCCTGCTCGTCCCAGCCCCGCGTCGGCTTGCTGGTGATCGACGATACCTCCTTCACCGAAATCTGGTTCCCTCGCGATTTCACGCCCTTGACCGTCAAGTCGGACGGCGCGCACGTCTGCTGGTTGATCTTTTGATACGGCGCGGGTTTGTAGCGGATGTACAATTCCGGCGGCGTGTCCGGTTCGAAAAACAGAATCCGCGATTTCTCCGGGATGCAGAAATAATCCTTGTTCATGATTGTGCCCCCGAACGTGAACCGCTTCAAATATGTCGCCTCGCGGTTCGTGTACGCCAGCGTGAAGACGCGGTCGCGCTCCGGCAATCCGCAGTAAAACAAATCCGGCCCGACAAACAATTTCTCCTGCAATTCCATCACCTTGTAATGGCCGTCCTTGAACACCATGATCAATTTGTCGAACTTCGTGCAATCCACGCGAAATTCCTCGCCCGAAACCTTGTAGCCCACGTAACCCGACTCGCGGTCATACGCCACCTTGAACGACTTGAACGCCACTTCCTTCGCCTCAACCTCGTCATACCGGCTCGACTTTGTCAGCCGCGGATAAACCGGCCCGTATTTTTGCAGCAGCGCCTCCAGCCGCCCGATGACGTATTTCGTCAGCGACTTCAAATGCTTCTGCGTCTCCGCCAGGTCCGCCTTCACCTTGTCCATTTCCTCGCGGTGTTTGTTGATGTCAAACAGCGAAATCCGACGGATCCTCACGCCCAACAGCATCTCCACGTCCGCGTCCGACAGGTCCCGGTACATCTGCCGGCGAAACGGCTTGAACCCGTCGTGCACCGCCTTCACCACCGCCTCGTTCGTTTTGCACTGCTCAATCTTCTTGTAAATCCGGTTCTCGATGAAGATCCGCACCAGCGTCTTGGCGTGCAATTCCTCCTCGAGTTTTTTCTGCCGCAATTCCAGCTCGCGCTTCAGCGTGTCCACCAGTTGCGCCGTGTTCTCGCGCAACACCTCGCTCACCGTCATCTCCACCGGCCGGTTGTTGCGAATCACAATGATCCGGCTCGCAATTGTCGTCTCGCAATCCGTGAACGCATACAACGCGTCCACCAGTTGCTCCGCGCTCACGCCCGCCGGCGTCTTGATTTCAATCTCCACCTCCTCCGATGTGAAATCGTTCACGCTCCGCACCTTCAACTTGCCCTTGCGCACCGCGTCTTCAATCGAGCCAATCAGCGAATCCGTCGTCGTCGTGGGCGGGATTTCCTTGATCACCACCGTGCTTTCGTCCTTCGTCTTGATCTTCGCGCGGACCTTGATGCTCCCCTTCCCGTCCGCGTATTCGCGCGCGTCCATCAGCCCGCCCGTCGGAAAATCCGGCAGCAGCTTGAACGTCTGCTTCTTCAAGATCGCAATCTGCGCCTCAATCAATTCCGGAAAATTGTGCGGCAAAATCTTGCACGCCATCCCCACGGCGATGCCTTCCGTCCCCAGCATCAACAGGACCGGCAGCTTCGCCGGCAACGCCACCGGCTCCTTGTTGCGTCCGTCGTAACTCGGGACAAACTCCGTGATCTCGTCGTTGAACAGTTCCGTGCGCGCCAGCTCCGTGAGCCGGCACTCAATGTACCGCGGCGCGGCCGCCGGGTCGCCCGTGAAAATGTTCCCGAAGTTTCCCTGCCCTTCGATGAGATAACGCTTGTTCGTCATCACCACCAGCGCGTCCCCGATCGACACGTCCCCGTGCGGATGATACTGCGCGCAATGCCCGGCGATGGTCGCCACCTTGATGAACCGGCCGTCGTCCTTTTCGTGCAGCGACCACAAAATCCGGCGCTGCACCGGCTTGAGACCGTCCGCCAGGTTCGGAATCGCCCGGTCGCGAATCACATACGACGCATATTCCAGGAAACTCGTGTTGACGCGGCGATGCAACTGCTGCTCGATTTTCCCCGGCGCAAACGGCCGATGCGCCACCGCCGGCACTTCCTCCGCCAGCACATGACTCTCGCCATTGCCATTGCCGTTCGCCGCGGCCTTGCCCTTGGCCGGCTTCGCGTCGGCGGCATTGGTCTTCGCGCCTTCGATGGGCAATTCCGGTTGTTCCGGCGTGTTTTTGCGTTTTGCGCTCATGTAACGCCTCGATTAAGCCAGACCCCTCCCCGCCCCGCAAGAATTCATCCTCCCCGGAGCGCGGTGCCTTCCTTTCCGGCGGTAGCACCCGCGTCTCGCGGGTCGCTTGAGGCGTCTCGCCGCAAGCTCGCCCGACCACCAAATGGCAGCGCGACGCTGATGCAGGCCGCGTGCCCTCACGTGGCGTCCCGTTTGGCTGGCCAATCCCAACGGGATTGGATCACTCAGCCCGGGGTTGGCCCGAATCGGCGAGGGCCTGCCCTGGGTATCATGTCCCCAATATTTTCCCCCTCTCCGCCGCGTGCGGGAGGGGGATGGGGAGAAGTGGCACTGTGTTGGCCTCCATCATCCCACCCTTAAACACCCTCGCGCCCCGCGCTTCCATCGACCGGGAGGGACGGCATATTGCCCGGGTCGAAACACCCGTCCCTGACCGTGCCCGGGTTTCGCGTGTTTCGATTATCTCGCGGTCAAGCTTGGTCTGCCCACCATGCACTCAACTTTTCTCAAGCGGCACCAAGCGGCACCAAGCGGCACACCCCAATAAAACGGTAGGGCGAACCTTCCGGTGAGCCCTTGCACGGTGGTCTCTGACCCTGCCCAACCACGCCAACACTGCACCCCTCCATCACTCCATTTCACAACTGCATTTCAAAGAACAAAACAATCTTAAGCGCCGTTATCCGCCGTTATCGCACGGATTCGCCCCTCCACGTCTGCTTCGCGTCTCCGCGCCCTTCGCGCCCTTCGCGAGAACGACATCCGCTCCCATCGTTTTTAACTTTTTTTTGGTTTGACCTGGTGCGACCCAGTGCGACCCGGTGCGACCAACCTTGGCCACTTCCCCAATTCCGGATCCCCCAAATCCGGACTCCGCACGGCTCGACTGAGCTCGCCGAAGTCTCCGCACTCCGCATTTGAATGGGTGCAGGCTTGGCGGCTTGGCGTCCTGACGGTTCAATCAAGCCTTCCTTTCGTGACAATTCGTGTAATTCGTGTCTCTTCCTTCCGTCCTCCATTCCGCATTCCGAAATCCGCACTCCGCATTTGACTGTCCCGCCTTTTCCCAAAAAAAATCGTATGCGGGACAACGCGGGACAACGCGGGTCGAGCGGGACAAACCCACGCCCGGCGTCCCGCCTCGGTGCCCGTCCGGAAGGACCTCGACCTCGTGCTCGACCTCGACCTCGTCCTCGTGCTCGTCCTCGTGCTCGTCCTCGATCCGTCGCGACGGGAGCGCGGACCATCGCTCCGAGTGGCGCGTTCCCCAAGAGGTAGGGCGAACCTCCCGGTGAGCCCCAATACCTCCGGCAACGGCGCTCGCCGAAGTTCAGAATTCCGATTCATAATATTGTGCTTCCTTCCCTCCTCTTCTTCTGACCATCAACTCCCAACCACCGACGCCCCCAAATTATCGCACAACCTTTCCGTCTGTCAAATTTTTCGCGTCCGCGCGCGGCGCGGCAAACTGACGACGCCGAAGGTGTCGAGGAAATTAGCCCCGGATAAGTCCGCGCAGCGGACGCCATCCGGGGTAATCCGTCAAAACCCTCCCACACTTTCGAGCGGAGCGAGGCGAGCCACGCGAGTTTCAGTCCGAAAGCATGAAAAACCAAGCGGCCACACCATAACTTGAAACGCTCAATCTCCGCCCAAAATAGGCCTTGGGCCCTGACAGGGCCGAACCGATGTCACTTAAAGTTGACATGGGTTGCGTGGTGCAGTTGTTCCTTGTCCCTCGACGCAAAACTTGCTAAATACTCGCTCCAGAATGTCTGATTTAGGAGACATCAAATCCAAGCGTTTCTGCGTCGCGTTCTCCTTCGCCGGGGAAAAAAGAGAATTTGTCGCCCAAGTCGCCAACATCCTCGCGAAGCGTTTCACGGAAGCCGCAATCCTTTACGACAAATACCACGAGGCTGAATTCGCCCGCCGCGATCTGGGCATTTATCTGCCGGAGCTTTATCACAAGGAATCCGATCTTGTTGTCGTCGTCATCTGTGCCGATTACGAAAAAAAGGAATGGTGCGGATTGGAATGGACGGCCATTCATGCCCTGTTGAAAAACCGCAAGGACGGCGAAGTCATGCTCGCCAATTTCGATCATGCCACCGTCAAGGGCATTTACGACACTGCGGGTTTTATTGATCTCGACCACAAAACTCCCGACCAAGCCGCTACCTTAATCCTCGAGCGCCTCGCACTCAACGAAGGCCACGACAAAAACCATTACACCAAGCCGGGCAGCACCGACTCCAAGCCACCCTCCACCACCACTCCCAACAACCTCCCACGCCTTCAACCGTTCTTCGGTCGCGAGAAGGAACTCGCATCCATTCGGGAAGCCCTCGACCCTGAGAACCGCTCCTGGGGCGCACTCATCGACGGACCCGGCGGCATGGGCAAAACCTCGCTCGCCATCCGCGCGGCTGAGAACTGCCGGCCCGGCCAGTTTCAGCGTATCGTTTTTGTGTCCGTGAAAGACCGCGAGATGGACGACGATGGCGTACGCCCGCTTGGAAATTTCATCCTGCCGGGCCTGCTCGAAATGCTCAACGAACTCGCTCGCGAACTAGGGAAGCCGGAAATCAACAAGGCCCCCGAGGACCAGCGCACCCGGCTTTTGATCGAAGTCCTCCGTTCCACGCGGACGCTGCTCATCCTCGACAACCTCGAATCGCTTTATAAAGATGATCGTGACCAGATATTCAATTTCGTCAAACGCCTGCCGCAAGGCTGCAAGGCCATTCTCACGAGCCGCCGCAGAATCGGGTCCGGCTCCGAGGAACTAATCTTGGAACAGCTAGACCAGATCGCCGCACTTGCGACCCTGGCCGATCTTGCCCGGCGTAATCCCCTGCTCGCAAGGACCAGCGAGGCCGAACGCATCACTCTGTATACGCAAACTGGCGGCAAGCCGCTGCTTCTCCGCTGGGTGGCTGGACAACTCGGGCGCGGAAGCTGCCGTACCTTTACTGATGCCCTGCATTTCCTCCGAAGTTGCCCGCCAGACAATGATCCCCTTGAGTTCATTTTTGGCGACCTCGTGAACGAATTCACGGACGACGAAACAAAAGTACTCGTGGCCCTCACGTACTTCACTCTCCCAGCGAAAACAGAGCATATTGCCGAAATTTCCGGGCTGAAAACCGAAGCGGTCGAAGCTGCCTTACGCACCCTTGCAAACCGCTCGCTCGTCGTTCCCGATCAAGAGGAGACCGCATTCGCATTGGTTCCGCTTGTCGCCGAATTCCTGCGGCGCAGAAAGCCTGAAGTCGTCGCGAATACTGGCAGCAGGCTGGAGGAGCGGGCCTACGCCCTGATTGTGGAAAACGGGTACCAAAATCACGCAGGATTCCCGGTGCTCGACGCCGCTTGGCCAACAGTGGCACCCGCCTTGCCACTCTTCCTCGCCGGGACAAATCAGCGACTCCAAACCGTGTGCGCTGCGCTGCAATGGTTCCTTGAGTTCACAGGTCGATGGGACGAATCGCTCTCCCTTGCGCAACAGGAAGAAGCTAAGGCGGTCGCGGCGGGCGATTACCATAAAGCAGGGTGGGGGGCATGCAGGGCTGCGATGGTTTACTATGCACGGCGGAACGCAGACGCGGTGCTGGCGTGCGCAGATCGCGCGGTGGAGCATTGGCGGACTTTGAATGCAGGTGCCCGCGAGCGAGGCGTCGCGATACAGCTGCAGGGTCGTGGACACTGCTTAAAAAGGGATTACGCGGCGGCCATTGCCGCGTATCGCGATGTACTTGCCTTAGATCAAAGCCTGTCCGCAGAGAGCCAAGACGTAGCAATCGATCTGAACGACCTCGCCGATGCCGAGAGGCGTTCCGGCGATCTCGAGGGCGCTGAAAGGGATCTTCGCGAAGGGCTCCGGATTACTCGCCTGGTTGGCTCCTCGGAAGGCTTGGCAGCTTACACGGGCAATCTTGCCAATTTGGCACTCGACATGAACGACTGGCTGGGCGCCGAAACGCTCGCCCGCGAGGCACTTAGCTTAGCCGAAGAACTGGGTCGTCAGGAACTGATTGCCTCTAATTCTCAACGCATCGCCTATGCTTTGCTACGTCAGGGTAGGCTTACTGAAGCGCTGGCGCAAGCCCAGCGCGCGGTGGAGATATTCACCCGGCTCGGTTCGCCGCGCGCAGAAGCTGCCATCTCAACTCTCCGCGAGTGCGGCGGATAGTCGTTCGTGGCCTTCAATAGGCCTTAGCCGCTCTCGCCATAACGCACCAATTCGCGCCCCCTTCTGCGCCATCCCGCTTCAATCCGCGCAAATCCGCGAAATCTGCGGATTCCCAAATCAAAAATGCGCCCGCTCATTCCTCCACCGGCACCACCAGATTCTCCATGATGTAATCTTTCCGCTCCGGGGTATTCTTCCCCATGTAAAACCCCAGGATGTTCGCGGCGTCCACTTTTGGCGCGTGCTCCACCCGGCTCAGCCGCATCTCGTCCCCGATGAATTGCTTGAACTCCGCCGGGGAAATCTCGCCCAATCCTTTGAACCGCGTAATCTCGCAATTCTTGCCCAGCTCCTTCGACGCCTCGTCGCGCTCCGCCTCGGAATAACAATACGTCGTTCTCTCCTTGTTGCGCACGCGGAACAGCGGCGTTTCCAGCACAAACAAATGGCCGTCGTGCACCAACTGGTCGAAGAACCGGAAGAAATAGGTGATCATCAAATTGCGGATGTGCAGGCCGTCCACGTCCGCGTCGGTCGCCAGAATCACCTTCTCATACCGCAACCCCTCCAGGTTGTCCTCGATGTCCAAACTGCGCATCAGATTATACATCTCGTCATTCTTGTAAACGATGTCGCGCTTCAGGTCCCAAACGTTGAGCGGCTTGCCTTTCAGCGTGAAAATCGCCTGCATGTTCACGTCCCGGCAGCTCACAATCGATCCCGCCGCCGACTGCCCCTCCGTGATGAACACCATCGACCCCTTGCCCTTCCCCTTCGCCTTGTCGAAATGAACCTTGCAATCCTTGAGCTGCGGAATGCGGATCGTGATCGCCTTCGCGCGCTCGCGGGCCAGCTTCTTCACCTCCTGCAATTCCTTGCGCAACTGCTGCGTGTCCGCGACCTTCGCCAGCAACTTTTCCGCAACGTCCTTGTTCCGGTTGAAAAAATGCAGCAACTCCTCGCGCACCCGGTTCACCAGGTCCGACCGGATCTCCGTGTTGCCCAGCTTGTTCTTCGTCTGCGATTCGAACACCGGGTCCTTCAGCCGGATGGCCACCGCGCCCACCATGCATTCGCGCACGTCGTCGCCCTCGTACTTGCCCTTCGCGTGTTCGTTCACCGCCTTGAGCAGCCCCTCGCGAAACGCGCTCAGGTGCGTCCCGCCGTCCGCCGTGTACTGGCCGTTCACAAACGAATAAAACGTCTCGCCGTACCGGCTGTTGCTGTGCGTGAAGCAAAACTCCAGCGTCTTGCTCGCGTAATGCAGCGGCGGATAAATCGGCTCGCTCCCGTCCGCCTGCAAATCCTCCAGCACCAGGTCCATCAACCCGCGCTTCGATTGAAACGTCGTCCCGTTGAAAACCAGCTTGAGGCCGGTGTTCAAATAACTGTAATGCCGCAGCCGCCGCTCCACGTGGTCTGTCCGAAACTCGACCTCCTTGAAAATCGTCGGGTCCGGCTCAAACCGTATCAACGTCCCGTCCGGTTCGTTCGCGGCCTTGCCGGTGTTGTCCTTCTTTAGCTTGCCCAGCTTGAACGACGCCTCGGCAAATTCGCCCGACCGGAAGCTGCGCACATAAAAATCCTTCGACAGCGCGTTCACCGCCTTGGTGCCGACGCCGTTCAACCCCACGCTGAACTGGAACACTTCGTCATTGTACTTCGCGCCGGTGTTTATTTTCGAAACGCAATCCACCACCTTGCCGAGCGGAATGCCGCGCCCGTAATCCCGCACCGTCACCGCCGCGCCCTCAATCGTGAGCTGCACTTCCTTGCCGTAGCCCATGATGTATTCGTCAATCGCATTATCAATCACTTCCTTCAGCAGGATGTAGCAGCCGTCGTCGTAGTGCGAGCCGTCGCCGATGCGCCCGATGTACATGCCCGTCCGCAGGCGGATGTGTTCCAGCGACGACAGCGTCTTGATCTTGCTCTCGTCGTAATTATGTTTTTTCGCGTCGGCCATATTTCAGGGTGCGACTATTCAACGGATTCCACCGAAAGCCAATGCGAAATTTTCCGGGGGTTTTTCAGGGGAGCACACGCGCCCTCGCGTGTTCCGGCCAGCGCCCTCGCTGGCCGGTGAACGCCATGCCCCGGCTCCCGTGCTCGCGTCCTGACCAATTTGGCCGCGCTTCCGGTCTCTCTCGCCCAGCGAGGAACGAGTGGAGAGAGAGCAGGAGAGAGGGGCGTGCCATAAACCGCGCCGGTTCTCCGGCCTGAAAGGCCGGGGGAGATTAGCCAGCTACGAAGTGGCTGGCTGGCATATGAAAAAGACAGCGCGTCCCGCAAGGGACGCCGGAAAAGACTCACTTCAACGGATTCCACCGAATGCCAATTCGATTTTTTTCCCTCACGCTTCCGGCCTCTCCCGCTCCGCCCGGCGGTAAGAGAGCCGAAGAGAGGGGCACGCCGTAGACAGCCTCGTCATTCGTGATTGAATACCGCCCGGACCTTTCCTACCCTCCGGTCGGCGCGAACCGTATGCGAATCAAGAAAGTCATCATCGTCATCAACCGCGGCAAGCAGCACGCGAAAAAAACGGCCAGCACGCTCAAGAAAGCCCTCAACGCCTGCCACGTCGAACAGGAGTGGCTCGACGCCGTCCCGCCCGGCCGTCATACGATTGCCTCGCTCGAAAAAGCCCCGCCCCTCTCCGCCGACCTCGTCATGGCCTGCGGCGGCGACGGCACGCTCCTGCAAACCGCCCATCGCTTCCGCGGGTCCGGCATTCCCATTCTCGGCATCAACATCGGTTACATGGGCTTCATCACCTCGGTGGAAGGCCACCACGTGACCAAGCAGATGCGCCGGATTCTGGCCGCCGAATTCATTGTAAGCGAGCGCACCGCCCTGGACCTCACCGTCACCAGCGCCAGCTCCAAGACCGTCAAGGGCTGGGCCTTGAACGACGCCGTCATCACGCGCGGCGCCAATCCTCACTTGATCAGCCTGCGCTCCAAGATCGGGAGCCGTCCGCTGATGGATTACCGCTGCGACGGTCTGATTGTGTCCACGCCCACGGGTTCGACCGCCTATTCGCTTGCCGCCGGCGGACCGATCATCAGCCCCGAATGCAATGTTCTGCTCATCACGCCCATTTGCGCCCAGTCCCTCACCAACCGCCCCGTCATCATCAACTCCACTGAAACCATCGAGATGTGCCTTGCGACGGGTTCGGGCAACGGCATGGTGCAGGTGGACGGCATGGATCTCGCCCACGTCACGCCGGAAAGCACCATCGTCGTACGGACGTCCGCGGACCGCGTGCCCGTCGCCTTCCTTCCGGAAATTAATTATTATGACATCCTCGGCCGAAAACTTTGCTGGACCGGCGACCCGGAGGACCTGAAATAGTTAAATCGCGTTCATGAATTCCCTTTCCCAAAAAAAATTGGAATAATAATTTGACAGATGCACGAGACGCGCTGAAGTTCGCGTCATGCTTGGCCAATGCGATTTCTGCAAAGGCATTTTTTCGTTGCTGGGTTCGCAACTGAGGCGGAATTGTCATACCTGAGTAAAACCCCGCCCTCCGCTCAACTGAACGCCTCATCCCCAAAAGACAATGCGCCACTCCCGCTTCACCCACCTGAGCAATTGTCTTCCCGGTATGTTCGGGGCCGCCCTTATGCTTTGCGCCGCCCTCGTCACCGCTCCCCCCGCCCGCGCCCAGATGATCGATTCAAATCACAACGGCATGAGCGATGTATGGGAATGGTTGTACAACGCCTACGGCATCAACCCCGACGCGGATTCAGACGGCGACGGCTTTTCAAACCTCCAGGAGGCGACCGCGGGCACCAATCCGTTTGATTCCAATTCCTATCCGCGCATCCCTTCCGTCACCGTCTCCGGCACCAACATCACCGTGACC
>Ga0181516_10003356_pt1 | contig 10755 bp, 13 predicted proteins | sample PEATcosm2014_Bin_25_FD_121104 | JGI IMG/M metagenome (GOLD analysis project Ga0181516, IMG submission 121104) | Peatland microbial communities from MTU Mesocosm Facility, Houghton, MI, USA - PEATcosm2014_Bin01_10_metaG | ecosystem: Environmental > Terrestrial > Soil > Wetlands > Peat | place...
ATCTCCTGGCATGAACGGAGATAAGCTCGGCTGCGTCGCAATGCTTCGCCACCCCCCGCAGTGCGCGCGCCAGCGCTCGCCGGGATGCATCGGCCTCTTTCACCCCAAAGCCCTTTCGGCAAAAGGGGCGAAGCACATAAAGGAAGTGCCAGCCCATGCGGCGAATCATGGTATCCAGAACCGGCGACGTGATCTCTGCGACATGCGACCAGTTTTCGCAAACCTGATCCTGGATCGGATTTAGACGATCAGGCAGAACGCACCCCTTCCGCAAAAAAACGGAATGCGGGTTCACGCTTGCGTACGTTTAGAATTTGTGGCTGCCTGCGCGTGGATAGCAACTGCTACCGGAAGAGCCGATGGGCCGGCAGTAGAGGGCGACGAATGTTCTGCTACGAAATCCTCTGCAAAGCCAGATGGACTTGCTTTGGTTTTGTCCGCTTCAGCTGCGGAAAGGCCGGTCGCATCGGGCTGGCTCGCTGGCGCGCACAGATGTATCTTTGTGCGGAAGCGCGGCGACAGGTGATTCTTGACATCGCTTTGCCGGATGTTGCTCATAATGGCTCCAGGTGTTCGGTTGGGTGCCTGAAAGATGCTCGTCCGAAGCGAAGCCTGGAATGCCAAAGGCGAGAATGGGGACGCTCTACTCTCTCAAGCATACGCTTGCCAGAGACCGCGTGCCGAAGCGTTTCTCCTCATCGCGCCCAAAGGTCCACAAATGGATTCGACACAACGTTATTGAGCAGAATCGCGATATATGTCGGCTCCCGAGCCAACCGCTTTGCTCCCGCTCAATTCAATCATCGAACAACCTCCCCCCTAAAAGATGGTCACAATTACACACCTCTCTCAGTAGAAACGCGTGGCCATTGCCAATCAAGACGAGGTTCAAGTGGTACCGCCGCCCAAGGGGCCGATGCCCACTTGGCCAAGCTGGAATGCAATGCGCTGAACAGTGAGCAGAATTGAACAGTCTTGATCCCGCGCGTTAAAGAGACTACTTGAGGGTGCGTGAATCACTCGCCCCAGTCGCGATTCCGGCCACCGGGACCTTTCCCACTTGAAGTGCCCGCCTGGTCGTTATGCGAAGTCAACAAATTCAAAGGATTATCGTAATGCAAATTCAGCCTCCTGTTAGCCCGCGAGACGCACACGCAACAACCATGGTTCTTAACGGCGAGACACCTCTTCACTACCAGGAAGTGAAAAGTGGCACCAACTGGACCTTTGCGATTACCCTTGTCAGCTTTCACCTCGCCGCGCTGTCGGCGTTTTTCTATTTTCGATGGTCGGCACTTGTTGCGTTTCTGGTGATATGGGTGCTGGCGCAGAATATTGGGATTGCGATGGGCTACCACCGCCTGCTTACTCATCGCGGATACTCCACTCCAAAGTGGTTGGAGTATTTCATTACGACCTGCGGCACGCTTGCTCTTCAAGGCGGACCCATTTACTGGGTAGCTGTTCATCGCATGCATCACAGATACACCGATAAGGAGGGAGATCCACACTCGCCGCGAGACGGAAAGTGGTGGTCCCACGCCGGATGGCTATTGAACGGCACGCTCTGCGATGAAACTAATGTGCTTAAGCGCTATGCCTCGGACCTGGAGCGGGACAGATACTATGTCTGGCTCAATAAGTATCATTGGATACCGTTGACCGTCGTCGGGATTACATTTTTGGCCTTCGGCGGATGGCCGTGGCTCTTGTGGGGCGCAGTTCTGCCTGCAACCATCGGATTTCATACTACCTGGATGGTCAATTCAGTCACGCATCTGTGGGGTTCACGGCGCTATTCCACCAGTGATGACTCGCGAAATAATCTTTGGGTAGCTCTGCTGACCGGCGGAGAGGGATGGCATAACAACCATCACGCATATCCCGTATCGGCCCGTCACGGGTTAGCCTGGTATGAAATCGATGTCAATTATTACGGCATTTTTCTTCTTCAGAAGCTGGGCCTTGCACGGCATGTCAAGACTGCGAACCTGAAACCCGCGGCAGAAGCGCGAGCTATGCCGGAATCGCGAGACTCTGTTGCAAATCCGATGGGTGCGGACTCTGACGGGCAATGCCACAAACCAATCGGTTGTGAGCGATGCCATGTGGGAATAGACGCCGTACTTTGGAATCGGCGAGTGATTTCGAATCGCTCCTATAGATCGGAATAAGAGCACGCCGTCGATTGCAGCGCCTGGATGGCGTCTAACCTTGATCGATGCAAAATTCCTGGAGCAGATCTTATAGGTCCAACCGCCCAGTCTTGCTGGTCCGGAAATGATATGAGAAGCGAAAGTGTGCAATTGTGGTCAGATTGCTCGCCAAGGAAGTGGTATCAAAGCAATACTTGGCCTATTTCCCCATCCGTCAAGCCATGTAAATCAGTTTTGGAGGCCTTCATGCCCCTAACTGTTGTTCTTGCCGTTGGCTTGGATTCGTTGCTTCTGGCAAATCATAGGGCAGTCTGGCAAACTGCCGGTTACATAGTCACGTCCGCTGGGTCGATCAGGGAGGCCATCGCTCGCTTCAGGGAAGGCGATTTCGATCTGGTTCTCCTGGGCGGTTTCATTCCGGCTGACAGCAGGGAGAGGCTGGCGTTCTTGATTCGAGCATCTGGTTCCCGGGTTCCTGTGGTTTGCGTAGCGAACTCTTCCAGCGGCAGCGATAGCTTTGCTGACGCAACAATCAGGGGTGAGCCGATCAAACTACTTGAAGACATTGGGGAGATCATGGCCACGCGGGCAAAGGCGCATGCGGCAAATCAGGCCAAGCCGCGTCTTGCAAAATGAGAGGCCTGTTCGTCGTGCCCTGAAGGTTGCGCAGGCTTTCCCACTCGCAGTTGTCGATCGCGACCGGGACAGTTTCACCTAACGAAAGGTTCGAAATGGCAATAAGTGCAGTTTGGGCGAGTTTCCGATGCTAAGCGCCTTCGGGGTGGGCCCGGGCGACGCCCGATGCCATTGCGGGATAGAAGGATTCTTCAAAGATTTGCCGGCTGAGGCTCGCCGCGACTTTGAGTTGCGCGCGACTCATTTCCACTGCCCCGGCTCGACAGTGCTCATCAACGAGGAGCAAGAGCCATTGAGCATCCTGCTCCTGCTTGAAGGGGAAGTGAATGTATCAATGAATTCATCCGATGGCAGGCGATTTCTGCTTGGGGTCGCAGGCGCAGGAGATATTCTAGGGCTCGCTTCTGCCATTTCCGGCGACTCCTCTAATATCCGAGCGGAGACAATTTATCCGTGCAAGCTCGCGTCTCTGCGTCGCCAGGATTTTCTCGAGTTTCTCTTGCGTCATCCGACCGCCAATCAAAACATGGCACGGGAGCTTAGCCTTCACTACACGCGGGCCTGCGAACGATTGCGAATACTCGGCCTGACATCGTCGGCAATGGTGAGGCTCGCTTATCTCTTGCTCGAATCGTGCCGAGAGGGCCAGCAGACAAAGAGCGGTTTCAAGATCCGATGCGCACTGACTCACCGAGAAATTGGCGAGTGCATCGGAGCATCGCGTGAGACGGTCACCCGCACACTGGCCAACTTTAGATCTCATGACCTGGTGAGACTGCTCGGCTCCACTCTGGTCGTCACCAACCGGCGCGCCCTGGCAGCCTATGCCGGCATAGATTCCATACTTGAATCACGCATGCCTACACAGTGATGTTCGTGCGTAGGCCTAAATCGCTGGGCGCCGGACACGCATCGTCAAGGGCCTGCGGCAACAGATTCAAAGCGCGTGGTTCCTATTGCTCAGACACGTGCGATGCCCTCGACTAGATTTGAGCATGTAAGGGTAATTGGATGATGTCCCGATCAAGCAACGGGAATTCATAAATGGACTGAACCCCTTATGTAGGCTGCTGTTGCCGTGTTGATGCTAGCGGCTTCAAAGCATCCCACCCTGACCACGGGAACCACAGACACCTTAAGGGGGTCAAACATGCGTGGATTCAAGATTCTACTCGGCACGACGGCACTCCTGGCCGGCCTGGCGTTAGCGCCGCCTGCTCAGGCACAGATCTATGTCAACATTGGCGTTCAACCCGTTTGTTCGTACGGCTATTACGGCTATGCGCCTTACGCCTGCGCACCCTCTGGCTATTACGGGCCGGGGTACTTCTACAACGGCATCTTCCTGGGCATGGGCCCTTGGGGAGGCTGGGGCTACAGCCACGGATGGGGTAGCCATCGTTTCGCGGGTGAAGGCGGAGGAAGCTACCACGGCGGACCCGGACGCGCGTCCTACAACGCTGGTGGCGGCCAGGCCCGCAGTGGCGCGGCTCAAGCCAGGCCAGCGGTTGCCCATTCCAGCGCCGCACGGCCTAGCGCAAGTCACGCGACAGTGACTCATACGAGCGCAGCGCGTCCAGCCCAGGCCTTAGCTTCCCACGCGACGGCTTCGCACGCAGAGGCATCGCACGCAGCTCCAAGTGGCGGCGGGCATGAAGGCGGCGGGGAACGGCACTAACCTGTATCTGCTGAATAACTCAGTTGTCTGCACAACCTGCGGCGGAGCATACCAACTCTGCCGCATTGCTTTTGCCGAGGCATTTCCGTAGGACATTCATAGCGCGCTTCTTTCCGTCCCCGGCGTCACTTTCTTTCCCCACCCTATGGCACACAAGGTATCCTCCCTTTATAGGTATTGACCCGGCGTCTCATCGTTCAGATGTACCGCAAGTGCACGTGTTAGTGCTGCATCGGGGAGGAAGGTTGATCGATGGTTACGCGTGCAAAGCCGGCGTTTGATGCTGCCGCGTTTCTGGCGAGCGCCGGCGTAGGGCGAAGAATCGTCCAATTGGCGCCCAAGCAGACCTTCTTTACGCAGGGAGATCCGGCGGATGCGGTCTTCTATCTCCAAAAAGGCCGAGCAAGAGTAACGGTCGTTTCGACAGCCGGCAAAGAGGCCACCATCACGCTGCTTGCGGCTGGGGATTTTGTTGGAGAAGAGTCGCTTGTCGCTCCGGTTGGGCTTCGTCTGGCTACGGCCACGGCTCTTACGGCCTGCACTGCGCTTAAGATAGCGCGGAATGAGATGATCCGCGTGATGCATGAGGAGCATAACTTCTCTGACTTGTTTATGAAGTTCCTGCTGGCCCGCAGTATGCGCATCCAGGCCGACCTGGTCGATCAACTCTTTAACTCCAGTGAAAAGAGGCTGGCGCGGATCCTCCTGTTGATGGCGGAGCTTGGTCAGGCTGGCGACTCAGACACGACGATTCCCAAGATTTCGCAGGAGACGCTGGCTGAGATGATTGGGACGACGCGTTCCCGTGTGAGCTTTTTCATGAACCGCTTTCGCAAGCTCGGCTTTGTCAAATACGACGGCCGTATCCATGTCCATAAGTCTCTGCTCAACGTGATCCTCCACGATTGAGCGCCGCATGAGCGGTTTCTCAAAAAGCTGCCGGAGCCTGATTAGTGCTGCTCCTCGTGCTTAGACTCCTGGCTTTGGCAGCAGGCAAGAAACCGATACACAGCCAGCCGAGCTCTCACCCTGGATCAACATCTGAAATGGCCATGTGAATTGTGGAACAGCTCTAAGATATATCTTGAGTTCTGCATGCTCGAACTGCTGACTTATGCAACGCAAGTTTGTCAGCAGCGTCAATCTTGCGAAGACCGCTGATCTTCCAAATCCCGAAACAAGTGCAGGCAATCAGCAGGCCCACAAATACACAGATCAGCGGCGTCGACCATTTCTCCAGCGTCCCCGACCACATTCGGATGGCGTGACTCCCGTAGACTACCCCGAGCCACGCAATGAGGGAGTAACGCAACGTACGTGCCGCGCCGTAGACGGCTAAGAAGCGAGAGCGCGAGACGCCCAGCGCACCGGAAGCAAGCACAAACGGCGACAGCGGCATGGGCGGAGGAATCACGGCAGGAAGAAACACCGAGAGGATGTGGTGCCGCTCCACCCATCCGGTAACTCGTCCAAGAAGACGAGCAGGAACGTAGCGGCGCAGAGCTGCTTCGCCCCCTCTGCGCCCGAGGTTCCAGGTCACGTATCCGCCCACGAGGCTGCCCGCAATTGCGAACGCGGCAAGCAACCATGGATCGCCGCCATGAGCCACCAGCCAGAGAAGCAGCAGGTCAGTACTGCCGGGCAGAGGCAGTGGAATGGGGGAAGAGTCAGCAACGGCTACCAAGAAAAGTCCCAAGGCTCCCAGGTGCGTAAGCCAATGTGGCATCAACGAGCGATGCTTAGCGAGCGCAATGAACATTGCTTGTTGCCAGCGATGAGGACTCATGGAAATGTGGACCAGGTGGTCTGTCTCTGAGCGGTTAGATGCGCGCAATCGCAGGATCGCCCTGAATGCACGTTTTGTGCAAAAGGCAAGAGTCCCCGAACATCATTCCCCATCTGAATCGCGTTCTCTATTCAGTTCAGCGAGGCCTGCCTTTGAATCTGGCGGGCGCGATCGGAGACTCTAACGGTATGGAAGCCGACAAGACCTCGGTGGAAGCTGAAGCTTTATCCGTCTTGATGGCGGACTTGGTCCCTGCGCCGCCGAGCTGGCCCAGCGCCTCCATCCTTCCGAGCATCATGGCTCGTCGCGCTGCGAAATGCTTTTCGACATCGACTTTCTTGATCAGGCCCATTGGTACTCCCGTTGTTCCGCTCGTATCCTCTGCGTCCATGGTTCGGACCGCAGAGGACAGTTGGATTGGAGCTAGCGCAGGCTGCCAGTTGTTACGTTGACCGGACTGCCAATTGCATCGCCCGATACCACCAGCTCCACTCTCCGGTTCTCTTGCCTGCCGGCCGAGTTATCGTTCGAAGTTACCGGCGAAGTATTGCCAAAGCCCGTAGCGCTGACTGAGTTTGCGACTACACCCTCTTGGACCAGGTAATCGCGGACCGCTCCCGCACGGTTCTCTGAGAGCTTCTGGTTCATCTCATCGCCGCCCACATTGTCGGTATATCCACCGACTGCGATGTTAAGCCCTGGATATGCGATCAGAATTCCGGCAACCTTTGCCAGCTTCTCCCGAGCGCCCGGCTTGAGTGAGTATTGACCGGTGTCAAAAAGAACATCGGACATGCTGACGATCAGTCCCCGTGCGCTATCGCGCGTTTCCAGGATCTCATTGAGACGCACTTCCAATTGCGTACGCATGGCCGCCTTTTCGCTGTCGGCCTGCCGTTCGCCTTCCTGCGCATTCTGGGCGATCAAGCGCGACTTTTCGGCATCGGCTTGTGCGGCATTGACTGCCGCAGCAGACGCTGCCTGGCTGTTAACCATGTCCGTCTGAGCCTTTGCCGTAGCGGCTTGGGCGTTCGCCGCATCCGCCTGGGCTCTCGTCGCAACGTCATGGGCGTTCGCAGCGTCGGCCTGAGCTTGCATCTTGTCACGCGTTGCCGCGTCGGCTTGCGCCTGTGATTGGGCTTGCGCATTGGCTGAAGCCTGGCGCTCGCTCGCCGCGCGGTCCTCGTCAATCCTTTTCACGGCTATTTCCCGCGCGTCTTCCGCGGTCTGCACGGTCTCCCGCGACTTCGCGATCAGCTGCTTCTTTTCCGAATGTCCATCGATGGCGTAAGCGTCCGCAGTGTTCATCAGCTCAACAGCGTGTTCATAGCTTTCGCCTGCGTATTTCTCTGCTCCCTCAGATTTTGCGATGCGTACTGCATTCCGCGCTTCGAGGAACTCCAAAGGCACCTTGGCATCAAGGACCACGGGGTCGAATTTGTACCCGGTTGGGATATAACCGCCGCGCTCCATGAGCTCGTACTTTGCGTGCATCGCTACGCTCGTGCCTTTGGTGTCGGCGCGAATAACATTTTCAAGCACGACAACGTTGCTGGGCTGGCGAACCGCAAAATAGGGCTCCGCGGTAACGATCAGTGCGAACGCCTGAAGATTGGTAGTGGCTGTCAGTTTGCTGCGATCGTTGCCGCCAATCAATACTTCTCCAAGATTCACCGCGTGCCCATCGGGTGAGATCGCCCACATAACGTAGGTCAGATACTCGGTACCGAAGGCCGTAGGGCTTTGCAGATTGCCGAGTCCGCTTCAACTTCCATGGTGCCGCGTTTGCTGCGCACCTTGGCTTTCCCGTCGGCCGAGGGCAGCAGAACGGTTCCGGCCAGATCCACTTCCGATGCCCCAGTGCGATGTTGATAGTCAATCGCATCAACAGTGCGGCTTGTCTCGGTCACAACAGAGACGGCCATCTGCTGAGTTGATTCGAGAGCGATTGAGTCCTGCGAGTTGGCCTGAACAAACGCGCCCAGGCTGAGGGCGGCTCCTATCACGAACACTAGTGTGCGTTTCACAATGTCTCCTGCAGTCACTCGACTGCTCCGACGATTTATTGTCTTGGGTTGGCGGGTGAGGGCTTGAAGCCTTCGATGGCGTAATCTGTCAACGCCCGACGCGGAATTGATTGAGGTGCTGAAACAGCCCGTAAAGATTAGCGATCCACACTACGAGGACGATGACGACCAGGCCGTTCAGAATCGATTTGATTTGTGACTGCATTGGGATGTATCTGTTCACAAGCCACAACAGGACGCCCGCTGCAATGATCGTCATAAGAACCGTGGTAAGTGGCATTCTATGTTCTCCATTCATTTCCCAGAGGCGATACCCCATGGCACGGTCGAGAAGTTAAGAACGATCGACTCATTTGCATGGGAGCCATCAGAAAGAGGAGACTGCATGCTCCGCTTCATTCCTATTGTTCCAAGCCGCTGGATAAATAGCTGAGCCGTAATGCTCATCCGGAAGAATGAATGACGCAATGTCTGGCATGAAATGATCTTGTGGGTTCAGAAGTCGTCTTCCGCCTCAAGGCAAATGCAGGTGCAGCCGCCAGCCGGTGTAGCTGAGGATCTCGTGCGCCAGGCGCTCGGATTCCGCGGTTGTGCCGCCAAAGGAAACGCGGGTCCGGGGCGAGGTGAGTACATCGAGGCCATCGTCAGCGCAGATCTCGTGAATACGAAACAGGTGGGTGCCATCGCTGACGACGACCAGTCGGCGCAAACGGTTTGTTCGGGCGATGACGGCAATGCGGTGGGCCTGTTCCTCGGTGTTCCGGCTCTGGGTTTCAGCAATAATGTCGGATTCGGGGATGCCCAGGCTCATCAAGTAGTCGCGGCCCACAGCTCCCTCGGAATACGCATCTCCGCCGGTACCGCCCAGCACGATGATGAGTGGTGCAATCCCGCGGCTGTAAAGGTCGTGCGCGTGATCGAGACGTGCACGGAAAACCGGAGATGGCAGTCCGTCGTATTCCGCCGCGCCCAGAACTGCGATCGCGTCCGAGGGAGCAGCCTGGTCCAAGCCGGCATAATCCTCAATCTGCACGTAGACCCAGCAGGACCATCCCAGAAACGCAAGAGTGAAAGCCAGAAACAGCACCAGAAAGACGCGAAGAGCCCAGTGGCGATGACGCGACTTTTTTAGGTCTTTCATATCCACCATTTCAAGTGATGTGTGCAGGCGCTAGGGGAGATGAATCTTCAGCTTGTAGCAAATGAAGAGAATCAGGATCGCGCCCAGTGTTGAGAAAATGAGGCCTGCGGGATGATATCGCTCGTTCTTCGAGCGAAAGATCATGTGAGAAATGCCGCCGCCGAGGAGCGATCCGATGATGCCGAGCACGATTGTCCAAAGCATCGTCAGGTGCACGTGCATCACCGATTTCGCGAGGAACCCCGAGCATAGCCCGATCAAAATGTACCAGAGTATATGAAACATGCCTTTTCCTCCACGATAGGGATTTTGCAGGAACTTAACGGACTAAAGATGGTCAAAGTTATACAGGCTGTCTCGGCGGCATGGCTTGACGCGATGAAGCCGGCGGAGCCGGGTGTTTATTCGGCTGCACCATCAGGGCTGGGATTATGCCAGCCGCCATCCGCGGCGATGAGCACGTCAGCCTCCTTCGGCCCCCAAGTGCCGCGCTTGTAGGGGCGAACCGGGTGATGGTTCTTGAGGACCCGATCGACCACCTCCCATGCGGCCTCAACCGCATCCTCGCGAGTGAAGAGAGCCCCATCGCCTTTCATCGCATCGCCCAGAAGCCGCTCGTAGGGCGTTTCCTCTCCCGGCTGTTCGTCCGACAGAAAAAGCTCTCGATCCTCTCCAATGAATTCCTCCCCTGCCAGCTTCACACGGGCAGCCAAAGCGATGGCTGAGTTGGGAGATAGCCTAAAGCGTAGATAATTCGACCTGCTGTTGGATTGCACTGCGTCTGCAAAAAGCTTCTGCGGGGGCCGCTTGAGCTCTACCAGGATTTCCGTAGCAGTGGTTGGAAGATACTTCCCCGACCGCAAATACCACGGCACTCCTTCCCAGCGCCAGGAGTCGATGCATAGCCGCAGGGCGCAATAGGTTTCGACGTCAGACCGTTTCGCCACGTCGGGTTCATCGCGATACCCGGCATACTGGCCGCGTACCATATCATCGGGTTTCAAAGGGCACATCGCTTTGAAGACCTTAGCCTTCTCGGTTTGCACCTCTCCAAAGTTCCGCCCCGCGGGTGCTTCCATAGCAAGCAAAGCCACGATCTGAAAAAGATGATTCTGGATCACGTCGCGCAGACAGCCTGCTGTCTCGTAAAACGCGCCGCGGCCGCCCACGCCGAAATCCTCCGATAAGGTGACTTGAACGCTGGCGATATAGTTGCGATTCCAGATCGGTTCCAGAAACGAATTGGCAAAGCGGAAATAAAGAATATTCATGATCGCTTCCTTGCCCAGGAAGTGGTCGATGCGGAAGATTGAGTCTTCAGGAAACACTGC
>Ga0181516_10003357_pt1 | contig 10755 bp, 9 predicted proteins | sample PEATcosm2014_Bin_25_FD_121104 | JGI IMG/M metagenome (GOLD analysis project Ga0181516, IMG submission 121104) | Peatland microbial communities from MTU Mesocosm Facility, Houghton, MI, USA - PEATcosm2014_Bin01_10_metaG | ecosystem: Environmental > Terrestrial > Soil > Wetlands > Peat | place...
CGCGGCCCTGGACGCCATGGTGCTGCCCTGGCAAGAGGCCTGGAACCGGCTGCTGGCCCAGGTGCCGGCCGACAACGGCACCTTCGGCTTCGAGGACAACCGGCTGGCCTTGAAACCCCTGGCGGACGCGGTGGGCGACTGGGTGGAGGCGGGCCAGGCGGTGTGGCAGGAGGCCAAGCGGCTGGCCGCGCGCAGGGTGGACGGCAACCCCGAGGACATGGCCTGGCGCAAGGCAGCCGACCGCATCGGGCTGGCCTTCGCGCGCATGGAACAGATCTTCGCCCAACCCGAGGGCTGGGTCTCCACCATCAGCCGGGAAGGGCCGAGCACGGTGCTGTTCAAGGCCAATCCGGTGGATGTGCGGCCGTTCTTCCACCAGCACCTGCGCCGGGGTTTCGAGACGGTGATTCTCACCTCCGCCACCCTGCGCGACGGCCGCGGCTTCAACGGGCTGAAGCTGCGCCTGGGCCTGCGCGACGACGAGGCCGAACGCAGCCAGCACGTGGAAAGCCCGTTCGATTTCCCCAACCAGGGCCTGCTGTTCATCCCGCCCGGCCTGCCGGCCCGGCGGCCCGGGCGGGACGCGGTGGGCGATCCCGCCTGGGTGGAGGCCAGCCTCGGCGCCATGGAGCGGCTCATGCGCGCCAGCCGGGGCCGGGCCCTGGTGCTGTTCACCAGCCGCAAGATGCTGGCGGCGTTCCGGCCCCGGCTGGAGGCGGCGCTGCCCGGCATCACCTTCTTCGTGCAGGGCGAGGGCATGACCCGTTCGGCCATGATGGACCGGTTCCGCCGCACGCCCCAGGCGGCCCTGCTGGGCCTGGCCAGCTTCTGGCAGGGGGTGGACATGCCCGGCGAGGCGCTCAGCCTGGTGATCGTCACCGCGCTGCCGTTCACCCCGCCCGACGACCCGGTGCTGCAGGCCCGGGTGCGCGAGGCCGACGCCAGGCAGCAGGGCCTGGGCTTCATCGGCATCCAGGTGCCGCAGATGACCCTGAAGCTCAAGCAGGGCATCGGCCGGCTGATCCGCACCCGCACCGACCGGGGCGCCGTCTGCATCCTGGATCCGCGCATGATGCTGCCCCACGAGGACCCCAACGGCAAGCGCTACGCCGCCCAGGTGCGGGCCGCCCTGCCGCCGTTCCCCCTGAGCCGCGACTGGGACGAGGTGGAGACGTTCCTGCGGGCACTCTGACGCCACGGGCCAAGTCTTGGTAAACTCGGTATGACCGGATCATCCACTTGCACCAGGATCGAGGAGCCGCCCCGTGAGCGCCACCCAGAACGCCGTGTTGAACCCCCTGGCCGAAGCCGCCAACGCCGCCATCCGCAAGGACTGCCCGGTGGTGTTCGAGCTGCTCAGCGAGCGGGGCAAGCGCTTCTTCTTCCCCACCAAGGGCATCCTGGCCCAGGGCGCCGAGGCCAGGGCGAAGGCCAAGGTGGCCAACGCGACCATCGGCATCGCCACCGAGAACGGCGCGCCCATGCACCTGGACTGCGTGGGCCAGTATTTCCAGGGCCTCACCGCCGGCGAGATCTTCGACTACGCGCCCAGCTACGGCATCCCCGACCTGCGCCAGGCCTGGGGGCGGAAGCAGCGGGAGGAGACCCCGTCCATGGGCGGGCACCCGGTGTCCAATCCCGTGGTCACCAACGCCCTCACCCACGGGCTCGCCCTGGTGGGCGAGCTGTTCCTGGATCCCGGCGACCAGGTGCTCACCAGCGACCTGATGTGGGAGAACTACAACCTCGCCTGGGAGACCCGGCTGGAGGCCAGCTTCAACTACTACCCCTTCTTCGACCCGGCGCTCACCGGCTTCAACCTCGACGCCTTCGCCCAGGCGGTGCAGGCGCACCGGGGCGGGAAGCTCCTGGTTTCGCTCAACTTCCCCAACAACCCCTCGGGCTACACCCCCACCCGGGCCGAGGCCGAGGGGATCTGCGGGATCCTCACCCGGGCCGCCGAGGCCGGGCAGAAGCTGGTGGTGGTGTGCGACGACGCCTACTACGGCATGTTCTACGACGACGCCTGCACCCGGGAGTCCCTGTTCGGCCGGCTGTGCCAGGCCCATGCGAACCTCCTGGCGGTGAAGATCGACGGCGCCACCAAGGAGGCGTTCGTCTGGGGCCTGCGGGTGGGCTTCATCACCTTCGGCGTGAAGGACGGCACCCCCGGCGTCTACAAGGCCCTGGAGGACAAGACCGCGGGGATCATCCGTTCCGTGGCCTCCAGCGTCACCCGGCCCGGCCAGAGCATCATCCTCAAGGCCCTGCTGGACCCCGCCTTCCGCCCGCAGCAGGCGGAGAAGGTGGAAGTGCTGCGCAGGCGCGCCGCCGCGGTGGGCCAGGAGTGCCGCAAGGCCGAGTACGCCGACTGCTGGGACGTGTATCCCTACAACAGCGGCTACTTCATGTGCCTGCGCCTGAAGGGCGCCGACGCCGACACCGTGCGCCTGGAACTGCTGGACCGGCACGGGGTGGGCGCCATCGCCCTGGGCGAGGCCAACCTGCGGGTGGCCTTCTCCTGCCTCACCGAAGCCCAGATCCCCGGCCTGTTCGCCGCCGCCGCCACGGCGGTGCGGGCGGTGCGGGGGCGGTAGGGGCCCCTCCGGGTTGCCGGCGGCGCTGCCGACTTACATCGGCCTCTGGAATTCCAGGCCCATGACTCCCCCGCTGTCGCCGATCGCCGTGACCGTCAACCAGTGCTTGCCGGAGTCCGCATTTGCGACATGCACCCCTATGCCACGGAAGTGCTCCTGGGCGCCAGGCTCATCCAGAGGTGTAAAAGTGAAAGCGAATTGGAGCCCAGCCTTGGCGGGATCGGGGAGGGTGCATGTGCCTTCGATCTTGTGTTTATCATCCTCGATGACCCGGAAGCTTCCGTCGGCGCCAAGCACCATCGGCAGTCTTGCTACGTGGGTTGTGGATATGCCACCACCATGAGGTCCCTTTTTCCCAATGGTGCGGATCCAACCTCGACCGACGTAGTCCCCTTCCAGGTCGGCATGGCTGCAGGGTTTATCATAAACAGGGTTATACCTGTTGAAGTGATAGTTGCCGGAATCGTATTCAGTCTTGTAGTTTCCGGAGAAGTGCTGCCTGGGGCCGACCTCAGTGAGTGTGAAAGTGGCCGGCGGAGCAATCACGTTGCATTTCAGATGACCGAAACCCAAAACATGAGTTTTCCCATTCCCGATGCCATCTTGAAATTTAAACATTGTTAATGCATTTGATTTCAACTTATAATCATCATTTTTGTCTTTTATTATGATTCTTTTCGCCTGGATGTTCGAGCCATGATTAGGGTCAATTTCTGCCGCCAACCAGGCTTCGCCATTGGCCAGCACCAGCGCCTGGGCCTTGCTTGTTTCGCCGGATTTGTCTTGAAATGTGCCGTCCCAGAGGCCTTCGGGCACGACAAAAGCAGCGGATGGAGCGGCCGACCTGGGAGGGGCCGCGGAGTTGCCTCCACCACCGCAGGAGTTCATCAAAGGCCAAAGGATGATCCCGGCCAGGGGGGTCCAACGCCAATACCGGAGCAGTAATGAGCCGACCATTTTCATGGAATTCTCCATGATAGAATATTTCATGGTTATCTGGCGTCATGCCGTAGAACCGGCAGGCGCCCAATGATCTATAAATGGGTCTTTGGGGAACCAGGTTCCCTGGCGGCCTGGATGGTTGCTCAGACGAAGATCTGCAGCACCCCGTTGCTCAGCAGCATCCCCCGGGGCGTGAAACGCAGCCAGGCCCCTTCCCGCACCAGCAGCCCGTGGCCGATGAAGGGCGCCAGCTGCGCCTCCCAGCCGTCCACCAGGGGCCCCAGGTTCCGGGCCGCCCCCAGCGCCCGCAGGCCCTCCCAGTCCACCCCCCGGTGCATGCGCAGCCCCAGCAGGGGGATCTCCGCCAGGGCCTCGGCGGCGTCCAGCTCCTGGACTTCGGCGCTGCCCCGGTCCTCGATCCAGGCGTGGATGATGCCGCTCTCGGTCCAGCGCCAGTGGCCCAGCTGGGACGCGGCCGACGGGCCCAGGCCCAGGTAGGGCCGGCGCTCCCAGTAGCGGTTGTTGTGCCTCGATTCCTGCCCGGGCGCGGCGTAGTTGCTGATCTCGTACGGCCGCAGGCCCAGCCGGGGCAGTTCCTCCTGGAGCGCCTCGAACACGTCCGCGCCCTCGTCGTCGCTGGGCAGGGTCAGCTTGCCGGTGTCCACCTGGGACCGCAGCAGGCAGGCCTTGTCCAGGTCCAGCAGGTAGATGGAGAGGTGGTTGGCGCCGGCCGCCACCAGGGTCCGGGCGTCGCCCAGGACCCGCCCCAGGTCCTGGCCGGGAATGCCCACCATCAGGTCCGCGCTCACCCGCGTGAACCCGGCCGCCCGGGCCCAGGCCAGGGCCTCCAGGGCGGCGCGGGCGTCGTGGATGCGGCCCAGGCGGCCCAGGAGCCCGTCATCCAGGGTCTGCACGCCCAGGCTGATGCGGTCCCAGCCCAGCTGCCGCGCCTGTTCCAGCCAGGGCCGGTCCAGGGTGCCCGGGTTGGCCTCCAGGGTGGCCTCCTCCAGGAGGGACAGGTCGAAGGCCTGGCCGGCGGCGCGGGTGAGGGCGGCCAGCTCGGCGGCGGTGAGCAGGGAAGGGGTCCCGCCACCGAGGTACAGGGTGTCCAGCGTTGGCCGGCCCAGGGCCTCGCCCCACTCCAGGAGCTGCCGGTGCAGCTGGCCCAGCACCGCGGCCTTCAGGGACTCGTCCCGGGTGGTGACGAAGGAGCAGTAGGTGCACCGGTCCCGGCAGAACGGCACGTGCAGGTAGAGCCCCAGCGGCTCCCGGCGGGCGGCTTCCCCCAGCGCGGGGAGGTGGGGCTGCAGGGCGGCGAGCATCAGCTGAATTGCGTGTCGATGGCCTCGCACCAGAAGTGGTAGATCATCATGTGGACCTCCTGGATCCGGGCGGTGACCGGGTTGGGCACCACCAGGGCGTCGTCGCACAGGCCCTTCAGCTGGCCGCCGTCCCGGCCCAGCAGGCCCAGGGTGCGCAGGCCCAGATCCTTGGCCGCCTCCACGGCGCGGACCACGTTGGCGCTGTTGCCGCTGGTGGAGATCCCCACCAGCAGGTCGCCCGGGCGGCCGATGGCCTCCACCTGCCGGGAGAACACCCGGTCGAAGCCGTAGTCGTTGGCGATGGCGGTGAGGGCGGAGCTGTCGACGGTGAGGGCGATGCCGGCCAGGCCCCGGCGCTCCTTCAGGTAGCGGCCCGAGAGCTCGGCGGCGAAGTGCTGGGCGTCGGCGGCGCTGCCGCCGTTGCCGCAGACCAGGATCCGGCAGCCGCGCTTGAGCCGCTCGGCCATGTCCGCGGCCTGGGCGAGGATGTGCTCGGCTTCCGCCTCGAAGAAGGCCTGCTTCAGGGCGATGGCTTCCTGGACATGCTGGAGGAGAAGGGTTTTCATGGTCGGTCCCCGTGGTGGAGGTTCAAGTGTGCCCTGGGAAATCGCCATTGCCTACCTGCTTTGGCCGCGCGCTTCTGGGATACTGGGCGCAGGAGATGTCCCATGGCACCGAATCCTGATCCATCCGCCGGGCTTCCCGCGGGCCCCCCGAACGAGCAGCTGGACCTGGCCGTGATGGAACAGCTGCTGAACCTGGATGACGGCGAACTGGGGCTGCTGAAGGAGATGTTGGGCCTGTTCAAGGAGGACACGCCGGGCCGGATCCATGCCATCGAAGTGACCCTGGCCTCGGGGGACCTGGTGGACATGGCCGACGTGGCCCACTCCATCAAGGGCGCGGCCGGGACCATGGGCGTGCCCCGGCTGCGGGCCATCGCCGCGGAACTGGAGGCCGCCGGGCGCAAGGGCGGCTTGCCCCTGGACCCGAGCCTGCTGGTGGAGCAGCTCAAGGAGACCTACGCCGACGCCCTGGCGGCGCTGGAGGGCTTCATCGCCAAGCGGGAACGCCTGTTCGGTCAATCCGACGAGCTGTCGTAGGTCTTGATGCCGGTGGCGCCCCGGGGCGGCGGCTGGTCGGTGATCTGCAGCCGCCCGGAAGCGTCCACCCACTGGTAGATGCGCGCGGAAGGCTTGGGATGGCCCACGGCGGCGACCAGGGTGGGCGGGGTGGCGATGGAGGTCTCGTCCACCTCGAAGCCGCCGCGGCCCTTCTTCAGCAGGGCCATGGAGCCGGCGGCGCCGGGATCGGGCTGCACCAGGCGCTTGGCATAGAGATCCAGCACCTTGGGCACGTAGGCCCGGGTCTCCGGGTACGGGGGAATGCCCTGGTAGCGGGTGACCGCCGCTTCCCCGGCGTTGTAGGCCGCCACCACCTTGGACAGGTCGCCGCTGAAGGCGCCCATGAGCCACTTGAGGTATTTCACCCCGCCGGTGATGTTCTGCCGGGGGTCGAAGGGGTCCACCACGCCGAAGCGCTGGGCGGTCTGGGGCATGAGCTGCATGAGACCCAGGGCGCCGGTGCGGCTCCGGGCCTTGGTGTAGAAGGCGCTCTCCGCCTGGATCACCGCCCGGGCCAGGAACGGGTCGATGCCCTCCGCGGTGGCGATGCTGTCCACCAGGGCCAGCAGCTCGGGGCTCCGGAGCACCTTGGCCATCTCCTGGCTGCTCATGGCCAGGCGCACGTGCCCGACCCCCACATGGCGCAGCGTGAGCCCCTGGCCCTGGACATACGCCGGAGGCATGTTATTGATGACAACATTGCCGTTGCGATCGGAATAGGTGTACAGGTAGGTGGTCCGCGCCGGAGCCACGCCCGCCGGCAGGGCGAGGGGGGCGACCATTGCGGGGATCAAGACGCGGATCAAGCGATGAGCAGCCATTATTCTGGGTCCTGGTACCAGTCTACGCCCAGGATGACCTTCGTGCCCGTTCTTGCGCCCGGCCAGGCCGGGGCCCGGCTCAGGGCAGCCACTTCACATCCTCGACCTTGGCCTCGGCGTTGGCCGCCCGGGCCAGGGCGAACAGCCAGTCGCTGAGCCGGTTCAGGTACACCACCACCTCCGGCGGCAGCGTCTCCGTGGCGCCGAACGCCACCACCGCCCGCTCCGCGCGGCGGCAGACGGTCCGGGCCCAGTGGGCGTGGGCGGATCCGGCGCAGCCTCCGGGGAGCACGAAATGGGTCATGGGCGGGGCCAGGGCGGCGAGCCGGTCGATGTCCGCCTCCATGGCCTCGATGGGCCAGGTGGGCTGGGTCAGGCGCCGCTCCAGGCGCTCCGCCTTGCTGGGCGGCGTGGCCAGCAGCGCGCCCAGGGCGAACAGGTCGCGCTGGATGAACTGCAGGAACCCATGGACGCCCAGGCGGGGGTCCAGGTGCAGGACCAGGATGCCCAGGACGCTGTTCAGCTCGTCCAGGGTCCCGTAGGCCTCCAGCCGCGGGTGGCTCTTGGCGATGCGGTCCCCGCCGAACAAGCCGGTGGTGCCTGCGTCTCCGGTGCGGGTATAGAGTTTCATCGCCGGCCTCCGGTCAGCTTGGTTGGGAGTGGCGCTGGCTCCAGGCGGCGGTGTCGGCGCGCCACTCGGCCAGGGAGGCCAGGTCCTCGGGGTCCAGCAGGCCCTGGGTGCGGGCCCTTTCGGCCAGGTCGGCGAAGGTGGCCAGCACCTGCAGCGGCACCCCCGCGGCCTGGAACGCGGCCTCCGCCCGGGGCAGGCCGTAGCTGAACAGGGCCAGCACCTCCAGCACCTCGGCGCCCTCCCGGCGCAGGGCCTCCACGCACTGGATGCTGGAGCCGCCGGTGGAGATGAGGTCCTCGATCAGCACCACCCGGTGGCCCTTGCCGGAAGGGCCCTCCACCTGGCGGCCCATGCCGTGGGTCTTGGGCTCGGGGCGCACGTAGGCCATGGGCAGGCCCAGCTGATCGGCCACCAGGGCCGCCCAGGGGATGCCGGCGGTGCTGGTGCCGGCGATGAGGCTGGGGCTGCCCAGGGCGGCCCGGGCGGCCAGGGCCGCCTTGATGCCGGAGCGCAGCCCGGGGAAGCCCAGCAGCTGGCGGTTGTCGCAGTAGATCGGCGACTTCAGCCCGGAAGCCCAGGTGAAGGGGGCCCGGGGGGAGAGCCGCACCGCCCCGGCTTCCAGCAGGCCGGAAGCCAGGTCGGCCGGGCTCAGGGGGGAGGGCTGGGCGCCGCCCACGGGGTTCATCCTTGCACCACGATGCTCACCAGCTTGCCGCCGGGGGGCACCACCACCTTGACGATGGTCTTCCCGGCCAGGTGCTGCTGGGCGTCGGCGCAGGCCAGGGCGGCTTCCCGGCGCTCGGCCTCGGTGGCGGCGGCGGGGACCATGATCCGGCCCCGGACCTTGCCGTTCACCTGCACCACCACCATCACCTCGTCCGCGGTGAGCCAGGCGGGGTCCGTCTCGGGCCAGGAGGCCAGCATGCACAGGCCCTGGCCGCCCAGGCGGGTCCAGAGCTGTTCGGCCAGGTGCGGCGCCGCGGGGGAGAGCATCAGGGTGAAGATCTCCAGGGCCCGCTGCATGACCGGCTCCCGGTGCGGGGCGTCCCGGGGCAGGTCGGCCAGGTGGTTGGCCAGCTCCATGAGGCTGCTCACCAGGGTGTTGAACTGGTAGCGCTGGCTCAGGTCGTCGGTCACCTTGTGCAGGGTCTGGTGGATTTTCACCAGCAGCGCCTTCTCCTCGGGGCTCATCAGCTCCTTGGCCGGCAGCGGCTCGGCGCAGACCGTGTGCTCCTCCACCATCCGGGTGGCCCGCTTCAGGAAGCGGGTGGCGCCCTCGATGCCCTCGAACCCGGTCCAGTCGATCTCCTTCTCGATGGGCGCGGCGAAGATCATGAACAGGCGCAGGGCGTCGGCGCCGTACTGGGCGATCACGTCGTCGGGGTCGACGATGTTGCCCTTGGACTTGGACATCTTGAAGCCGTCCTTGAGGACCATGCCCTGGCAGATGAGCTTCTTGAACGGCTCGTCACCGCTCACGAGGCCCAGGTCGCGCATGACCTTGTAGAAATAGCGGGCGTAGATGAGGTGCATGGTGGCGTGCTCGATGCCGCCAACGTAGAGGTCCACCGGGGCCCAGGCGTCCGCCTCGGCCTTGGCGAAGGGCTGCTGGTCGTTCCTGGGGTCCAGGTAGCGCATCCAGTACCAGCTGGAGTCCACGAAGGTGTCCATGGTGTCCGTCTCCCGCCGCCCGGGCCCGCCGCACTTGGGGCAGGTGCAGGTGAGGAAGGACTTGGACGTGGTGAGGGGCGAGGCGCCCTTGCCCACGAAGGCGACGTCCTCGGGCAGCCGGACCGGGAGGTTGGCCTCCTGCTCCGGCACCACGCCGCAGACGGGGCAGTGGATGGTGGGGATGGGCGTGCCCCAGTAGCGCTGGCGGGACAGGCCCCAGTCCTTGAGCTTGAAAGTGACGGCCTTCTCGGCCCGGCCGGCCAGCTTGGCGACCATGGCGTCCACCGCCGCATCGCTGGCGAGGCCGGTGAACTCCCCGGAGTTCACCAGGATGCCCGGCTCCCAGGGGTTGGCGCTCTCGATCACCTTGGGGATGGGGATGCCGTACTTCTCGGCGAACTCCAGGTCCCGCTCGTCGTGGGCCGGCACGCCCATCACCGCGCCGGTGCCGTAGTCCATGAGCACATAGTTGGCGGCGAACACCGGGATCTTCTCCCCGGTGAAGGGGTGGATGGCCTCCAGGCGGGAGCTGTGGCCCAGCTTCACGTCGCTGGTGAGGCGCTCCTCGCGGCTCTGGGCGGCCACCATGGCGCAGAAGTCCCTGAGCCCCTTGTCGGTCTCCGCCGCCTTCTTGATGAAGGGGTGCTCGGTGGACAGGGCCATGAACGTCACCCCGTAGAGGGTGTCCAGCCGGGTGGTGAACACCTGCACCTGGTTGCCGTCCGCCAGGTCGAAGGTCAGGCGGGCCCCCACCGACTTGCCGATCCAGTGCCGCTGCATGGCCTTGACGTTCTCCGGCCAGTCCAGCTGGTCGTGGCCCGACAGCAGCTCCTCGGCGTAGCGGGTGATGGCGAAGAAATACTGCTCCATGGGCTTCTGCACCACCGGATGGCCGGTGCGCTCGTCCTTGCCGTCCACCACCTGCTCGTTGGCCAGGACCGTGCCCAGGGCCTCGCACCAGTTCACGTTGCGCATGGCCCGGAACACGTCGCCGCGTTCCCACATCTTGATGAAGAACCATTGGTTCCAGCGGTAGTACTCGGGCAGACATGTGGTCACTTCGGTTGCCCAGTCGTAGCCCAAGCCGAGGCGCAGCATCTGGCGCTTCATGGCGGCGATGTTCGCTAGCGTCCACTCGCGCGGCGGCGTATTGTTCTTGAGCGCGGCGTTTTCTGCGGGCAGCCCGAAGGCATCCCAACCCATCGGATGCAGCACGTTGTAGCCGCGCATCCACATCTGCCGTGCCAGCGCGTCGCCGATCGCGTAGTTGCGCACGTGTCCCATGTGCAGTTGGCCACTGGGATAAGGCAGCATTTCCAGCACGTAGTACTTGGGCTTATTGCTTGTGGCCGGCTCCGCAGCGTAGAGCTTGGGGTTTGCAGCCCAACGCTCCTGCCACTTCTGTTCGATTGTTGCCGGGTCGTAACGCAGTTCTCTATCGTCCGCCATACCTCTCAAGTGTAAATGGCAGCGGCGTTTATGGTAGCGACAGCGATTCGCCGCCTTTTCATTTGTTACCCTCGCCCGACCGCGCCGATTTGCCCGTTCCCTAAATTGCTATACTCGAGCCCATGAGAATCCGCTTCCCGTTTCCGTTGATGCTTGCCGTAGGAATCCTGGCGGTCCAGCTCCCAGCTTTTGCAGCTC
>Ga0181516_10003358_pt1 | contig 10754 bp, 10 predicted proteins | sample PEATcosm2014_Bin_25_FD_121104 | JGI IMG/M metagenome (GOLD analysis project Ga0181516, IMG submission 121104) | Peatland microbial communities from MTU Mesocosm Facility, Houghton, MI, USA - PEATcosm2014_Bin01_10_metaG | ecosystem: Environmental > Terrestrial > Soil > Wetlands > Peat | place...
GACCCCGCCTTCGCCGTTGTGCTTCGCATAGGAGCCGCAGGACTGGGGGCTATGGTTGTTCCAGCACATGTGGGGTGCAGTAGCCTCGGCGTCGTCCTGCGCCTGGGCGAGCGAAACGCCGGGCTTGAGACGGCCGATCATCGTAATTATGTTTCCCCAATCGCGGGGAGGGCCGTAAAGGTTGAGGGGCGTGATGGCGTCGACCTTTGCGCCGGGGGAGAAGACCGCTCCGAAGTCGAAGGTTCGGGGCAGAACGCCGATGACGGTGGTCTGGCGGCCGTTCATGTCGAAGGCTTTGCCGACGATGTTCGGGTCGGCATTGAATTGCGTCTTCCACCAAGCATCGGTGAGCAGCACGACCGGGGCAGCGCCATTCCGGCCGTCTTCAAGCCGGAAGGCGCGGCCCATAGCAGGCTGGACGCCGAGAAGTTGGAAGAAGTTGGCGATCACGTCGATGCTGGTGGCGGGAATGGGCGCGCCTCCGCGGTTGAGGCTGAGGTTGCCGGGGCCCGAGAAGGCGAAGTATCCGGTCACATCCTGAAAGGTATGGTTGTACATGCGGAATTCGTCGTAGGCATCAGTGGAGTAGGTGGCGCAGGACTCCCCGCACTTGGTCGGGGGCGGAGCGATCCACAGCAGGCGATCCGCGTTCTGGAAGGGCAGCGGGCGCAGAAGCAGCGTGTTGACGACGCTGAAGACGGCGATGTTGGCGCCGATTCCGAGCGCGAGGATAAGAATGGCGACGAGCGTGAAGCCGCGGTCGCGGCTAAGGGTGCGGATGGTGTAACGCAGATCCTGGAGAAGAATGTCGAGTTTCATAAGTCCTCGCGCTTCGCGATGTTTGTCTTTTGCCAAGTCGATGCCGCCAAAACGAATGAGTGCCTGGCGGCGGGCTTCAAGAGGAGTGAGGCCGCGCTGAATATTCTCTTCAGTCGCCATTTCGAGATGCGCTGCAATCTCGGCTTCGAGGTCGGCGTCGAGAGGCGGCTTCCAGAAGAAGGAATGCACGCGGGCCAGCGCCCGCCGCAGCGCGCTCATTGGAACTTGCCCTCTGGAGACATGGCGAGCACGCGACCCATCACGTCCGACAATCGCTGCCAGTAGGCCGCGTCTTCATCAAGCTGCTTACGGCCGCTCTGGGTGATGGAGTAAAACTTGGCCTTGCGATTGTTGTCGGATGTGCCCCACTCCGCGGCGATCCATCCGCGCTGCTGGAGGCGGACGAGAGAGGCGTAGATGGTCCCTTGGTTGAGGAGGACTTCGTCTCCGCTGGCCTGCTCGATTCGGCGGGCAACGCCGTAGCCGTGCTGCTGGCCAATGGCGGCGAGAGTCTGTAGGACCATCAGATCCAGCGTGCCTTGCAAGAGATCGAGTTTGGAACCGCCCATTTTTCTCTCCTGTGTTGATGCCACATAAGTATTGCATGGACTATGTGGGATTGCCACAGGAAAAATGACGGAAACGCTGGCTGGTGGCTGGGTCGGTTGGCAGCCAGGGCATGGTGGCGGCCTTGTCTTACAGTCTTCGGGATGTAGGCGCTGCGTGTCTTACGAGGGATTGCGGGTGCAACGCAGATTACTCCGATAAAAACGCGAGCGACTGCAACTGTGTAATTTCAAACGGTTTGCGGCAGCGAACATTGGCGCAGGAGAGCTTGTCGTCTCTCCTCACCATGTAAGACTGCGCTTTGGCGAAGCGGGCGCGGTCGCGCTCGTCGGCTCCGCGCGGCAGTTGCGCCCGCTTGCGGCGAACCACCCAGGTGACCTTGTATTCGCCCGGCTGCCCGCACTTGGGGCAAACGAGAGTGTGGGGGCGCTGTTCCGTGGTTTCATTGAAAAAGTCGCGTTCTTCCATGGCTTCCAACTCTTCCCTTAAAGCAGAATCTATTCCATACTCATGCTTGCCATGAGGAAACGCAAGCCAGCTAAGTTTTCTGCCACAAAGGCGGTGAAAGCAAACGCTCGAGAGCGCGTGGGCCAGCCCAAGCCGGCACGGGTAATCGACACCGAGCCGCGGACTGGCCGCGAAGCCAAACACAAGCCCAAACTGGAACAGATCATCAGACAAGAAGACTAGAAAACGAAGACTAGAACGGGAGGATTAGAAATGGCCAAGGCAGTAGGCGTGGGCGGCATTTTTTTGAAGGCGAAGGATCCGGCGGCGCTTTCAAAATGGTACGCAACCCATTTGGGGATTCAGGCACAAGACGGCGGGACCCTGGCCTTCGATGGGCCAGAGACGGCTGGAATGACGGTCTTTGCCCATTTCCCGGCAAATAGCGATTATTTCGGAGAAGGCGGGCAGCAGGTTATGGTGAACTTTCGGGTCGACGATTTGGACCAGTTATTGGTTCAATTGGCTGCCGCCGGGGTGCGCATCGACCCAAAACGGGACGACTCCCCCTTCGGTCGCTTCGCGTGGATTTGGGACCCCGAGGGCAACCGGGTGGAGCTGTGGGAGGCGCCCAAGGCGGAATGAGGTCGTTGGCGAATTAGAATTTTCTCAGTTTTGCTCTGTGAAACATTCTGTAAGACGCCCATTCCGGCCAAATCCATCTGTCTTGCGCGGTCTTACAGTGTCTTGCGGGCTGTCTCACGTTGTCATGCGGACGTAGGACAAGCGCATGATTGAAGTATAAACGGCGTCTTACGGGGCATGGGTTAGACGTCTCTCAGTGGATTGCTGGCCAGTTTAGCGCACTGTTATCAATCGGGCGCCGAGCCCATGGGCCAGGGCGGGGGGATCCGTCAAGGGCGACAAGAAACATACCTCAAGGGCTAAACAAGCTGCGGAAAAACTCTGTTGGGCGGAAGATCCGACACTCATTGCCACTGCCCAGCAACACGACACCCCGAGGATACCGGGCCCTGCCCTTTCAAGGCGGGACATAGCGACTCTGACTCCGCTCTAAGACGGTGTCAGGGAAGCAATTCGAGGGCGCACAGCTCGTGCACGGCTGGAAGGGTGAGCCGTTTGGCCGAGGGACAAAGTGTCATTGGGTTTGTACAGCGAGCGGAAAAATGCATGTCTTACGGATGCTGAACGCTGTTTTACGGATGATGAAGGAGTGTCTCACGGGTGCTGAATGCTGTAGGGGCCGGGCAGCGAGGGCTCGACTGGCTTGGTTGCATCGTCGGGCTTGCTGGCCGCAGCGGTTCTCTTTGAGTAGATGTGGAACTCCACTACCAGGTCGAGTAGCACTGGGACCGGCTTGCCATCCTTGATGGCCGGCTCGAAGCTGGCTTTGCGAATCGATTCGACAGCGTTCTCGTCGAGTCCAAAGCCGATAGGCCGAGCCACGGCAATCTCCCGCGGCTTGCCGTCGGGGCCAATCACGGTGTGATAGAGAGCCATGCCGGAGACGGCGTCGGCCTGCGCGTACTCGTTCGAATCGGGCTGAAATACCGACAGAAGTTTGGCTTTCTTGTCGGCGGCATTCTGGCGAAGCACGGCGGGGTCTCTGGGGCTGTAGTCGGCCTTTTCGGCGACGGCTTGGTAGTAGAGCTTCCAGCAGTCGGGCATCGAGGCTTTCAGCCGGTCGTCGATCCCGACGGAAAAGATGCGGTCCACGGCGTCTCTCAGGACCTTGGCTGCGTGAAGCGGCGAGTCGGTGACGGTAACGCTGGCCGGATCGGCGGGACGCTCAGCTGCGGGCGCGGCGGCAATCTGGGCCTTGAGCTGGTCGGCGTCGCTTGGCTCCGTTGCAGCGGGTGGAGTCTGGCTGTTTGTTGCGGGAGCCGTCGCGGAGGCTGGTTGTGGCGCAGTTGGTGTGGCTGAAGCTGGAGCGGCGGGCGCGGACTTCTTGCCTTTTTCCCTGGCGCTGGTCTCCTTCTTCGTCTTGCGCACCAACACCTGCTCGCGATCGATGGTAATCCTCAGCACTTTCTTCTTGGGAGTGATTCTGAGGGTCTCGAATGCCGTGGAGTTGTCCTCGTAGGCCAGGGCGCCTAGAAAGTGCAATCCGTAGCGCGTCCCTTCCAGTTCCACCTTGTGCTTGGTGAGGCGTACCCTTTCGATCTGAACCTCATTGAGGGTAAAGGAGCCCTGCGGGGAGTGCCCGATCAGAGCGCCCGATTCGTTGAAGTTCAGGTCGCTGTCCATATAGCCGCCGCGCAGAAAAAGTTGCTTGCCGAGGAGCATGCGCTTCAGCTCGTCCTCGGTGATCTCACCGGGCGCAGCGGGGGTTCCGGCCTTGGCCGCAGCAGTTGGCGTCTGTGTTGCATCCGGCGCGGTCTGCTTGGGCGCTTCAGGCTGCGTTCCCGGCGGAGCGGGCGGCGTCTGCTGGCCGCTTGCGGTCAGACAAAACATCAGCGCCAATTCGCCACAGACGGCAAGCCGGATTCTGGCCGGAACTGGCCAGCGCGCACCTGATTGAGTCACGAGCATTGAGGACCTCACGAGCGCCACATTAGCAGGATTCCGGACGTTGTTCGAAAAGTATCTCCCACTTGCGCGGGATTCAGGTACCTACTTAATTCCCATTTGGAACCCGCTTCAGTCGCCATAGAATTCGCCGGAACAAACCCAGAATACGCCTCGTGTCCCGCCGATTTGGGTCGAGCCTGCGCAGCAGCAACCGCAGGTCGTGGCGGTTTGCGGCTTGCATTGATGGAGGAGAGTAATTCGCGGCTATCAATGCTTCTTCCACGACGCGGGCGAGAAGCTCCAGGTCGCCGGAGGAGGCGGCAGGGCTTTGGGCCGCATCTCCCTTTGCGGCCAGTTTGGGTAACCCTTCAATTGCCGCGCTTGGCGGTAGAGATGCCCGCGACGCCAGCTCATAAAGGCAAACAGCCACAGCCTGGCCGAGGTTCATCGAAGGCTGGCGGGGATCGGTGGGGATTTCGACAAGCAGACGGCAGAGAGAAAGGTCTTCGCGCGTGAGGCCGTGGTTCTCCGGCCCAAAGACCAGCGCGATGCGACCGCCGCGCTTGGTCTCGCCGGCCGCGATCGGAGCCAAGTCGGGAAGCGCGATCACTTTTTGCTCGGGCTTGCGGTAGGTGAGGGTTCCGGTGCCAACCACGAGCGTGCAGTTGGCGACGGCCTCGGCGAGAGTGGCGCTCTCGGTTGCAAATTCGAGTACCTGCGGCGCACCCACGGCAGAGCGCGCCTCACGCCAGTGCGGGGCGTAGGCCGCAACGACAGTCAGGCGCGAGAAGCCAAAGTTGGCCATGGCGCGCGCCGCTGCGCCAATGTTGAGCGGGTTGCGCGGAGAGACGAGAACGATCTCGATGCGGTCGCGTTGGGATTCCGGAAGCAAGAGATCATTGTAGAGCGGGGCAATGCGAGAAACGATGGCTATCGACGATGCGGAGCGCCCGGCATTCGGGCCCTACGCATCGCGCAGACACAGCTCGATTCGATCGCTGGTCCAGGTGGCGATTCCGCTTCCGAAGAAGTCGCGGTCTTCGGTCCAGATGGGCGCATCGATTAGCAGAGCGGTGGCAACGACGGGCCAATCGTCGTCGTCGCGCGTGGCGATGCGCGCGCGGGCGCGCTCTTCATATTCCTCGTAGAGGCTGCGGTCAACAACATGAATTAAGTCGTCGATCATTTGGCTCAAGACTATGTCGGCCAGATGAGGGGAGCTTCCACGTCGCCTTGCGACGGATGGTATGTACTTTCGCGCGTCTGCTACACAGATATCCGGTGTGTAGAACGCCGCCGCGTCCTCGTAGGCATTGAGCAGCCTCCGGACCTGTGTCCCAAAGATAGCTCTCAGGAGAATGTTGGCGTCAAGCACGAGACCTCTTGGGGCGCTCATTTGCGTCCGTCAGTTTCCATCGCTTGAAATCCTCAATAATTTCCTCTTCTGTGAGGCCTTTGGCGATGAGGTCCTCTTGGACACGCGCAGCGGCTTCTTCGAGAGCGGCCTTCTCGGCCTCGGTGCGCTTGCGGCGCGTTGGCAGGTAATAACCGATGGTGTCGCCGTGGCGCGTGATGGCCAGCGGCTTGTCGGATTCGAGCAGGTAGGTGGCCAGTTTGTCGCGGAATTCGCGGATACCGACGCTTTGTGCGGCCATAATGCCCTCCATTGTGTACGCAAGTGTACCATATTTTGGCACAGCCGAACTCGTTGAAGCGGGACTGGAATTGGAATCCTCGCGGCCACTTTTTCGCCCTTTCAGGGGTGTAGGGATGGCTGCGGATGCACGTGAATGCCGCGGGGTAACGGCTGGCTGTCAGCGAACCCTGAAGTTGACGCCAACTCCTGCCGATATAATCCGTAAGTTTTAGCTGTGCCACGGCGATTGGAGACTGCCCGGATCGGAGACTGCCCGGAGGTCACGCAGCACGCTGGAACGGGAGGGGCGCGGCCTGTTGCGCTCTCTCCATTCCTAAGCAAGCGGGTCGGGGATAAGCGCGTCGGGTTACGAGATTCAGGGTTCGGGGCCAGGGAGTATACGAGCATGGAAATCACGCAGTTTCGCTGGACACCGGATTCGGGATGGGAAACTCCGCCGACCTCTGCGCACGGAGCAGATTTGGTTCTGGCATTTTCCGATGCGGACTATTTTCGTTCGCCTGAGTGCTATCGGGACCTGCGCGGCTTTTTTCCCGCGGCGCACATTGTCGGATGCAGTTCCTCGGGCAGCATCTGCAACACGCACATTAGCGACGCGGACATCGTTGTGACCGCGGTGAAGTTCGAGAAGGGCCGGGTTCAGCTGGTGAGTGCGGAGGCCGCTTCCGGCGAGGACTTGCATGCGCTTGCAATCAGGCTGGTGGGCGGGCTCGAAGGCGCCGATTTGCGCCACGCATTTGTTCTGTCGGACGGGCTGTCGGTCAATGGCAGCGATCTTGCCCGGGGGCTCAACAGCCGCGGTATTTCGGTGACCGGCGGGCTTGCAGGGGACGGAGCGCGCTTTGCCAGTACTTGGGTGATGGCGGATGCGCCCGCCGCGCAAAACGTGGTGGCTATCGTCGGCTTCTACGGCGATCTGGCCGCCAAGTGCGGCTGCGTCGCCGGTTGGCATGAGTTTGGCGCGGAAAGGCGAGTTACGCGCTCGCGCGGCAATGTGGTGTTTGAGATCGACAACGAGCCGGCGCTGGCGATTTATACCAAGTATCTCGGCGACCTGGCCAAAGACTTGCCCGGCAGCGGGCTGCGATTTCCGCTGTCGATCCGTTCCACGGCGCAGGATGAGCCGGTGATCAGAACCTTGCTGGCGATCGACGCGGCAGCGCAGAGCCTCACCTTCGCTGGCGATGTGCCACAGGGCGCATTCTGCCGGTTGATGAAAACCGATGTCGATTCTCTAATCGACGGTTCCGGAATGGCGGCCGATGCGGCGAAATCAGGAGCCAACGCGAAACCAGGATTGTGCCTGATCGTGAGTTGCGTAGGCCGCCGGCTGGTGATGGGCCAATTGACGGAAGAGGAACTGGACATTGTGCGGGAGCGCCTTGGACCAAGCCCCGCAATCACAGGATTCTATTCCTACGGCGAGCTCGCTCCGTTCGCAAATGCGGAAGGGTGCCGTCTTCACAACCAAACCATGACATTGACCACATTAAGCGAGCTGATCCCGTGACAGCAATTCCGCCAACTTCGTTGAGCGCGGCGCGGCATCGATTGCTGCGACGCCAGTTGCGGCGGGTGTTCGGCGCTGAGATTGCGCCCGAGGGAGACTGGGCAGCACTGCTGAACGCGGTCAGCGCCGCATATCATGAAGCGGATCGGGAACGTCGTCTAATTGAGAATGCGCTCGAAGTCAATGGCCAGGAACTGACCAGCGCCAACAGCAAGCTGCGTCTGCTGATCGACAACGCCCCGGCCGGGATCGTGATGCTGGACCGCGAAATGCGCTGCATTTTTGCCAGCCGCCGGTGGCTCCAAGACCGCCGGATGGAACTTCAGAATATCGTGGGCAGGGGCCATTTCGAGATTGCCCCGGAGATGGCGGGCCGCTGGTCAGATGCGCTTCACCGCTGTCTGGCAGGGGCCACGGAAAATTGCCAAGAAGAAGCAGTTCCGCAAGCGGACGGCAGCATCAACTGGATCAAATGGGAAATTCGCCCCTGGCACGAAACGAACGGCACGGTGGGCGGCGTGATCATCATGTCCGAGGACATTACCTACCGTAAGCGCGCCGAAGAACAGATGCGCATTGCGGCCGTCGCTTTTCAGTCGCGGGACGGCATGGTTGTGACGGACGCCGACGGAATCATCCTTCAAGTCAACGAGGCTTTCAGCAGTGTCACGGGTTATAGCGCCGTGGATGCCGTGGGCAAGAAATGCTCCTTCTTATCTTCGGGGAAACAAGATACTGCGTTCTTTCGCAACATGTGGGAGGCGCTGACTCACGAGGGGAGTTGGGCCGGCGTGATATGGAACAAGCGCAAAGACGGCGGGATTTACCCGGAATGGCTATCGATTTCCAGTGTCAAGGATTCGGAAGCCAAGGTTACCCACTACCTGGGCACATATTCCGACATTCGCGACCCGAAAGAAGACGAACGCAAGATCATGCAACTCGCGTTCTACGATCCATTAACCGGACTGCCCAACCGCCGTCTGCTGGTCGACCGGCTGAACCACGCCATGGCGGCTAGCGCGCGCGAAGGCCAGTTCGGCGCCGTACTGCTGCTCGATCTGGACCGCTTCAAGACGCTCAACGACACGCGGGGCCACGAGGTGGGCGATCAACTTCTTGTCGAGGTCGCGCGGCGATTGGTCGAAACGCTTAGGGATAGCGACTCGGCGGCGCGCCTTGGCGGCGACGAATTCGTTATTCTTCTCGAAGGGCTGAACGAAGAGCAAATGGCCGCGGCAACGAAAGCCGAATTGATCGCGGAGAGAATACGCGCGGCTGTTTCTGAGCCAGTGATTCTGCAAAACACTGAGTACTACGCCACCGCGAGTATCGGCGTCACAGTGTTTCGCGATCGCAGCGGGGGGGCGGATACGCTCTTCAGGCAGGCCGATCTGGCGCTTTACCAGGCCAAGGACGCTGGACGTAACGCGATCCGTTTCTACAGTCCCACCATGCAGGCGTTGGTCGATCAGCGAGCCAAGGTGGAAGCGGGGCTGCGCAGGGCGCTTGCAGAAGAAGAATTCCTGTTCCACCTTCAGCCCCAGGTTGACTTGAGCGGCGCGATATTCGGCGCCGAGGTTCTGCTGCGCTGGCAGCCGCCGAATCAGGCGATGATCCCCCCCGGCGATTTCATTCCCGTTGCCGAGGACAGTGGACTTATTGTGCCCATCAGTTCATGGGTGCTGGAATCCGCATGCGATCTGCTTGCGGTTTGGGCAGGCAATGAGGCTACCCGCAACTTGAGGCTGTCCATTAACATCAGCGCCCGGCAATTCAATGAGCCGGATTTTGTCAACGAGGTGGAGGCGGCGTTGCTGCGCAGTTGCGTAAATCCAAGCCGAATCATGCTCGAGTTGACCGAGAGCCTGCTATTGAAAAACGTGGAAACCTCCATTCAGACGATGAAGGCGTTAAAGGATCTTGGCGTAGGGTTCTCGATTGACGACTTCGGCGTGGGTTATTCATCGTTGGCATACCTCAAGCGGCTGCCGCTCGATGAAATCAAGATTGACCGCAGCTTCGTACAGGACTTGGTAGAAGATCCGGATGATCGGGCGATTGTGCAGGCAATTATCTCGCTGGGCCATAGCCTTGGCCTTGACGTGATCGCCGAGGGGGTTGAGACGGCTGCGCAGAGAAACTTCCTGGCTGCCCATGGATGTAAAGCCTACCAAGGCTACCTGTTCAGCAAGCCGGTTCCTGTGCATGATTTCCAGCGATTGCTGCATGGCTTCGTCAATGAACGGAAGCCGGCTTACGAACTTACCTAATTCCAATTCCTAGACTCGCTCGCTTACGAGCGAAACGATTTGCGAATTGCTCAAGAGAAAGAATTCGCATTGGCGATCGCTCTGCGGAAACGCCTCTGGCGGCTCGTGGGGCAAATGATCTAGCCTCAAGAGGTGATCTGGACGAATCCAGCCGAGGCGGCGTTTAGCGAATTGAATAGCGTGCCATGGGTGCGCTTCGCGGTGCTGGCGCTGAGTTCGATCTTTTTCCTGGTCGATCCATTTGCAGCGATACCCGCGTTCCTCGCTATCACCGAGAGCGCCGATCCGGTGCGCCGCAAGAGGATGGCGCGCAAGGGCGCGCTGACCTGCTTCATTGTGCTGACCGGCTTTGCCTTGGGCGGCCAGCTTATTTTCAGGATGTTCGGCATCACGCTGCCGGCGTTTGAGGTTGCGGGCGGATTGATTCTGCTGCTGATTGGCCTGGACATGCTGGAGGCCAAGCGCTCGCCGACGCAGGAAGCTCACGGCGATACCGAGGAGGCCGCTGCCAAGGAGGACGCCGGGATCGTGCCGCTGGGCATTCCCATGCTGGCCGGCCCAGGCGCCATTTCGTCGGTGATGGTTCTGGTGGGCCAGGTGCCAAGCCTGTGGCATTGGGAGATGGGCGCCATTCTGGGCTCGATCACGTTCACTAGCCTTGTTACCTACTGGGTGCTGGCCAGCGCCAGCCAGGTGCGCCGGGTGATGGGCGACACGGGCATCCGGATTCTGGTCCGCGTCATGGGGCTGCTGCTCGTGGCTCTGGCCATGCAGTTCTTTGTCAATGGGCTCACGGACTTGGGCATCATTCCCAAACACTGAGCATCTCGCAAAATTTCGTTGAGAGCGCTGGGCGCGGCGAGTGTCAGGGCACGATCATTGGCCTCAAGGCAATTCTGCAAGAAGCTCACGGACTCACGGTTTCCCACAGCAAGAGGCGGCTTTCCAC
>Ga0181516_10003359_pt1 | contig 10754 bp, 15 predicted proteins | sample PEATcosm2014_Bin_25_FD_121104 | JGI IMG/M metagenome (GOLD analysis project Ga0181516, IMG submission 121104) | Peatland microbial communities from MTU Mesocosm Facility, Houghton, MI, USA - PEATcosm2014_Bin01_10_metaG | ecosystem: Environmental > Terrestrial > Soil > Wetlands > Peat | place...
CGACACGCCGCGTAAGATTACGCGCAGCAAAGCGTCCTAGCTTTGTTACGACGAGATCAAGGTTAGAGTTGTAGAGGGCTTTAACGCACGGCTTTAGCGAGGAATAGGCCGTGCTCTTCTTAAACGCTTCGACAAGAGCGGCAATGCTATTAGGGTCAATGATGGAAACAGTTTCACCCTTTTCAAATCCATCATGTATGTGCGCGTAAGCGTCCATAAATTCTTTTGTGGAAGGGTCAGGAGGCAACGGAATGCGTCGCCCCTTGCGCCGATACCGATAATAGACACGCCGTTTGGAAACATTCCTTTCAAGATATGGAAGATCAACAATTCCCACGAATAGCCTCTAACATCTGGTCTTCAATGTTGGAGACGTTTTTAAGCCCTGCACGCCGATCCATCCACGCGTCGACAGCAATACTGTCATAGCCACCTAAAATATTATCCTTACTTGGAAAGCCGAGTTGTTTGAGTCGTGGCAAATGTGAATAAAACCATTCTACCGAACGATTAAGTCGTGCTGCAACCTGTCGGGCCCCCCAAATACGAGGTACAGGAAGAGTTTGGGGGTGACGATGTCCCGTGTTTGAAGATGATGCGTTATGCGCACCCCCTTCGCTTTGCTGAATGTTGTCCATAACATTGCTTTCGTTTCATGGCGTCTCCCTGAAACGAGTTTATATCACAGACATGAGCGTGTGTAAACACCCATCAGCGTGTGAGTATACCGCTCAGCGTGTATTTTTACCGTTAATCATTTAACCTTGTTGGAGCGGACGTCAGGAATGTGTCCGTTAACAGCTTTCCAGAAGTTATTGAATTTTTTGAACAAGCCCCAGGCAATCGACTTGCTCGCTTTCTCACCTATTTCAGGCAAGACTTCTCGAAATTCAACTTGAAGAATATTCTCATATTTCTTGATCTTTTTGCGATCATGCATAAGGAAAAGAGGACGCCAACCAATAAAACGTCCGAACATCAACGCACCGATTGCGCCCTCCAAATCATTTAACTGTCCCTCGAAGCCGAGAGCAGCTTTGTCAACGATTTGGAGATAGTCTTTGTCTTTCATGGTCATAATATTTTTCCTATCAGCTAACTCTCAAGGAATATCTCGTTCATGCCGCGATGACAAGAAATCATGAAAGCCCCCCCTTAACACTCCACTTTTCATGTCAATATTCAAGCATTCCATCCTCAAAAGTGCCCTCTTTAACTCCGCCCGATACTTCGGTGTCCCAATTAAGGGGGATGGTACAAGTAACCCAATCAATCATTACCATTTTGAATACAATGCCCCCTTCTTTTTATATCTGGTTTATGAAACATTAAGACAGTGATTACCCGTCACTGTCTCGTCGGTTGCGGCGCTACGCGCCGCCCCGACGGAACCCTCGAATAAGGGTCATAGAGCGCGGAGAAATTTTAGCGGCATTCGGATATCAAAAATACCAACGGACTCGCCAGCGGCGATCCTGTGAGATTTGGCGGCAATGTAGCCCATCGCCTCGTCCTGTCGTCGGCAACGTCAAGATAGGCTGCGAAGCGTGCGGCGGGGGCGCCGCACAAATACAACGGTGCAAATGCGCGAAAGCGCGTGCGCCTCGTGTCCCAGCGGACACCAAAACGCGGGGGCGCGTTTTGAAGATGCTTTGCGGCATGGAAAGATTTTAATGATATAGCGAGTGGCTAAATAAAATGGTCAACTATATCGGCAAGTTTGGAGCGATAATGGAACTTTAGGTCATAAAAATAACTAGCTGTTATTCCAAGTTGCTGTTGCATTTGTTCAAACGGCGTATAGTCTCCGTCCGGTTCAACAAATATTTTTTGGAGAATTCTGATTATATTTATCTGTTGGTCATTATCGAGTGGTTCATCCAAATCACAGGACTCAATTGCAAGATCAAAACCAAAACGCTCCCCGCCCATAAGGGCAGAAATCGCCCTCAGTTCTTTTTCTGCTTGTTCGGGGAGAAGGGCAAGTGCATCGGCAAGTTTGCCTCCAAAATCAATGTTATCTGGCAGATATTTTTTGCAACATTGTGCTGCGGCACGCACATGGAACTCGCTTGGATTTTTTTCACAAAGAATTTCTTCAATGCTCTTTTGCACCTGTGGAATTTGTTCCCCATAAATCGACAACAAGGTTATGCCTATGTTGGCCAACTCGTCGCGAATCATGTTGGTGGCTTTAATGTTCTCTAGAAGAAGTGTCCGCGCTTCAATATTTCGAGATATTTCATTAGCGCTCCACGTGGCTTGAAATGCCAGCCAGCCAGCGACAATCGTCATCCCCCCCGCAATAATGGCACCTAATATTGCCGGGCCGTAAGTCTCACTTTGATGAGATAAATATATGGAATCAAAAAGCACCAGAATTGCAAGTAATCCAGATATAGTCTGGTAAAACCCCTTGCCCAAAAAAGCTTTCTTCAACATTCCGGTTCTCTAATCTTGATGGAGGCTGCGTGATGGAATCGTCAGCTAATGCGGCAACGCATTTTATATCAGAAGTTTACTGGGACAGCGAATCCGCTGACTCGATACTCACGCCCATCGCCAAAGCATCGACGAAGCCGCCGGAGAGCGATTAGTTTGTTCAATCCCGAAACGAACCCCCTCAACACGATGTAGAAAAGGCAAGTCGCATGTTGATTTGAAGTTACACATCAGAAAGCTGATCTGTTAATAATTTGGCTAGATAGGACTCCAAAAGAGAAAGGTCGAGATTTCCTTCTTCCCATGCCTTATCGGCTGCCTGCAATGCAGCATAATAGGTTGCACGATCTTCTCTTATCCGTTCTGGAACTATTTTTTTACCGGGTAATAGTGTTCCCGCTTTAGCGCACAAAAGATAATAGCATGCTGCTCGTGCTGTTCTACCATTGCCTTCAATAAATGGGTGTATCCACAATAGACGCCACAGACCATACGCAGCTAATAATGTCGGGGGCCAGGTAAACCAATTTTCATGGATTGTTGAAATAAACCGATCCATTAATTCCGGCACTTCTTTAAATGGTGGTGGCTTGTGATTGCCAACATAAATTGGCTCTTCACGAAATCTCCCTCCAAATTGAGACAGATTGGCTACTGCAACGTGATTGAGTTCCCATAGAACATATTTATCAAAAGATATGTGACCCTGCTTGATGCCTATTTCTATACAATTAGTAAGGAGATCATATTGCCGAATTAAATTTTTCTCTTGGACAAGCGTGTATAAAGCTACATCTTGTTGCTCGATAACAATCATGGAAACAACCCAGCCTTATGCGGCTTCAACAAGACGACTTCTTTGTGAAGCCTTTTGTGCAGATTCTTTTGTCACCCTCTCATCATGCAGCGGGGCATTACCGTAAGCAAAACTTGCACGCTGTTGATGGAGCTGCTCATCAGTCACACCTGATTTGCGCGCAGACTCTAAAAGTCTATCAAGCTCTGGTCGCGGTGGGGGGGAGCGTAATACAGACTGACGAATTGCCATGTTTTGTCCCTCCTTCGTATGTTGATAATCTGATATTCCACGAATCATGTTAACATCTGCTTAATAAATTTGATAGGGGTTTAGTGTTAGGCTTCCTATGCAAAACCCATCATTTCACCTCTTGCTCTGCATACATTTGCAATTCGCGAACACCTATTTCTCCGCCCCACGGAGCCCTAATAAACCTTATTGTTTCATCGCTAGCTTGCAATCCATGAACTGCTTCTAAGGCTTCTTTGGCATTCGGACATGTAGTCTCCGCAACCTTACCCCCGACACGTTTTGGCGAAAATCCTATGATGTACGTCATGATTATCAACATGACAGGATTCACCGATAGGTCAAAAGATTTTAAGATCCAAACCTAGAAATCACCAGAAATTTGAGCATCCTTGTAGTTGGGCACACCTCACAGAAACCCTACTATATATTGATGTCTAAAAGAGGTTAAAACTGCCCAACCCTCTTGATAAATATGAGTTATCACATTTCTGGGGGACTGGGGGTCGTGGGTTCAAATCCCGCTGCCCCGACCATTAAAAAAGACGCCTCTTGGCGTCTTTTTTAATGGTCGATGCGTCGAGTTTAGCCACGAAGTGGGTTCACAAAAAGGTCCGGAGGCCCTTTTGCGCGAGGCGCAGCCGAGGTCGCAGAATCGCTGCGACCCAAAACATGTCTTAAGCATGTTTTTGCAATTCCCGCTGAATATCGCAACCTCCATAATTTACATAAAACTTATAAGCCCCTAGAGAATTCCAGCTGAATCTTTCCACGGGTTTGTGCCTTATTCATACATAGTATTGAGCCCACCCTCATTATCCATGGAGATCATGATGTATAAAATTCTTCAAAAGGCCTGTCTGGTTGTGATCTTCCACATAATCATGGGCATTATGGTTCCCACCGCCGGTTGGGCGCAAGAGCAGGCCCCGGCAGCCAACACGGCAACGACTCCCGAGCAAGCAGAGCAGACGCCGGCCGGGAAATTCATTCAGGATCTCGGCAATAAGGCCATCAACGTTATCGCGGATAAAAGCCTTACGCAGGATCAACGCGCATCAAAATATCATGGTTTTCTGCGCGACGCCTTTGACCTGAAGGCGATCGGGCATTTTGTTATCGGTCGCGCTTGGAACACGGCAACGCCGGAACAACAGCAGGAATATATGAAATTGTTTGAAGAACTTGTGGTCAAGATGTATGGCGACCGGCTTAGTTTTTATTCCGGTGAAAGCTTTCATGTGAAAAGCGTCCGACCAGAAAATGAAAAAGATATCATCGTCAGCAGCGAAATCGACCATCCCGGCGGTGCACAACCGACCAACATTGATTGGCGTGTGCGGCAGAACGATAACAAATTCTCCATTCTTGATGTCGTCATAGCAGGGATAAGCCAGAGCGTTACACAACGGCAAGAATACGCCTCTATCATTCAGCGCGATGGCGGCAAGATCGACGGACTGCTGGACCTTATGCGGCAGAGGCTACAGGGAACGCAGCCTGACAAAGATGGTTCGCCCTGACTTAGACCGCGAGAGTCAAAAGGAGGATTTCATGAGGCCCTTCGCATCATTTCTTCTGGTTCTAGCAATGCTCACCCTTGCGTCATGCAGCTCGAGCATTGGTGGAAATTCATCACCACCCAATCAGGTCGATGTCGTCGTGCCCCCCAGGGACACAACCACACCATCTCCGTAACAGCCAACATATTTTATTTGTGAGAGTTGCTTCGCGGGGTCAGAAGACCTTCCATAAAGGCATCCACAACTTTGACGATTTGTGACATGCCGGGAAGATCGCGTTGCACCTCATAATGGGACAACTCCTTTAAATGGCGCAACCGGACAGCAAGCAAGAGAAGGAGGATAGCAAGCGTTGCGATGGTAAGAAGGGCAACCGTTACGGCGGCAGCATAAGGATTGAGGCCATAATAAACGAGTCCCAGATAAACCCCATAGAATCCGGCAATCAACAATGCGCCCCCTATCAGGGATGCGATCATTGTCAGTGCAAGAATCCCCGTCAAACCAGAAGCAACCCGATGCAGCACAGTCGTATTTGCGACAGCACTGCCGACTGTCGCAAGGCCGACCAATTTATCTATGAAAGACATTCAGACTCCAAATTTTAACGGATGTGGGAATTAGCGGCGCAGAAGCAAACCGGCGATAAATCCAACACCCACAGCAATACCCAGCGACTGGAGCGGTTTGTCGCGCACTTTATCGCACGCCATCCCCGCAACATCCGTCGCGCTATTCCCCGCAGCATCGGCCATATCATGAATATGGCGACCGGCTTTTCTTGCCATATCCTGCAAATCTTCTTTCATAGCTCCTGCGGCATCTCCGGCATCAGTTTTGATGCGTTGCGCGCTTTCCTTCAAATCGTCAGCAGCGTAATTCATCTTGTTTATACCTTTGTCTACGGAAGTTGTTGTTGTTTGCATGTCTGAACTCCTCATAAGTTGAACGTGAATATTTTGCTGGTCATAACCCGCGAAAATAATTTGCCCCCTTTTGTATAAGGAAACGATGTTGAATAATTTCAAGATATATAGAGTTTAGGACATTATTAGCTGCTTCATTGTTTGATCATCCCTTTATAAATTCTGCAACTGGAGATGCTGCATTTTTATCTTCTGCGCTCTTAGGATGTTTCCGTGGTCGGGGAGGACGCTCTTATGAAACCCAGCACATCCGTCTTCATGCTTGTTTTGTTAAGCCTACTGGCAGCATGTGGAAACGATCCTGAAGAACGAGCCTTAAGCGGGGGCGGGATCGGCGCTGGCGCTGGCGCAATCGGAGGGGCCCTCCTTGGTGCGAATCCTATAGCAGGAGCTCTTATTGGTGGCGCCGCAGGCGCGGCAACGGGAGCGCTGACAAGTCCTAAACAGATTGATTTAGACAGATAGATAGAAACAACCACTTACCTTAAACTACAAAGGCAGCTTACATGTTGAATTGGGTCATCACTTTTTTCCTGCTGGCGGTTGTCGCGGCCGTATTTGGCTTTGGCGGTCTGGCGGGAACTTTCGCGGATATTGCAAAATTTATCGCTATTATTTTTGTGGTTTTATTTATTGCTTCCCTAGTTTACAGCATGATAACGGGCCGCGCGCCCCCTACGCCGCCGCCTTTATAAGAGGGAAGCGTAAAGTTAGAAGGGCACCGCCATCCGGATGGTTGGCTGCGGCGATGCTCCCGCCCAAAAGATTCATAATGGCCCTGCTGATCGCAAGACCAAGACCGGTTCCGGCATTCTGCTGATCCTCTTTTCCGAACCGCGTATATTTTGAGAATATGATTTCCATTTTGTCTTCAACAATGCCGCCACCATTATCGCGAATCCCGATATATCCGGCGTTGTTTTCGTCAACACCGCAATCAATATGAAGAACCAGCGGCATACCACCAAATTTAACTGCGTTATCAAGCACAAGACTTATGGCACGGCAAAGCAGGACGCTATCGGTTGCCACGCTGATTGCGCCTTTTGGCTCAAAAATGATTTGACTTCCGCGTAGTCTGGTATCGGCGCGCGTCAGGCAATGGCGAATGAGATCACCAATCTCGGCATTTTCATGCCTGGCTTTGACCATATTATTTTCCAGGCGCGCCATGTCGAGAATGTTGGTGATAAAGCTGTCGAGCCGATAAGCCTCCTGCAGTGCAACGGAGATGAGCTGTTCCTGCTTTTCATGAGAGAGTTTGTCTTTGGCGCGATCGATAACTTCAAGAGCACCGATGACCGACGCCATGGGTGTTTTAAGGTCATGCGAAACACAGGATAACATGTGTCTATGAAGACGCTCGCGTTCTTCCTCAAAAATCTGGGGATCTCCGGTGCCGGAAACCATCACCGGCTTGGGAATTATAATTGTATGAACCACGAAATAACTCCTCACAAAAAGCAAGGCGCATTAAAAGATACTATAAAGCACGCGACAGAAAAACACCAGAAACCCGCAAAGGACAGCGTCCGCTCCCATATTCGGCGTTACAACCAACATGATGACAGAATAAACGCCGACAGATCGCTGCTGAACTATCCCTATTCGATAAGCTGGATTGACGCGGCTTCGCGTCCTTTGGCCGCCGCATGAACGAGCATTTTCACTTTCTGCCCGGATACCAAGGTTTGCAGGCCCGCGCGCGAAACGACGCTACGATGAATAAAGACATCGCGACTTTGGTCATCGGGCATCACGAAACCAAAGCCTTTATCCGATTTAAACCATTTAACGGTTCCGGTTGCTTCTGTCTCTTCTCCCGTAAGAACAGGGCGCGCATCACCGTGAGAACCTTCACCGGCGCCCAGAACTTTGACAATGTCGAGAACCTGCCTTCCTTTGGTGCCGTCGCCGACGCGAACAACCATTTTTGTACCTTCTGGAACATCGCGCAGACCCGCGCGGTTAACGATCGACGAATGAATGAAGGCATCGGAAGAACCATCGACAGGTGCGACGAATCCAAAACCCTTTGTCAAATTGAACCATTTGATAACGGCTTCAGTTTGAAAACCTTCATTCCAGCCAGAGGACATTGTAGAAAACGACATGTTCATACCTCCTAATAAGTTATTGCAGCCAAGACTTGTCATGCGCGGCAAGTTCCCTAACTATCCAAAAAGACCGCATAAAGAATCCATTAGATTTGGTTGAATTTGCTGCACCTGCGAAGCCATGCATAATTGGTGTTAAGGCGGGTCAAAAAGGGGATCCGAAATATCATTATTGTTGCTGCAACCCTCATAATTATGGGCCTTACCGGAATCCATGAGCTCAGCGCGTTTGATCCGATCCGAAACAGCCCCCATTGGTACCGCTGAGGTTGATTTATTATCCCCTCTACCTTCAGCGCTGATGCAACGTGCTGCCGCAATTTGTGTGCATATCGATGCATCCGAAAGAAGAAGCGCGCTAAGTATAGCCGCATCATCACCCTCTTTGAGGTGTCTCTTCATCATGGCCCCCATCAAGGTTTTAAATGTTTTTCGTTTCTTAGAAAAAACGGAATCATATAAATAATCAATGCATACAATAATAATTGATCAATTTTCTTTCGACTGCATTTATCATTTTTTTATTATTCAGCTGGCGGCACGCGTCGTTTTTTTATTATCCGCCCATTAGCATGAGAGCGAGTTCATTTCTGTCCATGGGGGCCTTCATGAATTATATGACCAAAGAACAGCCGCACAATCCCGTTCAGGTACAATATGTTAGCCGCTTGAAAAACACTGATATTTTTTCTGGCCTTTCCGACGAGGAAATGGATTGTTTTCAACGCGTCGCACGGACATGTTCATACAAGAAGGGCAAGGTTATTTATATTGAAGAGGATCCGGCAAAATATTTTTTCATTATTATTAGCGGGTGGATAAAATTATTCCATACGACGGTCGAGGGTGATGAGGTCATCGCCGACATGCTCACGGTGGGCCATATTGTCGGCGAAAATGCTATATTTGAGAAAGACCGCCACACAAGCAGCGCAATGGTCGTCAGCGATGTGCAGCTTGTCAGCCTTCCGGCGGCTTTATTGAAAGAACAGATACGACTTAACCCCACACTGGCGCTCAATATGCTTTCCTCCATGTCGCGGCATCATAGACGTCATTATGACGAGATCGCTCTGAACGTCATGCAGAGCGCGCCTCAACGCATTGGGCGTTTTCTTTTAAAGCTATGTCCCGAGGGCGAAAAGGGCGATGTCGTCCTTCAGTTGCCCTTCGATAAAGCGTTGATTGCCAGTATGCTCGGCATGGATGGGGCCACTTTCTCGCGCGCCCTTAATATATTGAGGCTTAAAACAAATATCCGTGTTAGTGGTACACGCGTTGAAATCAATTCCGTCGAACGATTAGCACACTTCGTCTATGCCACATCTTCTTTATTGAAAAAATCCACAACAGAAAAAGTGCAACTCCCTTCTCTGTCGAGCCCTCCCTATTTTGCGTGGTCTCCCCCTGAGGACGTGTGCACGGATTATAGGCAAGCCGGACATGCGTGATAAGCACAGTAAATCGGAGCAAATGATAGAAACGATGGATTCATCAAACCAAGACGTCCGTTCTGTATTTGTCGAACAGGAAAAACTGAGTCCGGATATACAAAGCTATATTAAGGCGCTTGCTAAACAATTTCCCTTTACCAAAGACAGTGTTATAGATTCTCGCCAAACAAAGCTCGAACTATCCAAATTTTGGCCCAAGCTTTCGGAATGGACCGCGGAGGCTTCTGAATTATTGGATGAGATCGAGGATATTGTATGTGCCGCACCCACAGTAAAAGTTAACCCAAATATCATGCTGCGCATTGCCGTTGCATCTTCGACCCTTTCGCCTGTCGCGTTGCCCGAGCCGGATGAATCGGCCGTCATCGCCACCTTCAACGCAGCTGAAGGGATTCTGCGCCGCTATATCGTGCCCGCTTCTGATGAAGCTCAGGTCTCCGAAGATATGGGGATTCCTTTCGGGCTTATCGTTATTTGTCAGCCTCTTTTGCCGCTGATCAATCCCATCGGCGATAATCGTAAGCGGGGCTTGGGTGCCGGAAATATCTATAGCGAAAGAGTCCGCGATGTGATGGCAGCCGGAAATGATGTCGACGAAGACAGGCCCATTGCAAGTTCTGAAGTTCACGAACTCGTCCAACATACGGTTCACCAAACCCCACATACAAGCGGTCTTGGCGAAGCTGCCGGTGAGGCAATTGCAGCAGAAGCCGTAGAAAAGTTTGAGGAAGTCCGTCATGCAGCAATGCCCCATTACGAAGAAAAAAAAGAAGAAGATGGAAAAGAACAGCATGAAAACGGGAAACTGGCGTTAGCCGAGGCGGAAGAAGAAAGAACCCAAGAAGTCACTGAAGAAGCTGCAGAGAAAAGACATCTCGAGGAAATGAGCAGAGAAAGGATTGAGGCGGCAGAGGCAGAAAGCGAACAAACGGCAGAGATTTCCGAACTTGCCATAGAAGCCGCCGTAGTTGAAACAGAACTTATGGCAACCGAGGAAGAAAAAGGCATCATTCCCGAACTACCAGAACGTCCCGAAAGCGCTGCCGAATTCGCGGCGGAAGCCGCTTCAGAAGCCGAAGCGGTTGAGGAAAGAAATGAAACTCTTAGAGAATCTCCCTTTGCTCCACCGGAAAAAGCCTTAGAGGCCGCAGCCGAATTGCGAGATGAGCTTAACGCCGAGGACACGAATGAACTCATGCAGGAAGTGGCTCGCACCGAAACAGGCCCTGAGGAGCAAGCGCAGC
>Ga0181516_10003360_pt1 | contig 10753 bp, 8 predicted proteins | sample PEATcosm2014_Bin_25_FD_121104 | JGI IMG/M metagenome (GOLD analysis project Ga0181516, IMG submission 121104) | Peatland microbial communities from MTU Mesocosm Facility, Houghton, MI, USA - PEATcosm2014_Bin01_10_metaG | ecosystem: Environmental > Terrestrial > Soil > Wetlands > Peat | place...
GCGGTCGGCATCATGCCGTTTCAGGCGCGCAAGATTGCCGCCGCGCTCGGGCTGAAAGGCGATTTGTTCAACGCCGGCGCAAAGTTTGCCGCCGGTGTTTATAACACGTGGTGGGAATCTGACGCGGCGATGGTGGAGATCAACCCGATGTGCGTGGTCGAACTGGCCGACGGCAAGGAAACGGTCATGGCGTTGGACGCGAAAATCTCGCTCGATGACAACGCGCTCTACCGGCACAAGGATATCCAGGAAATGCGCGATTTGAACGAGGAGGCGCCACTGGAGATCGAGGCGAGCAAGTTCAACCTGAATTATATCAAGCTGGACGGCAGCATCGCCTGTCTGGTGAACGGCGCGGGCCTCGCGATGGCGACGATGGACATCATCCAGCATTTCGGCGGCAGCCCGGCGAATTTTCTCGACGTGGGTGGCGGCGCGAGCAAGGAGCAGGTGACGGCGGCGTTCAAGATCATTTTGCAGGATCCGAACGTGAAGGGGATTCTCGTGAACATCTTTGGCGGCATCATGGATTGCAACGTCATCGCCACCGGCATCGTCGCGGCGGTGAAGGAAACGCATTTGAAGATTCCGCTGGTCGTGCGGCTGGAAGGCAACAACGTCGTCGCCGGCAAAAAGACTCTGGCCGAGTCCGGCGTGGCCATCATCTCCGGCGATTCGATGGCCGATGCGGCGCAGAAGGTTGTGAAGGCGGTCAAAGCAAATTAACAGACACAGGTTATGCTGAAGGTCATCGAACTCGCATTTTGTTGTTACGCTGTCACGGACATCAAGCGGTCACGTGATTTCTACGAAGGCGTGCTGGGGTTGAAACCCACGACCATTCTTGAAGGCCAATGGGTTGAATACGAATTCGGCCCCTATGCGCTGGCCATCGGTTGCGCGCCGGGAATGTTCAAGCCCAATCCCGACGGTTGCATGGCCGCGCTCGAAGTCGAGAATTTCGACGACGCCGTCGCGCATTTGAAACAGCACAACATCAAATTCCGCATGGAACCGATGGAATGTCCGCCCTGCCGCATGGCGATGGTTTTTGATCCTGATGGCAACAGCATTTGCATTCACAAACGGACGGCGAAATAATTTACCATGTCCATCCTCGTCAAACCCGACACCAAAATTCTCGTCCAAGGCATCACCGGCAGCTTTGGCGCGAAACACGCGCAACTCTCGCTTGATTACGGCACGCAGGTCGTCGCCGGCGTCACGCCCGGCAAGGGCGGACAGTTCTTCGAGCACGGCGGCAAAAAGGTCCCCATTTTTGACACCGTCGCCGATGCCGTGAAACAGACCGGCGCGACGGCTTCAGCGATTTTTGTCCCGGCGGCCTTTGCGGCTGATGCGATTCTCGAAGGCGCGGATGCCGGGCTTGAACTCGTCGTCGCGATTACGGAAGGCATTCCGGTGCGCGACATGGTGCGCGTGAAGCGTGTGATGGAAGGCGACACCAGGACCCGGCTTATCGGGCCGAATTGTCCCGGCATTGTTACGCCGGGCGAGGGGAAGGATTCGCATGGCGGCTGCCGAATCGGCATCGCGCCCGGTTACATTCATAAAAAAGGAAACATCGGCGTCGTTTCGCGCAGCGGCACGTTGACCTATGAAGCCGTGTGGCAACTTACGTCGCGCGGCGTTGGCCAAAGCACCTGCGTAGGCATCGGGGGCGATCCGGTCAACGGCACGTCGCATCTGGACGTCATCAAACTTTTCAATGCCGACCCGGAAACGACCGGCATAATCATGATCGGCGAAATTGGCGGCAGCGCGGAGGAAGAAGCCGCCGAGTGGATAAAGAAGAATTGCAAGAAGCCCGTCGCCGGTTTCATCGCGGGCGCGACCGCGCCGCCGGGACGCCGCATGGGTCACGCCGGTGCCATCATCAGCGGCGGCAAAGGCACGGCGGCGGCAAAAATCGCGGCGTTCAAGGCCGCCGGAATTGGCATAGCCGTCACGCCCAGCGAAATGGCAGACACGCTGCTCAAGATGATGTGACAGAAATTGAGAATTACGAATTGCGAATGCCGAATAATTCGACATTCTGAATTCGCAATTCGGAATTCACATGGGCTTGATTGACTTCATCCTGAACCTTGCGGGTTTGCTGCTGTGGCTGAACTGGCGGGCCGCGAAAGCCGATCCGCTCGGCAAATCGAAGCCCGCCACCCTGATCGGCACGTTGCGCCGGGCCGAGCCGGCGAATGCAAGGCGCTGGCATCTGCCGGCGGTGCTGGGCGGATTGCTGTTGCTGCGAGCGCTGTTCTATTGGCAAATCGGTTCGGCGGCGGGATGGGTCGGAAAACTGGATTTGGGTGTTACCGCAATTTTTTTCCGCAGCAATGTCTTTGGCCAGATGCTTTTGTTTTCCATTTTCAGCTTCGCGCGGATGTTCGGCATCGTTTATCTGTGGCTGGTGCTGCTGTCCATTTTGGACGGACCAATGCCGACCCACCGGCTGGTGAAAATGCAGCTTGGAGAAATTGACGGCTGGCCGCGCTGGATGAAATTCCTTTTGCCGCTCGCGGTCATCGCGTTGGTCTGGGGGCTGGCGAGCTGGCCGTTCGCGTGGCTTCATCCAAGGCCGGCGATGTCGGTGGCGCACCGGATTGAGGAATCGCTGGTCATTGCGCTGGGTGATTATCTCGTCTGGAAATTTCTGATTGCGGCCCTGCTGGCGCTGCATTTGCTGAACAGCTACATTTATTTCGGCAAAAATCCGTTCTGGAATTACGTGAACGCGACGGCAAAACAACTGTTGCGTCCGCTGGACAAAATTCCGTTGCGCGCGGGCAAGGCGGATTTTGCGCCAGTCGCAGGAATTGCTCTGGTGTTCCTGCTGGCCGGACTGGCCGGGCGCGCCTTGGTTTCACTTTACGGCCGGTTGTCGCTTTAAGATTACGGCTTGAACAGAAACGGAATCAACAAGGCGGGACGGTTAAAAAAATCACTCTGCTTTCGCCTTGGGAAACTTGGCCGAGATGACCGTGCCGGTTTCCTTGTTGCTCACGATGGAAAATGTGCCGCCGTGCAATTCCACGAGCCGCTTGGCAATCGTCAACCCCAGCCCCAGGCCCTGCTGCTCGTGCAGCGTGCGGTCAAATTGCATGTAGGCGCCAACGCGGGAAATTTGCTCGGCGGTGAAGCCGCGTCCTTTGTCACTGACGGACAACGTGATGGCGTTGAACACCCCGGCAAGCGCCACGCACACGCGCGAGCCAGGCCCGGAAAACTTGAATGCGTTTTGCAGAAGCTCGATTATGATCTTGCTGAAATACTCCTCGGCGATGGGCACCGGAATGTCGGCGAGGTCAAACGACAAATCCTGCAGGCGGTTGGCCTGTGTTGCCTGCGCGACAGCCTGATTCCTGACAAGTTCCTTGGGGTGGTCTGTCCTGCCCGCGCGGAGGGCGTTGATGTTTTTTGGGTCGGCTGCAATCAATTCGAGCTGGGCGTAAATCAGAAAATTTTCGATGAGCCGCGTCAGGCGCTCGCTGGACTTGTGGATTTCCTGCCCGATCTCGGCCACATCCTCCGGCTTGAGGGTCGCGGCGGAGGTCGCGAGTAGCTCGGCGTTGGACAAAATGCCATTGAGCGGGGTGCGCATTTCGTGGGGCATCATCAGGCTGATGTTGTCGCGCAGGTGGGCGAGCTTGCGCTCCGCCTCGTCGCGGATGGTCTGCGACTTCTTGAGCCGCGCGTCCACGGCGGCGTAAAGCCCCTCGGTCGAGAACGGCTTGGGCAGATAATCGTCCGCGCCCAGTTCCATGCCGTGCCTCATGCCGGCGCTGTCGGCCAGGCCGGTCATCAGGATGAACGGTATGGCCGCAGTGGGCGCTTCATTGCGCAACGAGGACAGCGTCAAATAGCCGTCCACCTTGCCCATGTTGATGTCGCAAAGGATGAGGTCGGGCAGTTCCTTGCGCGCCACTTCAATCCCATCCGCGCCGTTGGAGGCTTCAATCACTTCAAGCCCGCGCTGTTGAAGCGCGAGACGAATCATCTCGCGCAGCCATTCCTCGTCGTCTATGACAAGAATTTTCTTCATTCCCCAAAGTTTCCCAAAATATGCAGCATGAATTGTGCCGGAAACCGGCTTTCGACCCATGCTAAAATCGTTACGGCGAAAAAAATGCTATTTCCGCTCGTTCATCGGCACATAATGGTTCATCGTGCGCCCGGTGTAGACCTGCCGCGGACGGCAGATGCGGCTCTTCGGGTCTTCCATGATTTCCTTGTAATTCGCGATCCAGCCGGGCATCCGGCCTATCGCAAAAATCACGGGAAACATCTCCACCGGCAGCCCGATGGCCCGCAGGATGATGCCGCTGTAAAAATCAACGTTCGGATACAGTTTCCGCTCCACGAAGTAGGAATCCTTCAAAGCCGCCTCCTCCAGGTGCTTGGCAATGTCCAACAACGGGTCACTGACGTGCAATTTGGACAAAACCTCGTCGCACGCCTTTTTGATGATTTTGGCGCGCGGGTCGTAATTTTTATAGACCCGATGGCCGAAACCCATCAGTTTTTTGCCGCTGTTCTTGTCCTTGGCCGCCGTGATGAACCGCGAGCCGTCGTCGCCGGTTTTGTGGATTTCATCCAGCATTTCCAGCACCGCCTGGTTCGCGCCGCCGTGCAGCGGCCCCCACAGCGCGCACACGCCAGCCGAGCAACTGGCGAACAGGTTCGCCTGGCTCGATGCCACCATCCGCACCGTCGAGGTGGAGCAGTTCTGCTCGTGGTCCGCGTGCAGCAGGAAAATCAAGTCCAGCGCATGCACCACTTCCGGTTTCAATTCAAAATCTTCATACGGCGTCGAGAACAGCATGTGCAGGAAATTGGCCGTGTATTTATAGGCTTTTTTGGGATAAATGAGCGGCAGCCCGCGCGATTTGCGGTAGGAATAGGCCGCAATGGTGCGGACTTGCGACATCAATTTCGCCGTGTAGATGTCGAACTGCGTGTTCGCCTTGCCCCATTGCCACTTCATCAGGCCCTCGTCAAAGCAGCTCGTCGCGTTGATCATCGCCGAGAGGATTGCCATCGGATGCGCCCCGCCCGGAAAGCTCTCGAAGTGATACTTCATGTCCTCGTGCAGGAACTGGTATTCCGTGAACAAATCCGAAAACCGCCGTAGTTGCGCATGGTTCGGCAATTCACCATAAATGATGAGATACGCCGCTTCGATGAACGTGGACTTCTCCGCCAGTTCCTCAATCGGGATGCCGCGATAGCGCAATATGCCCAGCTCCCCGTCAATGAACGTGATTTTGCTCATGCACGCGCCCGTGTTGCCGTAGCTTTCGTCCAGCGTGATGTAGCTGCTGCTGGCGCGCAGCGATGAAATATCCACCGCCTTCTCGCCTTCGCTGCCGACAACGGTTGGCAGCGCGTAAGATTTCCCCTCCAGTTCCAGTTTTGCTTCGTTGCTCATGTTCGTCCTCGTCGTATTCGATTGCCGTTTCCTGAAATCTGCCGGTGAAAGGATTTCTTGGCAAGCCACGAAAACAAAAATCGGCGATTATGCGAACCGTGAATTCCGCCCGCCGCAGGGCGTTGTGTCCCCAAAAATGCCAGTCAGTCGCCTTTATCCGTCATGGAAGGGGGGCTTGTCTGCGGCCAAAGTGTTCAATTTTTGAACATCGTGTTCCAAAATTGAACACTTTTGGCAAAACGCTGGAATTATCCAGATGACAAACAATGGGTTAAAACTGGCAGGGCGGGCAATCCTCTTGTCCCGCCGCTCGTGCGATGTTAGCCGTCTGCAAAGACCGCGCGCACGGAGTGACGCGCCCCGGATTGTTTGTGGCAAGATAATCCCAATTTATTGATTTAATTGCCGCAACAGAACGCAAGGAACACAGGGATAATGTCATTGAAACCTCCGCAAAACCCGCTTTTCACTGTAGCGGCGGCCTGTTGACCGCCGTTATTTTGCAGGTTTTCCGCGCGTTCCCGGCGCTCATGGCACGCCGTTCAAAAGAAAGGACGGGCGGCCAGCATTGAAGAATTCAAACATTTGCCAGCCGCCCGATGCCCGGAAACATTCCGGACAAATCCCGTCTTTGAAACCTGGTAGGGCGCGCACTCCGTGCGCGCCGGTTGTAGAGTCGAGGCTGCGCCTCGATTCCGGCCACAGGCCGGACCCCACACGGCGGGCAGGGGACTGCCACGCCCTGCCATCTCCCGAAGGTTCTAAGTGGACATGATTGAGCTGGGGCTGGTCCAGTTGCTCGCCCCGGTGCTGCCGCCGATGGCACGCGCCCGCACGAGATACGTCGTGCCCGGCACCAGGTTGGGAATCACAATCCGCTGCGCCTTGCTGGAAAGGCCCGCCTCCTGCCAGGTTTTGCCGCCATCCACGCTGGTCTGCACCTGATAGACCCTGGCGTTCACCACAGGTTGCAGCCGCAGCAGCACCTGGGTGGTGCCGTTGTTGAACAGGCCAAGGATGGCTGTGTCGTCCAGCGGCGAGGTAGTGCGGTTGGTGCTGACGGGCAGGTAGCCGGTGGCCAGCAGCATTTCCATGTTGTCTTTGACTGCCTTTTCCACGTCGTCCGCATCGCCGTCCAAGGCGGCGGTGAGGGCGTCAAACGCACTGTCCCGGGCCGCGAACGTCGGCGAACCGCCTGTGATGGTCGCCGCCTGTTTGTCGGCCAGGTCGGCCGACAACGTCTTGAGGGTTGCCGGTGGAACCGTCAGGTCGGGGAATTTGACCGGATCGAGGTTGGTGGCGACGTTGTTTCCGAAGATCGCCAGATGTTCGGGTGAATACCCATAAAAATCCCGCAGGATTCCTAAGTTTGCTCGCACTATTTACTTTCTGAATTCTTCTTTTTCCGATGGCCGCCCGCTCGCTTTGAGGGGATTGAACGGCATTGATTTTTGCAGCATCAGCCATGCCAATAAAAATGACGCCGTAGCTGCCATGCCCTAATCCTCCGTTCCCCCTATTGGAATCCTCTGCAACGTCCTGCAACAGCGCTCTTTGAGCGCCGCTACAATATCACTGCCAATTTTTTGCCTGGAACTCTTTGAAGATTGGCAGGCGACCTTTGAAGGTTACGACAAAACCTTTGCCAGTTGCGACGCGGCCTTTGAAGGTCGCGCTTTGACCTTAGCTTTTCTCCTGCAAGCCTTTGCCGGTTTCGGCAAACCCTTTGGAGGTCGAGCCTCGACCTTTGCCAGTTACGACGTGACCTTTGAACTTTACGCCGAACTCTTTGAAGGTTTTGACAAACTCTTTGAAGGGAAATGGGCAAAAAACCGGCAAATTCAGCCAGTTTAAGGGTTTTCTTCACGCCCGCCCGCTGGAAGCGACAAAAACCCGGTTTGAGAAAGCGTTCGGATGTTCAGAATTTGAACACCATGTTCAGAAATTGAACACAGTGTTCAAAAACGGAACACTCACTGGCGTCCGCCTTCAATTTTAGGATTGCCAGGTCTTCCCCCAATGCCTTTTTGCATTGCTCCACCGATATTGTCATTCCAATGACAATATGTGTATCAGTTAAAATAAAAACAGAATCAAATATATTAGAAAAGTATTGACAGCTTCAGGGGGAAACGGTATAAACCATCTCATCTTCTGCGCGCGCCGCATTTTGGGTGCGCGGGAAAAACCGCTGATGAAAGCAGGCGGACAGTGGGTTGAACGCCAACGACTGATGTGTTTCTCAAGCCGGTGGGGAAGGAATGTGCTTTCATCCGGCGATCTACTGGCGGTTCCTGACATCATCAGATTCAAGCCGTTCAGCCGTCTTTTTCTTTCTTCTCGTCCTCGAAAATCCTCGGAAATCCGGCGATACAAGTCTGAGCGTAATTGGTTCTCAAGTTTTTAATTATCCGGGGGCACGGCTTACTTTGATGGTTCACCTGATATTAATAACTCCGATTTATGGTTTCGAGAAGGGATTGTAGTTGTGCCGGAACCTTCCCCGTCGCTTTTGATTCTGCTTGGCAGCGGTCTTTTACTTTACGCGCGCCGCATCAAAGGCCGCCGAGAGAAGTGTGATCCCGAATCTGCCAACCGACCGAGGAGAAGATAAAGACCAGAAAAGCTTTTAAGAAAAAAACGGTTGACGGACTCTTTCAGAGAAGTCCTTGGCATTGAAACCAATCTGTTCGCGTGTTTGGCGTGGTTCGCGGTTGATTCAGGTTGGACAACAGGAGACAAAGGCTAAACGCTAAAGGCTGAAGGCGGGAATACGCCGCTTAAAATTTATTCCTTCTTCGCTGCGAGTTGCACCGGCTTGTAGCCGCCGCGCGATTTGAAATACGCCAGCAGCCCGATGTAGCACGCCAGCCCGAAAATCGGGAACAACGCCATCTTTCCGAGCGCGCTGAACTGCCCGGTGGTGGTGGCGTCCGTGATTGTCTTGTGCGAGGCATCGTCCAGGATCGCCGCGCTCTTCATCGGGTCAATGGCCTTGTAACTGCCGAGCAGATAATTTTTCTCCGCGGTCACGGTTTGATACAGCGCGGGGTTCGTCGCCGCCAGCGCCTGTGTGGCCGAAGATTCCTGCAAATAGCCCATGAACGGCGCGCCGAGAATGCCGACGGCGAGCATCCCGATGCCGCCCATCGCGTTCAAGGTGAGCGCGCCACCGCGAGGGCATTGCTCGGAAGTCAGGCCGAGAATCGTCGGCCAGAAAAATGTGATGCCGACGCCGAACAGTGTCGCGGCGGCGAAAATGGCTGCCATGCCGGAGCCGGCCGTTTTGGAAAGCGCGAAAAGTCCGAGCGCGGCGAGCGTGGAACAGCCGGCGAGCAAGCCAATGGGGGAAAATTTGTGGATGAGCGGCCCGGCCCAGAAACGCAGAATCACCATGATGGCCGAAGTGTAAACCAGCACCCACGCGGGATTGTAGCCGGCGGCCTGCATGGGCGTTGACATGAGCGAAGTGATCCAGCCGTTCGTGCCGAGTTCGGTTGTCGCCTGCGGCATCATGATGATGATGAGAAATGCGAGCAGCAGGCGGCCAAAAGATTTTGTGACGACGGCGAAAATCAGAACGACCGCGCCGGTGAGCCCCCAAACCAGACCGCTGCTCCAACCAAAAACCTGCCCGAGTTGCGCGAAGACCAGGCCAAATCCCACGAACGCGCCGAACGCTCCGAATTCCTTGAGCATGGCCAGATAACCGACGCCGGCCTGTTCGCGTTCGCTTTTCGGAAATTTTTTCCCGATCAAAATGGAAAAGAACGTGAACGCCGGAATTAAAATCAGTCCGAGCGAAATGCGCCAGTCGGCGTTGCCGGCGAGCGCGATGGTGCACAGTCCGCCGATGACCAGGCCGCCCGGCCAGCCGGCGTGCATGCGGTTGAGCAGCTTCGTTTTGTCCGTGTTGAACATCGTGGTGACGATGGGATTGATATACGCCTCCACGCTGCCGTTGCCGAGGCCGAGGATGCTGCTGCCCCAGTAAAGCAGTTGGTAGCCGTGCTTCTGCGCGGCGAGCAGCGCATCGCCGGTGACGCCGTGAATGGAGCTGTAGGCTGCGAACGCCATCACCGTGTAAATGAGATAACTGGCGAAGGAAAAAATCATCGCCACCTTGTAGCCGATGCGGTCAATGAAAAGGCTGAACAAAATAATGCTCACGCCGAACGGCCAGATGCCCGCGCCTTGAAGCTGACCGACGACGACATCGTCCAGGCCGAAGTCCGTCTTGAATTGGCCGCCGCACAAAATCATCCGGCTGACGAAGGCGTAGCTGGTGGTGATGAGAGCGATGAAGCAGCCCCAGAAAAGAATTTTGTCGCGACGATTGTCCATGGGAATTACGTAATGCTCGCGACTGGCCCAAAAGTGTCAACGGCAAAGTGCATTTTTGGGGTAGCATTCATCCTTCAGCATTTCACCAAGATGCCTTTGCTGATGCAGCCTGGACATTTTGATTGGGGGGGGGTGCCTTCAGACGCACAGTGACAGCTTTTTTGTTGGGATTAAAATCACGGCGAAAGATAAATAAGACGTCGCATGAAAACCCCTGCAACATTGCGTTTTCCCGCGTTCGCGGCGGGCAGGGGACTGCCCGCCCCACCAGGTTATTCAATTTCCGTGCCAATCTCCATCGCCAGAATTGGCGATGGTAATCATCCAAAGGAGTTGTATTATGCCAGATGAATCATTGAGAAAGGCCACCATGAATGTCATGAAAAAAATCATCGCTGGTGTTACCGCATTTGCGCTCGCCCTGCTGGCTCCGCAGCTTGTCCAAGCACAGGGAACGATGACTGTCCTATCCAACTTTGATCAAACCACTGCTGGCAGTATTGCAGTGGGAAGTGATTCATGGCTGTTCGAAGCATTTAGAACTGGAACCAATCCCAGTGGGTATGTGCTCAACTCAATTCAGTTGGAGATGGCGGCGGGTTCTGGCAATCCCAGCAACTTCACGGTCATGATTTACAATAATCCTCCTGCTGGTGTTTCTCCCGGAAATAGCATCGGAACTCTGAATGGTTCTTTGAATCCGGTGGCTGGCGGCATTTTCACTTTCACCACTGCCTCAAGTATCACATTATCAAGCAGCAAAATGTATTTTATAGTGCTCACGGCAGGAACAACGGTCGCCAATGGCGCTTATGAATGGGACTATACGAGCGTAAATTCCTATAATCCAAACGGTGGTTGGAGTGGCACGGGAGATTTTTCGTCTTCAAGTGATGGCTCAGATTACTCAAATTATAATTATCTTTCTGGCGATTATGCTCAATATGCCATCAACGTGACGGA
>Ga0181516_10003362_pt1 | contig 10749 bp, 7 predicted proteins | sample PEATcosm2014_Bin_25_FD_121104 | JGI IMG/M metagenome (GOLD analysis project Ga0181516, IMG submission 121104) | Peatland microbial communities from MTU Mesocosm Facility, Houghton, MI, USA - PEATcosm2014_Bin01_10_metaG | ecosystem: Environmental > Terrestrial > Soil > Wetlands > Peat | place...
GAAGAAGCCCACCAGAATCGACGGAATGCCTTCAGAGATGAAGAGCCACTGCCATCCCGCCAGGCCTTTCGCTCCGGAGAGTGTGTCCATGATCCATCCTGAGATCGGATTCCCAATCACGCCCGACACGGCAATCGCCGCCACAAACCAGGCGGTACGCGTGGCCCGCATGCGTGACGGATACCACAATGTCAGGTAGAAGATGACTCCCGGAAAGAATCCCGCTTCGGCAATACCTAGCAGGAAACGCAAGGCGTTGAATGACGCTGCGCCTCTCACAAAGATCATGCAGGCCGAGACGATCCCCCACGTAATCATGATTCGCGCAATCCACATCCGCGCGCCATACTTCTTCAGCAGCACGTTGCTCGGAACTTCAAAGAAGAAGTATCCGATAAAGAAAATGCCCGCCCCGGTGGCGAAGGCAGCATCGCTCAGAGACAACGCCTTCAGCATCTGGAGCTTGGCAAAGCCAACGTTTACGCGGTCCAGGTAGGCCAGGATGTAACAAAGGAACAGGAAGGGAACAATGCGCAGATCGACCTTGCGGTAAGTTCTTGCCTCAAAGCTGCTATCAGGAGCCATAGTGCACACCTCTGATTCCCACGGCCTCTAGCCGGTTTCCTCACTGGCTGCAAAACTCCAGCTACGCTGTCAGGAATGTGTTTATCTTTCGGCTCCGAATTGTACTGCCTATATGGCTTTGTGCAATCAATAAACTTCACCTCACCGAAATGCAGGGTTGTCCGAACGGATGCCGTGCGATGAAATGCCGTGCGATGAAATGAAGTGTCATGGCGGGTGGCCCATACTAGCCATCTGTTGGCTAGTGTGGGGGACAGTTGAACTTGTGTACTTCACGGAATTGCGTTTTGAAGTGTCATCGTGAGCGAAGCGAACGACCCCCGCGAAGCCCAAATATGTTGATCCCTCCAAAGGCACCTCTGCCAGCAATCTCGCACCAACCGATCCAAGATCGCGAGATTGTGAGTGCCTCGGATGTAGGCCGGGTGGCCCATACTAGCCATCTGTTGGCCAGTGTGGGGCTGTTGACCTTGTTACGCCTTCGTATGTCGGGATCGGCAAGTTTCCTTTGTGCACCCGCGCTACAGGAGTCACTAGCTCTTCTTTCGAGGCGAGCCATGCTTTGGCTTGGGGGATTTGCCCGTGATCGCGATTCCTGCGCCCAACAGCATCAATAATACCCCTGCCATGATGCCTTCCAATTCGTTCACCATGAAGTTCTCATGCTTGATCTCATACAAGAGCTTGCCTCCGAAGAGAAAGACCATTCCTCCAGCCAACAGCAGCAGACTGGAGCATCCGTCGATAATCTTCTGCAGAATCGGCTGATTAGAGTCGGCCATCGACTGCCTCCGTGGGCTGTGTCGTGTATGGGTAGTTAGAGAAGCATCTTGCGTTGAATCAAACGCGAGTTCCACAATCATTAAACACCACGGCGAAGTAACTCACTATCGAAAAGAGGCGCAGGTCAAACAGAAGGAGCGCGGACGTTGTCCGCGCTCTTTTTGTATCTACAAGTACGAACGAACTAGTTCGGATCTTCCACCACTTCAATCAAGAATCCAAACGCGTTTTCCGCCCTCGACTTCGGATGCACGAAGAACACGGTGGTTCCGCGCGAACCCGGCCGCGGTGCGGCGTCGATGATGGTGAACCCGTTGGCCTTCATGTAGTCGAACGCCTTCTGCGCGCTCTTTACCCGGAACGCCACATGGGCAAAGCCGCCGCGTCCGCCGCTCTTCTCAATCAACTTCTGCACCGGACTCTCCGCCGAAAGCGGTTCCAGCAACTGGATCAGGTTCGGCCCATTGCCAATCTGCAGCAACGCCTCGCGAACCATGTCCTTGCCGTGCACTTCCTCGCGATGAATCTCCTCAAAGCCCAGCATTTCGTACGCGGCCACCATGCCGTCCAGGTTTCCTTGCGGAACGCTGATCGCAAAGTGGTCGATGAACTGAAATCCCGGAACTTCCTTCAACTCCGCTGCAATCTTCTTGTGATCGGTTGCTGTGCTCATTATTCGAACTCCACCAGAATCTGGTGCAGTTGCACGCCGTCGCTCTGTGCCACTCGCACCTTCTTCACCTTGCCGGCTACTGGCGAGGTTACGTTGGTTTCCATCTTCATTGCTTCCAGCACCAGCAGCAGATCGTTGGGCTGAATCTGCTGCCCTTCCTGCACGTTGACTCTCGTCACCATGCCGGCGATGGGTGAGCGGCAAACCTTGTCCTCGTCCACCGGACCCTCGTCCACGGCGGGTTTGCGTGCGCCCGCGCCCGCTGCTGGCGGAGCTGCTGACAGCACGGTCGGAGCGGCCTGGGCTGGAATGTAATGCGGTTTAGGGGCTGTATCGTCTTCGGTGATCTCTACTTCTACCTCGTAGGACTTGCCGTCGATTCCGATCTGTAGCTTCAAAGTCGTTCTCCTCGTGCCCGGTTGCGCCTTGTGCGCCGGGCTCGTTCAGTGGAGCGCCGCAGCTACAAACCTGCGGCCCTTTGGCTCCGGCCTGGTTGCTGCCGGAGCGCTCCAAATGGGGCTTCGCCCTAGCGGTTCAGGTTGTGAGAGGCCTGCACAATCGCGCGTCCGGCCTGCGCCCACGGAGTCACCGTGTGCGTCAGGTGTGCCGAACGGATCCTTACCTTTTTGCCAAGGAAGGCCGTTACAGCCACTGCGATCATTGCCAGCGTCTCCGCCGAAACAGTTTCTTCCGCGTGGCTTTCTGCCGCGGGTAGTTTCGATTCCAGTGCACTCAGCCGCTCTGAGAATTCCTTCTTCAGCGCGTCCAACTCACCGTGTAATCTCTGTACCTCGGCTTCCAGTTCCATCTTCGCGGCGTCCTTCTCCATTGCTGTTGATGCCATGGTGATATCTCCTTGCGTCTGCGACCGGAGGGCCGTCTTCCGGCCCCCACCCGTCGCCACGCGCCGCGATTAAAGCGGAATCAGTCCGTGTTTCTTTGAAGGCCGCAGTTCGCGCTTGGTCTCCAGCGCGCTTAGTGCCTCGGCCAGTGCCCGGCGAGTCTGCGAAGGCTCAATCACGTCGTCCACCAGCCTGCGGCCGGCAGCAACGTAAGGATTCGCAAACGCGTCGCGGTACAGGTCAATCAGTTCCTGCCGCTTCGCTTTCTTGTCGTCGGCCGCGTCCATCTCCTTGCGGAAGACGATCTCGGCAGCACCCTCGGCACCCATCACCGCAACCTCTGCGGTCGGCCATGCCAGCACGCGATCCGCACCCAGGTCCTTCGAGCACATCGCAATGTAAGCTCCGCCGTACGCTTTGCGCAGAATCACCGTAACCTTCGGAGCCGTTGCCGCCGAGTACGCAAACAGCATCTTCGCGCCGTGGCGAATAATGCCGCCGTACTCCTGCTGCACGCCCGGCAAGAAGCCCGGAACGTCCACAAACGTGACGATAGGAATGTTGAATGCGTTCAGGAAGCGGATGAAGCGCGCCGCCTTGTCGCTGGCGTTGATGTCCAGTGCTCCGGCCAGCACGTTCGGCTGGTTGGCCACAATGCCGATCGAGCGTCCCTGGATGCGTCCAAAGCCAATTACGATGTTCGGAGCAAAGCCCGGCTGCACTTCCATGAAGTCGCTGTGATCGAGGATGCGCGTCAGAATGTCGCGCACGTCGTAGCTCTGCTTGTGCTCCACGGGAACAACGTCGTTCAGGGAAGCGTCGTCTTCCATCGGGAACTCGTATTCGAGTCGCGGCGGATCTTCCAGGTTGTTCGACGGCAGGAAGCTCAGAAGCCTGCGGCAGATGTACACCGCGTCTTCATCGTTCTCGGCCACAAAGTGCACCACGCCCGAGTGATTCATCTGGGCTACTGGTCCGCCCAGATCCTCGGCTGATACCACCTCGCCCGTCACCTGCTTGATCACCGAAGGTCCGGTGATGAACAACTGCGCCTGCTTCGTCTGGATGATGAAGTCCGTGAGCGCCGGGCTGTAAACCGCACCACCCGCGCAGGGGCCGCAGATCAGTGAAATCTGCGGAACCGTGCCGCTCAACATCACGTTGTTGAAGAACACCCGACCGTATCCGGCCAGAGCGTCAATGCCTTCCTGAATGCGCGCCCCGCCCGAGTCGTTGATGAAGATGAATGGCGAGCCGGTCTTCAGTGACGCCTTCAGCATGTCCACTGCTTTGTCGGAGTGCGCTTCTCCTGCTGCGCCGCCGCCTACCGTGAAGTCCTGGCTGGCCAGGTGCACCAACCGTCCGTCAATGCGGGCGCATCCGGTCACAATGCCGTCAGCCGGAAGGTCTTTGTCGGCCATTCCAAACATTGTCGAGCGATGCGTTGCATACGCGCCAATCTCCTGGAATGAACTCGGGTCCACCAGTTTGTCTACGCGCTCGCGGGCCGTCATCTTGCCCTGTTCGTGCTGCTTGTCAATGCGCTTCTGGCCGCCGCCCTTTTGAATGCTGGCGCGCTTTTCGCGCAGGCCTTTCACGCGTTCTTCCATTGTCTTTGCTGCTGGTTTTACTGGAATCGTTGTTGCCATCTCGAGCTACCTAATCCCTTTCCATCTACCGTGCCGCTGCTACGGTGACGTTATGCGTCTGTCCGTTGATGGTGACCGCGTACTTGACCGGGCCAGTGGGTTGAGCAGGTGCCGAACCATTCTTCGGCGCCGCCGCTGCTGTTGCCGCTGCGGCATTCGGATCCTTGCCCAGGTTCTTCGGACCCTGTGCCCGCGTGCCAAAGAACTTCGGCGCAACCTGCGGGAACATGGCGAAGGTCAGTACGTCTTCGTCCGTGCCGTTGCCCTTGGCTGCCAGCGCGTCGGCTCTCAGCATCTCCCACTCCGGCTTCAGCAAATCCGCCGGACGCGTTGTGATGGCTTCTTTCTTCGCGTGCAGTCGTGCCTTCTCCAGCACTTCCGGATCTTTCGGTCCAATCGTCTCGCCGTAGTAGCCCAGCATCAGGTCGGCAAACTCGCCGGTCAGAACTTTGTATGGCCCCATCAGCACGTTGAACACAGCCTGCGTGCCCACAATCTGCGAACTCGGAGTCACCAGTGGCGGGTAGCCTGAAACCTTGCGCACCCGCGGAACCTCCAGCAGTACTTCCTGCAGTTTGTCGCCTGCGCCCTGCTGCTTCAACTGGCTTTCCATGTTGCTGATCATGCCGCCGGGAATCTGGCTCTGGAAGATTTCCGTTTCCACGCCCGTGATGTCGCTCAGGAACTCCTTGTAGCGTGGGCGGATCGTCTTGAAGTAGTTTCTCGCCTTCAGCAGGCGGCCCATATCCAGCCGAGTCTCAATCCCCGTGCCTTCCAGCATCTCTACCAGGCTCTCCGTTGGATTGTGTCCCGGTCCCAGGGATAGCGAACTGATGGCCGTGTCCACAATGTCGCACCCGGCTTCAATCGCCTTCATGTAGCTCACCAGCGTCACGCCCGTGGTGGAGTGGCAGTGCAGGTGCACCAGCGTATCTTTTCCGCACTTTTCCTTGATGCCCTTGACCAGGTCGTAGGCCGGTTGCGGCTTCAGCAGGGCGGCCATGTCCTTGATGCAGATCGAGTCCGACCCCATCTCCTTCAACCGCTGCGCCATGTCCACAAACGCTTCCACCGTGTGCAGAGGGCTCACCGTGTAGCAGATGGTGCCCTGCGCATGCTTCCCGCTCTTCTTCACTGCCTTGATCGAGGTCTCGAGATTGCGCACGTCGTTCAGCGCGTCAAACACGCGGAAAACGTCCATCCCGTGCTCGGCCGCCTTGGCCACAAACCGCTCTACCACCGAATCTTCGTAGTGCCGGTAGCCGAGCAGGTTCTGCCCTCTCAGCAGCATTTGTAACTTGGTCTTGGGCAGCAGCTTGCGGAACATCTTCAGCCGCTCCCACGGGTCCTCATTCAGGAATCGAATGCAGGAGTCAAAAGTCGCGCCGCCCCAGCACTCGAGCGACCAGAATCCGGCGTTGTCGAGGTCCTCACAGGCGGGAACCATGTCTTCCATTGCCATGCGCGTCGCCATCAGCGACTGGTGCGCATCGCGCAGTATGAGATCAGTTACTTCCAGTATGCGTGTCATAATTGCGTTTCCTTATAAATAGAGCCTTACCCTTTAAGGGTGCTCTCCGAAAAGGCCCGGGGCTGTGATTCTCATCACAAAACAGCTTGATATCACTACGCCCGCAACGTGACCCGGCTGCGAAAATAGCCGTATCCCTCTCGTGTCAGCCTGTTGCGCCATCACATCACTGCCGCAGGCTGCCGAATCGCCTTCCACAGGCCAATCCCTTGCCGCGCGTTTCGTTCATCGTGTTGCCGAAACGCCACAATCAGACTCTACCACTGCTCCAAAGTTCGCTGCGACTTCACCTCTGCATTTACTCTTCCTGTAGGGCCAATCAAACAGAAAAGCGGGCGGGTGGCCCAGAGTTGGCGTAGTTCCAACTCTGGGTGTCGAAGGGTGTCCCACCAAAACAAAAAAGCCACGCCCGCAGGCGTGGCCTCTCCGCAAACCACTTTCGTTACGGAACCGTAACCGTGATCACCACCGCCGCCGGATTCGTGACGCCTGTTCCCGTCGCCGTTCCGGTCACCGTGACCGTATAAGTCCGCCCCTGTTTTACCGTGGATGAACTTCCCCCGCCACCGCAGGCCGCCATAAAGCCCAGGGAGGAAATTACCAGCGCCGTCAACAGCACGGCCATCGCCCGCTTGCGCCTTAGCGTAAACGGAACCCCCAGCAACGCCGCAAGAGCGATCACTCCGCCGCCCTTCCACGGCATCTGCGGAGTCCGATTCGCCGCGCTTGCCCCCGGAGAGATCGTCAGTGTAACCGTCTGTGCCCCGCTGGCCAGTGAAACCGAGCTTGAACTCAGCGCGGCCGTCACCAGGCCGGAACTGCTGGCGGCGGTCAGGTCGATGCTCCCCTTGTAAACCGTCGAACTGATCGTAAACGTCACCGTGTTGCCCGTGGTGGCGCCCGCCGCAATCGTAAGCGCGGAGACCGAGGGAGTCAGAACGTAGCTGGTTGGCAACGTCCCTGACGAATTCAAAGCGCTGAACAGGTTGAAGCCGTCAATCGAGCCCAGCCCAGCCGCCATGCTGTAGTAAGGGAAGCTGCCCGGTGCCGTGTACCCGAAGCTGCTGCTGCTCGGGCACCCGGGATCTGACGACTGCACGGTACACGGGGTGATGTTGTTCCCCGAGACAGCGTGGAAGATGTTTCCGTAATTTCCCGAACTTGCCAGCGGGTACAGAATTGGATTGACGTTCCCGAGGTTTCCGTACTTCTCCACCAGCAACGTCAACATACCGGCGAATGACGGCGAACTGGCTGATGTGCCGCCATAAATGTTTCCGCCAAAATAGTAGTTGCCGCCGACCGGGCCGGAGAGAAATCCCTTGGCGCAATCGGGTCCATACGTTGTGGTGTTGTCCTGAGTCGAGCAAATCAGGTAGCCGTCGTGATTTGCAGAGGCCGCGAATGAAAGGTCCGGCACCAGGCGATGCGTGGTCTGCCCGCTCACCAGGCCCGACTGCCAGCTCGGCTGCGAGAAGAACGTGCTGATGCCGCCGCCGCTTGCCGATATTCCCGGATTTCCCCCGGAGACATTCTCCGCCGTGTCGTTCCATACCGTCTCAGAAATGTACCCGAGCGCGGTTCCTGCCGCCGTGGAACTCTCGTTCCAGTACGTCGCCGGATTGGATTCGTCGCCGCTCAGCCGAGTCCCGCCAACTCCCGTAAAGTTCGGAGAGTCCGCCGGGATATCCACATAAACGCCGCTCAGGGCCGGGTAGTTTGTGCCCTCGCAGGTAAACGGTCCGCTGTCGCCTGAGGAGGTCACCAGCGTCTGACCCTGTGAGTTTGCCTGCTGCCCAATGGAGGTTACCCAGTTCAAGTAGGTCCCCGTGCCCACATCCGGATACTGCGTGTAGCTCAGTTCGCAGTCGCCGTAGCTCATGCTGACCACCGGCAGAACCTTGCCGCCGGCTGTGTAGTCCTTCACCGCGTACTCCAGCGCGTCAAAGGCGCTGTAAAACCCAAACGTAGTTTTCGGATCAGCGACCGAGGTCGTGCACGCCGAGTTGCTGCAGACGTCCTCATAGGGCGCGTAAATGTAGTCGACCGTCGCGTTCTTTGCAATGCCGCCTGCCCACTCAATGTCCAGGTCCGCCTCGCCCAGGTCTCCCGTCGTGCTGTAGGAAGACGCTGACGTGCAGTGCGATGCCGTCGGATCGATGCACACTGTGTTCAGGTACGTGATGCTCGTTGAAAGGCCTGCAGCCGTCCGGAAGTGCGCAACGTCTGACGCATAGATACTGGTCTGCCCCACAATGCCCACGTGCATTCCCGTGCCGTCGCAAGCGGACCCGCTGCAACTCTGGCTGTAAATCGGAGTCACGTTGTAGATCGTCGCCCAATCAGCCGGACTCAGGAAGTTATACGTGGTCGTTCCATCGCTGACTGAGTACGCTGGCTCCTGCCGTTTCTGCACCCTCGGTTTCGGACGGAAGTTATCCAGTCCGCGTATGTTCATAAACACGCTGGCCATCGCCGCCGGAAGCTGAATGTCAGAGGTGTTCGCAATATGCTCCTGGCCGTTCAGTTCCATCCGGTGCATTTGCGTGTGGAAGGCGGACTCTACCTGCCACACCTGTCCGCTGAAGTGGATGGAGTTGCGTGATTTCGAAACGCCCGTCACCGCGAAGCCTTGCGATGTCAGCCAGCTCGTCACGGCTTTCAGGTCCGCATCGGTCAATCCAAAGCGCGCGCCATACTGCTCCTGCGTCAGCCAATGGTGATACAGCGAGGACTTCGGGTTCTGTTGCGCCGCCAGCAATGTGTCCAGATCCTTCTGCTGCGCTGCACTCAGGTTCGAGTTCAGCGTAATCTGATCCAGCTTGATCTGCGAGTTCACCGCGCCCAGGTCGGTGGCCTGCTTGGCCAGCGGGTGCACCGTTCCCTTGACCGTGACCATTCCGCCCGCGCTTGCTCCCTGCGCAATCCGATTCGGGCGCGCTGTCTGTGCCGTCAGTGTCGCCGCCATAGCCAGTACCACCATGCACGTCTTCACCCACTGTTTCGGGTTCATTGCCACTGCGAAATCGCCAACGCCCGCTGCGGTCATTGCATCGTCCTCTCGGAGTTTCAAAACTGCTCCTCTATCTTTGTTCCTGTCAGGAGAGATCAGGTTGTCTGGAATAGGTGAGATCAGGCCAAATCTGGAATTAAGGGTGCCACGTCCGCTTACGATACCGTGCTTTATTGCAGAAGACAAAGCGCGCGACCAGCTTGAGGGAAAATCGCAAGACTCAAACAAATCCGCGCCAAAATTCGTAACCCTGAAACGTAATCCCTCTCGCAGATTTTTCGTCAGGCGTTCGGAGCTCGACTGTAATAAGAAAAGCCACGCCCGTAGGCGTGGCTTCTCTGCAAAGGTTCTTCTTACGGAACCGTGACCGTGATCGTGACTGCCGAGGCGTCCGTGACTGTCCCGGACCCCGTTGGCGTTACCGTCACCGTGTAGGTCCTGGCCTGTTTCACTGGCGTACCGCCACCGCCCCCGCCGCAAGCCACCATGAATCCGAGTGTCGAGAGCGTCAGTGCCGTCAGCAGAACTGCCATCGCCCGCTTGCGCCGCAGCGTAAACGGAGCACCCAGGAGAACCGCGAACACCACCATGCCTCCGCTCTTCCACGGAACCGCCGGAGCATGATTCGCTGCCGACGCGCTCGGCGAGATTGTGACCGTGGTCGTGCCCGTGCCATTGCTGGTCAACGTCACTGCGGTTGCACTCGCGGTCACTGACGCTGAATTGGTCGTCGCCGCCATTGTGACCGTTCCCGCATAGCCCGTCGAGGTCAGGTTCAGTGTGACGTTTCCGCTGCTTCCGGCCGTGATCGTAGTGCTTGATGCCGCTGGTGTCAGCGTGTAAGTGGGCAGTGCGACGGTCAGCGTTCCAGTGCCGGTGGAGGCCGTGTAGTTCGCATCTCCTCCGTAGCTGGCCGTGATCGTGTTGGCGCCCATACTGAAGCCGCCGGCAGTCGTCGGCGTGATTGCCAACGTTGCAGTGCCGCTGGAGAGTGTTCCCGTGCCCAGCGTCGTGCTGCCCAGCTTGAACGTTACTGTTCCGGTTGCTGCCGCCGGAGCCACCTTCGCTGTCAGAGTGGCTGAAACGCCCAGCGTCGCTGTTACCGCCTGTACCGTTGTCGTCGTCGTAGCTTGCGACACCGGCAAATTCACCGTGCCGCTGGACGTCAAGTGGCCCGCGTCACCGCCGTAGCTCGCCGTGATCGCATCCGTGCCTACGCCCAGGTTATTGGCAGCCGTAGCTGATACCACCAGCGTGGCTGTGCCGCTCGTGACCGTTCCCGTGCCCAGCGTCTTCGAACCTGCCGTGAAAGTGACCGTTCCCGTTCCCGCCGGAGTGATGGTCGCCGTCAGCGTTGTCGAGCCGCCAAGAGCTACCGAAGCTGGCGAGGCCGTCACTACCGTCGTGGTTGGTACCACAACAGTCAGTGTGCCTGTACCGCTGGAGGTCATGTAGTTCGCATCTCCTCCGTAGACCGCCGTGATCGTGTTGGCGCCCGCAATGAAGCCGCCGCCAGTCGTCGGTGTGATCAACAAGGTCGCGGTGCCGCCGGAGATTGTTCCCGTACCCAGCGTCGTGCTGCCCAGTTTGAACGTCACCGTTCCGGTTGCCGCCGTCGGAGTTACATTCGCCGTCAGCGTTGTCGAGTTGCCCAGAGTCACCGGAGTCGGCGA
>Ga0181516_10003364_pt1 | contig 10745 bp, 9 predicted proteins | sample PEATcosm2014_Bin_25_FD_121104 | JGI IMG/M metagenome (GOLD analysis project Ga0181516, IMG submission 121104) | Peatland microbial communities from MTU Mesocosm Facility, Houghton, MI, USA - PEATcosm2014_Bin01_10_metaG | ecosystem: Environmental > Terrestrial > Soil > Wetlands > Peat | place...
CGACGTCCTTGGACCTCGCGCTCATCGGCGACGCGAATCGGAAAAAGCGGATTGCTCAGTTCGCCGATCAGACAATTGACGAGGAGCCGGCGGAAACGATCCGCGGCGAGAGGGCGCAAAGCGCCGCACAAATCGAATCCACACCCGTTGGAGCGACCATTCCGCTCGTCCTCACGCCACACAAGGAGAAGCCCGATGACGGACGAAACCAGCCTGACGCTGCAGAGCGATTCCGCCGACAAGAGTCAGGAATCGCCGACAATGATCGATCAATTGCCGATACAGGTCGCGACGATGCGCAGGACGCTTTCGTCCTTCCAGCAGGCGCTGGAGCACTTGCAAAGACAACTGAAGGATTTTCAATCGACGCAACCACCCGACGAGACATGGGAGTCACGCCAGGCGATCTTGTCGGCCCTCCATCGTCATTCGAACCCGATTGTGGACGTGGCGACGGGTACGGTGACAAAGGCAAATATCGGGATTTGCGAGACATGCCGACAATTGGCAGTAGCCGACGCACAGTTTCCGCCCGACCCCACGAGCAAATCACCCACGAAGAAGCTCACCTTGGTTTGCAGAACGGAAGTGAAATTCCAACCGGATTTGGTAATCACCGCCTGCAACCTCCATCAGCCTCTGCCGGACGCCCCGACGGCTCCTATGGAAGCGCCGATCAGCCCAGCGCAACCTCTGATGAATTGAGAGACGAAGAGCTGACCCGGATACGGCAGCGGCGCGATAAGCTCCGAAGTTCGGTCGATGTTAGCCTGAGATTCAGCTCCATCGCCGCCAAAATCGTTGGGCGCTACAATCAGAGGTATTTTCTATCGGCTTTGTCGGCCCTTAGGCGCAACACCTTTGCGAACGCGTCTGACATCCTAGGGTATCTGACTTCACTTGATGAGCGCAGTCCCGGGCGTAGGAGATGGATTGGCGCCTGGATGAGAGAGCTGAGCGACTTCCGCATCCAAGACAAGGTCAGGCCGGAACCACCGTCAATTTGCGTTTCAATGAATCCCATAATTGCCCGGCGTCGACGTAAGGCTGGACCGGCGCCATCCGGCCGCACGTCTCCTTCCTCGTCAGTCAAGCCTAAAGACGAAACACCCGGCACGATCCCGGTGACCGCCCGCCGCCGGTCTACGCGACCGCCGCCCGACCAGGAGGCGCCACCGGTCGCCGTGCCGGCGCATCCCATGACTCATCCGACCACCGGGTCTCGGGCGGATCCGCGAACAGACACGACCATGGGTTCAACGACATCAGCCGCGACACCCCGTAATCCGACGGAAACCCTTGCTGACGCCAAGGCGATACCCGCACCGGAGAACCGTCCGACTGGCTCAGCACAGACCGCGGTCGACCGCGTCGCAACGGTCGTGGCCGCGACAGTCGAAGCGACCACGACCACGGGGTCGTCTGCCGCCGCCGAACCCGACGGCAAGAAGCCTGCCTTGCCGAAAGAGGAAGGGCCGATCATCCCGATAGCTGGCCGCCCCTATCAGGTCCTCCAAAGGAAGCCCCCTGGCCGAGAGCGGTAGCCCGGCCTTGCAGACCCGCCCCGATGGCGCCGAATAGACCGTCCGCTTCTTCCGATTGACTCCCCGGTCGAGCGCCTGCCTTCAGCCAGCGCCAAGCCGCACGACAATGGCCTTCAGGTGTACTTCGCAGATCGACATCGATCCTATTCTCGCTTCGCCGATTTTGACGCAACGGCTCAACGAGGTTGGCGCCGTCGGCGCACGAACACTCCAGATTTTGAAAGAACTCTCTTTGAGCTTTTGGGAGAGGAACCCCAAAAGCCCCCAGAATGTAAATCAGCACCACGAGTTGACCCGGGCCGAGTCAACTATTTCAATTGCTTTTCACGCCGATCGGCGTTGGGACCCGTCGCCGCTTCACAGGCTATCTGCGGGAAAGGGGCGTGAACCTCACGCCGAGCCATCGCGTCGAGACCTTTTCGACGGTTCTGTCGCTCGTCGCATCGGTCCGTGGCGTGTCGCTCATGCCGGCCTATGTGGAGGCGCTGCTTCCGTGGTCTGTCGTAAGCCGGCCTCTCAAGGGCGAACCGCTCACCATCGACTGGGCTGTCGGCTATCGGTCAGACAATCACTCGCCTGTTCTCAAGACATTCCTCGGCGGGCTCGACCAGCTCATTGCCGCTGGGCCAGCGGGTCTGCGTCAGGTTCGTTAGATCGCCCATTCGCTTATCGTCGAGCCGCATTTGATCGGGAAAATCCGCGTCGACCTGGCTTGCGTAAGCGCAGCGTAAGCACCGGTGCAACTCAGCTCCGGAATCTGACCCAGTGAAGACCAACCGTCTCAAAGCGTTACGACGCCGATCGGCGTTTGGACCCGGGGCTGATCAACACTCATCGGCTTCATCACGCCGCTCACCCACAATTTCTGCGAAAGCTGCAATCGCGTGCGCGTGACGTGCACGGGGACGCTCTACATGTGCCTTGGACACGAAGACGCCGCCGATCTGCGGACGCCGCTGCGCGCCTCGGAGGGCAACGAACGCCTGCATGCGGCGATCCGCGAAGCCATCGCCCGCAAGCCCAAAGGTCATGACTTCGTTATCGACCGGACGCTCCGCGCCCCCGCGGTCGCGCGCCACATGAGCGTCACGGGCGGCTAGCTGACGAAAGACGGCGACCTTGCATGATGACCGACAGTTGCTTGATTCAGGTCGACAATTGCCGCGTCGGTGAGCGACCGGCAATGCCCGCCTCGTCAGTTCGATTGCCCAAACCTTCCGGTCCGCTCTCGGCCAGCTCCCGTCGTTCCCAATCGCCTGTGTGACAGGCGGCTTGCTGGAGCCACGCGGTAGTTCCCAAGCCAGCGCTCTTGGTCGACGCGCGTAATCCGCGCCAAGTGCTCCATGATCACGTATCGTGGCCTTGGCGGCCCCGAGCGTCGCGCAAATGATGCTGCTCACGCACTTCGCATGCTCCTGATCCGAGCACAGTGGTCGCGACGTGCGCCGATTCGCTTCCCTAATCCCTACGGAACTCCATCTCGCTTCCACGTCTTCGACGCTTATCGAAGCGAGGCGGGCGCCGATGGCGCACGATGTCTTTGATGATTTCAAGAAACTCTTGATTGGAGGTGGGGAGGAATAACCCCAAAAGCCCCCAGAACCTGAGAGAAGAGAGACAGACAATGAATCCTGACCAACTCCGCGAGCGCGTTCAGACGTTGACCCACGAGATGCGCACCATGGCGAACACGTTCGACATGTTGTGCGAGGAGCTCCCCGCACTTTCGACTCCCCCCGTCGACCTCACGGCGCTGTCGGCCAAAGCAGGCCGGCCATGCCCCCAGGCGGATTGGCCCCGCATCGGCGGAAAAGAAGAGCTGCCGTCGACCGCCGACATCCTCGCCAGTCGCGCGTTTCGCGAGGCGTTCAAATCGCGTGGCACCAGGGAGATCTACCTCGGAGCGAGCACCGGGTTGGCCGGGTTGGCCGCGCTGCTTCGGTTGCCACTCTACAAGATATCGACCGTGGCGCCGGGCCGGCTCAATGAGCGGATCTATGAACTGAGAAGCGATCGGTACGGCGCCGAACACCACGACGACAGCGGCTACGTGCTCGCCTCGGGCGGATACGATGATTGGTTCGCGTCGCACGTTTATGTGACCCATGACGCCGCCCCGAATAGCCCGGTCGAAATCCATCCCCGCGCGCTGACGGTGCATCTCCCCGTCGGGATGACCGACGCGATGTTCGACGCCGCCTTCGACCACGAGATTCGAAAAGGCGCCGTCGATCGTTTTGTCTCGACCCCCGAGGGGATCGCCCATTGCCAGGCTCTCGGCGTCAATCCCGCCATCGCGATGCGCGGCACGCCATATCCGCTGGGCGCCGCAGCGCGACACAGCCCCTGCGCCGAAATCGCCGTATTTCGAATCCGCGAGGACAGCGATCGCCTCGTGACAATCGCTGAGCGCGTAGTGCTAAAACACCTCGGGCTCATCGCTTAAGGACCGGCGCAGACATACGGCCGACTCGACCGTCGTCGGCCCGAGCGCAGAGGCGAAACTCTCAGAAGCGGCGAGCAGGTAGACCTGCGCTCTTTGGCTGGGTGTGCCGAGACCCGTGTTGCAGACCGCGGCACATTGGAACTCGACAGGCAGAACATTGACGCTCAGTGCCTCCGCCACACGTCCGTAGCCTCACGACGCCATCTAAGCCCCAGCCGACCAGACGGCCTCCGACCGCAAGCAGGCCGGCCTTGTGGGTCCCACTGGCTCCCAAATTCGCGTGAACGCTCCCTATGGCCGTGAAGCGTTGCAACCCGAGACTGTCGGTCTACGCGGCCGCGGTGTCGCACTTGTGAGGACCTATGCCCAATTATCCCGTGTACGACCCCGCCGATGTCGAAGCGCAGTTGCGCCGTCTCAAACGCGACGACAGTTTCGACGACGTCCTGCTGGGCGACAACGCGATTGTCGAGCGCGCGCGATACTATCGAAAGATGAGCGAGAACCCGCGTGGCGCTGACCGGCTCGCGCCGATCGGAACTCCGGAGATGATCCGCGCGGTCGAAGCCTTGAGCGCCGCCGCGCCCAATTTTGCCGATGTCAGCGGCGTCGTCCTGCGCGCGATCGCGCTGTCGATGCATACCGGCACGTCGCTGAGCATCCCGCCGCTGCTCTTTCTCGGGCCGCCCGGCGTCGGCAAGACTTTCTACTCGCGCTCGCTGGCCCAGGCGTTGAGCGTGCCCTATGCCGAATATTCGATGGCGTTGGCCGACGATCCCGGCGAACTCGTCGGCCACACATTGTCGTGGCGCGGAGCGCGGCCAGGCCTTGTGGCGCGGACCCTGATCGAAGGATGGTCCGTCGCGCCGCTATTTGTGGTCGACGAGGTCGAAAAGACCCAGTGGAGCAACTACGGCAACCCGCTCGACGTGTTTCATACGCTCCTCGAGCCTGAGTCCGCGCGCACCTTTCGCGACGCCTATCTCGACATCCCGCTCAGAGCCGACAAGATCATCTGGTTCTTCACAGCGAATGAGATCCATACGCTGCGGTCATCGCTCATCGACCGCATGACCGTGGTCGCGGTCGCGCCGCCGAGCGAAGCGCAACGCGCCGCAATCATTCGGTCGCTCTACGCAAGGTTTGTCGGCGCATTTCAAGGACGGCTCGATCCCAATATCGCCAACGGGGTCATCGAAGCGATTGCCGATGCGACGCCGAGAACCGCCCGTCGCCTGATTGAAATCGGCTTCGGGTTCGCGGCGCAGGATGACCGACGCTGTCTCACGCCTGCCGATATCGCCAAGGCCCGCCGCCACGTTAGCCGGGAGCCGAAACATGCGCGTTTCGGATTTCATCCGGCCAAATAGTCGTCTTCGACTCCTTGACGTCTTCGGAGCGCGCTGAGCGCCTGATCCTGGTCGATCGATGCGCCTTCGCTCCGCTAGAGCGCCTGCCGCCAATTTCCCGCGGAGCATTGTATTCAAGGGTGAAGGGTCGCTGCGCTCGGGTTGGAGGCAAGCCCCGAAATTCAACTGTCCTGCGGAAGCGTCAGATCGCACGAGATGCGAACGCGCGCCGCATCGGCGCGATCGGCGCGCCCATCGTGGCGGTCGCACCGCTGTCGAGCGCCGTCAAGGCGTCGGACTCCCACCATCAGAGAACCGAAACGAACAACACGAAAGGACCCGTTAGATGACCGACGAAGAATCGCCGCCGCCGTGGGAGGACCGCCCATTCGACCACATCAGCCTAAGCGAGGACCAGGCCCACCGCGTCAATTGTGCGTTCGGCCGCCGTCGCGATCTGCGCAGCCTCGCCAGCGACGCGCTGTTCTATTCGTTGGTCCTGGAAGGCCGCAGCCCGCGTATCGACGAGGCCGCACGCGCCGCCATCCGTCACTACGTCGACCTCACGCGGCTGCTTCTCGCCGCCCTGCCGGCGCGCGCGGAGGACCTCAATCTCAAGCTCGCCGCACTCACGCCTCCCGACCCGCTGGTCGCGGAGCACGCCAATCTCCGCGCGATGCTGGAAGCGGGCGCCAGGGCCGATATCCAGCGGCTGAAACTTCCCAACCCGCCGCACTGGATCCTCGAGTGGGCGATCACGTAACGGGTCAGACGCCGCCTACGGCGTCCTCGTTGTTTCGCGGCGGCCCGACCGCGTAGCCGAGCGCTTCCGCCAAGCTCTCAAGCTGACTGCCGGCACATCCGCCATCGACGCGGCTGTTCGCGCCGTCCCCGCCTTCGTTCAACCGACCCGGCGCCTTCGTCAGCTGCACTCGCACTGGTTTGCATCGACACTGCCAGTCGGCGTCAACCCCCAGCCATCGCGGAACCGCGCTGTCGCATGGCTCCGCCCAAACCAACTTTTCTCAACCCCCCAAGGAGTAATTCTATGTCGACTCAACTAGAAGACGTCGCTCGCCTGCTCGAGCAATCTCCTGATTTCAGAGTCTTGCGCCGGCTGCAACCGCGGGACGTGTTCTCGCAGAACCATTGCGAGCGGCCGCTCATCGGGATCGTCCTCGACACCGAGACCACCGGCCTCGATCTCGACAAAGCCGAAGTGATCGAGCTCGCGATGCTGAAGTTCTTGTACACGCCCGATGGCGAGATCCTCCGCCTCATCGGCAAATTCGACGAACTTCGGCAGCCCGCCCGTCCCATTCCGCCCGAGATCACGGCCCTGACCGGCATTACTGACGAAATGGTTGCCGGCCGCTCGATCGACCCGGCCGCGGTCGAAGCGTTCGCCGCCGACGCCGCGCTCGTGATCGCCCACAACGCCAAGTTCGACCGACCGATCGCGGAGAAAGCCTGGTGCGTCTTCAAGAAGCTCGATTGGGCGTGCAGTCTGGACGAGATACCCTGGCGAGAAAACGGCTTCGAGGGAACCAAGCTTGCCTATCTTCTGATGGGCGCGGGCTTGTTTGCAGACGCTCACCGCGCGATCGGCGATTGCCAAGCGTTGCTTCACATTCTCTCCTCACCGTTCGGCGCCGAGGGCAAGCCAGCGCTGGCGACTCTTCTCGCCAACGCTCGCCAAGCGACGATCCGCATCTTCGCAGTCGATTCGCCCTTTGACCGCAAGGATCTGTTGAAAGGCCGCGGCTATCGCTGGTCCAGCGGGACGAACGGCTGCCGTCGTTGCTGGTGGCGAGACGTTGCCGAGCGCGACCTCGAGGCCGAATTCGCGTTCCTGCGCGCCAGCGTCTTCCTGCGCCCGGTCGATCTGCCGACGCAGCGCATCACCGCGCGCGAACGCTACTCGACGACCATGCCAACCTAACGGCGCCGCCGTTCATCTCCGCGGATCGATCTGCCGCCACTGCGCTCGGCGACTACCTCGCCTCGACGCTCTGCGCTCTCCACTCGGAACCAAGAAATGTCCGAAGACGACTTTGATGACGATGGATTCGCATGCCCCCCACGCCCCCTTCGCCCGAAAGGAAAGCGCGTGAAGATCCATCAACACAGCCAGCACACAATCGTCGAACTCGACGGGCCGTATGGGACGATCCGAATCGAGTCTTCGACCACCATAACCGTCGAGGCCGTAGAGGACGACCTGCCCCCTTCCTGGTTCGACTATGGCTTCTCCCAACCGTCGCCGAGACGGTTGCCAAAACGAAGGAAGCGGTGAGGATTGTTAATCGGCCCCGGGTCCGAATGCCGATCGGCGTCGTAACGCTTTGAGACGGCTGGTCTTCATTGGGTCAGATTCCGGAGCTGAGTTACAGGCTGTCACGGCCTTCGCGGCTTTTCCTGCGGTCGAGATGAGGGCGACGGCGCTTCTTCTGAACATCATCGCCGCCGGCTACGCCACGTGGCGCCTGCACCGCAGAGAGGCGATCGATCGCAGGCTTCTGCTGCACATGACACTGCAGTCACTTATTGCAGCGTTCGCAGGCTGTGAACTTGCACCAAACCGGGTCCCCATCGGGACGCGACGTAGTCCATTGAGACTACGAAAGAACTTCACGTCCGGAAGGGGTCCCTGTTCAATGAATTCTGGACCCATTTTCGTCGCAAGTTTCTAAGACGAATCAATGTCTTGGGCACCGCCGATAGCGGGGCCCATTTCCGTGCAAATTCACACATAGACGCTTGAGCCGGCGTTTCAGTCATCGTCCTTGAAGAGCATTTCCTGCAGGCGCTGTGGCCGATCGATGCGGATGAAGCGGGCTTGGGTGGAGACAATGCCCTGCTGTTTGAAGCGCTTGAGCATCATCGTCACCCATTGCCGGGTCGAGCCGACCATGGCGGCGATCTGGTCATGCGTGATCTTACGGTTGATGATGACGGCGCTCCCGTCGGAGACGCCATAGAGCTCACCAAGATTAATCAAGAACTGCGCAAGGCGCTCGATCACAGACCGCGTCCCCAGCATCTGCGCCATCGCGGAATAGCATTTGCCCTTCGCCACCAATCCCTCGATCAGACACAACGCGAAGTTGGGAACTTGAGTGATCAGGGTTTGCACCGCCGCGCTCGGCAGGATGGTGATGCGGCATTCTTCCAGGGCTTCGCCGGACCACATGTGAATGCCGCCGCCGCAAATCTCCGGACCGCCGATGAAATGGCCCTGCGTCCAATGCGCCAGGGTAATCTCGCGTCCGGATGGGGCGCTGTAGAAAACGCGCACACACCCGCTGTCGATGAGGAAGATGCCCTCATGCAGCGCGCCCTGCGCAAAGATCGGCTCGCCTGCTTTGAAAAGTAGCTGACGCCCGGCAAAGCGCATTCGGGCAAGCTCCCCAGGCGACAATCGGCTCAGAAAATTAGCGCCCTCATAGAGGCCGTCGATCGCCTCGCTCAAAAAGAGGGCGGTCGGCCCGGGCAGGGACGGTGGCGGGATCGGTTCTTCGGACTTACGCCGCGCGGCCTGCTCGATAACCGCTACTTGTTGCCGCGCGAGCATGATCATCTCCGACGGATAGTTCCGTTCGGGACGGGCGGCCGGACGCCCCGACTTTGTCGCCCGCCGCTACGACGTCAGGGAAGCGCCGCCCGACTCTGTGCTGCTTCTCGCGAGGTCCGCGCTTCGCGCGCAAACTAATTGCTTTGGTTACCATCAAAAGACACTTAAAGCTATAGACAATGGCGATTTTAACGAAGCACGCTGAACCAGTTGCAAACTCGCAAAGCGCCAAGTGAGGTTTTTATGCGTCTTTTCCGAATCTTAGGCCTCCTGCTGGTCTCGGGTGCGATGATCGGCGCTGCAAACGCTGACACGATCCGCGTCGCCATCGGCACCCAGGACACGACGATAAACTGCGCGACCGGGGGTCTGCTCATACGTGAATTGAAGCTGCTGGAAAAATTCCTCCCGCACGACGGGAAATACAAAGACGCGACTTACGACATCCAGTGGAAGAACTTCACCAGCGGCGCGCCGCTGACCAACGAAATGGTGGCCGGCAAGCTCGACTTTGGCGCAATGGCCGATTTTCCGGGTTCGCTGAACGGCGTCGCTTTTCAGAAGGCCGGACGCCGGAGCCTGTTCATCAGCGTGCTTTCCGGGAGCGTCAAAGGTAGCGGCAACGGCATCGTCGTTCCCCTGAACTCGCCAATTCAGTCGCTCTCAGAGCTCAAGGGCAAAACAATTTCGGTTCCGTTCGCCTCGACCGCGCACGGCATGCTGCTGCGCGCCGTCAAGGCGTTGGGCTGGGATCCGCTGTCTGACGTCAATATCATCACCCAGGCGCCGGAGGTGGCTGGATCGGCGCTGCAGGCCGGGAAGATCGACGCGCATGCTGACTTTGTGCCGTTCGCCGAGCTGTTCCCGTGGCGCGGCCTTGCGCGCAAGATCTATGACGGTTCGCAAGCCGAGGCGCCCACCTTCCACGGGGCCCTCGTCGACGCCGGCTACGCCGAGCAGTATCCCGAAATCGTTGTCGCCTATCTTCGCGCCGCCATAGAGGCGGACCGGCTGATCTCGGCCGAGCCCGAGAAATACAGCGAACTGATCGCCAAAGTGACCGGCGTCGACGCGGAGGTCGACTATCTCTTTCACGGGCCTCTAGGCCTGCAGACCCGTGATTTCACCTGGAAACCGGAATACCGCCAGGCCGTCGCAACGTCGATCGAGACCCTCAAGCTTTTGAAAAAGACCGACAGCGGTCTCGACGTCGACAGCTTCGTCACCGACAAGTTCGTCCGGGCCGCTTTCGCCCAGGCCGGCTTGGATTACGACGCGCAACTGAAGAACTATTCTCAATTGCCTTTGAACGCCAAGGACGCGGCGACAGGCGAACCGATTGCTGATCCCAAGCGCGTCGCGGAAATCTGGGTGAAGGGCGAACCGCTGGTGCGCCATTACGGCTCGTCGGAGAGCGCCTTCAAGGCGCTCGCCAAGCTGGAGAAGGACGGCCAGACCTCGCGGGTCTTCTACGCCCAAGACCATCAGAGCGGCATCAAGCTTCTCGGCGACAAGGCCTGGTATGTGCGCTCAGCTGACGGCGCCATCGACGCCTTTCTGCAGAAGGACGCCGCGGAGGGCTGGGCAAAGACACGGGGCGGAACGGTCCTGGACTTCGCCGGTGCCCTCAACGCCATTGTCGCCAACCCATGAACGACTCGAATACTGGCTTCATCGATGAAGATTGACGTTTCCGCCGGTCGCTTGCTCTTGCGTGCGCTGTCTATTGGGATCTGCCTGATCGCCTGGCACTTCGCCTCGACGCTGCGGGTCGATCTCGGCGTCGTCTCTTTTCGCAATGTCCCTGCGCCGTTCGAGGTCGCCGAAGCCGC
>Ga0181516_10003365_pt1 | contig 10745 bp, 6 predicted proteins | sample PEATcosm2014_Bin_25_FD_121104 | JGI IMG/M metagenome (GOLD analysis project Ga0181516, IMG submission 121104) | Peatland microbial communities from MTU Mesocosm Facility, Houghton, MI, USA - PEATcosm2014_Bin01_10_metaG | ecosystem: Environmental > Terrestrial > Soil > Wetlands > Peat | place...
AGGAGTTCGCCGGTTTCGGCGTCCTCGATGGTCAACAGCCCGCCGTTGGGCAGGGACGACTCGCGGGGATCATGCAGATGCACGCAAACGAGGTCGTGCCGGGCATTGGTCATGCCGATTTCCTGGAAGACGTCGCGTCCGGCGCGGAGGCCGCGCGCGCCGGCGTCGAAGCTGTGCAAAAAGTCAGTGAACAAAAAAACGATGGAGCGGCGGCGGACGACGTGGTTGAGGAAGGTCAGCGCGGCGGGGATGTTGGTGCCCCGGGATTTGGGCCGGAAGAAGAGCATTTCCTTGACGATGCGCAAAATGTGGCGGCGGCCCTTGCGCGGCGGGAGGAAAAGTTCGACGCGGTCGGTGAAGAGCAGCAGGCCGACCTTGTCGCTGCTGCGGGCGGCGGCGGAGGCGAGGGTGGTGGCGATTTCCACGGCGGATTCGCACTTGCTGCGGCGCGTGGAACCGAAGGCGCCGGAGGCGGAAATGTCCACGACGAGGATGACGCCCAGCTCGCGCTCCTCGCGGAACCGCTTCACGAACGGCCGGCCCATGCGGTTGGTGACGTTCCAATCGATGTCGCGGACGTCGTCGCCGGGGTTGTATTCGCGCAACTCCTCGAAGTCCATGCCGCGCCCCTTGAAGCGGCTGAGATAAGCGCCGACCATCATGTCGTTGACGAGGCGGTTGGTGCGGATCTCGACGCGGCGGACGGTTTCGAGAATTTCCTGGAGGGTCATGGCTGGCGTTCCGGCGATGATCAATAATCGTACAAACCGGCGTCACGGGAATAACCGCCCGCGCCGCCGCCGCCCGCGCCCTCCGCGCCGCCCATCATATCGCCGAAGACGTCGCCCATGTCCGCCTCGATTTTCTCGGGGTCCTCGCCGGCTTCAAGGCGTTTGATGGCGGTGTCCATCCCGCCGGGAACGCTGCCGGGCGGCATGAGGTCCTTCATCTTGCGCATCATGTGGGCGAGGTGTCTGGGGTTGTTTTCGTCGAGATGCTCCATGTCGCGCGCCATCTCGCTCATGGCGCGTTCCATGCGCGGGTCGTCCATGTCCGGCACGGGAGCGCCGGCATCGGCGGCGGACCCGTCGGGAGCGGCGGAATTCCGGCCGCCCCGGAGCGCGGCAAAGCCGCTCATTTGCTTGACCATTTTTTTATTGCCGCACTTGGGACACACGGGCAGATGCGCGGGGTCAATGCGCCGGGAAAGAAAATTGAACACGACGCGGCATGTCGGACAGGCATATTCGTAAATGGGCATGGCGGCTTCGGTTCCAGTGCTTCAACAACCGCGATTTTCGCGCAAGAATGCCGGTGCGTCAATGCGCGGATTATCCCGGAGTTTGTCCCGAAGGGACGGCTGAATGTCGCTTTGAAACTCCGGTCGGCGGGTCGCCGACCGGGACGGGCGAGTCGCCCGTTCCACCCATGAATCTGCATCCAGCCGAAACGCCTGGCTGAACGAATTATTTCAACTTGTCGAAGGAGCCCTGCAAAATCTGCCAGTCCTTGAGGCCCTTCACTTTTTCGCGGCCGGCGGCGATGATCTTGGCCTCGTTCGCGTTCTTGGTGGCGCGGTTGATGTTGTAAAATACGCCGAAGTAGCCCGGAAACGGTTCGCCGGAGAGTTTGTAGGCGGCGACTTCGTCGGTGACATCGTGGGTGGCCGGAACGACGTTGAACACGCCGCCTTTGCGGGGATTGGAGGCGTCAAACGCGCCCTCGTAAAACTCGACGCATTCGCTCAGGCATTCGACGAAGCTGAAGCCGTCGTGATCCATCGCGGCTTCCATCATCTGGAGGACGTGGTTGGGGTTGCTGTGCGTGGTGCGGGCCACGAAGGTGGCGCCCGCGGCGATGGCCTGCTTCATGGGGTTGATGGGCTGGTCCAGCGCGCCGGTGACGTCGGTCTTGCTCTTGAACCCGATGGGCGAGGTGGGCGAGGTCTGTTTCTTGGTGAGGCCGTAGACCCAGTTGTCCATGACGACGTAGGTCAGCTTGACGTTTTTGCGCGCGGTATGGTTGAAATGATTGCCGCCGATGGAAAAGGCGTCGCCATCACCGCCGAACACGAAAACATGCAGGTCGGGCCGGCTGAGGGAGACGCCGCTGGCGAAGGGCAGCGCGCGGCCGTGAATGTAATGGGCGCCGTGGGCCTGGACGAAATAGGGGAACCGGCTGGAGCAGCCGATGCCCGCGACGGTGGTGATTTTTTCATGCAACAGCTTGCGCTTCTCGATGAGCTTGAAATAGAGGGCGAGGACGGAGAAATCTCCGCAGCCGGGACACCACGTGGGGTGGTCGGCGGAAAGTTCCTTCTTGGTGAGGCCCTTGCGGTCGGTGCCGGGCACCGCCGGGACAGCCGTGATGTTGCCGCCGCGCGGGGGAATGTCGGTCAGAGTAGAACTCATATGATGCGATTTGTATTTTGATTAAAGCTTGCGCATGCCGGCGCTGACGCTGGCGTTGGCCCGCTCGATGATTTCGCGGACCTTGAAGGTGAGGCCGTCGGCCTTGTTGATGCCCCTGATTTTGGCGTCGCCGTACCGCGCGCGCAGGAGCCCGGCAAGCTGGCCGAAGCCGTAGATGCCTTCGTCGTTCATTTCGACGACCAGGATGTGGTTGAAACCCGAGAAAATGTTGTCGAGGCCGTTCGGCAGCGGGCTGATGTGGCGGATGTGGAGGGACGACACGCTGTCGCCGGCGGCGCGGGCGCGGTCCACGGCTTCCTTGATGGGGCCCTGGGTGGAACCCCAGCCGACGAGGAGGACATTGCCCTCGGACGGCCCATAAACGGTTGGCGTGGGAAGCGTCGCGGCGAGGGTCTGCAATTTTTTGCGGCGCTTGGCGCTCATTTGGAGGTGCAAACGCGGCGAGCCGGTGGGGTGGCCCATTTCATCGTGCTCCAGGCCGGTGGCAATGGGGTAGACACCATTCGTGATGCGCGTGCCGGGGACGACGTGCTGGGTGACGCCGCTGGTGACGGAAAGATCGTACGGTTTGTGGCTCGGGACGGGGGTGAGATCGGGGGAAATATCCTGGCAAACCTTCTCGAGGTTCGGCTCGGGGAAAGCCTCGATGCGCGTCGCGATGGCTTGGTCGGAAAGGATGATGACGGGGACGCTGTATTGGCGGGCGATGTTGACGGCTTCAATGGCCGTGTAGAAGCAGTCCTCGACGTTGGCCGGGGCGATGACGACGCGCGGGGCATCCCCGTGGCCGCCGAAGCAGGCGATATTGAGATCCGATTGCTCGACATTGGTGGGCATGCCGGTCGAGGGCCCGCCGCGCTGGACGTCAACGATGATGAGCGGGATTTCGGCCATGACGGCCCAGCCCAGGGCCTCGGTCTTGAGCGAAATGCCGGGCCCGCTGGAGCCGGTGACGGCAATCTTGCCGGCGTAACCGGCGCCGATGGCCATGGAAATGGCGGCGATTTCGTCCTCGGATTGAATGAAGCTGCCGCCATATTTGGGCAGTTCGCGGCGGAGCAATTCCATGATGTCCGACCAGGGCGTAATGGGATAGCCCGCGCCGAAACGCACGCCGGCGGCGAGCAGGCCGTAACCGAGCGCCTCGTTGCCGTTCATGACGACCTGGGTGCCGTCCTTCTTCTGGCTTTCCACGAACCGGAAGGTTTCGAGCAGGCCGCCGAGCGAATGGCTGTAGCCGGCGTGAAAGGCCGAGAGGGCGTTCTTCAAAATGCTGGTGTCCTTGCCGGTGAAGCGTTCGCCGATGAGTTTTTCGAGCTTGGCGATATCCAGATCGAACATCTTGGCGATCAAACCGAGGGCATAGATGTTTTTGCCCTTGTCCTTGGCGGTGCCGCCGATGGCTTCCACGGTCAGGCCGGAGATGGGCACGCCGACATGGCGGTAGAGCTTTTGCCATTCGGCCTTGGGCTCAACATGGTCGGAATCATAAAGAACGATGCCGCCCTTTTTGAGGGAAGTGATGTGGTCTTCGTAGGAATGCTGGTAAAAGGCGAGGAGAACGTCGGCGTCATCACCGGCGCTGAGGACTTCCCCGGAACCGACGCGGACCTGGAAGATGGAGGGGCCGCCGGAAATGGTGGAGGGGATGGTCATGAAGGTCATGACTTCCTGCTCGCTGCGGCCGGCCAGCCGGGCCAGGAACCCGCCGATGGCCTGGATGCCGTCCTGGGAATTGCCGGCGATGCGGATTACGGCCTCCGATACTTTGGAAACACCGGGGGTCGCGCCATCGGTCTGGGCGGTGAGGGTTGAGTCGCTCATTCTATGTCTCTCGTAAACAAAATATTAGTACTGTTAGGCAAAACCGCCGCGCCAACTGGTTTCAGTGACGCGGCAATCATTGCAGCATCACAGTAACACTACGGAATATATCGCGCAATGCTAAACTGGATAAGTATCATGTTGTTCATCAATGGCTTGCATCGATAGATTGCGCGAGCGGCGGGGGTGACCATGCTGGTCATAAGCAAAGGTTATGCACGGCCGGATGAGGGTTAGCCGCCGGGGCGAATCGGGGACGCGAACGAGGATGAGCGAAAGGGCAACGACTCGTTGCTTCGTCTTCTATTGCATGGACGGCTTAACCGCCCGAAGAGGCCTGTTTACCGAGGTAAAACTCAAGGCTGTCGGCGACGCCGAGGCCGTTGGGAAGGCGGCTGACGAAGCCGTTTTGCGCCTGAACGGCTTGTTTGACGACTTCGAGAGCATTAGCCGGGGCGGCCAAACAGGCGGCATGGCGGAGTTCGAGCATGGGCAGATCGTTGAGGTGGTCGCCGACGGCAAACACGTGTTTGGGCCTTATTTTATGCAGGCGCGCTATCTCCGAGAGGGCGGTTCCTTTGTCGTAATCGGCATGGCAAAACCGGGCGTAAACGTTGTTGCGCATGACCTTGAGGTTGGGGACTTCCCGGCAATACTCCTCCATGTACTGGTGGATGGCCTCGGCGTCGGTGTTGTTGAGGGCGGTCAGGCAGAACGGGGAATAGGCGTCCTCGGAGATTTCGGCATCGTAACGGGCGCCGACCCAGCTCAGGAGCCGGGGCAGGTCTTTGCGGACTTGGACGAACAATTCCTCGTGGGACCGGCGGCAGGCGTCGTTCCAATCGGCATGGCCGACGTAGCCGGAGTCCTCGCGGCGGTGGATTTCGCGTTCGACGATGACGACGTAATCTGGGCGGACGGTGATGTCGGGGCGCATCAGGCCGTGGAGGAGGAAGGGGAGGTCGCGGCCGGTGTTGATGACCCAGAGGACGCCGCGTTTCTGGAGGCGGCCGATGAGTTCCTGGAGGGGCACGGGGATGGGCGGGTCTTCATACTCGGCGAACAGGGTGCCGTCGAAGTCGGTTGAAATGATTTTTAACACAAAATGTTTTCGTCTGGCGGCGGACCGGCGTTTGGCCTGCCGCGAGGAAGGAGTTTACGAGGATGTTCGAGAGAGGGCAATACGTGGATGCGATGGGAAAGCCGTTTTGTATTGACTTCGAGCCGGATTTGTGCACGATCAGAATATTCAAGCCGAAAGGAATTCTACCGGCTTGAATGGGGACTAATTCTTATGATGCCTATCAACCTATTGCGTACCGGCTTGCGCCTGCTGGCGTCCAGCCTTCTTCTCAGCCAGCTTCCGTTGCAAGCGGTGGATTTTCACGTTGCCACGGCGCAGGACTTGCAAAACGCGCTGACGCTCGCCGCAAATAACAGTGCGGACAACAATATTTACCTCACCAACGGTTATTATACCGGCAACTTCAATTACAATAGTACGAGTGCCAATAACCTAATGATCTTGGCCGAGCCCGGGGTGAGCAACACGCAAATCGCCATCGACGGTGGCGGTTTGGGCCGTGCCATGTACTTGACAAGCACCGGAATTGGATCTTTTACAGTGCAAGGAATCACATTCGTGCGCAATTGCGGTAACACCAGCATTGGCGCGCTGGGGATTGCGGCTGGTAGCGGCGCAAGCATTTTCATGCAAAACTGTCAGTTCCTTTCACCTAACAACACGACCGGCATGGGGTTGGAACTTGATTCCGGCCTGAACGCAACGATAACCAACTGCATTGCGGTAGGTATTTTGAATCGCCTTGGCGGATATGGCATTTCAGTTACGGGCGTCACGGGAACTGTGAATGTGGAGAACTGCATAATAACGACGAACACCGGTTACGGTGTTTCGATTTCGGGAGCGAGTGCGGCCAACATTACAGGCTGTTTATTCACCGGCACTTATAATAATGGGAATTACGGTTCCGGCCTTTACTGTGGCAGGGGCGTAACGGCGAACGTGTCTAATAACTTGTTTTCCGGCAATACGGCTTATTTCCAGGCGGGCGGCGCTTTTTTAGTGGGTAATGCAACCGTGGTGGGGAATACCTTTATAGGAAACCTTAATATTGGAGGATACAACAATTCTGGGCAAAGCGGCGGTGGATTATTGTGCCAAGGAGTAGTGACGATAATAAGCAATAGTTTCTTTGGCAACTCGGCCGGTATTTTTGAAGGTGGCGGGTCGGGTTCAGGCGGGGGAGCATCCTGCTGGGGACCAGCGACCATTATCGGGAATACATTTAGTGGTAATTCAACTGCGAATGGTCCAGGTGGCGCTATCTTATGCGCGAATTCAGCGACAATTACCGGCAATGCGATCTCTAGTAATTCATGCCTGTCCTCGGGTGGAGGCGTTTATTGCAACGGCGGTTCTACATACATTATTGCCAGCAACGTTTTTCAGCAAAACGTGAGCGGGACAGGTGGCGGAGTTTATGTCGACGGCTCAACTGTGACTGTTCAGGATAACTTAGTGGTAAATAATTCGGAAACCAGCGCGACGTCTCAAGGCGGCGGCGTCTGGGTGGATGCGGCAGTGAACCTTTTTATGATCAACAATACGATCACTGGCAACCAAGCAGCGGGCGGCGGGGGTGGAGCGGCATTCACCGTTACTGGCACGGCCGAATTGTTGAATGTCTATAACAACATTATCTGGGGCAACACAGCCAACGGCAATGGCGGAGATGTGTGGCTCGCCGGCACGGGCCAGAAGAAAATCTTCGATTTCAATGACGCGGACAGCATGTACGGCGTGTGGGACATCGCGCAGAACAACATTGATTTCTCGCCAAAGTTTTTTGATCCGGTGAACGGGGATTATCATACCCAGAGCACCTCCCCATGCGCCAATGCCGGGACCAGCGGCGCTCCGTCGTTGCCTTTAACGGACCTTGACGGCAATGCCCGCACCAACACTGCCGGGCTCGTGGACATTGGCTGTTACGAGTTCAACACCACGGCCGCGCATCCTGCGGATGCGAACGGCGATTTCGTCATCAGTCCCGCCGAATTTAGTGCATACGCATCCGCGTGGAAAAACGGTCAAACTTGGCCGAGCGGCCCTAACCCCATCCCGGCGAATTACGTGACCCGTGCAGGTTATTTGATGACCAACGGCGGCACTTACTACAATTCCGGCAGCGCCCGGCCTGTAAATTGGAAGCTGATTGGGCAGTGAGAAACGCGAAATAACCTAAAAGGATTTCGCTTGCTCAATTCGCTTCCATTTAGAAGTAAGGGAACCCACAACGGACGGGATTTCGCAAGCTCGTGTGCATGGTTGATTTTGGCATTCACATTCTTATGCGCACTCCCTGCGTCGGCTCAGACACCCCCGCCCGTCTCCATTTCTCGCACGGTTTTATACGACATCACAAACGAACCGTTGGTTACTGTGTCGATTTCCGGCGCTTCCAACGTATCATGTTTCAGCATCGAGGAGGATTTGCCTGGCCCGGCCTCGGCGGTGATTGTCAGTAGCGGCGGAATCTGGATGCCTTGCGTAAATACGGTCCGTTGGGGGCCTTTTTTCAATACGGTTTCCAACAGTGTGAGTTATCGTCTTACCGGCCCCGCCGGCAGCTATCCCGTCAATGGCGGGACGTGGATGGATGGCCAATGGTATTTCACACCCGGCGTGACAATCGTTCTGGTCTCGGGCGGCAGTGTTCCGTCCGCGCCTCCGCAAGTCGCGACTCCCATTTTCACCCCGCCCAGCGGTTCCAGTGTGCCTACCAACGTGACAATTTCCTGCGCCACGACGAACGCTTCGATTTATTACACGCTGGACGGCTCAGTCCCAACGACGAATTCCTTGCTTTACACCAACGCGATCTCGCTCTCATCGGCCAGCACCGTCCGGGCCGTTGCATTCACGATCGGCTGGACGCCTAGCGTGGCCGCTGTGGCTTACTACGGGTATCCGGCCGTGGCAGCCAGCGCGCAAGTGATGCGGAGCGTTAGCACGAACACCAACACCCCGACCATGCCGCTGGTGACTTTCAACGTGACGCCGGGAACGAACGCGACTTGCGTCGCAGTGACGGAATCACTGCCTTTGGGGTTGAGCGCAACGAATGTGACAGCAGGTGGCAACTATATTGTCAGCAATAACAGCGTGTTGTGGGGGCCATTTTTCGGAACGAACGCGCTGACCTTGAGCTATCAGGCCCTTGGGCAGGCCGGGACGTATTCCGTGAAAGCGACTTGGAGTGTAGACGGCGTGGGCGGCGGCGAAGCTGCAGGAGCGAACATCGTGGTATCAGGCAGCGTTTTGCCGACAGCACCGTCGCAAGTGGCGACACCCACTTTTGCGCCGCCGAGCGGTTCCGGCGTGCCGACCGACGTGACCATTTCCTGCGCCACGACGAACGCCGCGATTTATTATACGCTGGACGGCTCGCTGCCGACAACGAACTCCTTGCTGTTCACGAGCGCGATCCACGTGGCGTCGGCGAGCACGGTCCGGGCGGTTGGCTTCGAGAACGGCTGGACGCCCAGCGTGTCGAGCGTGGCGTATTACGGGCCGCCCGCTGCGCTGGTTAACGCACAGGTGACGCGCAACGTGAACACCAGTATTCCCACCGCGCCAGTGGTGACTTTCAACGTGATGCCGGGGGCGGGCGCAAGTTGCGTCGTCGTGACGGAATCGTTGCCTCCGGGTCTGGTCGCAACGGATGTGTCGTCGGGCGGTTCCTACATTGCCAGCAACAATGTGGTGCTGTGGGGGCCGTTTTTCGGGACCAATGCGCTGACTTTGAGCTATGTGGCAGTGGGCCAGCCGGGGACTTTTCCGGTGAATGCGACCTGGAGCGTGGACGGCGTGGGTGGAGGCGAGACCGCGGGAGCAAGCATCGTAGTACAGGGCAGCATCCCAGTCCCGCCGCCGCAGGAGCCGGTGCCGACGCTGTCTCCATCTTTTGGCCCGAGTCTGCCAGTCACTGTTTCGATTTCATCCAGCGATACCCAGGCGCAAATTTATTACACGACGGACGGCTCGTTGCCGTCGCAAAATTGCACGCCCTACACGTCGCAGTTGTCGATCAACGTGCCGACGACGTTGCGGGCGGTGGCCTACCGCGCCGGTTACGTGCCGAGTGCAAGTGCTGTGGGAAATTACGTCGCGGCCCTTCCGAACAATTCCTTGTCGCTGGCGCGAAGCGTTTCTGGCAACGGGACTGTAGTTCCTGTGGTTACCATTTCGGCCACACCGCAGGGGAGCGTGAGTTGCTACGCGGTCACTGAAACCATTCCACCCGGTTTGACGCCCTCCGGGTTGGCAGCCAACGCAGTCTGGAATCCGTCGAACAACACAATCTATTGGGGGCCCTTCCTGGACGGTCTGCCACGAATGCTGACATACGATTTGATCGGGCCAGACGGGACGTTCCCACTTTCAGGCCAGGGCAGTTTTGACGGATATCCGGCCTCGGTGGCAGGCGCGACAGGGGCGACGATTGACACCGCCTATATTGCACCACCCACCAACTACGCAACCTGCGTTACCGGGCCGATTTCTTATGCTGCAGACATTGACCCGGCACCCGGAATCATTGTTGTGGACACCGCGAGTGGCACGGTCAGTTGGGGTGATGGCACGAATTCAACCTTTTCGCAACCAGTGGTGACACTGACACATCTTTACCTCACTAATGGAACGTATACAATCACCCTTTCCGTGAACTGGACAGGGCACACCACGACCTCGGAGGTGAGCGGCAACGGTACTAAAACAGATAGCGTGCAGGTTTTCTCGTCGTGCGGTCCGGTCATCACCAGCCAGCCGGCCCCGTCCAACCAAGTGGTTTTGGTGGGAGCGACGGCTCAATTCACCGTGGGCGCGACCAGTGAGTTCCCGTTATCTTATCAATGGTATCTCAATCAAACGAATCCGATAGCTTCTCCCGCGACATTCGCGACATTGACGGTTTCAAACGTGACGGCATTCGCCGCCGGCTCCTACTCGGTCGTCGTGAGCGACAGCTATGGCAGCACGAACAGCGCCTTGGCCACTCTGACTGTTATTACGCCGGTGACCACCAATATTACTCGAAATACCGACGGAAGCGTGACGCTTCATTTCGTTGGGCTTCCAGGCAGTTCAACGCGATTATACGCAGCCACGAATCTGGCCGCGCCAATCATCTGGCAGCCCATTTTCACCAACAGTAATGTCGGGACCGATGGCACCTGGCAGTTCACCGACACGAATGCGGTTCTTTTTCACGAGCGATTTTACAGGTTTTCGACGCCGTGATTCGCGAACGCTGGCGATTGAAAAGGTCGGATTTGACTGACGGAGCGTCGGGCAGTATAATGGGCGTTGGTGATGGTGGAGAGGAAAGTGAACGGTGGGCCGTAAGCAATTAGCAGTGGAAAAGGGAGGACAGGCCCGGAAAGTGAACCGTAAGCGGTGAG
>Ga0181516_10003366_pt1 | contig 10744 bp, 7 predicted proteins | sample PEATcosm2014_Bin_25_FD_121104 | JGI IMG/M metagenome (GOLD analysis project Ga0181516, IMG submission 121104) | Peatland microbial communities from MTU Mesocosm Facility, Houghton, MI, USA - PEATcosm2014_Bin01_10_metaG | ecosystem: Environmental > Terrestrial > Soil > Wetlands > Peat | place...
TGACGGGCGTTCCGGAAAGTTCGTTGTGGCCGTAAGCGATGGTTACTTTTTGTGTGCGCGCCGATTCTATGGTGAGTTCGGCGGATAAGAGGGCGTCTTCGGCGGAAATCTTTTCCTGATGAATGTGGAAGTTTTCGATGCGCAGCGAATCCCAAGCGTCGAGGTGAATCGGCTTCCAGACACCCTCAGTAAGAAAACGTGGACCCCAATCCCAGCCGTATTGATAAGGAGCTTTGCGCGTGTAGGGCGCTGTCGCGATGTCCTCTTCATTGCCCGCATTGTGGGTTGAGATCGACGGCAGGATGAAAGGCAGAGTCTTCACGTACGGAATCATTTTATAGACAGGCGAGTAGAAAACGATGCGCAGAGTGTTCGGCCCGCTCTTCAGCACGGCTTTCGCGGGGACACGCCACTGGCGGAACATATTATTAGCGCTGAGAATTTGCTGATCGTTGAGGTAGACATCGGCTAAGGTGTCGAGTCCGTCGAAGACGAGATCGACATGTTCGCGTGTGAGCGTGGCCGAGTCGACTTGGAATGTGGTGCGATACTCCCAGTCGGTGAGGCCGATCCATTGCAGGCGGGATTCGTTGTCCTGATAAAAGGGATCGGGGATAAGTCCATCCCGTAGCAAGTCGGTTTGCACGACACCAGGAACCTGGGCGGGATGCCAGTCTTTGATATCGGCGCGGTCGGGAGTGCCGAGGGCGTGGAACTCCCAGTTCGAGGTGAGTACTTGCGATGACGGCTCGGTGGCGCTGAGCTGCGTGGCGAAAAACGCGGATAGTAGGGCGATCATCGCGTACATGAAAGTTGAGAAACGAGTTTGCATTTGAATTCTCCTCTAAAACTCAATCTTTAAGAAAATTTAACTCGAACACAACGCCGCTCCGCCGGCGATGCCGGCGTCCGCGCCGTAATGGGCGGGGAGTAGCGGGATCTCAGATGAGCGCGGATTGACGCAGTAAAAATCCATGCGCTTATGCAAGAGATCCAGCAATGGAAGCAGCATCGCACCTGCGCCGCCCCCGAAGACGATTACGTCAACGTCCAGCAGATCGACGATGTTGCTTAACCATAGAGCGAGCAGTTCTACGGTTTCGACCAAGACTTCTTTGGCGAGCGGGTCACCGGCGACGAACGCTTTCCCGACGATTTCGCTGGTCACTGCGGAAACGTCGCCGTGAGCGAGATTCAACATTTCGGATGAAGCATTCGCAGCGCTTAGCTTGGCGCGAGCTCTTCTCGCGATGGCCGGACCGGCAGCTAGAATTTCGATGCATCCGGGCTTGCCGCAGCCACAGGGCGGGCCTTTGTAGTCGATGCTCATGTGACCGCCTTCGCCAGCGGCTCCGGTGCGGCCGTGGTAGAGTTGGCCGTCGAAAATGATTCCGGTGCCGATTCCGGTGCCGATTCCGGTGGAGAAGACTCTGCGAAAGCCGCGCCCAGCACCCCATCGAGCTTCGGCTAATCCGGCGGCGTTGCCGTCGTTGTCCACCTTGACGTTGACGCCATAAATCTTGCGCATTTCGTCGGCGAGGTGAAAATTGTGCCAACACTTGAGATTGGGCGGATTGAGAATCACACCCACGTTGGGATCGAGCGGTCCGGGAGCGCAAACGCCAACTCCGGCGACGGCATCGCGCAATTTGGGATCGTGCACGAAGAGGGAATCGATGGCGGCGACAACGGCCTCCAAGCCTTCTTTAGCGCTGCCGCTCGCAGGCATGGCGGCGCGCTCACGGGACTTGATGTTGCCCTGTACGTCAACCAAGCCGACGGCGACTTTGGTACCGCCGATATCTACGCCGATGAAAAGACTGTCTTGCGTCGTGTTGCCGGTCGTCACGCAAAATCTCCGAGAGTCCTGGTGCGTTTCATCCAGCGTGAACCGGTTTCGAGCCGCTGAATCCGTAGTAAACGATATAGAGGTAGCAGATCACGGGCAGAATAAACGCGTGGTGTAGGCCGATGTGGTCGGCGAGAGAGCCTTCGAGGACGGGAATGATCGCGCCGCCTACGATCGCCATGATGAGCACACCCGAGCCGTCGCCTGTGAGCGGGCCGAGTTCGGCGATGCCGAGAGTGAAGATGCTGGGAAACATGATCGAGTTGAAGAGGCCGACGAGAATAATGCTCCACATAGCGACGTGCCCGGTGGAAGCCATTGAGATCAGGACCAGCAACGTTGCTGTCATGGCGGCGACGCCGAGCACCAAGCCGGTGCGCACTTTTTGCAAGATGGCCGATCCGATGAAACGCCCGACCATCGCGCCGCCCCAGTAGAATAGTCCAACCAGCGTAGCGGCTTTTTGTTGCGAGATGTTTCCAATGTCAGGCTGGGTCAGATAGCTGATAAGGAAGCTGCCGATGGCAACTTCCGCCCCGACATACACAAAAATTCCAACTGCGCCAAGAACGAGATGGCGATACTTCAGCACGTCGGTCGCTGGAGCCCCTGCTTTGTGCTCCACCGCGGGGATGGTTGGCAGATTGAATTTCGCGATGACGAGCGCGAGGGCAACGAGGGCAAGAGAGAGTCCAAGGTAAGGCAGCTTTACGGAGGACGCCTCATGCACTTTGTAGGTTTGCAGCGCTGCCGCCGAGAGTTGGTGCATCTCGTCCATTGTCTTCGGAGCTGCGCTCAGGATGAAAAGTCCCCCCAGAGCGGGAGCGATTGTCGTTCCCAGGGAGTTGAATGCTTGGGTCAAATTCAGACGGCTGGACGCGGTTTGAGGAGGGCCTAGCACTGCCACGTAAGGATTTGCAGCGACTTGCAGTGCAGTGATGCCTGCAGCCAATACGATCAACGCACCGAGAAAAAGCGGGAACGATGGAACGCTCGCGGCGGGCACGAACAAGATCGCACCCAATGCCATCACGAGCAAGCCCAGGACCATCGTGCGTTTATAGCCGATCGCATCCACCACTTTTCCGGAGGGAATCGAGAAGACAAAATATGCCGAAAAGAAGGCGAACTGAATGAGCATGACCTTGGCGTAGGTCAGATCGAAGATCGACTTCAGGTGCGGGACGAGGATATCGTTGAGCGCGGTGAGGAATCCCCACATGAAGAATAGGGTAGTGACCACGACCAGCGCGCTGGTGTAATTCGTGGATGGTGCTTGTGTCGTGGCCGGATTTTTGGAGCCGGAAGTTGTCATCGAAATCGAAGCGCCTCTCGCTAGTGCAGAGATTTTGTCGTCAGTTCGTTAATCTATGACGTCAATTCCTTTTGCATTTCTTCAAGGGTCAAACCCTTGGTTTCGGGATACACGAATAGTACGACGAAGAATTGCAGCACCATCATCGCGGCGAAGAATGCGAACGGGTATCCGCCGGACGTCGCCGCCATCAGCGGAAATATTCCAGAGATCAAAGCATTCATGAACCAATGGGTCGCGCTGCCTAAACTCTGGCCTTTTCCGCGCACCGAGTTGGGAAAGACCTCCGAGATGTACACCCAGATGACCGCGCCTTGCGAGAAGGCGAAGAAAGCGATGTAGCCGACTAGCAGCCAGACCAGGAAGCCCTCGTGGCTGTGCATGAAGAAGATGGCGGCGACTCCAGCCAGGCAGGCTGCGGTTCCGACGGAACCGACGAGCAGCAGCTTCTTGCGGCCAAGTTTGTCGATGACCGTCATCGCGATCATGGTGAACGCGAGGTTGGTGGCTCCGATGGCGACAGCTTGCAGGTTGCCGGAGACGCGGCTGAATCCCGCCTTGGCAAAAATGTCGTTCAGATAATAAAGGATGGCGTTAATGCCGGAGAGCTGATTGAACAAGCCGATGCTTACCGCCAAGAAAATAGGGAACGCATATTTCCTGGAAAGCAATTTCTCGGCGGCTTGTTTTTGTTCGACGTCGATGGAGTCGACAATCTCCTGTAAGTCGCGCTCGTAATTTTCGTCTCCTGTAATTTTCAGAACGGATCGGGCTTCGTCGATGCGGCCTTTCTTGACCAGCCATCGCGGACTTCGCGGGATGGTAAACAGCAGCACGAGAAATATCGCCGCGGGGAGTGCGGCGACGCCAAGGTCCCAGCGCCATTCGACGTCACCCAAATGAAGGACGGAGAGAACGTAGTTCGAAAAATAAGCGAGCAATATGCCGAAGACTACGTTGAACTGGAAGACACCAACTAATTTTCCGCGTGATTTTGCGGGAGCAATTTCAGCGATGTACATGGGCCCAAGCACCGACGATCCGCCGATGCCGAGGCCTCCGATGAAGCGGAAGACCAGTAATGACGGCCAACTCCAGGCGAAGGCGCAACCCATGGCGGAGATGAAGTAGAAAATCGCGAGTCCGCGGAGGCTGTCGCGGCGGCCGAACTTTTCGCCGGGAAAACCAGCGAAGAGCGCGCCGATCACCGTACCCCAAATCGCAATGGAGACAGTGATGCCGAGCGATTTGGAGGACAATCCGTAGAGTTGCGTGAGGGCGCCGGTGGTGCCGGAAATGACGGCGGTATCGAAGCCGAAAAGAAGTCCGCCGAGGGCGGCGACTCCGGTGCTCTTGAGCAAGACCGAGTTCAATTTCATGCCGTCTCCCGTCGTTGTGGTGCGGATTCGCGCGTTTCGGATTCGCGGATTCTTGGCGACAGCGCCTTGGCTTCCGCGATCGTCCACTCAGGAATTGCGCCGCGGCGGCTGGCCACTAAGGCTCCGACGCGATTGGCGAAGTCGGCAATCTCAACGGCGGCCCATCCACTGCCTAAGCCATGGAGGAACGCGGCCGCGAAAGCATCGCCTGCGCCGACTGTATCGACTACTTGCACGGAATAGCCCGGTGCTTCGATGAACTGACCGTTAAGTAGAACTGCGCAGCCTTGTGGTCCACGTGTCACGCAAACCCCCTCCCATTTATATAGGGCAGCGTAAGTGCGGCAGAAATCTTCCAGCGAGCGATAAGGGGAACCGAACATGCGCGCGATGGCTTCCACCTCTTCATGATTTAGCTTGACGACAGAGGCTTGCGACATGAGCTCTTGAATCAGCGCCGGCGAGAACGCATCAGCACGCAGATTTACATCGTAAAAACGGCGCGCGCCGGAAGCGTGACCGAGTATTTCGGAGGTTACGTGGTGCGGCTGCGGGAAAATCTGATGCAGCGTACCGAAGTAAATCCAGTCTACCGGTCGTGAAAATAGTTTGTGGTATTGAGCGTCGGTCAGCTCGGGAAAATCATAGGCGGCGGGACGATGAAGAATGAATTTTGGCTGGCCGTCGCTGGCTAGAGCAACTGTCACGGCTCCGGTGGCGTGGTCTGGGTCGATACGAACATACTCGCTGGTAAGACCCAGCTGGCGCATGTTTTTGATAATCCTGTCGCCGCGTTCGTCGGCCCCAACTGCACTCACGAAAGACACCTCGTCACCGAGCCTGCTGAGATGTGCGGAGAAGTTGAAAGTGGCGCCTCCGAGGTGTTCGTCGTCCCCGACAATGTCCCAAAGCACCTCACCGATGCTGATGACGTTCACGCGCGGCCCTCAAAGTTCGCGTCGGAGTTCCGGTCTGCTGCGCCCATGACGGATTCAAAACCTCGCACAGTATACACAGTCTGCTTTCATCGTGCGGCGCAAGTTTAGGGCTGAGTGGGAGCGCCTTGCAATTTCTGAAACTCCTGCATCTCGTGATCCGCTGCTGCCGTTTTGCCTTGTCTGCGGTAGAGGCTGGCCAATCCGAAATGCGCCTGGGCCGCGAGATTGCTGTCCTTTTCGAGCGACAGCAGCCGCTTCCAGTTTTTCTCCGCATCGGTGGCATCGCCCTGTAGCGAAGCGGCTTTTCCAATGGCATAAAGTGTTTCGGGCATGTCGGGTAACAGGCGATTGGCGCGGGCCAGTTCGACGCTGGCTTCTTTGGCTTTGCCTTGCTGAAGAAGGGCGTCACCGAGACGATAGGCGGCCTCGGCGTTGCCGGGCTGAAGTTTGGTCTGAGCGCGGAATTCGTCTTCCGCTTTCGCCCACTGAAACGATCCGGCGTACACTTCGCCGAGTTCCAAATGCGCTTCGGGAAGATGAGGGCGCAGCTTTAGCGCCTCTTGCAATTCTTTCTCCGCGTCGGGCATGCGCCGCAAAACAAAATAATTTTCCGCCATGGCCTGATGGGCGCGAGCATTGTCCGGCGCAGCGGCGAGCAGCGTGTCGATGGATTGTTTGGAGAGCAATCCGCTGGCACGGCCTAAATAATAAAGGAGGTCGGTGTCATTGGGATGAGCCGCGTAAGCGGCCTGCAAATGAGTGACAGCGTCGGATAACTGTCCGGTTTGGATTTCCGCGATGCCTTGAGCACCGATATCCTGTGCTTTCGCAAGATGAGGGATTGCTTCTGCGGCGAAGCCTTGTGCCAGCAAGGCGTATCCCAGTAATTCGTGAGCGGGGATGGCGTCGGGATTCAACTCAAGCGCGCGTTTCAGCGGCGTGATTGCAGCGCCATAATTCCCAGCTTCCAGTTCGGCTTGACCTAAACTGATGAAGCCATCGGGAGCACTGGGTGCGAGCGTGGTAACTTGCTTGAATTCGGAAATGGCGGTATCGAACTGCTGCTGTTTCTCCGCGGCGATGCCGACCTGCATATGTTGGGCAGCTTCGGGTGTCAAGCTCTGCCATACGAACCAGATTAAGAAGAGTGCGCGAATCACGGTTTCTCCGGCTCACGCACTTCGAGGAATTGGTCGCCGTGAACATCATTCAGAACTTGATGCGTTCCTGAGGGCCAGAGAATTTCAACCTTCGCAGTCTCGGCAGTTCCCAGTCCGAAGTGCAGGCGCTTGTCACTCGATGAGCAATAACTTCCGGCGGAAGTGGCGAAGCGCGTTTGGTTGTTGACTTTCACTTTGGCGCCGAAGCCATCGCGGTTGCTGCGGGTGCCGCGCAAGGTGATGGTCAGCCAGTGCGATTTGCCGCCGTTATTGACGAGCACCTGCGGAGGACCGCCGAGGCTGGTGGTCACAACGTCTTGCCATCCGTCATTATTAAGATCACCAAAGGCGGCCCCGCGTCCCGCGGCTTTGATTGCTCCCGATTCGACGCGCTCGAAGCGTCCGTTGTGATTGATCGCCAGCAGCGGCAGTTCTAAATAATGCAGTGAAGGATCGATATCTTCGACGTTATCCAGCACGTGACCCTGCGCGACGAACAAATCTTTCCAGCCGTCATTGTCGAAATCTTCGAGGCCGACGCCCCAGCCCGAACTTCCGCTGGAAAGAATCCCCAAGCCGGTTTCCAGACTTTGATAGCTGAACGTGCCGTTGCCGTCATTGTGATAGACACCGTAAATTTCGCGAGGTAATTCTGTCACCATGACGTCGGGCCAGCCGTCGTTATCGTAGTCCTGGAAGACGACGCCCATGCCGGATAACCTTCGGCCGCCTTCGGAGAGCGCCGCACCGGCTTCGAGTCCGACTTCTTTGAAGGTACCGTTGCCGTTGTTGTGATAGAGATATTGCTGCATGCCGTCATTGGCGACATAGATGTCAGTGAAGCCGTCGCCGTCGTAATCGGCGAAAGCAACTCCCAGCGCACGACCTTTTTTCGCCGCGATGCCCGACTTCACACTCACGTCAGTAAACGTTCCATCGCCGTTATTGTGATAGAGAATGCTGGTTGTCGCCGGGAATTCTTCTGGCGGACAATAAGTATGATAATTTCCGCCGCAGTCTTTGCTGTGTTTTGTATCCCACTCCATGTAGCGCGTCACGAATAAGTCAAGTTTGCCATCGTTGTCATAATCGAAGAATCCGGCGGAGACCGACCATCCGCCGCCGCCGACTCCGGCCTTGGCGGTGACATCTGTAAAGGTTCCATCCCCATTGTTGTGATACAGAATGTTCTTTCCGTAGCTGGTGACGAAGATATCGGGATAGCCGTCGTTGTCGTAATCGCCGACGGCTACGCCCATGCCGTAGTTACCATCACCTGCATTTTCCAGCCCCGCGTCTTTGGTGACGTCGGTGAAGCTGCCGTCTTTATTTTGACGGTAGAGGCGATTCCAATAACGAGGGTCGCTGCGATAGAAGTTCTCGGTAACTGAAACTGAGCCTTCGATGCGGCCGCCATTGACCAGGAAAATATCTAGCAAGCCGTCGTTGTTGTAATCGAGCAGCGCCACCCCTCCGGGCATGGTTTCTATCAGGTATTTTTTCGAGGTGGGAGAGTTTCGGAGTGTGAAATCGAGTCCCTTTGGCGTCGCTGCGTGGAATACCGGAGAGTCGATAGCAGCACTGGAAATGGTGAGGAGCAGAACGGAAACTATGGTCTTCAAGAATTTTGGCCGGCGGAAATTCGTCATTGCACTCTGAGCATCAGCATACTTGAAAACATGATGCCAGGCTCAGCCAATGCGCTGGCAGACGCGGGCTGTCGAATTTCGCACTACCAACTCGGGCTCGATCAAAATTTCGGCCATCGACCATTCAGGGCTCTCGATCCGGCTCAGAAGCGTGCGGGCGGCAATCTCGCCCATCTTGCGTAATGGCTGACGAACCGTAGTCAAGCTTGGACTGCTGTAGGCCGCGGCCTGAATATCATCGAAACCGACTACAGAGATGTCCTCGGGTACGAGCAGGCCGGCCTCATGGATCGCGCTAATTGCACCGATCGCGGAATTGTCGTTGAAAGCAAACAGCGCAGTGAAGCGCCGATTGCGTCCCAGCAACTCTTTGGTAAACGGATAGCCGACCTCCGGAGTGCTGCAGTCTCCTTGCAACTCGACCGATAACTCAGGCTTCACGCGGATGCCCAGTTCGCCGGAGACCAATTGCACGGCCTTCCAGCGCTCTGCGGAATCGGAGCTGTCGGGCGGTCCTTTCATGAAGGCGATCTCAGTATGGCCGAGATCGGCGAGATGTTTGAGAGCCAGCGCCGCTGCCTTGCGATGATCGAGCGCGATGTTCGTGACGGTGGCGAGCTGGAGATGTCCGGCAACGGCGACCGTGGGAAGCGGCAACGCCTGAGTGACGGGAGCGTCAACCGTGATAAAGCCCTCGACACCTCTCTGCACGAGCAGGTGCGCGTATTTTTCGAGCGCTTCGGGGCTATGCCGGTGGGCCGCCGTGAGAAAGAAAAATCCGTGTTGACGTAGATGTTCTTCGATGCCTCCGATCACCATGGAATCGTAAGGGTCACCGATCTGTGCGATGACACCGACAGTGTAAGTTCGCTGGACGCGCAGCGAGCGGGCGAAGAAATTCGGCCGATAGTTAAGTTCGCGGGCGGCAGCGAGGATCCGATTCTTGGTGTGCTGCGGAACCGAGGATGCGGCCGGGGAATCGTTCAGAACGGCGGAAACAGTGCTGGCGGTCAGGCCGACGCGCTCGGCGACGGACTTCAACGTGATTCGATTCCGCGAGGCTTGGCCTTCGGTTTCGCCGAACTTCATTCGAATCCACCTAACCGCGGACAGGGCGGCATGTTTGGGTAACCAAAACAGTAATCAGCGCACCGCCCGTCATGGGGCGTTCCGCCTCTTGTCGCCCTGCCATTAAAGCACGCGATTTCATTGGCGGGAAGGACTTTCGTAAATTTTTATTAGAAAATCGTTATTTTTGTCTTGACAAACAAGACTCCTCCGATGCAATCTGCCCAGTCGTAGCCGTGTAGCTGAAAAGTACTACGGTGTACACATGCTGGCTAACGTTTCGTGGGGAAGCGTTCCCAGCAAAAATCTTCGGAGGCCATGATGCCGTCACGTAAAACGCTGTTGTCGTTAGTAATGCTGGGCGCAGTTCTCTCGTTGCCCATTTTGATGCAAGCACAAAGCACGTTCGGCACCGTCGACGGCGCCGTGCAAGATCCCTCCGGAGCTGCCATCGCCGGCGCGAAGGTGACACTCACCAACGCGGGTACGCAGGAAAAGCGCTCCCAGACGACGGGAGGCGAAGGTCTCTACCAGTTTGTTAACGTCGCGCCTGGCGACTACGTGCTTGAATTTGAGAAGGAAGGCTTCAAGCACATCACGCGCCAGAACGTCACGGTGCAGGTCAACCAGGATACGCACATCGACGCGGCTCTGCCCGTCGGCCAAGTTACAGAGAGCGTCGAAGTCACTTCGGAGACTCCGCTCCTGCAAGCCGAAACATCCTCGTTGGGCCAGGTCATCGAGACTCGCCCGGCGAACGAATTGCCTTTGAATGGCCGCAACATCTTTAATCTGATCACGGTTTCGCCGGCGGCGGTCGCGCAGGGCGGATCGGGCGGAACGCCAGTCGGCCAGAACCCGTTTAGCTGGGGCAACTATCAGGTTGGCGGATCGTTCGCCAATCAAAGCGCCGAGTATCTTGACGGCCAGCCGCTGAACATCGGCTACATCAATCTTCCCGTCCTGATTCCGATCACTGACTCCATCGGCGAATTCAAGGTTCAATACAACAACCTGGGCGCTGAATTCGGCAAATTCTCCGGCAGTATTTTGAACTTCAGCACCAAGTCGGGCACCAATGCCTTCCACGGCGAAGCTTACGAGTACCTGCGCAATAAGGCGTTGAACTCGAACGAATACTTCTATAAGCAGAGCGAGATCGCCAGTGGCACAAGCAACACTCCTCCGCCATACGTGCAGAATCAATACGGCTTCAACTTTGGCGGGCCGATCATCAAGGATAAGACTTTCTTCTTTGTGAACTGGGAGCAATTCCGCCTTCGCACTGGATCCGTCACGACGACAACCGTACCGATACAGGCGTTTCGGCAAGGCGATTTCTCTTCGATCAGCACTCAGCTCTACGATCCGTACACCGTGAACCAA
>Ga0181516_10003367_pt1 | contig 10742 bp, 11 predicted proteins | sample PEATcosm2014_Bin_25_FD_121104 | JGI IMG/M metagenome (GOLD analysis project Ga0181516, IMG submission 121104) | Peatland microbial communities from MTU Mesocosm Facility, Houghton, MI, USA - PEATcosm2014_Bin01_10_metaG | ecosystem: Environmental > Terrestrial > Soil > Wetlands > Peat | place...
CGCTCTATGGCGATCCGGACCTGACGCTCGGTCTCACCGCTTTCCTGCTGGAACTCGGCGCGGAACCGACCCACATCCTTTCCACCAATGGCGGCAAGGAGTGGGCACAGAAGGTGGAGGCGCTCCTGGCCAGCTCGCCCTTCGGCAAGAACTGCCACGTCTACCCCGGCAAGGACCTTTGGCACATGCGCTCGTTGCTGTTCACGGAACCGGTCGACTTCCTGATCGGCAACACCTACGGGAAGTTCCTCGAACGCGATACTAAGACACCACTGATCCGCATCGGCTTTCCGATCTTCGATCGGCACCACCATCATCGCTATCCGGTATGGGGGTACCAGGGCGGGCTCAACGTTCTGGTGAAGATACTGGACAGAATCTTCGAGCACATGGATGCGACGACGAACACGGTCGCGCAGAACGACTACAGCTTCGACATCATCCGCTGACCGACCTACCCGGCCATGACGTGGAGGGCCAATGAGCGATCTTCGAGCGAAAGTGCAGCAGGTGTTCGACGAGCCCGGCTGCGCGACCAATCAGGAGAAGCCCGCCCGGGAGCGCAAGAAGGGCTGCAGCAAGCTGCTGGCGCCGGGTGCGGCCGCCGGCGGTTGCGCCTTCGATGGGGCCAAGATCGCGCTCCAGCCGATCACCGATGTGGTGCATCTTGTCCACGGGCCTATCGCGTGCGAAGGCAACTCCTGGGACGGACGCGGATCGAGGTCTTCTGGCTCGCAACTCTATCGCACCAGCTTTACCACCAACATGACGCAGCAGGACATCGTCTTTGGCGGAGAGAAGCATCTCTACAAGGCGATCAAGGAGGCGGTCGAGAAGTACAATCCCGCGGCGGTCTTCGTCTACCAGACCTGCGTTCCGGCCATGATCGGCGACGACGTGGAAGCCGTATGCAAAGCCGCTGCCAGCAAGCTCGGCAAACCAGTGATCCCCGTAAATGTGCCGGGATTCGTCGGCTCCAAAAATCTGGGTAACAAACTCGCCGGCGAGGCCTTGCTCGATTACGTGATTGGGACTGAAGAGCCCGAAGAAACGACGCCGTATGACATCAACATCATTGGCGAGTACAACCTTTCCGGCGAGTTGTGGCAGGTCAAGCCGCTGCTCGATGAGCTGGGAATCCGCATCCTGGCCTGCATCTCCGGCGACTCGAAGTATCACGAGGTGGCCCGCTCGCATCGCGCTCGCGCTGCGATGATGGTTTGCTCCAGGGCGATGATCAACGTCGCGCGCAAGATGGAAGAGCGTTACAGCATTCCCTTCTTTGAAGGATCGTTCTACGGCATCGGTGATATGAGCGACTCCCTTCGAAGAATTGCGCAACTGCTGGTGGACCGCGGCGCGCCGGCTGAGCTGCTGGGACGCACAGAACTCGTCATCGAACGCGAGGAGGCCCGCGCCTGGCAGCGCATAGCGCCTTTCAAGCCGCGGCTGCTGGGCAAACGTGTCTTGCTCTTTACCGGAGGAGTCAAGTCATGGTCTGTCGTCGCGGCCTTGCAGGAGGCAGGTCTCGTCCTCACCGGGACCAGCGTCAAGAAGTCCACGCCCGGGGACAAAGAACGCATCAAGGAACTGGTGAAGGATGATGCGCACATGCTCGACGACCTGAAGCCGCGCGAGATGTATAAGATGCTCAAGGAAGCCAGGGCCGACATTATGCTGTCCGGCGGACGCACCCAGTTTGTCGCGCTCAAGGCGAAGATGCCGTGGCTCGATATCAACCAGGAACGGCATCACGCCTACGCCGGATACGAGGGCATGGTAGCGTTGGTGCGCGAGATCGATAAGGCGCTTTCCAATCCCATCTGGGAACAGATTCGCAAACCCGCTCCGTGGGAGAACGCGGCAATGGATGACGAGCTCGCCATCCACATTGCATAAGGACCGATATGGCAAGAGTGACAGTCAGTGAGAAGCAGTGCACGGTCAACCCGCTGAAGATGAGCCAGCCCATCGGTGCGGCCCTGGCCTTCATGGGGGTGGAGGGTGCAATGCCGCTGCTGCACGGCTCGCAGGGCTGCACTTCATTCGGACTGGTCCTGTTTGTGCGCCATTTTCGTGAAGCGATCCCCATGCAGACCACCGCGATGAGCGAGGTCGCGACCGTCCTCGGCGGCTTCGACAACGTCGAACAGGCCATCCTGAACATCGCGAGTCGCGCCAAGCCTGGATTCATCGGCATCTGCACCACCGGCGTGGCCGAGATCAAGGGCGATGATTTGAACGGATTTCTCAAGCTCATTCGCGCCAGCCACCCAGAACTCGGCCACATCGCTCTGCTCGATGTGTCGACGCCGGACTTTGAGGGTGCATTTCAGGATGGGTGGGCGGCGGCCGTGAGCCGCATGGTCGAAGAGCTGGTCGATGTGCCGTCGCTCGAGACGAGGTTGTCGCGACGGGTCAACATCCTTCCCGGCTGCCATCTCACTCCGGGCGACCTCGACGAGTTGCGCGACATCTTCGAGGCCTTCAGTCTCGATCCGCTCTTTTTGCCTGACCTGTCCGGCTCGCTCGATGGGCACGTTCCGGCTGAGTTCACGCCAACCACGCTCGGTGGAATCAGCCTGGACCAAATACGCAGAATGGGCTCCGCGTGCTGGACCTTAGCCATTGGCGAGCAGATGCGCGGCGCCGCCATCACTCTCGAGCATCGTACGGGCGTTCCGTACAAACTCTTCGATCGCCTCACCGGCCTGGGCGCAAACGATGAGCTGATGAGTTTTCTCTCCAAGATCAGCGGGGTCCCGGTTCCGCGAAAGTACCGCCGTCTGCGCAGCCAGTTGGTGGACGCCATGCTCGACGGGCACTTCCACTTCGGCGGTAAGAAAGTGGCAATCGCGGCCGAACCGGATTTGCTCGCAGCGATCGCGCACTGGCTGCACGAGATGGGCTGCGAGATCCAGGCCGCTGTGACCACCACCGGTTCGCCGGCGCTCGAATACATTCCCGCCGAGGAGGTCGTGATCGGCGACCTGGAGGACTTTGAATCGCGCGCGCGCGGAGCGGACCTTTTGATCACCCACTCGCATGGACGCCAGGCGGCGGAGCGGCTTGGGATTCCGTTCTTCCGCATCGGGATTCCAGTATTTGACCGCCTCGGCGCAGGGCATCAGGTCACCGTGGGATATCGCGGCACGCGCGATCTGATCTTCGCCATCGGCAATCTCTTCATGGCCAATGGTCATGAGCCTGGACCAGAGACATGGATGCCGCCGGCCCAGGATGCAAGCGCACTGGTCTCTTTGCACGTTCCGCAATAATCGCATCGTTGTCAGGGAGGGATATGAAAGTCGCATTCGCTACAGAAGATCTGCACCATGTGGACGCCCACTTTGGATGGGCGAAGAATATTGCGGTCTACGATGTCACGCCGGAAGACATTCACTTTGTCAACCTATTCGAGTTCAAAGGCGATCTGCAGGAGGACGGCAACGAAGACAAGCTTCTCCCGAAGCTGGAGGCGATTGAGGACTGCGCGATCCTCTACGTTGCCGCGATTGGCGGCTCGGGGGCCGCGCGGGTGGTGGCCAGAAAAATCCACCCCATCAAGGTCGCGGAGCCAGAGGCAATCGATGGGATTCTGTTGCGGTTGCAAAAGGTGCTAAGTGGAAATCCGCCGCCGTGGCTGCGCAAGGCGCTCAACAAGGGCCACGAGCGCACGCTGGACTTCGACGAGGAGGTGGCACATGCCTGAGTGCCCATCTCTCGTTGCTGCGCCGGCCGCGCAGGGATTCCTAAAGGAATTGATCAAACAATGGCGTGCACAGGACCTGCACGGATCTTGGGACAGGAAGACCGATCTCGATCTTCTCGAACCTTACATCCTGACCCGTGAAAAGCGCCGCGAGATTCCCATGATGAGCGACCCCGATCCCGAAACTCTCTGGCGCATGGAGCTGTTCTACAACGCTGTCGGCCTGACGCTGGAACGAATTACTGGCGTAATGGTCTCACCGCTGATGAAGCTCCACCACGAAGGTTTTGGGCGGCTGGTGCTGACCGCAGGGCGCCTGATCGTCATCAACAAGAATCTGCGGGATGTGCATCGCTTCGGTTTCGAAAGTGTGGAGAAGCTCGAAGCGGAGGGCGAGAAACTGGTCGCCGCCGGCCTGGAGTGGATCGAGAAGTATCCAGAAGTTGCGCACTACTGAGATCCATTGCGAACCAGAGAGAGTTTTCAGAAGAGGAAGAGCGAGAGGACAAATGCAAGCGGCACAACTTGAACTGCAATCCGTATCCCGCGATGGGCGGCCCTGGCAGCCTTCCTATCTCCTCGCCATCGATCCAGAGACCTGCATCGGATGCGGCCGCTGTTTCAAGGTCTGCGGCCGCTCCGTGATGGACCTGAAAGGGGTCACCGAGGATGGCGACCTCGTCGGTCTTGAAGGCGACGACGAGATCGAGCGCAAGATCATGACTGTCGCAGACCCAGGCGCCTGCATCGGGTGTGCCGCGTGTTCCAGGGTCTGTCCAAAGGGCTGCCAAACCCACGGAACGGCATAAGGATGAAGTGATGACAGCAGATGCCGTGTACATCCTTCTTAACCGATCGCTGGCTCCGGCTTGCGACCTCTTCGATGGCCATGTGCTCGCCTGTGTGTTGTCCATCGCCGCGGAGGAAAGCTCCGCTGATCGTTCGCTCGCGGAGGCTCTCGGCATTTCCGGCAACTCGCTGCGTAGCATCATCGCCCAGTATTTTCCGGACGCGCTGGATCGTCTGAAAGCCTTCGGACTCGATTCTGAACTCACCGTTGCGGACGACGAGCAGTCTCTACGCATGCTGCTGCAGCGCTCGCGCTCCACGCCTGGCCTCCTCGGTTCGGTGCTGGCTGCCATCGTGGCACGCAGAGCCATGCAGCCCAATCATCTCTGGCAGGACCTCGGTTTGACCAACCGGGGCGAGTTATCGGCGCTAATGCAGCGGCACTTCGCTCCGCTGGCAGCGCGCAACAATCAGGACATGAAGTGGAAGAAGTTTTTCTACCGGATGATTTGCCGCGATGACAGCTATCGGCTTTGCGCCGCGCCCAGTTGCTCCGAGTGCTGCGACTTCAACGGATGTTTCGGCGACGAGTCGGGCGAGAGTCGCCTGGCCCGTGTGCGTTGGCAGATCGAGACTCTGAATCCGGTCCAGATTAGTGCAATCTCCGCCACCTGACGCAAGATCGACACGTCGTAAACCCGACATCGCTCACGACTGAAGTCCCACGCAACTTCTAACTCGTTGAAAGGCCTCCCTCTCCCAGTTGGCACGCAAAGTGCTACGTACTCAAGCAAATCTGGAAGGGAGCGGACCGATGATTCAATTGACTGAAGCTGCAGCTCACGCTTTGCGCGCGGCAATCACCAGCACCTCAACCCCAATCGCAGGGCTTCGCCTATCGGTATTGGAAGGCGGCTGCTCCGGCTACCAATATCAGATGGGCCTGGTCGAGAACGCCGAGCCGGAAGACCTGGCCTGCGAGAGCCGGGGGCTCGCCGTCTTCATCGACCCATCCAGTGTGCCGCTTATCTCCGGTACCATGATCGATTTCATCGACAGCCTGGAGGGCGCCGGCTTCGCCTTCAACAATCCGCAGGCAAAATCCACATGCGGATGTGGCAAGTCTTTCTGCTGACGACGCACCGCCGGGGGGCACATTGTGACAACCTTCGTTTCTTCCGCTCCATGGGTCTACCTGGATAACAACGCCACCACGCCGGTAGACCCGCGTGTCGTCGATACCATGCTTCCTTTCTTCCGGGAGAACTTTGCCAATCCGTCTTCGGCGCATGCTCTGGGCGTAGCTTCGCGCAACGCTGTGACCGCTGCTCGACGCCAGGTTCAATTGCTGCTTGGCGCGGAGTTCGAGAAGGAAATCATATTCACCTCCGGTGGCACCGAATCGAACAATACCGCAATCCTCTCGGCGCTTGAGATCCAGCAGGGCCGCAACGAGATCGTCACATCCGTAGTCGAGCACCCATCAGTGCTTGCCGTCTGCGATCGCCTCGAACGATCGGGGCGAGCGGTTGTTCACCGCATTCCCGTCGATGAAGGCGGGCAGCTCGATCGAGATGCTTACCGAAGCGCCCTGAGCGCGAACACCGCCCTCGTTTCCATGCAATGGGCAAACAATGAGACCGGCGCGCAGTTACCTGTGAAGGAACTGGCGCATGACGCGCACGACGCCGGCGCCATGTTTCACTGCGATGCGGTGCAAGCGGCCGGCAAGGTGGCGATCCATACGCAGTCTACTCAGATCGATATGCTCTCGATCTCGGCACACAAAATGCATGGGCCCAAAGGCGTTGGCGCTCTCTATATTCGCAGCGGTACCCGGCTGGCGCCGCTTCTGCACGGCGGAAAGCAGGAACGCGGACGGCGCGCAGGCACCGAAAATACCGCCGCGATTGCAGGCTTCGGCGTTGCCGCGGACCTTGCGAACCGGGTCCTTCACAGCGAGATGCCCAGAATCGCCGCTCTACGCGATTGGCTGGAAGAGGAGATACTTCGCCGCATTCCCGCATCAATTCCCATCGGCAACTGGAACAATCGTCTGCCTAACACGCTCAACATCGCCTTTGAGGACGTCGAAGCCGACTCGCTCCTGACCCTGCTGGATCGTGCTTGTATCGCGGTCTCCTCCGGCTCGGCCTGCGCCTCCGGTTCCATGGAACCATCCCACGTATTACGCTCCATGAGGGTCCCTTTCGCCTACTTGCGCGGAGCTGTTCGCTTCTCCTTCTCCCGGGAGAATTCGGAGAGGGACGTGGCCCGCGTCCTCGACGTGCTCCCGCGGGCCGTCCATGATCTACGCGCCGCCATGGTGCCGCTGGAGGCCGCTTGTGCCTAAGCCAGGCAAGATCGTCATCAACGATTCAACTCTGCGAGACGGGGAACAGGCGCCGGGAGTGGCTTTCACGCTGGAGGAGAAGCTCGCTATCGCCCGCGCCCTGGAACACGCGGGCGTCGACGAGATAGAGGCCGGAACACCTGCCATGGGGCCGCGGGAGATCGACGAGATCGCAGCGATCGGCTGCGCGTTGTCGACGACCGTTCCAATCGCCTGGTGCCGGATGACCCGCTCCGACGTCGACGCCGCCAGAAGGACCGGCCTCAGCCGCGTCAACCTTTCCATACCGCTCTCTGATATTCAGATGCGGGCCAAGCTGAACGCAGATCGCCCACAGGTCCTCGCGCGGATCCACGAGGTCGTCTCCTACGCGCTGGATTGCGGACTTGCCGTAGCGATGGGCGGTGAGGACTCCGGCCGGGCCGACCTCGGATTTCTCATCACTGCCGTCGAAGCCGCTGCCCGCGCCGGCGCGCACCGTTTCCGATTCGCAGACACACTCGGCAGCATGGAGCCGTTCGGCGTCCACGAAATCTTTCGGACGCTTCGGGCTGCGCTCTCGCTCGAACTTGAGTTCCATGGACACGACGACCTTGGCCTTGCCACTGCCAATACGCTTGCCGCCATTCGCGGAGGAGCCACCCATGCCAGCGTCTGCATCCTTGGCCTTGGCGAACGGGCAGGCAATGCCGCGCTGGAGGAGGTTGTGGCTGGCCTCGACTGTTTCTCCGGGGCCAAGAGCGGCGTCGACCTCGCCCAGTTGCCGAGACTCGCTGAACTCGTCGCCACCGCTTCGCGTCGTTCTATACCTCCGGGGAAATCGATCGTCGGCGCCAGCGCCTTCACCCACGAGTCGGGCATTCACGTTGACGGCCTCATGAAGGACCCCCGGACCTACGAGGAACTCTCCCCACACATCTTTGGCCGCGACCGCAGCATCGTGCTCGGGAAGCATTCGGGAACCGCATCGGTTGCCGGCGCGCTGCGCTCTCTTGGACTGACAGCCAGTGAATTGGAGATGAGACTTTTGCTCAAACAGATTCAGGAACGCGCCATCCAGGCAAAGCGAACCGTCAGCACGGAAGAGTTGCTAGAGTTTTACATTCAGATGGCCGATGCCACAACCTTAAGCATGTCCCCGGGAGAGATGCCGTCATGACTGTGCTCGAACAACTTTCCAGACTCTCTTCCGCCGAAGAGTTCTTCCAGTTCCTCGATGTGCCATATGAGCCGGCGGTTTTGCACGTATCTCGCCTTCATATACTCAGACGCATGGGAGACTATCTGCGGAACTCCTCGACCGAGATGGACGAAGCGACCCTCCGCGCAAATCTGCGTACACACCTGGCACAAGCTTATGCGGACTTCGTCCAATCCACGCCCCTCAACGAGCGTGTCTTCAAGGTGCTCAAGGATGCGGTCCGCTCGCCGACGCCTCGGCTGGTCCCCCTTTCCATCCCACTGGGGACTCGGTGAGACCCAAGGGGTGAGAGTCGGCTGACCTCCCCACCCGTGACAATACTAGTTTGCGGGAAGGACCTCGATCGCATTCACGACGGCGTAGTTGACCACGGGCATGAAGGAGAGCTCGAGTCTGCCTCCGGCACTGGCCTGGATGTTATCGAAGGTCTTGACGACAGGCGCGGAGCCGCCGGTGGCGAGAATGTCAAAGCTCTTCAGCAGCATTTCGCCATTGCAGGCCACATCGAACACACGGCTTCCAGGGCCACCGGCTCCTCCGTTCTCCGCGCCAAACCAGGGCTCGCGAAAATAGAGCCTGACGCGGTAATGGGCCAGGGGCACTGCCGGAATGCTGTAACGGAAGCGACCGACACGGTCCGATTCGTAGAGTCCCAGGTTTCCTTGTTTGGCTGATTCAGGCGGGAGGCCGAGGCGTCCGCCGCTGAAGTAACGATCCGACGCCCAGAACTGATTCGCGCTATCGACGTACGGCTTTGAGCTCACCACAATCCGCACCGGCAGCAGGCTCGCCGAGGGCGCGGGAACAATCTCCACGGCGTTCAGCAGGGATATCTCGCTGGTGAAGTCGATGTGGATGGATCCGTCATTCTCCGGGGCTACGCCGGTCACTACGGTTGAAGTAGCGATGCCGCTACCGCCTGCATCGTCCACAACATCGACGCCAACGGTTGGTCCGGCATTGATGGAGAAGGTCGCCAATCGCGTGGCTGCCGGAAGGTCGGAGGTTTCCGCAAAGTGGAAGTGCAACTCGTAGAGTTTTTGCGTCACCGGGAATACACAGTGCGCTATTCCGCGCACTCCGCCGAGATAGAGGGGCGCGTCTTCGGTACCCTCAATCTTTTGGGCCGGGACGTTGACGTTCGTTCCTCCCTGGCAGTAGTTGCCGGTAACCCAGGTAATTCCGGAGTGGTCCACATAGGGGCTCCGGCCCGTACCCATCAGTGCCCGTATGGTGGCCTGAGGCTGGGGGGGCGGCATCGCCGTGGCAGCGAAATCCACCGGGCTCGATCCACCGGCTTGCCGACGATGGAATCCCCATAACGTCGCGAGCACTGCGACCAGCGCAAGCGCAAGGATTCCGGCCGACCAAAACCGAATTCGGTGCTGTGCTTTTGGACGCCAAGGGGTGATTTGCGGCAGGGCTGCGAGGGCACGTTCGCCCTCGGGATCTGCCGGCGCCGTTTCCTGCTCCGGGGTCAGAGTTGGCGGCGGGTTCAGTTGCGGAACTGGGACAAAGCGTGGGTCATAGTGGCCTGGGGGTATGACCAGCCGTATCGGCCGCTCCGCTCCTTCGTTCTGATAAACCTCCAGTAGGCGCTTGCGAAGAGAGTGGACGGTTACACGGACGATCGTGTCGGAGTTGGGATCAAAGTCAGGCCGTCGGCCGAGTGCCTCGGTCGCGATGGTGTACTCCTTAATCTGATGGGCCTTCCCCGCGAAGCGCTCCTCACAGATGTACTTCAACACGCGAGTGAGGTTGCCAGACCTGCCAAGGACGCCGGATGTGAGCAACCAGTCGAGCTCCCGCCGTTCGGCCTCGACCCCGGCTTCTGTGAGTGCAACGTACTCGGTCATTCCAATAGCTCCCACGGACGGCGATTCTATACTTCTTGACCAACCCCCCACAATGCAGAAATTAAGGGTGTTTGAAACGCAGGTTTTGCCATCCTCCAGCCTCGAATGTCGGCGCCGAATACCCCTAACCTACTTATCCGGCAGCAGGTTGCGAATTAATAACAAATGCTAACAAGCCAAAAGTAACGATTTCCATCCTCAACATTTCTCAAGCGAACCGATGGCAAACATCCGACCGGCGATTGCTTAACTGACCGCTAACCTTCATTCACTTCGAATTCACAAGACAGGGCTCGAGAACCGTTGCTAGGGTGTCTGCGCGATCAATTACCAGAGTGCGCCGGATCGAAATGGCCAGTGAGCTATGTGGGCGCTAGCCCGGACCGGTAACCCACGTAACTGCTATCGAATTAATAACGATGATGGAGAAAGCCCAAATGCAGACCTCAACGAATACAACCAGAAGCAATCAGCTCTTCCACTCCGCAAAACGCTTTTTCACTCGATATTGCTTGCTGCTGGGTGTGTTGCTATTTGCGAGCGTCGCGTCGATCTATGCGCAGCAGACCACCGGGTCCATCGTTGGTACGGTGAAAGATCAGACCGGAGCGATGGTCAGCACGGCTAACGTAAAAGCAACCAACGTGGATACCGGGTACACCCGGGTGGCTCCGACCAACAGTTATGGGGAGTACCGGATCGATTACCTGCCCGTGGGCAAATATACTGTCGCCGTGCAGGCACCCGGCTTTGAGCGCTTTGTCCAGGAAAACGTCACCCTCAACGTGGACCAGACGCTGACAGTTCCAGCCACACTGGCTGTGGGCGTTC
>Ga0181516_10003368_pt1 | contig 10741 bp, 12 predicted proteins | sample PEATcosm2014_Bin_25_FD_121104 | JGI IMG/M metagenome (GOLD analysis project Ga0181516, IMG submission 121104) | Peatland microbial communities from MTU Mesocosm Facility, Houghton, MI, USA - PEATcosm2014_Bin01_10_metaG | ecosystem: Environmental > Terrestrial > Soil > Wetlands > Peat | place...
ATGCCCGACACCGATGGATGCAGATTGAGCTGATCTTTTTCAGCACGCTCTTAGATGCCAAGGCTGTTGCGGCGGACCAGCGAGAGGAACTCATTGCGGGTTTGGAGTTGGGTTTTGAAGACGCCGCGCATGGCGGAGGTGACGGTGGCGGAGCTTTGCTTTTCGACGCCACGCATCATCATGCACAGGTGCTGGGCTTCCAGGATGACGGCGACGCCCTGGGGCTCGATGGCGTCGGAGATGGCATCTGCGATCTCCGTGGTGAGGCGCTCCTGCACCTGCAGGCGCCGGGCAAAGACATCCACCACGCGCGGGATCTTGGAGAGGCCGATGACCTTGCCGTTGGGGACGTAGGCGATGTGCGCTTTGCCGAAGAAGGGCAGCATGTGGTGCTCGCACAGGGAGAAGAACTCGATGTCCTTGACGATGACCATCTCGTCGTAGTCCACGTCGAAGAGCGCGTCCTGGATGACGGAGGTAGCGTCCATGGCGTAGCCGCGAGTGAGGAATGCCATGGACTTCTCCACGCGCTCCGGCGTTTCGATGAGGCCGTCGCGGGTGGGGTCTTCGCCCATGCGAACCAGCAGTTCGCGGTAGAGCTCCTGCGTGGTGAGGGAGGCTGCGGAGACCAGATCGGAAGCTGTGGGTGCGCTCATGTCGGTTCAGCCTTTCAGGGGGAGTGTGGGCCCCGTGTACTCAAACGAATTGTTGCTGGTTTCTTCAATGCGGACAGCGGCCAGTTGCGCTCCGGGAAAGGCCAGGAAGATCCGGTACACCTCTATCGTAAAGTTTTCCGTGGTCGAAACAAGATCGCGAAACGCAGAGAGGGTGTTCAGGTTCATGGCATCGAAGCGGTCGAGCAAATTTGTTTGCGCGAATGCATCGAGCTGGCCAAGGTCGCAGACCATGCCGGTGTTCGGGTCAACAGGACCGCCGAGCGTAACCTCGATAACGTAATTGTGGCCGTGCCCGTGGGGGTTATTGCATTTACCGTAGACGGCGCGGTTCTGCTCCGCGGTGTACGCCTGGGAGTGCAGGCGGTGGGACGCACTGAGGCGGTAGCGGCGCGAGAGATATGCCCTGGGCGATGTGCTGCGCGATGGGGAGGGCTGCGTCATGGCTCACCATAATAGTCGGCGAAGAGGTCGGGCATCTCATACACGCGGACCCGGTGGAGCTTGGCATTGGGGATCTTGCCGTCGAGACGCTGCCAGATGGAGATGGCGATGTTCTCCGTCGTCGGGATGCGTGTGGCGAACTCCGGGATCTCCAGGTTGAGATGCCGGTGGTCGTAGACGCTGATTACCTCGCGCTCCAGGATGTCCTTCAACTGCTTGAGGTCGACGACAAAGCCGGAGACGGGGTCTACCTCGCCGGCGACCGTGACCTCCAGCGTGTAGTTATGCCCGTGGCCGTTGCGATTGGCACATTTGCCGAAGACGCGCTGGTTCTCCTCCGGCGACCAGGAGTCGTTCCAGTAGAAGTGGGCGGAGGAGAATTCGGCTTTGCGAGTGAGAAGGATCATAGGAGAAGTTGTCAGTGGTCAGTTTTCAGTTTGAAGCGTGACGCTAGCGAAGTTGACGATACTTCTTGATGGTTAGATGTTCTGGGGTGGAATGGGTCGCTGGATATCTTAGGGAGGTCTGCATCAGTCCCGATGTGATTTCTGTGGCCGACGACTGAGATTCTGACCCAAAATCGGGTCAGAATGACGCTTCCATATTGATGGGTAGCACTGAATCAGAGGCTCCTTAGCGGCTGGTTCGGTAGTTTCGTCCTTTCCAGTCGACGGATTTGTGAATGCGGTGGCGCCGGTAGCTGCGGATGAGCAGCCAGACGAACAGCGGCACGCCGAGGATGGAGATGGCGATATCCGCGGCGGGGAAGTGGGAGCGGGCGACGCGAGAGTAGAAGCCCCAGGTGGTCCGCAGCCAGACCAGCAGAATGGCGCCGCGCTGCCAGGACATGAGGAACGGCATGCCGAGGGCCAAGGCCGGCAGAGTGAAGAAGAGCAGAAATTGCAGCGCCTGCATGGCGGCCATGAGCAGGGCATTGGGGAACAGCCGGGCAAGGTTCTTGGTCCAGCCCTCGATCATCTCCGGCAGGGTGCGGTACATGCGCGTGGAGAGGGCCTCTGGCGCGTAGCGGAAGCGGATGCCGAATTTGGCGCGCTTGATGGCCTGGGCGAGTGCGACGTCCTCCAGTATCTCCGTGCCGACGCGGCGGTGGCCGCCGGTGGCGAAGTACGCCTCGCGCTCCACGAGCAGGTACTGGCCGTTGGCCGCTGCGATGCGGGAGGAGGGATCGCTGACCAGCTTGGGCGGGTAGGCGCGGGCGAGCTCCGCAAAGACCAGCGGCATGACTGCACGCTGCCAGAAGCCGGTGACGAGCTGAAGAGGCGAGTAGGAGAGCAGCTTCGCGCGATACTTTTCCGCCTCGCGCGTGGAGCGGGACAGGTTGCCGGGTTGGTGGATGGTGTCCGCGTCGGTGAAGAGCAGCCAGGCTCCCTGGGCCTTCTCCGCGCCGGCCCAGCAGGCGTTGGTCTTGCCGGTAAATCCGCCGCGAGAGGTCAGGTCGAGCGGTGGGGCGGGCATGACGAGGACGCCCTCGCGCCCGCGTGCGATGGCCTGGGCGATCTGCGGGGTGGCGTCGCTGGAGTCGTCGTCGACAACGACGAGCTCCCACTGCTTGCCGAGCGCGAAGCCGGGCTCCGACTGGGCCACGAGCGACTCCAGGCAGGTCTCCAGGCAGGCGGCTTCGTTGCGGGCGGGGACGATGACGGAGAGCCGGAACTTCGGGGCCGAAGGCTCCGCGGGAGTGCCCGACTCCGCCGCTGGTTTTCGCGTATCGTTCACAGGTTCGTATTATAGGAAGCAGGAGCGATGCGTGCCGGAGATGGGACAGGGAGGCGGTCGGAATTCGACGGTTCGCGGCGGCGGAGGCAGGTCGCCGTTCAGGGCTGGAAGGCGCTCGCTGTTGCTGGTGACGCTGGCTCTGTGCTGCCTGCTGGCGACGGCTTGCGACCGAGGGGACCATCCGGCGCGGATTGGCTTGCGGGCGCCAGGATTCACCGTGAGCGACGGGGTGCAGACGGCCGCACTGAGCCAGTTACGCGGACGCGTGGTGGTGCTGAACTTCTGGGCGACATGGTGCATCCCATGCATCGAAGAGGTGCCGAGCCTGGTGGAGATGCAGCAGCGGCTGCCCAAGGTGGCGGTGGTCGCCATCAGCGACGACGAGGACGCGTCGACGTACAGCCGGTTTCTGATGCTGAATCATGTGGACTTCCTGACGGTGCGCGATCCCTCGCTTCGGATACAGCATATGTACGGCACAGTGAAGATCCCTGAGTCGTATGTGATTGACGAAAACGGTGTGCTGCGGCGGAAGTTTGTGTCGGCGCAGGTGTGGACTAATCCGGAGATTTTGGACTATCTGGGCAAACTGTAGGCCGCTGCTAGAATCGAAGTATGACTCAGCTTGATGTTCTCTATCGCTACGGAGCTGTGCCCAGCGAGCAGGCGGTGCTGGCGCTGGCGAAGGTGCGGGATGTGTATGGTGTGCGGCGGATGGTGTTCGACGAGGCAGCAAAGACGGTACGTGTGGAGTATGACGCCAGCCGGCTGACCGGGGCGGTGATCCACCAGTTGCTGCGCCGTGCCGGGCTGGATATTGTGGAGACGGTGGCGCTGATTCCGAAGGTGGAAGACGCGGCCCCGCCGGCGCCGGTGCAGCCTTCGGTTGCTTAGAGAGCCACGGCGGGCTGTAAGATTGTTGCGCGGGGTAAATGTCCGCGGTATGCGCCCGTAGCTCAGCTGGATAGAGCATTTGGCTTCGAACCAAAGGGTCGGGAGTTCGAATCTCTCCGGGCGCACCATCCCTCAGAAAACGTAGGCGGCGATCCAGGGAGTTAGGCCAAAATAGGCTGGGTGCATGCTTGACAGCGACCCGTGCATATTTATACATTAAGTGTGTATGTTTATGCAGGAGTGCGCGCATTGCATTCCCAGGACGTTGGAGCAGGGCATTCGATGAAGCAGCAGCGCCATACCGCAATCCGCGACGTGCTCAACCATGCTAATGTTCCGAGCCAGGATGAGCTGCGGCGTAGGCTGGCGCGCCGCGGATTCCATGTGACCCAGGCCACGCTATCGCGGGACATTCACGAGCTTCGGCTCTCCAAGGGGCCTGCGGGGTATGCACTGCCGGGCAATCCTCCGGAGGATGAGGACGACAGCCTGCCGGGCATTCGCGAGGTGCTGGGCAGCTTCGGCATCGAGGTGCGCCAGGCGATGAACCAGTTGGTGCTGATTACGACCACCAGCGCCGCGCAGCCAGTAGCCGCGGGAATCGATTACGAAGACTGGCCGGAGGTGGTGGGCACCATCGCCGGGGACGACACGGTATTGATTATCTGCCCGGACGAACGCCAGGCGCGCACGGTCAAAGCCCGCATCGAAGAATACATCGGCTGAATGGATCACGATTGAGAACCGCAAGGCCGACATTGAAGATACGAAACGATAGAGAGAATCGATTGGTTGATATGGAGACTTTGAGCACGGCATTGGACGCACCTGCGCAGTCGCACGGAAAGCAGCCGCGGACCACGGTGCGCACAGCTGTGGCCGGAGTGGGAGGATATGCGGGCGGGGAGCTGGCGCGGCTGTTGCTGGCGCATCCGCGACTCGCCGAGACCAAGCCGCTGTTTCTGGGCCGCGTGGCGCACGATGCCGCGCACGGACGTGTGCTGCTGGAGCAGTTGCATCCGCAACTGGCGCTGGGCAATGGGAACCGCCAGCCGGAGGTGCTTGCCTTCGATTGGGACCTGATTCGCGACAGCGGCACGGAGATTGTGTTTCTGGCGCTGCCGCATGAGACCTCGCGCGAGTGGGTGCCCGGCTGGCTGGAGCATGGCGTGCGTGTGATTGATCTGAGTGGCGCGTGGCGGCTCAAGGACGAACGCAACCGCGCTGTCTACAAGCTGCACGATGCGGACACTGCGCTGGCCGAGGCACTACAGGCGGAAGCAGTTTTTGGGAGTCCGGAGCTGCATCGCGAGGAGATTGCAACGGCGCGCCTGGTGGCGAATCCTGGCTGCTATGCGACTTCGATCATTCTGGCGCTGGCGCCGCTGCTGCGCGCCGGGCTGGTGGATGTGGACCATGGGATAGTGTGCGATGCCAAGTCCGGAGTGAGCGGCGCGGGCAAGGCGGCAACGGCGAAGACGCACTTTATGTATGCGGCGGACAACCTGTCTGCGTACGCGGTGTTTGGACATCGGCACACGGGCGAGATGCTGGAGCAGTTGGGGCTGACCTCGGATCAGATTCAGTTCACGCCGCATCTGCTGCCGATTCCGCGGGGGATTCTGTCGACGATTTACGTGCGGCTGGCGGAGCGCGCCGAGCCGGAGCAGATTGAGGCCTGCCTGCGCGGCTTCTATGCGACGAGCCCAATGGTGCGGGTGCATGCCACGCCAAACCTGCCGCAAATTCAGCATGTGGTGCGGACGAACTATTGCGACCTGGGATTTGAGTTGGGCAAGGATGGCAAGCGGCTGGTGCTGGTGTCGTGCCTGGATAATTTGCTAAAGGGTGCATCGGGACAGGCGGTGCAGAACATGAACGTGATGTGCGGCTGGGATGAAGCGGAGGGCCTGAAGTGAAATACGTGGTGAAGCTGGGAGGCGCCTCCATTGAAGACAAGGCGCTGCTACAGGCCTGCGGCAAGGCGATTACGGAGCTGGTGCGCGACGGCAACCAGGTTGCGCTGGTCCACGGTGGCGGTAAGCAGTTGACGGCGACGCTGGCGCAGATGGGCAAGAAGAGCGAGTTCATCTCCGGCCTGCGCGTGACCGATGCGGAGACGCGCGACGCCGCGTTGATGGTCCTAGCCGGCCGAGTGAACAAGTCGCTGGTGGCGGCGTTGCGCACGCACGGGCAGTCTGCGATGGGGCTTGCGGGCGGCGATGGCAATGTGTTCCGCGCGCGCAAGAAGAAGACTGTGCCGGACCTGGGATTTGTGGGCGAGATTGTGGCCACCGATCCCCTGTGGCTCGAAGCGATCTGGAAGATGGATGCAGTGCCGGTGATCTCGTCGATCGCGCTGGGCTTCGACGGCGAGTACTACAACATCAACGCCGACGAGATGGCCGCGGCCTGCGCGATCTGCACCCAGGCCGATGCGCTGGTGTTTCTTACGGACGTGCCCGGCGTGAAGGGCGCGGACGGCCAGGTGATGCGCTGGCTCTCGTTGCCGCAGATTCCCGAGTTGGAACGGCAGATGGTGGTCTCCGGCGGCATGCTGCCCAAGCTGAACGCCTGTCGTGAAGCACTGACGCACGGCGTGAAGCGCGTACGGATTTTGCCGGCCGAGGCGGCACATCTATTACCTGACCTTTGTACGACCAAGGTCAACGATGGAACGGAGGTCATGGTCGCATGAATGACGATCAGATGAAATTAGGAGCGATCCAGGCGGCGGAGAAGAAGTTGCTGCTGCACACGTATGAGCGCAACCCAGTGCTGTTTGTCGGAGGCAGTGGCGTGTTTCTGCGCGACGAGCAGGGCAACGACTACCTGGACCTGCTGAGCGGCATTGGCGTGTCCGCGCTGGGCTATGCGCATCCCGCGGTGGAGGCGGCGATCGTGGCGCAGAGCAAGCGCCTGCTGCATACCTCGAATCTGTTTTTCCACGAGCACACAGCGGAGCTCGCAGTCCGGCTTACGGAGATGAGCGGGCTGGATCGCGTCTTCTTCTGCAACTCCGGCACGGAGGCCTGGGAGGCTGCGCTGAAGCTGGCGCGCGCGCATGCCGGCGTATTGCGCGCGGAAGGGAAGACCATCGGCACACGGTTCCTGGCGCTGGAACACAGCTTCCATGGGCGAACGATGGGATCGGTGGCGACGACACACAAGGAGAAGTATCGCGAACCGTTTGCGCCGGTTATGCCGGATGTGGAGTTTGTGCGCTTCAACGATGTGGACGATCTGCGCGCGAAGTTTTCTACGGATGTGTGCGGCGTCTGCGTGGAAGCGGTCCAGGGCGAGGGCGGCATTCATCCGCTGAGCCAGGAGTTTATGGCAGCGGCGCGCGAACTATGTGACTCTACCGGCGCGCTGCTGCTCGCGGACGAGATCCAGTCCGGCATGGGACGCACAGGAAAGTGGTTTGCGTACCAGCACTATGGAATTCTGCCGGACGTTACAACCCTGGCCAAGCCGATTGCGAATGGCCTGCCGATGGGCGCGATGCTGTGCACGGAAGAGGCCTCGCGCGCGATTTCGCCGGGCATGCATGGCACCACGTTCGGCGGCGGCCCGCTGGCCTGCGCGGTCGCAATCGCCGTTGTCGACACGATGAAGCAGAGCGATCTGCTGGCACGCATTCAGGATGTGGGCGGCTACTTCCGGCAGAAGCTCGAGTGGCTGCGCACCCGGCACGATTGCGTGACCGAGGTGCGCGGCATGGGGCTGATGCTGGGTCTTGAACTGGACTCGGCAGAGCTCGCGACCAAGGCGGCGGCCGAGATGATGGCCAGCCGCATTATTATCAATCGCACCAGCGAGACGGTGTTGCGGTTCCTTCCTCCCTACGTCCTGGAGCGCACGCATGTGGACACTGCGATTGCGGCGCTCGACGGAATTCTTACCAGCCTTACCAGCGCAGCATTGGCCGGCCAGACGCCGGCAGGAGAGCACTCCCATGGGTAGCAAAACTCTAGTGATGAATCCAAAGCCGGAGCCCGCACCGGAGCCGGCACGCGCGGCGAAGACCGCATCGCTCGGCATCCAGTCCGACACCGCATTCTCCGAGGCAGCCAAGCGGCTGTGCGGGCGCGACTTTTGTTCCATCGGCGACCTGACGGTGGAGGAGATGGCCGCGATCATGGAGCTCTCCCATGCTGTCAAGAGCAATCCGGACGACTTCCGCCATGCGCTGGACGGGCGCCAGATGGTGTTGTTCTTTGAGAAGGCGTCGCTGCGTACGCGGCTGACGTTTGAGGCGGCGATCAATACGTTGGGCGGCAATGCGATCTTTGTGGACCAGACGCAGTCGCCGCTGGGCGAGCGCGAGTCGCTGGCCGACATGGCGCACAACATCGAGCGATGGATGAGTGTGATGGTGCTGCGCACCTATTCGCACGACACGATTACGGAGATGGCGGCGTGCTCGAAGATTCCTGTGGTCAACGCGCTGTCTGACCTGGAGCATCCCTGCCAGGCAATTGCGGACTTTTTCACGCTCGAGGAGAGATTCGGCTCTGCAGAGGGGCTGCGTTTTACGTACGTGGGCGACGGCAACAACGTGTGCCACTCGCTGATGCTGACGGCGGCGCAGCTTGGCGTTCACTGCACGGTGGCGACGCCGAAGGGCTATGCGCCGAAGTTGGAGATCATCCACAAGGCCATCGAGATCAGCGAGCAGACGGGCGGCAGCATCACGCTGATGCAGGACCCGCTGAAGGCGGTGACGGGCGCGGATGCAGTGTACACGGATGTCTGCACCAGCATGGGATTTGAGCACGAATCGACCAAGCGCGCGCCGATCTTCAAGCCCTACCAGGTGAACGAGGCGCTGATGGCGCGGGCGCAGCAGGATGCAGTGTTCATGCACTGCCTGCCGGCGCATCGCAATGCCGAGGTGACGGATGCAGTGTTGGATGGGCCGCAGTCGGTGGTGTTCGACCAGGCAGAGAACCGCATGCACGCCCAGAAGGCGCTGCTGCTGATGTTGCTGGGCGGCGCAAAGCGGGTGTCGAATGCACGCGACCGCGGCATCCAGGCGCGTAAACGGACGTAGGAAAGCAGAGGATTGCAGTGAGCGAAGAGAAGCAGCAAGGAGCGGCTGGAGGCAAGATGTGGTCCGGCCGCTTCCGCGAACCGCTGAACAAGCAGTTTGAGGAATGGCAGCGCTCGTTTCCGTTCGATTGGAAGCTATACGAGGCGGAGATCAGCGCAAGCGGCGCGCATGCGCGGACCATTGCAGCAGCAGGCATTCTGACTTCGGTGGAAGAGGAGAAGGTCCTTGCAGGTCTGCGCCAGATCAGCAAACAGCGGGCAGGCCGCATCGAGGGCATAGAGGCGACGGGCGCGGACAGTGCGCTGAGCAATGCGCAGCAGGCCGAAGACGTGCATCACTTCATCGAGCTTGAGCTGACCAGGATTATCGGCCCGCTGGCTTTGAAGCTGCATACCGGCCGCAGCCGCAACGAGCAGATCGCGACCGATATGCGGATATATGTGCTGGACAGCATAGACATGATCGGCGTCTTGCTGGAGCGTTGGCGCAATGCCTTTCTCGACCAGGCTGATGCTGCTGGCGAGGCTGTGATGCCGAGCTATACGCATCTGCAGCGCGCGGAGCCCGTGCTGGTAGCGCATTGGCTTCTCGCCTATGTGAGCATGATCGACCGCGACCGGGAGCGGCTTCTCGATTGCCGCAAACGCGTCAGCATCTGTCCTCTCGGTTCGGGCGCGGTTGCCGGCGCCACTCTGCCGCTGGATCGAAATATCGCAGCACGCTTCCTGTACATGGACGGTTTGACGAGTAACAGTATGGACGCCACATCGGACCGGGACTTCTTGCTGGAGTTCGCCAATACACTCTCCATCCTGGGCATTCATATCTCAAGGTTTGCAGAAGAGCTGACACTTTTCGCTACCGCGGAGTTTGGCTTCGTCGATCTGCCGGAGGCGTTTTCGACGGGCTCATCGGCCATGCCGCAGAAAAAGAATCCCGATCTCACGGAACTTGCCCGCGGCAAAGCGGCGAGGCTGATCGGTGCGGCGACTGCTCTTGCCACGCTGCTCAAAGGTTTGCCGCTTGCCTACAACAAGGATTTGCAGGAGGGCCAGGAGCAGGTCTTTGACATCGTCGATACCATGCTGGGGCTGTTGGGAGTACTCTCGGGTTTCACCTCGAAGCTGAAGTTCCGCTACGACCGGATGAAGACGGCTGCGACCACCGGCTACCTGAACGCGATGGCGGCGGCGACGTATCTGTCGAACAAGGGAGTGCCGTTCCGCAAGGCGCACGAGATTGTCGGCAATGCGGTGCGGTTGGGGCTTGAATCCGGCCGCGAGTTGAACGATCTAAAGCTGGAGGAACTGCGCGGGTTGTCGGATGCTTTTGCCGACGATTTTTATGCAGCTATCACTCTGGAGGCGACGCTGGATTGCCATGATGTCGTCGGTGGTACAGCGCGCGCGCGTGTGGCGGCCGCACTGGCTGCGGCAAAGCGCAATTTAGGGGAGAATAGTTAGATGAGCACCGCAGCCTCTTTGCTGGCCGCCAGCGAGTCCACCGCATCCACCCGCCCGCGGGCTGGCGGGGCCGTGGTGCGCCAGGCGAAGCTGCAGGACGCGGTCAATATCTTCGAACTGGTCAACTCGCTCTCCGGTGACGGAACGTTGCTGCGGCGCAACTACGCAGAGATCTGCGAGAACGTGCGCGATTTCTTTGTGGCCTACTCGGAGGCGGGCATCTTCCTGGGTTGCGGCGCGCTGCATCTGTACGGGCCGCACCTGGCGGAGGTGCGGTCGATTGTGGTGAAGCCGGAGGCCAAGGGGCAGGGAGCCGGCGGGCGGTTGCTGGTGGCACTGCTGGAAGAGGCCGACCTGCAGGGCGTCGTCTCGGTATGCCTGTTTACGCGTATACCGGACTTCTTCTTTCACTTCGGATTCCGGCTGGCCGACCGGACGACGCTGCCGGACAAGATCTACAAGGACTGCCAGGC
>Ga0181516_10003369_pt1 | contig 10741 bp, 8 predicted proteins | sample PEATcosm2014_Bin_25_FD_121104 | JGI IMG/M metagenome (GOLD analysis project Ga0181516, IMG submission 121104) | Peatland microbial communities from MTU Mesocosm Facility, Houghton, MI, USA - PEATcosm2014_Bin01_10_metaG | ecosystem: Environmental > Terrestrial > Soil > Wetlands > Peat | place...
ACAGATGGCGCAAATTTTCAAAGGTGGGTGAACTCTGTCTCGCGAGGGACGCGAAGCGGGCGAAGGGGCGGCGGAAAAACTGTCCCGCTTGTCCCGCGTTGTCCCGCGTTGTCCCGCGTTGTCCCGCCTCCGATTTTTTTTGGGAATATGCGGGACAACGAATTGCGGAGTGCAGATTTCGGAGTGCGGATTTGAAGACAGCAAGAAGACGCGAATTTCACGAATTTTCACGAAGGGAAACGCAAACGAATTACCAAGACCAAGGGGAATCTTTTCGTTCACGGATTTCACGGATTTCACCGAACCGGATGTGAATGAGGGATTAAGATTAGAATCAGGATTAAGATCAGGAGGGCACGGGTGGCAAAAAAGGGCTGGAGAAAGAAAAAATTGGGCTGGCCGGGAAAGCGGATTTGGCCGTTAATGTGGCTTGACCGGCGGTACCGGACTTGCTACGCTATGGAGCATGATATTGAATGTTCGGCAAGCTGTACTGGTGGTCGTCGTCGTTACCGGCGCCGGCGCTGGGGCTTGTCGAAGCTGAACGAGATTTCGACAAAAAACCCACGGCCGGCAGCGGTCGTGGGTTTTTTTATGCAAACCTGCGGCGGTCCGGCCATAACCCAGGCAAACAAATGAACAAGACAATCGAAGCGGCAAAATCAACGCCAACCCGGAAGCGCGCCGAGGTGGGCCCCGCCATGAAGGGCAGCGAAATACTGGTCGCGTGCCTTGAGCGCGAGGGCGTGGACACGATTTTCGCGTATCCGGGCGGCGCGAGCATGGAATTCCACCAGGCGCTGACGAAATCGAAAATCCGCACGATTTTGCCGAGGCACGAACAGGGCGGCGCTTTCGCCGCGGGCGGATATGCGCGGGCGACGGGCCGGGCCGGGGTGTGCATGGCGACGAGCGGGCCGGGGGCGACGAACCTGGTGACGGGCATTGCGGACGCGTACATGGATTCGGTGCCGCTGGTGGCGATCACCGGCCAGGTGCCGCAGGCGATGATCGGCAAAGGCGCCTTCCAGGAGACGGATTTCTTCGGGCTGACGCTGCCGATTGTGAAGCACAGTTACCTGGTGACGGACATCAACGACATTCCGCGCGTGGTGAAGGAGGCGTTTTACATCGCCCAAACCGGCCGGCCGGGGCCGGTGGTGATCGATGTGCCGAAGAACATCCAGCAGGCGCAGGCGCAGCCGGTGTTTCCGACGTCGGTCAATCTGCGGGGCTATGACGCGCACCCGCGGGCGAGCGAACTGGAGTTGAACGAGATCATCGGGTTGATCGAAAAATCCGAGCGGCCGGTGTTGTACGTGGGCGGGGGCATCATCTCGGGCAACGCGAGCGCGGAGCTGTTGAAATTTGCGGAAGCGACGCAGATACCGGTGACGAGCACGATCATGGGCTGCGGGGCGTTTCCGGAAACGCACGAGCTGTCGTTGCGCTGGCTGGGGATGCACGGGACGGCGTATGCGAACTGGGCGGTGAGCGGGGAATTCGCGCCACGGGAAGGCCAGGCGGAGCCGCGGAAGCTCGCGCCGGGGGCGGACCTGTTGCTGGCGTTCGGCGTGCGGTTTGACGATCGGGTGACGGGCAAGGTGGAGAAATTTTGCGAGACGGGCACGATTGTGCACGTCGACGTGGATCCGTCCGAGATCAACAAGAACAAGCCGGCGAACCTGCCGGTGGTGAGCGACATCAAATACGCGCTGGAATGCCTGAACAAGCTGGTGGCGAAACGGTCGGCGCACAAGAAGTTCGCGCCGTGGCACAAGCAAATCGCGGAATGGAAGGCGAAGGCGCCGCTGGGCTATCGCGTGACCGAGGAGGTGTCGGGTTCCGACCACATGAAGGACCATTTGAGCGGGAAGGAGAACGAGGTGATTCTGCCGCAGATGGTGATTGAGATGCTGTATGAATTGACGAAGGGCGAGGCGGTCATCACGACCGGGGTGGGCCAGCATCAGATGTGGGCGGCGCAGTATTACAAATACACGCATCCGCGGCAGTTGTTGACGAGCGCGGGGCTGGGAGCGATGGGCTTCGGGTATCCGGCGGCGCTCGGCGCGAAGGTGGCGCGGCCCGACAAGCAGGTGATAGACATCGACGGCGACGGGTCGTTCCTGATGAACGTGCAGGAGCTGGCGACGGCGCACATCGAGAAAATCGCGGCGAAGGCGATTGTGTTGAACAACCAGCACCTGGGCATGGTGGTGCAGTGGGAGGACAAGTTTTACCAGGGCAACCGCGGGCACACCTACCTGGGCGACCCGGACAAGCGGAAGCAGATTTTCCCGGATTACGTGACGATTGCGAAGGGCTTCAACGTGCCGAGCGAGCGGGTGATGTACCGCCGGGAACTGCGGGCGGCGTTGCAGCGGATGCTGGATTCCGACCAGCCGTATTTGCTGGATGTGATCGTGCCGTACACGGAGCACGTGCTGCCGTTCATCCCCGCCGGAAAAACGGTGGCCGAGATGATTTGGAAGGCGTAAATCTTGCGACCGGGCTTGATTGTGTTAGGCTGGACGGTGATGCGAAAATGCACGGTCTGGCTGGCGCTGGCGTTCCTCGCGGGGCGCCTGGGTGCGGAGGAGCGGAGGTTTGATTTCAGCACCGCGCCGACGAATGCGCCGCCGCCAGGCTGCGTGAGCACGCTGTCCGGCCAGGGCAAACCGGGGGACTGGCGGGTGCTGCTGGACACGGTGCCGGTGACGGTGGACTCGAACAGTTTCCTGCCGGCGGGGCCGGCGGGCACGGCGTTGAAATCTGTAGTCGGCCAGGTGGCACGCGACACCACGGACAATCACTTCCCCATGCTGATGCTGGGGAAGGACGTTTACGGGGATTTCACGTTCACGACGCGGTTCAAGATCGTAGGCGGCGATGCCGAGCAGATTGCCGGGGTTGCGTTCCGGGTCCAGGACGAGAACAATTTTTACGTGATCCGCGCGAACGTGCTGAGCGGGACGTTTTATTTTTTCAAATATGAGAAAGGGCGGCACGGGCCGCCCATCGGCAACAAGGTGAAATTTCAGACCGGCGAATGGCACGAGTTGACGGTGGCATGCGAGGGGCCGGAAATACGCTTGAAGCTGGACGGCCAGGACGCGATGCCGCCGTTGAGCGACCCGACGTATTCGGCGGGCCGGATCGCGTTTTGGACGAAATCGGATTCGGTCGCTTACTTCACCGACGCGAAGGTCACTTTCACGCCGAAGGTGGCGTTCGCGCAGCAACTGGTCGATGACGCGTTGAAGGAATATCCGCGGCTGCTGGGTTTGCAGATGTTTGTGCCGACGAACGGGCCCGCGGGGACGCGGATGATTGCGAGCGCGGACGGAAAAGGCATCGGCGAGGCGGGCGAGGCGGCGGACGCGGACGTGATCCAGCGGGGCGTGTATTATTACAAGAAGAGCAAGGAGATGGTGGTGGTGACGATGCCGTTGAACGACCGGAACGGGGACCCGGCGGCGGCGGTTCGCATCATGTTGACGGCGTTGCCGGGACAAACGGAGGAGAACGCGCGGATCCGGGCGTTGCCCATTATCAAGACAATGCAGCGGCGGATGTCGGCGGTGAAGAGCCTGACTGAATGATGTTGCGCGGCAGGCTGTCCTCCAAGGAGACGAGGCGGCGGGTTTGCGAACAGGGGGTTTTCTCAGGTTCAAGAAAGTTAATGTTGCAAGCCATTGATTATCTGGAAGATGCCACGAATGACTAAGGGACGTTCCAAATCAGGCGAGGTTTATGCTGTTGCACCGTTGAGATATGAAAACAGCCATATTCTTCGAACGGGACGGCATCCTGACAGTGGCGAAGGTGGAACGCCAGCACCAGGCGACGCCATTGTCGCTGGAGGAATTTCAGATCAACCCGGCCGCGCTGCCGGCGCTCAAGCAATTGAAGCAGGCGGGGTTCGTGCTGATTGCGACCACGAATCAGCCCGGGCTTTCCCACGGCACCTTGGCCCGCCGGGAATTGGACCGCATGCACGATTTGCTCCGCCGCACCTTTCCGCTCGACGACATCTTGGTCTGCCCGCACGACGAGAACGACCATTGCCCCTGCCGCAAGCCCGCGCCGGGTTTGTTCACCGAAGCCGCCTTCAAATGGCACCTGGATTTGGAACGTTCCTTTGTGGTCAGCGACAAGTGGCAGGACGCCCGCGCCGCGCGAACCGTCGGCTCCACTTCCATGATCGTTCACTCTCCCTGGATCGGGCCCGGGCACCACGATTTCGTTCTGCCCAATCTGGCGGCAATCGCGGACAAGATTTTGCAGCTCCACGCCGGCCACCTGGCCGCCTGAAGCTTCCCGCCGCTCGAATCGCAGCGCGGACTTTCTCCCGGCGCAACTTTGCGCACCCACCCCGACAAATTTCCCTTTACCCCGCCGTCTCGCGGAACCTTTCAACGATTCGTCGGCGCGAGCTCAGTCAACGGCGGCGCCAGGACGGGTGGCGGCACATCATCGGGCGAGACATGACGCGCCCCTCCCGCGATGTAGATAACCCCAGATTCATCCGTTTTCATCCGCGGCGCGGCGTCCGTGTAATAATACTTCTGGCGCATCGTGAGCACGCCGTCCGGACTGACCACAACATACAAGTATGCCCGCGCCGATTCTTCGTAGAGGAGATGGAGGTTGTTTTGCTGGTCCAATTGCGTCAACGGCGTGCTGAACGACGTCATCGGGCCGATTGCCAGGACGCGGAACACGCGCGATTCATCCGGGTCCGTCAACCGCAGATAAAGTCTGAGGTGCTTCAAGTAGGTGGCCTTCTGGAGAATGTATTTGCGGACCTCCGGCGCCTGGTTGTTGGTCGCGGAAGGATCCGGCACGCCGTACTCCTGTTCCCACAACTTGACGCCTTGAATCACGTCAAACGCCTGAGGCGGACTCGCCACTTCCCGATCCCAATCCTTCAATCTCACCGTCGCCACCACGGTGTAATGTCCCGTCTGCGAAATCGTGAAATACGGTTCCACGTCCGCGTGTTGCGTGGCCACGCCGGCGCTTTCCAGGTCGAAGTTGTGGCCGGTCGGCGGATCGCCGGTCTTCACCACAATCAACCCGTTCTGCGCCTCGACCGAGAAGCTCAACCAGTCCTCCGGGCCAAAGTGCAGCGTCTGGCCCGAATGATTCACCACCCGCACCGCCACCGGCACCGCCTCGGCCGACAGAAACTCCGTCTGGTCCATCACCACCTGCACCTCGACCTGCGCGCGCGCGGCGCACATCGACGCCGCGAACACTGCCATCCAAATCGCCGGTTGCTTCATCGTCTCAATCTAATCGGGCCGCGCCCCGTGGCAAGCTTCAAAAGTCGCAACGCCGCACCGACCACCCTGGCATCTGCTGCCTTGTCACCGGGATGGACGCGCCGGGCGGCGGAGGCATTCAATCTTTCTTTGCGGCTTGATGAACACCCGCCGTTCAGGCTAAAATCCTCGCATCTGTGACCCCGGCAACCGAGAACTCGCCCGCCACCAGCCGCTATCGCTGGGTCATTTGCGGGCTGCTGTTCTTCTCCACCACATTCAATTACATGGACCGCCAGGTCATCAGTTATTTGAAGGAATTCTTCTGCACGCCGGTTGCTGCGGGCGGATTCGGCTGGTCGAACACGGACTTCGCCAACTTGACCTCGGCGTTCACGGGCTTCTACGCGGGGATGACCATCATCGCCGGCTGGGTGATCGATAAAATCGGGACCAAGGTCGGCCTGGCCGTTTCGCTGACCGTGTGGTCCATCTTCGGAATGCTCAATGCCTTTGTCGGCCGGCTGGTAATGGCCCATGTCATCGTGCGCAGCGCCTTCGGCATTGGCGAAGCCGGCAACTTTCCCGCCTCCATCAAGACCGTTGCCGAATGGTTTCCCAAGCGCGAACGGGCGCTCGCCACCGGCATCTTCAACAGCGGCTCCAATTTCGGCGCCATGATTGCCGCCCTGTTCGTTCCCTGGTGCATGATTCATTTCGGCGACGAAAAGGGCTGGAAAATGGCCTTCATCCTCACCGGCGCGACCGGTTTTCTCTGGCTCTTCTTCTGGTTCTGGCTCTATGACATTCCGGCCCGGCAAAAACGCGTGTCCCAGGCCGAACTCGATTACATCCATATCGATGACGAAGGGCAGCCCGCCGAGGATGCGTCCGCCGACAAGGGCAAGGTCTCCTGGATCCGCCTCTTTCGTCATCGCCAGACCTGGTCCTTCGTGGCCGGCAAAGCCCTGACCGACGGGATCTGGTGGTTCTATCTTTTCTGGCTGCCGGACTACCTTCACAAACAATTCAGCATGGACAAGCATCAGGTGATGCTGCCGACTTTCATTGTGTATGGCGTCGCCATCATCGGCAGCGTCGGCGGCGGAAGCATTCCAATGGCGCTCATCAAAAGGGGATTCCCGGTCTATAAAGCGCGCATGACCGCGATGCTCCTCATCGCCGTGTTTCCGTTGACGGTTCTGACGGCCCAATACTTTGGAAACGTCGCTCATTTTGGAAACATGGCACCGGTTCTGGCCGTCAGTGTGATCTGCATCGCCGCGGCCGCCCATCAGGCCTGGTCGGCGAATCTTTTCACCACCGTTTCCGACATGTTCCCCAAGAAAGCCGTGGGCTCGGTGACCGGCATTGGCACCATGGCCGGAGGCATCGGCGGAGTCATCATCCAAAAAGTCGCCGGCGGCCTGACCGATGCCTTCAAGGACACGCCGCAAACCGCCTATCTCATCATGTTCGCCATCTGCGGCCTGAGCTATCTGACGGCGTGGTGCCTGATAAAAGTTCTCGTCCCGGAGCACAAGCCGATAACGGACTTGTAAAGCCTCTTCGGAAATCTGTCCGGCTGTCATCCGCTCACCCGGGGAATCCAAAGTAACTCCTTGCGTTGCGATGACAGATGTCCGCGACCAACCGCGCCAGCCAGTCGCGCCGTTCCGGCAACCGGCCGCTCTCCACATCCGCGCCCACCACGTCGCACAGGATCCGGCGGAAATATTCGTGCCGCGGATACGAAAGCAGCGAGCGCGAATCCGTCAGCATCCCGACGAACCGGCTGAGCAGCCCAAGGTTTGACAATGCGTCCAGTTGGGCGCGAATGCCGTTCTCCTGGTCAAGGAACCACCACGATGACCCGTACTGAATCTTGCCGGGCGTTGCGCCGTCCTGAAAACACCCCGCCATCGCGGCGAACAACCCGGTGTCCGCCGGGTTCATGTTGTAGAGAATGGTCTTCGGCAAATTCCCGTCCCGGTCGAGCCGGTCCAGGTAGCGCGCCAGCGCTGCCGCCTGCGGGAAATCGCCGATCGTGTCGCCGCCGACGTTCAACCCCAGACGCGCCGCCGTCCGCGTGTTGACATCGCGCAACGCGCCCAGATGAAGCTGCTTCGTCCAGCCCTTGCCTGCGTCCAGCACCCCAAAAAATTCCATCATGAACGACCCGAACCGCTCTGTGTCCTCGGGCGACGCGGCCCGGCCCTTCAATGCCGCCAAATAAATCGCCGCCGCCTTCGACTCGGTGCAATCGAGCGCGGGCAACCGCTCCAGCCCGTGGTCCGACAGCCGGCAACCCGCCGCGTGGAAAACATCGTGCCGGGCCGCGAGCGCCGTCAAAAATCCTTTAAAGGTCCCCACGCCCGCTCCCGAAACCTCATCGAGACTTTTCGCCCAAACCTTGAAGCGCGCCGGCTGGTTCACGAGCAGTGCATTGTCCGGCCGGTAGGCCGGGAACACCTTCACGCGCCAGCCGGATTTCGCGAGCGCCGCGTGATGCTCCAGTCCGTCGGCCGGATCATCCGTCGTGCAGATGATTTCGACCTTCATCCGCTCAACCAGCCCCCGCGCGGAATAGCCGGGCTGCGCCAGGAGCCGGCTGGTTTCGTCCCAAATCTCCTGCGCGGTGCCTTCCTCCAGCAAGGTCTCCACGCCGAAATGCCGGCGCAGTTCCAGGTGCGTCCAGTGGAACAGCGGATTGCGCAGCGTTTTCGGCGCGGTCATGGCCCAGGCCTGGAACTTCTCGCGCGGCGTGGCGTCCCCGCCCGTGATCAACCCCTCGGGCACGCCGGACGCCCGCATCGCGCGCCACTTGTAATGGTCGCCCTCCAGCCACGCTTCCTGGAGGTTGTTGAACCGCCGGTCCTCCGCCAGCTCGCGCGGCGGAATGTGGCAGTGATAATCGATGATGGGCTGGCCCGCCGCGACGCCGTGATACAACTCCCGCGCCGTCCCGTTCGACAGCAGAAAATCGTCGTCGCAGAATTTCATTTCATATGCTCATCGCAGCGAAGCCCCCGTCCACCACCAGTTCGGCCCCGGTGATGAAACTGCCCGCCTGGGACGCCAGCAGCAGCGCCGCGCCGTCCAGTTCGCACGCCGCGCCAAAGCGCGCCATCGGCGTCTTGGCCATGATCGCCGCCACCCGGTCGGGGCTGAGCACCTTGCGGTTTTGTTCGGCGGGAAAAAAGCCCGGCACCAGGATGTTGACCCGCACGCCCTGGGGCGCCCATTCGCGCGCGAGATTTTTCGAGAGATTATGCACGGCCGCCTTGGACGCCGAATACGTGAACACGCGCGACAACGGCAGCAGCCCCGAGGCGGAGCCGACGTTGATGATGCTCCCGGATTTCTGCGCGACCATGTGCTTGCCGAAGACCTGGCAGGCGAGGACGACGCCCTTGAAATTCACGGTCATGATGCGGTCAAACTCCTCCTCCGGTATGTCCAGGAAGGGCGTCGGCGAGTTGACGCCCGCACCGTTGACCAGGATGTCCACGCGACCGAGCTTCGACAGCACGTCCGCCAGCAACTTCTCCAGCGCGGGCCGGGAAGTCGTGTCCGCGGAAAAGAACTCCGATTTGCCGCCGTCCTTGGCGATGCGTTCCTGGCGCGCCTTCGCCTTCTTCGCGTCCCGTCCGACCAGCGCCACCGCCGCGCCCGCCCCCGCAAAGCCCTCGGCGATCGCGCCGCACAATTCCCCCGTCCCCCCGATTACAACCGCAACCTTGCCTTCCAATGAGAACAATTCTGATGGTTTTTTCATTTTAATTAAGTCTGCTGGGAATATGGATCACCGCTGCACCCGGGCGCCGCCGCCTTTCATGAGTTTCTCGACCTCGGACTTCGATGCCATCGAAGTGTCCCCGGGCGTGGTCATCGCCAGCGCGCCGTGCGCCGCCCCATAATCCACCGCCTTCTGCGGATCGCCCGTCGTCATCAACCCATAAATCAGCCCCGAGGCAAAACTGTCCCCGCCGCCCACGCGGTCCAGGATTTCCAGGTCGGGATATTTCTTGGATTCAAAAAACTTGCCGTCCATCCAGCAAATCGCGCCCCAATCATTCCGCGTGGCGGTCTTGGCCGCCCGCAACGTCGTGGCCGTGGCCTTGAAATTCGGAAACGTCTTCACCGCCGTCTCGATCATCCGCTTGAACGCGCCCACGTCAATTTGCAGCAAATGTTCGTCCGCGCCCTCCACCTCGAAGCCCAGGCACGCGGTGAAATCCTCCTCGTTGCCGATCATCACATCCACGTAGCGGGCAATCTCCCGGTTGACCTCCTGCGCGCGCTTCTGGCCGCCGATGCTTTGCCACAGGCTGGGACGATAATTCAAATCATACGACACCACCGTCCCGTGCTGCTTCGCTTTTTTCACGGCCTCGATGACCAGTTGCGGCGTGCTGTCGCTCAGCGCCGCAAAAATCCCGCCGGTATGCAGCCAGCGCACGCCGAGCTTCCCAAAAATGTGGTCCCAGTCGAAATCGCCCGGCTTCAACTGGCTCGCCGCCGAGTTGCCCCGGTCCGGAATCCCCACCGCGCCGCGCACGCCGAAGCCGCGCTCGGTAAAATTCAGCCCGTTGCGCACCTTCCGGCCCACGCCGTCAAACGGCAGCCACTTGATGAACTCCGTCTCCACGCCGCCCTGCAGGATGAAATCCTCCAGCAACCGGCCCACGTCATTGTCGGCGAACGCCGTCGCCACCGCCGTCCTGAAACCGAAACACCGCCTCAGGCCGCGGGCGACGTTATATTCGCCCCCGCCCTCCCACACCTTGAATTCCCGCGCGCAACGGATCCGTCCCTCGCCCGGATCCAGCCGCAGCATGATTTCACCCAACGCCAGCAGGTCATATTTGGACTGTGCCTTGTCACGAAGTTCGATGGCCATAATGCCCTCAAGTTTACCGGCGCAAACCGGCGAATCAATACGAATGCGTTGTGCATAAAATGGTTGCCGCGCTGCAACTTTTGGTGTGCCTGCTCCCCCTCCCATCAGTCCGGAAGCGCCTGGAACCCGGCATTTCTTCCTTTAGTCTATGGCATTTCCAGAAATAGTGTAGCCGCGAGTTTCTTCTCCCGGGGAGCGCACGCGCCCTCGCGTGCTGTGGTTGGCGCCCTCGCCGACCACATTCCAGACCGGCCGTGTGTCCATAATACTTCTTGATATGCCCTAAAGCGTAAAAAAACACATGCGCCGTCATCCGCCGTTATCCGCCGGATTTCCTGCTTCCCACCGGCTTTTTCGACATCTCCCGTCACCTCTGCGCCCCCGTGCTTTGATATTCCGCACTCAAGTCTACCCCGAGGGCTTTTACTCGGGGCACTCCGAATTCTGATGGCCCTGCCTGCATCCGCGCAATCTGCGGATGAAAAGATTCCACTTTGCCTTGGTAATTCGTTTGCGTTTCCCTTCGTGAAAATTCGTGAAATTCGCGTCTTCTTGCTGTCTTCCATTC
>Ga0181516_10003370_pt1 | contig 10735 bp, 5 predicted proteins | sample PEATcosm2014_Bin_25_FD_121104 | JGI IMG/M metagenome (GOLD analysis project Ga0181516, IMG submission 121104) | Peatland microbial communities from MTU Mesocosm Facility, Houghton, MI, USA - PEATcosm2014_Bin01_10_metaG | ecosystem: Environmental > Terrestrial > Soil > Wetlands > Peat | place...
TGATTACCTGCTCATTCGCGATGATCGTCTGATCCTTTGGACACCAATTCACTTTCGCCTTCGCGCGATACGCCAAACCTTTTTTGAAAAGCTGAATAAATATCCACTGTGTCCACTTATAATATTCCGGCGTCGAGGTGTTGATCTCGCGATCCCAGTCGTACGAAAAACCGAACATGCGTACCTGACGACGGAAGTTGTCTGTGTTCTCATTCGTCACCTCCTGCGGCGATCTGCCAACTTTTATCGCATAATTTTCTGTCGGCAGTCCGAACGCATCCCAACCCATCGTGTAAAGCACCTCGCGAGGGATATGATCCTTGCCGCCCATACGGGTGTAGCGCGCATGGATGTCTTCCGCGATGTAGCCCTTCGGATGGCCGACGTGCAACCCCGCGCCCGACGGATAAGGAAACGTCTCGAGCTGGTAATACTTCGGCTTCGGCGACCCATCGTCAGCCTTAAAAACCTTCTCGTCCAGCCATTTTTTCTGCCATTTTTTCTCGATTTCCTGAGGTTGATACGGCGCCATGGATACTTACCATTCTACGGCGTTAGTGCAGTTTTCTCAACTTTTCAGAAGTAAGATATAATCTATCCATGGTCGAACCCAGAGCAGAACGCGCGATATCCTTTATGAAACTCCTCCATGCTTTTCAATCAGTGGAGCGGGTTGCCAACGTCCCCAAAGCCGATCGATGGGAAAACGATATAGAGCATAGTTACCTACTTGCCATGTTCGCGTGGTATCTCTCTGACTCACTCAACCTGCAGCTCGATAAAAATAAAATTTTACGCTACGCGCTAGCACACGATCTCGTAGAAGTTTACGCCGGTGACACGTATATTTTCACGACCGATGAAAAAGAGAAGAACACAAAACACCAGCGCGAGGAGGAATCCCGGCGCCGCATAAAAAAAGAATTCCCTGAGTTTAATGACCTACATAGAACGATAATGGAATATGAATCGCGCAATGACAGAGAAAGCACTTTCGTCTATGCGGTCGATAAACTTATTCCCGTGATCACGAACTACATCCAAGATGGCCGCACATGGAAAAAGATGAATGTTCCTTTTGATCAGCTCCTTGAGAATAAGCGCCGAAAAATCGACGATGAGCCTTATATTCGCGATCTCTTAGAGCAAATTATCACGCTCATCGAAAAAGACCGCGCTAAATATTTCAATCGATAAACCGATTACGCCAAACTCTCAAATCCCTCCAGTGCCGCAGCTTTGTTGTGCTCGCGGATCTTTTCCAAGGCTTTTGCTTCGATCTGGCGGATGCGCTCGCGCGTGACGCCGAACGCCTTACCCACTTCTTCGAGTGTGTGGCTGATGCCATCGTCCAAGCCGAAACGCATCTTCAAAATCTGTTGTTCGCGCTCGGTGAGATCGATCATAATCTCCTTTATTAAATCGCGAAGCATTGCGCGCGCGGTGAGCTGCGATGGCGTCGCATTGCGCTCGTCGGGAATGAAATCGGATAACGTAGAATCGTCCTCGTCGCCGATTGGTGTTTCAATGGATAACACCTCCTGTGAGATCTTTTGTATATGGCGCACCTTATCTACGTCGATGCCCATCTCCGCGGCGATCTCTTCCGCAAGCGGATCACGGCCAAGCTCTTGAATAAGCTGCCGGCGTACCTGCGTGTACTTCGAGATAGTCTCCACCATGTGCACCGGGATGCGCACGGTACGCGACTGATCGGCGAGGGCGCGGGTGATCGCCTGGCGGATCCACCATGTGGCATAGGTTGAAAATTTGAAGCCGCGGCGATAGTCGAACTTTTCGACGGCGCGCGACAAACCGATATTGCCTTCCTGAATCAAATCCAAAATCGAAAGGTGCGGCGTGCGATTCACGTAGCGCTTCGCGATCGAAACCACCAACCGCAAGTTGGCCTTCATCAATTTCTGACGCGCTTCCTCGTCACCCTTCTCGGCACGCTTTGCGAGGTCGCGCTCTTCGTCTTTTGTTAAAAGCGGCGTTTTGCCGATCTCCTTCAGATACATCTGTACCGCATCGGGAACATCGCCCTCAAACGCGAGCGAATCATCAACCGTCACCTCGCCGCTTTCCTTTGAAAAATCGATGAGCGCGCTCGTCTCGATAACTTTAATACCCGCTTTGTCCAAACGGTTGTAAATCTCATCCAGCAACTCAATATTGTCCTCGATCTTCGGGAAATAATAGAGTATCTCGTTGTCCGTCACAAAACCGCGCGGGCGGCCGCGCTCAACGAGTTCGTTGATCTCGGTCGCGTTAGCCCTGAGCGCCTTTTCGAGCTTCGTGATCTCCTTTACGCGCGTCTTTGGCATCTTCCCCTTCTTCGGGCTTTTGGCGACGGATTTTTTCTTTGCCGCCGACTTTTTCGCCTTCTTCAGTGGTCGCCTGGACGCCTTTAATGGCCTCTTTTTTAGAGTTTTCTTCATCTTCTTCGTGTGGAACCGCTTTGATTTCTTCGCCTTCTTCACCTTAGACATATAATAGAAGCGCCCCTATTGATACCTCATTATCCGCTATTTATTACCTTTTTACAAGGGGCGCAGGCAACCGCCTGAGGTCGTGTATTGTAAACCGTGCCATCAGACAGAAGTGGCGTGAGTAAAAAATATTAATCATCGAGGCTCGACGCCAATCCAAGCTCCTTCAATTCCTTGAGCGCCGCCGCGAGCTCCTTCTCATCCCCTCTCGTCTCGGCGTTGCGCACGGCGAGCGTCAAGATGTGTCGCCGCTCTTTATAATATTCTTTCAATAAATCTTCTTTAAGGGTGACTACGTCATCGACATCAGCGACCTCGGGGATCTGCAAAACGACGAAGTTGATCGCTTCGTCAAGCGTCGGATCGTCGCTGCGCCGGGCGCCGCTCTTTAATAGCGCGAATACTTCCCTTTGTGACGGCGGAAGATATGCCGCGCAATCTTCCATAAAATGGAAACTGCCGAGCGCAAGGCCGGTGGCGAACAATGCCTCGCCGAGCCGTTCGTAGCGGGAGAGCTGGCGTTTCGGCGCGAGCGCTTCTTCGCTTTCGTTGCCCCCGCCGCGGTGCTGGAGCGCCGCGGGCATATCTGTTTTTTCCGACTCTTCCCGAAGCCGCATCTCGGAAATATCGGTGCGACGAGAAAGCTCCTTCATCCAAAAATCCCGTTCGACCGAACTTGAGATATGTTTGAGCTTCCCCAAAATGATCCGCAACTTCTCCAGTCCTTCGCGCGACTGCAGTTCGCGCAGGTCGGTCGGTAAATATTTCCGGAAATAAAATTCCGGCGCGGGAACCGCGTCACTGATAATTTTTCGCACGCTCGTCGGATCCGCCTTCACCGCGTCCGCGGCATCCTTCACGCCGCCGGTAAAGGTGGCGACCTTCACGGTAAAGTCGTTCGCTTCGGCGAGATCGATCGCACGCTCGGCGGCGTCGGAGCCGGCAACGTCATTATCAAAACTCAGTATCAATTCCTGCGCCAAGCGATAAATGGAGCGTAGATGATCGACGGTGAGCGCCGTGCCGGAACTCGCAATGACGTTCTTCACTCCCGCTTGCCAGCTCATCAAAAAATCCATCTGGCCCTCAACGAGGAACGCGGACTTGGCCTCGCGTACACCTTCCTTGCTCTTCCAAAAACCGTAGATCAGTTTCGACTTCTGGAAAATCGGCGTTTCCGGGCTGTTGATATATTTGCCAAGATTGCCTGTGTCGAGCTGCGGCAGGATACGACCGGTGAAGCCGACTACTTTACCGAGATGGTTGTGGATTGGAAACATGATGCGGCCACGGAAACGGTCGAGCATCAGCCCGCGGTCAGTCTTTATCGACAAACCTGCCTGCACGATATCCTGTGGCGACGCCCCCCCGTTCAACAACGCCATCGATAATCCCTCCGATTCGTTCCGGGCCCAGCCGAGCTCAAAGGCTTCGATCGTCTCCGGCGCGAGCCCACGCTCCTCTAGATATTTTTTCGCAATCGGTGCCGCGGCAAGCGATTTTACAAAATATCGTTTCGCCGCTTCATTCAAATCATAGAGTAACCCGGTATAGCGATACTCCGCGGGATTCTGTGTACGCAGTTCTACGCCCGCCTTTTCGGCGAGCAGACGCAGCGCCTCGCCGAACTCCATGTTCTCGTGCTTCATCACAAACGTAAAAATGTCGCCGCCGAGCCCGCAACCGAAACAATGCCATGTCTGGCGATCAGGCGACACAATAAAAGACGGCGTCTTTTCGTTATGGAACGGACACCGCGCCTTAAAGTTCTTGCCCGCCGGAATGAGCGTGATATAACTGCGCAGAACATCCGCGATGTCGAGCTTGCTTTTGATAAGTTCGGTGGTTGATGACGGCATCGTAATTGGATTGTAAGCCGTCCGAGAAAGAAGGGCAAACTGCGGGATGGCGGGATAAAATAACCCGGCGGTAACTTCTTATTTTTCTTTACAAATTCGCCTTGAATGCAAATGACAACAACACGATGGTCAACGCGTTAAGCACCACCAACACTATTGCTTCTTGTGTGCGATTCGCAAGGGGGTTCCATACAAGATAGACCGTGTAAATGATCGCGACGATTGCCGCGCCGATAAAGTTTCCTCTTACCATGTTTTTATTATGAGATTAATTAAACGCCGCGGCCTTTTGTGGAGTATATGGATTATTATACCTTAAAAAGTCGCGGCGGGTGGAGAGAGGGATCCGAACGCGATGCTATACGATCGCCGCGTGCAACAGCCCGATATTCTGGTTTAAAAATACGCAAAGGCCGGCGAGGACGATGATGGTCACGCCGCCTACGATGAGCCGCGGGAATTGGATTCTGATCTTGATGAAGAAATTCAGAATGCTCGCAACAAGGAAAAGCGCGATCAGGAAAATATAAAAATCGTTGGTGACGGCGCGTGGATCGGACGCCAGCCACTGGAGCGCGGCTTCGAACCCGCCCTGTTTTTGCACCTTTGGTGTTGCCGCGGCCGTAGCAGCGACAACTGACGTTGTTGCCGTTGACGGAACCGTCTGCGTCTCAGCTCCTTTCACCGCCACAAACAATTGCTGCGAGCTGGAGCCTTCCACGCTTGCGCTCGCAATGACGATCGGCGCGGGTGCGGGCTTCACGGGTTCCGGTCTGGGTTTTGGAGTCGTGGGTATAGGCGTTGTTACCGGCGCAGGCGCCGGATTGCTCACCGTCGCAGCGGCTGCGGTGTTCACAAACGCCACCGGGGCGGACGCGGGTGTACCGAATTCCTCCACGACATAGATCGCCGGCTGGCCATTATACGTCCCCTGCGCGGTGGCGATGCCGATCTGCGTAAATGCGGCGTTCAGAATGTTCGCACGATGCTCGGGCGAGTTCATCCACGCGTTCGTCACGTCCTGCGAGTTCGAAAAGTTGACAGCAAGATTTTCGCCGGCGTAGCTGAACGAGTAACCCACCTTCTCGAACCAGTCCCACGGCGTAATGCCGGCCGGGCTCGTGTGCGCAAAGTAATTGTTTGCCGCCATGTCGTTCGCCTTGTCCTGCGCCGCCTGCTGGAGCAACGGACTCACTTGCAACGCCGCTTCTGTCTCCGCCACGCGTTGCTGATTCGTCTCATCCACGAGCGCGCTCGCCTCGATAAGACCGAAAAGTTTTACGCGCGGCACCACGTAAGTGGAACCGAACACGAATGCCGACTCGGCGACGATCATCACGGTGAACACGAACGCGATCGTGCGCGGACGCAAAATATGCGGCTTGTTATCGTTGCCGGAATGCGGGATGAAATAATCCTTGAGTATAGAAATCAGCGCTGCGCCTTTGTTATTTCCCATGCCCATATTATACCATAATCCTCAAAATAAAACAACACCCCGTGCTGCAGCACAAGGTGTTGTTTTATTTACGCCCGATCGGACCGCCCAACGACAACTCGTTAACTAGTTGTAGTTGTAGGTCGTGAATCCCTGGTCAACCTGGAGGATTGGCATGGGAAGATTGAGCGAGGGGCACATAATGAGGTTGATCCACCGCCATGTCGTTTGATAGACATAACCGGTAGAAGTGAACTCATTGGGCAGCCCCAAGGGAACCCAGGGGAAAAGCATCTCCGTATGATACTTCACCTGGAATTGGTCGACGGCAGCTATGGTCAAAGGGCCATAGTAACCGGTGATCGGAAGATTCGCGCCGACGGTCTGATTGAGGAACGTCTGCAACTTCTTTACGTCGTCAGGATTGTTCAGATTCTTGCGAATCGGATGAATGTACTGGTCGAGATAAAGACCGCAGGCGCTCGCGCCAAGGACCTGGCCGGTACTGGTGCTTGTGCCCAGAACCTGGCCGCCTCCGCCACCTCCGCCTCCGCCCGCGACGACCAATGTCGCGCTTGCGGTGTTGTTGCCGGAGATCTGGTCGACCACTACCGGTGATTCGCGTACCGTACCGGTATTCGTTATCGAGGTACCGGCAGGCGCGATCACGGTTGCAGTGATGACGAGAACGGCATTTTGTCCGTCGTTGAGCTGGCCGATGGTCCATGACCCTGTTGAAGGATTATAGGTTCCGATCGAAGTACTCGCCGAGACGAACGCTATGCCAGACGGCAAGGTGTCCGTCGCCGTGACGCCAATCGATGTCGCGGGACCGAGCGCTGAGACCGTTACCGTATAATGAATCGTCGCGCCGGTTGACGGATTGGCGTTATCCACGGTCTTTGCGATCGCGATCTCCGCGGTCTGCGAACCGCCTCCGCCGCAATTCGAGGTGCAGCCACCTCCGCAATTGGAAGTGCAGCCACCTCCGCCATTGATGGTGGTCGTTACGGTCGAGGAGTTGTTCGCGAGATTCTGGTCGGTGCTGCTCGCCGATTCACCGACCGTGCCGGTGTTCGTGATCGTCGCACCGGCCTGATCCGCATTCACCGTCGCCGCGATCGTGAGGGTCGCCGTTGAGCTTGCGCTCATGTCGCCGATCGTCCACGTGCCCGTCGAAGTGGCATAGGTGCCGACCGATGCCGTCGCGTTCACGAACGTAAGTCCGGAAGGCAACACATCAGCGGCAACCACGCCGGTCGAGGTCGCAGGACCGTTGTCGGTAACATTAAGCGTGTAGTTCAGGGTATCACCCACATTCGCCGTGGACTTGTCGACCGTTTTCACGATCGCAATGTCCGCGAACGGCGTCGTGGTCGCGACATAGATCGAGACCGACGAGGAATTGTTGCCGGGATTCGGATCGGTGATGGAACTGAGCTGAGAGACGGTCGCAGTGTTCGTGATCGTCTGCCCGCCTTCGTTCGTGCCGACCTGAGCCGCGATGGCGAGGGTCGCCGTCGCGTTCGGAGCAAGCGTTCCGATCGTCCATACACCCGTACCGAAGTTGTACGCTGTTCCCGGCGACGAGGTCGCGGAAACGAAGTTCAACCCCATAGGCAGGATGTCGTTCGCCACATCAATGGTTGATGTTGACGGTCCGGCATTCGCCACGCTGAGCGTATAGTTGACGGTATCGCCAGGATTCGGATATTGATTGTCGACCGTCTTCACGATCGAGATATCCGCAACCTGTCCGCCACCTCCGCCGCCCGCAACGACTGTCGATACCGACGAACTGTTGTTCGCCAGGTCCGGATCGGTCGTAGAAGCGGATTCGGTGATATAGGCCGTGTTTGTGATCGTCGTACCCGCGGCACTCGCGCCCACCGTAGCCGCGATGGCGAGGGTCGCCGTCGCGTTCGGAGCCAATGTGCCGATCGTCCACGTGCCCGTGCCGAAGTTGTACGCCGTTCCCGGCGACGAGGTCGCGGAAACAAACGTTACGCCGGAAGGCAAGGTGTCGGTGGCCACAACGCCGGTTGACGTTGCGGGACCAAGATCGGTCGCCGTGAGCAGGTAGTTGACCGTTGCGCCAACGACAGTTGAAGTTGTATCAACCGTCTTCACGATCGAGATGTCCGCGACCGGGGTGCCGCTATTCGGGGCAACCACAATCGAGACGCTCGAGGAGTTGTTCGCAAGGTTTGTGTCGGTGATCGAAGGAGATTCGGTCACATAGGCCGTGTTCGTGACGGTCGAACTCGCAGCGCTCGCGTCAACGCTGGCCGCAATGGCCAGGATCGCTGTCGCGTTCGCCGAAAGTGTACCGATCGTCCACGTACCGGTCGAAGAAGCGTAGGACGTGCCAGCCGATGGGGTTGCGCTCACGAACGTGAGTCCGGAAGGCAAAGTATCGGTGGCTACTACGCCCGTCGAGGCATCAGGGCCGTTATCGGTGACTGTAAGCGTGTAATGCACCGTCGCGCCGGCTATGGTCGAGGTGACATCAGCGGTCTTTTGGATCGCGATGTCCGCCATCGAACCGCCGCCACATCCGGTCGTGCAAACCGCGTACGGCTCCACATAGACCGAGACCGATGAGCTGTTGTTCGCCAGGTTCGGATCCGTGCTGCTCGCCGATTCACTTACCGTTCCGGTATTCGTGATCGTCGAGCTGGCCGTGCCAGAATTCACCGTCGCCGCAATCGTCAGGGTTGACGTTGCACCAACGCTCATGTCGCCGATCGTCCAGAGGCCCGTCGAGCTGGCATAGCTACCGATCGATGCCGTTGCATTCACGAACGTGAGTTCGGAAGGCAAAACATCACTGGCTACTACGCCGGTCGAGGTCGCAGGACCATTCGCTGAGACCATCAGTGTGTAGTGAACGGTCGCGCCTGGCGTCGTCGACGCAACATCGGCGGTCTTTTGGATCGCGATGTCGGCGGTCGTCGGCAAAGGATTCGGGTTCACATAGATCGAAACGCTTGACGAATTGTTCGCAAGGTCCGGATCCGTGCTGCTCGCCGATTCGCTTACCGTTCCGGTATTCGTGATCGTCGAGCTGGCCGTGCCAGAATTCACTTTTGCAGCGATCGTAAGCGTCGCAGACGAGCTTGCATCCATGTCACCGAGCGTCCACACGCCGGTCGAAGAGGCATAGGAGCCTTCCGAGGCGGCTGCAGAAACAAAGGTAAGCGTGGAAGGCAAGACATCGTTCGCTACGACGCCGGTCGAGGTCGCAGGACCATTCGCCGAGACCGCGAGCGTGTAGTGCACGATGGAACCCTCAAAGGTCGAGGTCACATCGGCGGTCTTCACGATTGCAACATCTGCGGTGGTCGTCGCCGTTACCGGTGACTGAACGACGATCGTTGTTCCCGTTACTGCGGATGTCTGAGTACAATTGCTCTGAATGTATTCAACACTCGGATTCATTGTTATCGTCTTTCCTGCAGCGGACGGATCAACGGTTGCCGTAATACCAAGAGAGATCGTGCTGCTGCCGTTGAGTGTTCCGAGGTCCCATATTCCCGTCGAACTCGCATACGTGCCGTCAGATGTACTGGCGGAAACGAACGTGAGGTCTAGGAAAGGAAGGAGGTCGGTGACAATCATGTGGGTCGGTGCCGTGAAAGCGGGCGCTCCGGCGAGCGTGTAGGTGATGGTGTCACCCACGTTCGGCGTCGGATTGCTCACTGTTTCGGCGATGGCCGTCGCAACGGAACAAGTTCCGCTCGGATTCGGCTCGACGTACGTGCTCGCCGTGGCGGTATTATTCGCCAGGTTCGGGTCCGTGGTCGACGCGTTCTCCGTGATGGTCGCGGTGTTGGTGATCGTCGAGCTGGCCGTGCCAGTGTTGACGTTCGCCGCAATCGTGAGCGTCGCGGATGAACCTGAAGCCAACGTACCGATCGTCCACGTGCCGGTCGAACTCGAGTATGACGTGCCAGCCGTCGCCGTTGCGTTCACGAATGTGAGTCCGGAAGGCAAGGTGTCGGTGGCAACGACGTCGGTCGATGTGGCAGGGCCGTTATCGGTCGCCGTGAGCGTGTAGTGCACCGTCGCACCTTCGTGCGTGGTGGCCACATCAACGCTCTTCGTGATCGCGATGTCCGCGGTGGTTGTTGCCACAACCGGAATCGAAGGAACGGTAATCGTCGCACCTGCAACAGCGGACGTCTGAGTGCAACCGCTCTGAATATACTGGATACTCGGAGTCGTTGTAATCGTCTGTCCTGCCGCAGCGGGATTAACTTTCGCCATGATCTGGAGCTTGATCACATTCGCGCCGTTCAATGTTCCGAGATCCCATGTCCCCGTCGAGCTCGTGTAGGTTCCGTCAGACGTGCTGGCGGAAACGAACGTGAGATATGAGGAGGGCAAGAGTTCGGTGACGATCAAGTGGGTCGGTGCGGTGAAAGCAGGAGCACCCAAGAGTGTGTAGGTGATAGTATCACCAACACTCGGAGTCGGGTTGCTCACCGCTTCGCCGAGCGCCGTCGCAATGGAACAGGTTCCGATCGAATTGGGCAAAACCGAAACATTCACGCTCGCAGTATTGTTCGCAAGGTTTGGATCGGTGGTTGACGCGTTCTCCGTAATGGTCGCGGTGTTGGTAATCGTCGAACCGGCAGTGCCGGTATTGGCGGTCGCCGCGATCGTGAGCGTCGCAGACGAACTTGAAGCCAACGTGCCGATCGTCCACGTGCCCGTTGAGGAAGCGTAGGCGCCCTGCGTTGCGTTTGCGCTTACGAACGTGAGTCCGGAAGGCAAGGTATCGGTCGCTACGACATCGGTCGAGGTCGCGGGACCAAGATCAGTCGCTGTGAGCGTGTAGTGCACGGTTCCCCCTTCTTGCGTGCTCGTAACATCGGCGGTCTTTGTGATCGCGATGTCGGCAACTGCTGGGGTCGAGGTCGTCGTAACGGGAGTGTTCTGCA
>Ga0181516_10003372_pt1 | contig 10730 bp, 8 predicted proteins | sample PEATcosm2014_Bin_25_FD_121104 | JGI IMG/M metagenome (GOLD analysis project Ga0181516, IMG submission 121104) | Peatland microbial communities from MTU Mesocosm Facility, Houghton, MI, USA - PEATcosm2014_Bin01_10_metaG | ecosystem: Environmental > Terrestrial > Soil > Wetlands > Peat | place...
GGAAAATCCTGCAGCGCCCGGAGCTGCACGATGGCCCGCACCGCCTCGGCGAACTGCGGGCAAAGCGTCGGCTCGCCGTCGCCGCTCAAGGTGACCTGCCGCAGCTCTGTCAAATCCGGCGGCAGATGCGCAAAGCGCGGATGCGACCGGATCTGCCCGGAACAAACGAGCGCCAGCGCCTGCCGCAATTCCCCGATCATGACGCTGACATTCAGCGCCCGGGCCTCGGCCGGTTTGCGCCGGTCCACCTCGCAATACACGCAGTTGAAATTGCACTGCGCGTCGGGGTTCAGGTTCACGCCGATCGACAGGCCGCGCGAGCGTGCCGAAATGACGGTGTAAACGAAACGGTTCCGGGAAAACTCGCGCGGCCGCCGGCAGGCGGCCGAGCAGGCGTCTTGCGGCTCCATGAACGCGTCGAGGTCGTGAATAAAAGCTGGCAGGGGCATATATTTGCCTTGGGTTGAAATTCTTAATTCGGGCGGCACCATCGGCTGCCGACCCTGAAGTTATGGAAACATAAAATCCCCCGCTCACCCTATTTTGCTCGTTCTTCGTCCTAATTTGGCCGGTTGCCCGGCAGGCCTCCGCCACGGACCTTGCCGGAGCGCGGGCTGCAGCCCGCTTCGACGCAGGCAAATCGCCTGATTTACGGGCTTTATCGCGAAACCGAAAGCTTGGGTCGCTCGAACCCGGTCGTTCCTTCCCCGGTCGCGAAACGTCCAGTCGCGGCAGCCTCCCGTCTGCTTTTTCTTGCGTTGCCCCATGCTCTCCCGCAAAATGGCGCCCGTTCGATGGGCCGAAACCTGGCTCCATCGATTTGCCAGCACAGCCAGTTCCGCCGGAGTCCCGGCGAAAGGTGGCGGAGGAAATTCACGGCAACAACCAACATTCATATTTTATGGCCAACATTCATTTTATCGGCGGTGAAAAAGGCGGCGTGGGCAAATCCCTCGTCGCGCGCATCCTCGCGCAGTACATGATTGACAAGCAACTGCCCTTCCTGGGCTTTGACACCGACCGCTCGCACGGGGCGTTGATGCGGTTTTACGCCGGCTTCGCCTCGCCCGTGGTGGTGGACCGTTACGAGGCGCTGGACTCAATCGTCGAGGCCGCCGTCGCGCAGCCCGACCGCCGCATCCTCGTCGACCTCGCGGCGCAAACCCACGAGCCCATCGTGAAATGGATGGACGAATCCGGCGTGCTCGAACTCTCCGGCGAGGCGGGCTTCGTCATCAACTACTGGCACGTGATGGATTCCGGCAAGGACTCGGTTGATTTGCTGGGAAAACTGCTCGACCAGTTTGGCGAGCGGCTCAGCTATGTGCTCGTGCTCAACCAGCTCCGCGGCGATGACTTCAGCATCCTCCAGAAATCCGACGCCCAGGCCAAGGCGCTGGCGCTCGGCGCGCAGATCGTCTCCATCAAGCGCCTGAACGACGGCGCCGTCCAAAAAATCGACGCCAGCAGCAGCAGCTTCTGGGCGGCGGCCAATTCCGCGGACAAGGCCGTCACCGGCCTCGGCCTCATGGAACGCCAACGCGTGAAAATGTGGCTGCGCGCGGCCTACCAGCAGATTGACGAAGTCGGCGTCTAGCGCGCGAAGCCGGGTCAGGCGTCCAGGCAATCCCGCACCGCCTTGGCCAGCTTGGCCGGATGGTATGGCTTCTGCAAAAAGTTCAAGCCCTCGCGCAGCACCATGTCCGCGCCCACCACCGCCAGGCTGTAGCCGCTGGAATAAATCACCTTCAACTCCGGCTGGTCGCCGCGCAGGCGTTGCGCCAGTTCGCGCCCGCTCACGCCGTGCGGCATCACCATGTCCGTCAGCAGCAAACTGATCTGGTCCTTGTATTCAAGCCAGATCGGCAGCGCGTCCACGCCGGAGTTCGCCTCCAGCACGCGATACCCGTAACGTTGCAGAACGTTCCGCACCAGTTGCCGCAGCGGCACTTCATCCTCCACCACCAAAATCGTCTCGCTGCCGCCGCGGATTTCCGGCTCCGTTACCACCGTCTCGCGCAGCACGCCCGACTCCGCGATCGCCGGCAAAAACACCTGGAACACCGTCTCCTCCTTCACCTTGCTGGACACTTTCACCCAGCCCCGGTGCTGCTGCACGATGCCATAAACCGTCGCCAGTCCCAGGCCCGTTCCCTTGCCCACGTCCTTCGTCGTGAAAAACGGCTCGAAGATGTGCGGCATCACCTCCGGCGGAATTCCCTTGCCCGTGTCCTTCACCGTCAGGCACACGTATTCGCCCGGCGACGCCCCCGGCATCCGCCGCGCCGCCGCCTCGTCAAACTTCACCATCGCCGTGTCGACAAACAGTTTTCCGCCCTTGGGCATGGCGTCGCGCGCGTTGATGGACAGGTTCATCAACACCTGCTCCATCATGCCGGGGTCGGCGTGCACCAGCGGCAGGTGCGGCGCGTAATTCACCTGCAGCGTGATGTCCTCGCCCAGCAGGCGGCGCAGCATCTTCGTCATGGTGCTGACCACCTCGTTCAAGTCCAGGTTTTTGGGCTGTAAAATCTGCCGCCGGCTGAAGGTCAGCAACTGCCGCGTCAGGTTCGCCGCCCGGTCGGCCGCCAGCGCGATCTGCCGCGCGGAATCCAGCGCCTCCTCGGGCAGCGGCAGCGTCGTCAAAAGCGAATTGTGGCCCTGGATCACCGTCAGGATGTTGTTAAAATCATGCGCCACGCCGCCCGCCAGCAGGCCGATGGATTCCATCTTCTGCGACTGCCGCAACTGCGCCTCCAGGTTCTGCCGGTCCGTGATGTCCCCCGCGTAACAATGCACCACGCCAATCGCCGGGATCGGAAAAAACGACCACGAGATGATCCGGCCCGCGATGACGGTCTGAAATCGTTGCCGGCTCTGGCCCGTCGCGATGCATTCCTTCACAATGGCCGCCGTTTCCGGCGGCAGAAACTCCGAAAGCTGCTGTTTGCCCAGGGATTCCGCCATCGCCGTCGCGGCCTCGTTGGAGTAGGTCACCGAACCGTCCGCCGCCAGCTCCAGCACCGGGTTGGGATTGAACTGCGGGAACGCCGCGAGCTTCTGGTTTTCCGCCTGGCTTTTGCGCAACACTTCCTCCCCCCGCTTCCGCTCGGTGATGTCCCGGTAAATCGACGACGCCCCGGTGATCTTTCCCGCGACGTCCTTGATCGGCGAGGTCGTCACCGAAACGTGGATCACCAGCCCGTCCTTGCGCAGGCGCGTGGTTTCAAAGTTGTCGATGCCCAAACCCCGCTTGATCCGGTCCATCGTCTCCTTTGTTTCCTCCTCGCGGTCGCGCGGGGTGATTATGGACACCGGCCGGCCGTTGGCCTCGCTGGCCGAGTATCCGAAAACCCGCTCCGCCGCCGGGTTCCAGCTGAAAATAATCCCGTCCATTGTCTTGCTGATGATGGCGTCGTTGGAACACTCCACGATGCCGGCGTACTGCATGTGCGCCTCCTCCGCGCGCTGCCGTTCGGTGATGTCCTCCACCATCGCCACGGTGAATTGCGGCGCGCCCGCGTTGTCACGCACGATCGAAACCGTCAACCGCCCCCAGAAGATGCGGCCGTCCCGGCGCACAAACCGCTTTTCCACGCGGTAATGGTCGGACTTGCCCGTAAGCAGGCGCTTGAAGTGCGCCGTTTCCTCCTTCAAATCCTGCGTATGCGTGAAATCGCGCCGCGTGATGGCCAGCAGTTCCTCGGCCTCGTAACCCAGCATCTGCTGCAACGCGCGGTTCGTCTGGATGATTTTTCCCGACAAATCCTCCACCGCAATCCCCGCGCCGGTCCCGTCGAACAACGCGCGGAACCGCGCTTCGCTGCTCTGACGCAGCAATTCCGTCTGCCGCTGCTCGTTCCGGGCGGCCGTTTCCCGCAGGGCCTGTTGCACCGCCGGGACCAGTTTTTCCAGGCGCTGCTTCGACACGAGATCCGTCGCGCCATTTTTCATCAATTCGGCCGCCTTGTCGTCGCCCACCGTTCCGGAAACCACGATGAACGGGAGATCGGGGTGCTGCCGCCGGAAAAGCGTCAACGCCTCCAGGCCGTCGAACTCCGGCAGCACATAATCCGCCAGCACCAGGTCCGGCGGGGAATCCGCGATCGCTTGCAAAAATCCCTCCCGCGAATCAACGGTCCGCGCGGAAAAATCGAGGCCCGCCTTCCGCAGCGCGCTCTCCATCAGCGCCGCGTCATCTGCGTTGTCCTCCAGGATGAGAATCCGCAGCTTCGCGCTCATCCCGCCGCCCCCGCTGCTGCCGGTACGCCGACGAAACCGCGCGCGCCGGCGTCGCTCTCAGCGCACCCGGCGGCCTGTCCGCCCACGTTCCATTTGTCAATCACGGCCCGCAAGCCGCGGAGAATAGCCAAACGAAACCATTTGGTCAAATCACCCCGGCTAATTGGCAGTGTCTTGATTCAGGGGTGGAACGGGCGACCCGCCCGTGCCGGTCGGCGGCTCGCCGACCGGAATGACAGAACGCAGGCTGACAATACTGCGGTGCCGTTGGTTTTAATAACTCCCACCCATTTCGTCCGGCGAGTCGCCGGACGAGACAGGCCAGTGGCCTGTGCCACCCTTTTCCAAATTCGGATATTGCCCCCGCTAATGCGCCGCCCCCGGCTTGGCCGGCGCGGGGTCCGTCTTCGATTTCTTGAACGCCGAGCGAAACAGCCAGTGCCGCTTCAACCCCTGCACGAACTGGTCCGTGTGCACGACCACGCCCGAGATCTGAACGAGGATGTTCGAATTGGCCTGCACCTGCGCGTTCAGGTTGCTGGTGATTTCCGCCAGGTTGTCGAGCGACTGGCTGATCTTTTCCGCGAGCACGGAAAGATTCGTGTCCGTATTCGTGAGCGTGACGTTCGCGTTGAGCAGCGTTGCCGCCAGTTGTTCGTTGATGTTTGTCGGGATCAGCCACTCGCCCAGCGAACCCTTCGGGCCGCTCAAATGCTGGCTGATGACGGCGAAGTTGGAACTGGCGGGCTGAAGACTGGCGACCACCACGTTCAGGTTGGAGGTCAGCGCCGCGCTGTTGGAGAGCACGGCGTTAATCTGGTTCGTCAGCGCGAGAAAATTCGGCAACGCGTCCTCGATTTGGGAGCCCAGCGCCTGGAGGCGGTCCGTGACCGGGGGCGGCTCGTCGGCTTTCAGCCAATAGGGCTTGCTTCCCCGGGTCAGCTTTACGTAACCATGGTCCTTCGGGCTCCAGACCGCGGTCAGCGAGTTTAACTCGTGGCTGTGGTCGATCACCCACAGGCTCGTGATGGGCGGGTTGGTGCTGCCCGTTTCAGCAGAGGCGTTGTAGTTGCTCAGCGCCTCAAAAAACTCGGGGGTGAAAGGCTTCCACGCCTGGAACAGGTTGGTGCCGAGTTGGATTTCTTCCCCCAGATGGAAGTTGGTCAGCTCTTGCGAGTCTTCAATGTCCTCGACGCTCATTTCTTTGAGCGGCCACTGGATGTAGGTGGAGTGGCCGTTGGTGCCGCGGGTGACTTCCAACTGCCTCTTGCCAAGAAAATCCGCCGCCGCAACTTTTACATACGAACCCTCGGTCCAGATGTAGCCGATGTTGGGATCGACCACTTCGAACTCGACATAAATATTATACTCGGAGCCCGGCCCGCGCGCCGGCATGGGTTCGATGTCAATAATCTGACCGGCGGCCTTGCCCCGGAAGTAAACCGGGTCAGCCACATTCAAGCCCGCCGCGGTCTCGGTGAAAATGAAATACCTGGCCTTGATCTTGAACCAACCCTTGTTTTGCGCCGTCTTGTAAATGTAATACCCGAACCCGAACGCCAGGAGCGCGATCGCCAAAAATAGAAACCAGCCCACCGCCCGTTCCATGCGGTTGAGGCGCGTTCGTAGCTGGGGGGTCAGGTCTTGCAGTGCCATAAAACAGTCAATCGCCGCCAAAGCCCGCCGCCAAAAGTTCCCGCACCAGCGGTTCGCTGTGGCCCGCCAGCACCGACCGCTTGCCCAGCGTCAACAGCCGGCCTTCTTTCAACAAGGCAAAACTTCCCGCCCGGCTCTGCCAGGGCCGTAAATCCTCCCCCGTTGCCACCAGCGTCATCCGCCGGCCCTTCAACAGCCCGCCGCCCGCCGAAAGCTGGTCCATAAAATCCAGCCACCAGAGCGCATGTCGCAAATCCAGCCCGCTCAGCGGATTGTCCAGCAACAACACTTCGGGTTCCAGCATCAACGCGCGGGCCAGCCCCACCCGCTTCTGCCAGTCGCGGCCCAGCGTGCCCGAGTTTGTGTCCGCCCAGGTGGTCAGCCCCGTCCATTCCAGCATAGCTGCCACACTTTCCGCGGCGGCGGGCCGGCTCGCGTCCCGGTGATACTGCAGCGGCAATGCCAAGTTCTCCGCGACGGAGAGATGATGAAACAAATGTCCGCCGTCAAACACCAGCCCCAGCCGCAACCGCTCCTTCAACAGCGCCTGCTCGTATATCGGCATCGCCTGGCCGAACAACCGGTAACTGCCCGCCAGCGGCGGCGTCAATCCGCCCGCCATCGCCATGAAATCGCTCTTGCCCGAGCCGTGCATCCCCGCCACCAGCCAGTATTCACCCGCCACGACCCGCCAGTTGACGTCCTCCAAGACAGTCACCCCGGGCTCCTGCAGGCACCCGACCGTCACACCAGTCATCTCGATGACCGGTTCGTTCGCGTCGGCGGCTGGAATGTCAGCGCTCATATCGCCAGATAAATGAAGATGAACACCGCGTCCAGCAACACGCAGGCAACGATGCACTGGCCGACCGCGCGGACCGTTGCGCGCGAAACTTCGTCCAGTTGCAGCCGCTGAGCCAGCCCGTGGTAACAGGTGATGACGGCAATCAACGCGCCAAACCCGGCAGACTTGACCGCGAGAATCACAAAATCCAGGCCGGTCAGGCTGGCGGCCAGTCGCCCGAAGTAATCGCTTGGCTGCAACGGCACGTTGTTCAGGAACGCGCACAAATAGCCGAAGGTGAGCGTGACGATGATGAAATAAACCGTAAGGCACATAACCCCCAGCGCCATCCCGATGACCCGCGGCATCACCAAATAATGCACCGGATCAATGCCCAGTGCCTCCAGCGCCTCGATTTCGCCCAGCGCGCGCGCCGTGCCCAGCTCGATGACGTTCGCCGTCCCCGAGCGCGACAGCACCAGCAACGCCGTCAGCAGCGGACCCACTTCCCGCACCACCACATAAACCATGATGGGACCGAGCAGCAGCGTATTGGCGCCCACGCGCGTCAGCCACAGCACCGCCTGCCCGATCACCACCAGCCCGGCCGCCGCGGACATGAATAGAAACAGCGGCAACATCCGCAGCCCGGAACGCGCCAGTTCGCGTCGGATGGCGGGAAAAGTCACCTCCGGCGCGGCGCGGAGCTTGGTCAGAATCACCCCCAGCGTGATGAGCGCGAACGCGCCCACGCCCTGCGCCGTCGCCAGGAACAGGACCAGCCGGTGCCCCGCGTAATTGCTGAAAGACCCGGGCAACGGCGCCCGCAACCGCAGGCGCAATCGCGGCGCGTCCGGCACATTCCCGCTGTCCATGCCGCCATCGTACCGTTTTTGGCGCGCCGGGTCAAAGTGGTTTTTCTCCCCGGGGAGCGCACGCGTTTGCCACTCCGGAAGGAGCGCGCGCTGTGGTTGGCGCCCTCGCCGACCACATCCCAGCCCAGCCCGGTGGCTGCAATATTTCTTGATAGGCTCTGGCCGGGTGATTGGCGCAGCCGCGCGCGTTCAACCGCTTCAGCGGTTTTTCACAAGCTCACAAACCACTGAAGTGGTTCTCACCTTGGCGGCCTCATATCACCCTGCTGAAGCAGGGTGCTGATGAAAGCATACCGCCTACATGTATTTTTTCAGCAGCGGCTTCAACTCGCGCACCGTCTTTGCCGGCCAGAGTTTTCGGTCGGTCATGATGGCGTTTTTCAACGCGCGATGACAATGCCAGTTGGCCTCGCGCGGTATGCGGGCGATCACGTGCTTCACGATGGCCTTGGCCATCTCCGCGTTCTTGTTCAGGTTGGCGATGATCATCTCGATGGTCACGTGCGCCTCGTCCACCTTCCAACAGTCGTAATCCGTCACCATCGCTATCGTGGCGTAGGCGATTTCCGCCTCCCGCGCGCATTTGGCCTCGCCCAGGTTGGTCATGCCGATGACGTCAAAGCCCGCCCGGTGGTTGGCGATGGATTCGGCGCGGGTGCTGAACGCCGGGCCTTCCATGTTCACGTACGTGCCGCCGTCGTGTGCGCGCGCCTTGAGCGCCCGGGCGCTCTGCAACAACAACCGCCGCAGTTCCCCGCAAACGGGGTCCGCAAACGCGATGTGCGCCACGATGCCGCGTCCAAAGAAAGTATGCTCCAGCGCCTTTTTCGTCCGGTCCACAAACTGGTCAACCAGCACAATCTCACAGGGCTTGAGCTTCGCCTGCAACGAACCGACCGCGCTTACGCTGATGATCCATTGCACGCCCAGCTTTTTCATCCCGTAAATGTTGGCGCGATGGTTCAGCTCGCCCGGCAGGATGCGATGCCCCCGCCCGTGTCGCGGCAGGAACACCACCTCGCGCCCCGCCAGCCGGCCGGTGAGAAAACTGTCCGACGGCGCGCCAAAGGGCGTCTTCACCGCGACCCATTTCTGGTTGGCAAACCCGTCGATGTGATACAACCCGCTGCCGCCAATGATTCCAATTCGATTTTCTGGCATAATGTCCGTTCGATTGTTCCGGCAAAAACTACAGGAAAGCCGCCGGCAAAGGAAAGCACTTTGGGTCTTCGGGTGGGCGGACCACCCCGGTTGTTTCGATCGACGTCCCACCAGCCAAAAAGTGAACGACGCGACGCCAAAAAAAAGCGCATGCCGGGCTCCGGGCGGAACAGTCTTCCAGCCATTAACTGCGCGATTATCTGCTGGCCGTCAAGTTGTCTCCGCGTCACAATCCTCGCGTGCAAAGGATTGTTAGTGCGGATCGCGGTTTATTATCTCCTGACCAGCATTTGTATTGACGCCTTAACCTCACAAAACCCATGAAAAAAATCACACCAATCGCAATGGCGGGAATTACGGCAGTGGCAATCGGCGCGCTCGCCGGGTGCTCGACGGCAGGACCATTTGTTACGAGCATTTCATCGGACGGGAAGGGTGATCTCATCGTGGAGAAAAACACGGTTCACGTGAACGGGTTTACGGGCATCGTCTCCACGGGGGAGAATCCCACGACCGAGGTGATAAAAGTTCTGCCGGAGCCTCAATCGCAACCTAAGTGAGCCGCCAGACGGAAACCCATCCCATGAAATCCAAGACCCGGTTTGCATTCGCCTTGACGGCTCCATTATTGCTGATGGGTTGTGCGTCAATCCTGGATGGCGGTCCCAAGACGATCCGGATTAATTCGAATCCGGAAGGAGCAAAAGTGACCATCTCAAACAAGGAGGGGAAAAAGATTTTCAGCCAAACCACGCCCACGATCGTCAGTTTGGAACGCTCATCCGGGTTTTTTGAGGGAGAAGACTACACGCTTGTCTTTGCGATGGATGGTTACTATCCGTACGAAACGCACGTGCAATCAAGTCTGGATGGCTGGTACCTTGGGAATGTTTTTTTTGGCGGCTTGATCGGACTTGTTATTGTAGACCCGGCGACGGGAGACATGTTCACGCTTTCACCCAGAGCGGTGAAATGTGATTTGATATCAAATCAGTCTCCACCAATGACCGGCCCGGCCGGGGGTGCAGAAGCGGGGACCAATTCTTCAATCACCAATTTGAATTCCCCTCCGGCCGGCCACTAAAACGGAAGAGCCTTCCCATGCTGTGGCGGCGCCGGGGTCGGACGCGCCCCGCTACGGAACCTGGTGGCCGTCACAGGCCCACTGGATGTCCGGGTCTCCGGGGTCGGCCGCCTTGGCTCCGGCGTTCAAGCAAACGTAGCTGTACTTGTAGTATTTGACGTGGCCGTCGCCGAAGCAAATGCTCGTGCCTTGAGTGTGCCGGCCGGTGACGTCGGTCGTGTAAACGTTGGGCTTGCAAATGTCGGATGCTTTGGAGCCGTTCCCGTAAAACGGCACCTCATTTGTCATCGTCCGGCCCTCGGAAAACAATACGAATTTTGAGGGACTGGTAATCATCATGGACCTCAGATTCGTGATGTCCGTCGGCTGTTGGTCCAGCGCCTTCGAGTTCATCCCATACTGAAAGGCCACGCGAATATCCGGGTTGATGGCCGGGTCAATTTTCGCCGTGGGACACCGGAAAACCGTGTTCCCCGTGTTGTAAACCTCGTTACCCGTCGCGCCGCCCACCTTGGCCGCGTAAAACCACAACGGCTTGCCCCCGACGTAGGGCGGCAGCGCATTGAACCACGCATCCATCCCCTGCGGCGTCTGGACCATGGTCGTCGGGTCCCGGTAGTCGTAAAAATCCGCAATGTCCGTCCAGGACGGATTGTCCTCGTTGTAACCGGGAGGGGCTCCGGGCGTGCCGTCGGGGATTTTGGTTTCGGGAAACGTCCCCCGGTTGTCATCCACGTACATGGTTTGGGCCAGTCCCCACTGCCTCAGGTTGAAGACGCAGACGGTTTGCCGGCTCTTCTCCTTCGCCCGCGCCAGCACCGGCAGCAGGAGGCCCGCCAGGATGCCGATGATCGCAATCACCACCAGCAGTTCAATCAGTGTAAACGCCTGGCGCGTTCCCGCCGCTGTATAAACCGCCTTCGTGCAA
>Ga0181516_10003373_pt1 | contig 10729 bp, 9 predicted proteins | sample PEATcosm2014_Bin_25_FD_121104 | JGI IMG/M metagenome (GOLD analysis project Ga0181516, IMG submission 121104) | Peatland microbial communities from MTU Mesocosm Facility, Houghton, MI, USA - PEATcosm2014_Bin01_10_metaG | ecosystem: Environmental > Terrestrial > Soil > Wetlands > Peat | place...
TCACCATTAGCCATGCCGGCAGCGAACCACGCGCGGCGTCAAACTGCCCGGCGTTGCGCCAAAGCTGCAGAAAAAGATCCTGCAGAACCTCTTCCGCGGCCTGCTGGTCTCGCAGGATCCGCACGAGCATGCCAAAAAGCATCGCCGAGTAGCGATCATAAAGTATCGAAAGCGCGGCCTCGTCGCCTGTCCTCATTCTCTCGATGAGCGCGGAGTCAGGCACTGGCTGCATGATTGCAGTCACTGGGCCACACTCCGTCCATATCGTGAATACGCCATGAAGAGTCGCAATGGATTGCACGTGGGCCCGGGGTTCTTCATCTCCGGACGCCGCTCCTTTTGCTCTTATACCATCCATTCCCGGTGCTGAAGCCACTTCCGGCAACTTGTTTTGATCGGCACTGTGCGGCGCGCAGGATTTTTTCTGTTTTGCGCAATCCGATTTCGCATGAGCCCGCGTACATCCATCAGGACGCCCTCCCCGACTGGGAGCGGCTGGCAAAACCAGCCGCTCCCAAGTGAACGGCTTCCAAACATTCCCCGTGAAAGGAAATCAAAATCATGAAAAAGCTTCTCGCTCTGTTGTTCGCCGTCGCGCTCGCCGTTTCCGCCTCCACAGCCTTCGCCCAGGAAGATCCGATGGTCGGCGGCGCAGCCATGTTCCCCACCAAGAACATCGTGGAGAACGCGCTCAACTCCCAGGACCACACCACGCTGGTGGCGGCAGTGAAGGCCGCCGGCCTGGTGGACACCCTCGAGGGCCCCGGCCCGTTCACCGTCTTTGCGCCCACCAACGAGGCCTTCGCCAAGCTGCCGGCGGGTACCGTTGACACTCTGCTCAAGCCTGAGAATCTCGACACGCTGAAGAAGGTGCTCACCTATCACGTGGTCGCCGGCAAAATCACCACCAACGATCTGAGGAAGATGATTCACGAAGGCGGCGGCAAGGCCACGCTGACAACCGTCGAAGGCGGAACGCTGACGGTCTGGATGAAGGGCGGCAAGTACATGCTGACCGATGAAAAGGGCGGCATGGCTGCCATCACCATCCCCAACGTGTATCAATCGAACGGCGTCATCCAGGTGATCGATTCGGTTTTGATGCCGTAAAAGCGGTCGAAGAGTATTGCCGGCCGCGCAGTCACGCACGCTTTCGTCCCGGCCCGGATCGAAAGCAAGCGTGATTGCGCGGCGTTCTTGTGGGTTCGCGCTTTCCCGGATACAAAATCGACTGTTCTCAGTGCGATGTCACCCGTGATATCATGGGTCGTGCGGGTCGTGCTCGATACATCTGTCGTTATCTCTGCGTTGCGCTCCGAGCGGGGTGCGTCGGCAGAAACGATCCGGCGCGCGATGCTCGGCGAACTAACGATTCTGATGGACCATAAGCTCGCGTACGAATATAGAGACGTTGCGTTCCGCGCGCGCCAGTTGCACGCATCGGGAAAGTCGCGGGATCAGATTGCGGATATTCTGCAATTGCTCGAAGCGCAGGCAGCTGCCGTCAGAGTGTATTTCAGACCGCGACCGCTCTCGCCGGACCCGAACGATGACATGGTGCTCGACGTCGCGATCAATGGAGAGGCGGACGCCATCGTGACGTTCAACGACAAGCATTTCGAGTCAGCAGCCGCGCAATACGGCATCGCCGTTGTAAGACCTTCCGAGTTGTTGACCAGAATTCATAAGAGGAGATAGCAACATGCCTGCGAAAAGGAAAGAAGGCGCGATGAGCAAGTTTCCCCTTCGACTGATGCCAACGGTCCGCAAGGTTGCGGAGAACTTCTCCCGCAGGGAGGGTGTGTCTCTCAATCAATTCATTAATGTGGCAGTTGCAGAAAAACTTGCGCACCTGGAACATGAAGAATGGCTCGTGGGAAGACGGAAAGTAACGCCTGCGCTGATTGCCAGAGGCCTGGCCGCATTGAATCATCCAACCGGCGTGGCGCCGGCGCCTGAAGATAGATTGCCTAAAGGGTACAGGCCAGTTTCAAGACCTTAGCTACGGGAGAGAAGCGCGCCCGGATTTCCCGCGTGCCTGCGGCGAACTCAAACCCGTCCATTTTCTTTCGAAGGCCCCCTACTGGGAGCCGATGCGCCGTGGTTATTTCTGCTGCTCCTCCCCCACGCGCAATACCGCCAGAAACGCTTCCTGCGGAATGTCCACTTTGCCGATGCGCTTCATGCGCTTCTTGCCTTCCTTCTGCTTCTCCAGCAGCTTGCGTTTGCGCGTGATGTCGCCGCCGTAGCACTTGGCGAGCACGTTCTTGCGCAGCGGGCTCACCGTCTCGCGGGCCACGACTTTGGCCCCGATCGCGGCTTGAATTGCCACTTCGAACTGCTGCCGCGGAATCAGTTCGCGCATTTTGGAAACCAGCGCGCGGCCTCGCTCGTAGGCGTGGTCCTTGTGCACGATGATGGAGAGCGCGTCCACGGGTTCGCCGGCAATCAGGATGTCGAGCTTCACCATCGGCGACTCCCACTCGCCGGCCAACTGGTAATCGAGCGATGCGTAGCCGCGCGAGATCGACTTCAGCCGGTCGTAGAAATCCAGCACGATCTCGTTAAGCGGCAGCTCGTAGCTCAGCAAGACGCGCGTCGGCGTCACGTATTCGAAATTGCTTTGTTTGCCGCGTTTCTCTTCGACCAGCTTGAAAATCCCGCCCACGTATTCCTCGTTGGTCAGAATCTTGGCCGCAATCACCGGCTCGCGAATGCTGTCGATGCTCTGCGGCTCGGGCCAGCGCGACGGATTGTCGACCTCGATCTCGCTGCCATCGGTGAGCGTGATGTGATAGCGCACGCTGGGCGCCGTGGTGATCAGGTCCAGCTCGTACTCGCGCTCCAGCCGCTCCTGGATGATCTCCATGTGCAGCAGGCCCAGAAACCCGCAGCGGAAACCGAAGCCCAGCGCCACCGAGCTCTCTGGCTCGAAGAAGAAGGACGAATCGTTCAGACGCAATTTTTCGAGGGCGTCGCGCAGCAGCGTGTGTTCGTGCGAGTCCACGGTGTAAAGCCCGGAAAACACCATGGGCTTGATGTCTTCGAATCCGGGCAACTGCGCCGCGGCCGGGCGCGCATCGTCGGTCACGGTGTCGCCGATCTTGGTGTCGCCCACATTTTTGATGGTGGCCGCGAAAAATCCCACCTCGCCCGCGGAAAGCAGGCCGATCTCCACCGGCTTGGGCATCAGCACGCCCATCGACTCGACCTCGAACGCTTTGCCATTCGACATCATCCGGATGCGCTGCCCCTTGCGTATGGTCCCCTGCATCACGCGCACCAGCACGATCACGCCGCGATAGGCGTCGAACCAAGAGTCAAATATGAGCGCCTGCAGCGGTGCATCGGGATCGCCGGTTGGCGGCGGAAGGCGGTGCACGATGGCCTCCAGCACCTCTTCCACGCCCTGTCCGGTCTTGGCGCTCACCGGGAGCGCGTCGGTCGCGTCCAGCCCCACGGCCTTTTCAATGGCTTCCTGCGTGCGCAGGATGTCGGCCGACGGCAGATCGATCTTGTTGATCACGGGAATGATTTCCAGACCGTGATGGATGGCCAGGTAGGCATTGGCCAGGGTCTGCGCTTCCACGCCCTGGGTGGCGTCCACCACCAGCAACGCGCCCTCGCACGAGGACAGTGAGCGTGACACTTCGTAGCTGAAATCGACGTGGCCCGGGGTGTCGATCAGGTTGAGCTGGTAAGTGTTGCCGTCGTGCGCCTTGTACATCATGCGCACGGCGTGCGCCTTGATGGTGATGCCGCGCTCCCGCTCCAGGTCCATGTCGTCCAGGATCTGGGCCTGCATCTCCCGGCCCGTCACCGAGCCGGTCAGCTCCAATAGCCTGTCGCTCAACGTCGACTTGCCGTGGTCGATGTGAGCGATGATGGCGAAATTGCGGATAAATTTCGAGTTCATGATGGGATCAATGGGTGCAATAGGAGAACAGACCTTAGAATATCAGCGCGCGTCCGCCGCGCGGCTTCCTCCAGGTGATGGCTTATCATCGGCATAGTGCCCAAAGTGATCCCATCGAGGCCGCGCCGGTCGTGTTTCTGCACGCGCCGCACACTCCTGGCGCCGGCCTGCATCCTGCTCCTGCTGGCGCTCGCCGGCTGCACGCCGACGGACACTGCCGTTGGGCCTTCAAAACCGCCCGCGCAGGCCACCGCGCCGCCTCTTCCGGCTCCGGCTGCGCCGCAACCCGCTCCAGCTGCCGCACCCGGACAATCCGCCGCCCACGAGCGACGCGTGCGCGAACTCATCGTCCAGGTTGAAGCCGCGTACGCGGCCGGCGACGCCGACTACCGCAGGGGAATGCTCGCCGAAGCCAAAATTCAGTTCGATCGCTCCGTCGATCTCATGCTCGCGAGCGGCCTCGACATCAAGGACGACCCGCAGTTGCAGGACGAGTTCGACAAGATTGTCGACCAGGTGAACGGACTTGAGATGGAGGCCCTGAAGCAGGGCAACGGCTTTGTGCCCAAAGAGGAAATCACGCCCGCCGAAGCCGCCAGCGATGTGACCTTTGCCGTCGATCCCAACCTGGTGGCCAAGGCTACGGCCGACCTGGCCACCACCAAATCCGATCTGCCGCTGGTGTCGAATGAATGCGTGGCCGCCTTCATCAACTTTTTCGCCTATACGCAGAAGGGCCACAACACGCTGCTGCATTCCTTCGAGCGTTCCGGCCGTTACAAGGCGATGATCCAGCGGGTACTGGCCGAAGAAGGCGTGCCGCAGGACCTGATCTACCTGGCCGTGGCCGAATCGGCATTCAATCCCCGGGCCCTCAATCGCAGATCCAAGGCGGGCGGCATGTGGCAATTCATGCCCGGCCCCTATTACGGCCTGACCCGCAACGCCTACGTCGACGAGCGCTTCGATCCCGAGAAATCCACGCGCGCCTATGCCCGCTACATGAAATTCATCTATGGCGAGCTGGGCGACTGGTACCTGGCCATGGCCGCCTACGACCATGGCACGGGCAGTATGCAGCACGCCGTCGAGAGGACGGGTTATGCCGATTTCTGGGAGCTTTACAAACGCGGAGAGCTGCCCAAAGAGACCGCGAACTACGTGCCCGAAATTCTGGCCGCCATCATTATCGCCAACCATCCGCACCAGTACGGCTTCGACGACGTTACCCTCGATCCTCCGGTCCTGACCGATACGGTCACCATCGATTACTCCATCGATCTCAGGTTGGTTTCGGATCTGGTGGGCGCTCCGGTGGACGAGATTGAAGCGCTGAACCCGAGCCTGCTGCGCATGGTTACGCCGCCCGACGCGTCCTTCGATCTGCATCTTCCCGCGGGTACGGCCACGCTCTTTGCCCAGCGCGCCGCCGTCATTCCCGAGGCTCACCGCAATTCCTGGCGCTACCATCCCGTGGTGGCCGGAGATACGCTGGCCTCTGTGGCGCAGGAATATCGTGTCACCGCGGCCGAACTGGCCTCGGCCAACCAGCTCACCGCGAGCCAGGGCCTGACTGGTGTGGACGCCTTGGTGGTGCCTGTGCCCTTTACCGCCGAAGCCCTGGCAGGCACCCGGCTTTACACCGTCCGCCGCGGCGATACCCTGGTTACCATCGCCGACCGTTTCGGCGTTTCATTGAGTCAGCTGCGCCGCTGGAACAACATCCCCTCCGGCATCCGGGTGGATCCCGGCCGCCGCCTGCGCGTGGCAGAGCCTGCGCCCGTGCGTACCTCCTCGACCCACCGCCGCAGGAGTTCCACCACGCAGACCGGAGGCTCTACGGCAAAATCCGGGAACGGGTCAGGAAAGGGGTCTGCCGCGCCCACGCACAAGCCCGCCAGTTCCGCGCCGAAACCGGCCCATCCCCCGGCCTCGAAACCCGCTACCCACACCACCAACAGCGCGACTCACTAACCCACCGGCCGCGCCATGTCCACGCAGCAGGTTGAAAAAACTGTGGCAGATCCCCATTCCGCGCTTGAGTTTTTCTTGTCTTTATGGGCAAGCTAAAGCTACAATCGCTTTCGCAAGCTAGATGGCTCCATCTACTCTGCGAAATGCAAACGAAATCATGAGCAGCGGCAATCCGCTGGAGGCAATGGGATGGATGAAGTGTTCAGGATGTACGCAATGAGTGACGGCGACCCAATTGGGAAGCCGGGTGACCACGGTCAGGTCGAAGCTTTTGCCGACGAGGAAGATGAGTTGGAAACCGCCGGCATCCTCACCTCTTCAGACGATGATGAGGTGGTTGCTGAAGAGACTGTGGTGGTGATCGCCGCAACGCCGGCGCCAAAGCCCGCCAAGAAGGCGGCGAAGAAGGCCAAGAAGGCTGCGAAGAAGGCGGCCAAGAAAGCTGAGAAGAAGGCGCCGGCCAAGAAGGCTGCAAAGAAGGCAGCCAAGAAGGCTCCCGCCAAGAAGGCAGCAAAGAAAAAGGCCCCGGCCAAGAAAGCCGCCAAGAAGGCAGCGAAGAAGGCTCCTGCGAAGAAAGTAGCAAAGAAAGCCGGCAAGAAGGCCAAGAAGGCTGCCAAGAAGGCCGCGAAGAAGAAGTCGAAGAAGTAGCCTGGGCGTCTTTAAAGCATTTTCTGAAATCCTGTAGATCGATAGCAGGCAACTAAGTCGCCGCGACCCACCAGGGGCTCCCAACGACTGGTCTTGGTCGTTGGGGTGGGACTCCAGGGAGCGGCGACTTAGGCCGTATCGACATATTGCCCCAGGTGCAGCCAAGCACAGGCGAGTGCCATGAAAAGAGTCGTGTTTTCCGCCGCCCTGGCGGTTGCGTGTGTTCAAGCATTTGCATGGTTGAGCGGTTGCGGAGAAGCATCCTCTCCAGGAGGAGGCGGTGGTACGCAATCGCAGCAGCCGTACATCGCCAGCTTCACGGCCGGTGCAAACAACATTCAGGCGGGAACCAGCACCACCCTCACGGCGGTGTTCGGGAACGGCTCAGGGGTCATCACGCCCGGCAATATCTCCGTGACCAGCGGAACGGCAGTGACCGTGACGCCAGCCAGCACCACAACCTACACGCTGACGGTGACGGGCTCGAGCGGAACCACGCCTGTTACGCTGACAACCCCGATCGTTGTGTATCCGGCGCCGGTGATTACCAGCTTTACCGCCAGCTCGAACCAGATTGAGCTGGGGTCGAGCATAACCCTGACCGCCAATTTTACCGGCGGGACGGGGGTCATCACAGGACCGGGAAATTTCAGCACCTCCGTCAGCAGCGGTCAACAGTTGAGCGTAACCCCGCCCGCAACGACCACGCCCGCGACGGACACCTACACGCTCACCGTGACGCCCGTTGTGGGGCCGACGACCGCCAAAACAGTCTCGGTCACGGTGTATCCGGTGCCTGCGATCACCAGCTTTACCGCCAGCCCCAATTCCGTGGTGGCCGGCAGCAATGTCAGCCTCACGGCGACCTTTAGCGGCGGAACAGGCTTGATTACGCCGGGCAATATCACGGTGGCCAGCGGGAACCCGGTCAGTGTGAGCACGGCGGGAATCACGACCTACACGACAACTTACACGCTCACGGTAACGCCGGGGGGCACTCCGCCGGTGGGAAGCGCAATCACACAGACCACGACGGCGACGCTCGATCCCGCCGTAACGGTGTGCAAGTCGGCCTCCTGCATCGGACCTGCGGTCAGCAGCCTGCTGATGGGCATGAATCTTGCAGTCTGGTACGACGATGTCGCCAACGCCAGTTCGATCGGGCCCGCTCTCCAGAACGCGGGCATCACGGCGCTGCGCTGGCCGGGCGGCCAGACCTCGGAGGACTACCACTGGAACGGCAACAACCCGACTCCGAGCAACGGTGTGGCGCCCACACCCTCGATGTGCGCCGGAGCAACTCAGGATTCGGACACCAACTACCTGGCCTTCATTCGAGACCTCGAATATGCAAATACCAATCTTCCCCACGGCTATGACGTGGCGCTGACGGCCAACTACGGCACCAACCCCACCTGCAATGGCGGAGGCGAGCCGAGCGAAGCAGCCAACTGGGTACGATACGCCTACGCGAACGGCGGCACGGTGAGTTACGTGACCGTCGGCAACGAGCCGTATGGCAGCTGGGAAGAAGACCTGCACGCCGTGCCACAGGATCCGGCCACGTACGTCAAGGCATTATCGGGGCCCAGCGGCTACTACGAACTGATCAAGAATCAAAGTTCCAGCACCAAGGTGGGCGTGTCTGTAGACGCCGGTTGCACGGCAGATAACGATTGCACGGACGGCTGGGATGCGACAGTGCTGGCCAACGCCGCGGGCTACTACGATTATGTGGAGTACCACTTCTATGCCGGGTACGGAGACTTGACCAGCGACACGGAGCTGGTGCAGCAGGCGGCCCAGGTATTCACATACGCCGTCAACGTCGTCAAATCGGAGCTGGCCACGGCGGGAGCCGCGGGCACGCCCATCTACATAGGTGAGGTGAGCTCCAACCCCATCAATCCCGGCACGCAGAGCTGGTCGATCACCCAGGGCCTGTTTGCCGGCCAGGTGCTGGGCGAGGCCATGAACGACGGCGTGGCGCGCCTAACCTGGTGGATGGGCTTTGGCGACTGTTGGGGTCCCGGCAACAACGCCCCTACGCTCTACGGGTGGCAGAATACCTGGGGCGCCGATAACATCTTCTCCGACGGGCCTGCCGATGCCGGATGTCCGGGCGAGGGCCCCACCGGCACCATGTCGCCCACAGCGCAGGCGTTCAACATGTTTCAGTACGTGGTGAACGCGGCAAACGCACCGAGCGGCGGCGAATCCGCGCTGCAGGCCGCGGTTCTCGGCGATACCACCGACGTGCGCGCCTACGCGGCCACACACAGTGGCGGCACGGCGTTGATGCTGTTCAACCTGAACGAGACCACGGCCGAAACCGTGAACGTCTCGCTCTCCGGGACCAGCCAGACCAGCAGCAGCGACGTGAAGATGATCACCTACGACAAGGCGATCTACGACCAGTCAAATCCCGCCAACGCCGGCGGCGCAGTATGGGCGCCGGCGACAACCACGGACCTGGGCCGGCAAACGTTGCCCTTGACGCTCACGCTGCAGCCGTGGAGCATGAACGTTGTCATCGTGCAGCCGTAGACAACTGGGAATCGAACTCTCCTCAAATTGAATCCGGCGCGGCCTCCGCGCTACGGCAGCGCAGCCAGCACGTCTGAGGCTGCGTTGGCCGGCGTCACTTTCACCCACACCTTGGCGATCTTGCCCTTGGGATCGATGAGGAAGGTGTTGCGCTGGGCGATCGTCATGGGGCCAAATGCGCCCAGCGATCCATACTCGCTTACCACCTTGTGGTCGGGATCCGCGAGCAGATGAAAGGTCAGGCTATCCTTGGTGCAGAACTGCTTGTGGCTGTCGACGGTATCCACGCTCACGCCCAGAATCACTGCATTCTTGGCATCGAACTGCGGCAGCGCGTCCTCAAACTTGTGCGCTTCGATGGTGCAGCCGGTGGTCATGTCTTTGGGATAGAAATAAAGCACCACCCACTTGCCGCGGTATTGGTCCAGCGAGATGGGCGTGCCGTCCTGCGAGGGCAGGGTAAAGGTGGGCGCCTCCTGGCCCACGGCAGGCATGGTGTCATCGGCCGCGCGGGCGGTGAAAAGGGGTATCGCGGACACCACGGCGACAATCGCGACGACGATCGAGAGGAGAAGATACTTATTCACGAAAAACCTCCTGGGGTTGGGGATCGGGTTTCAGGGGTCAAGGCCAGAAAAACGGTAGGCTCCGGGGAGTCGTTTGCTGAACCCTAAAACGTAGACCCTGACAACTGTATATCACCGCGGCGCGGCGACAATTGTCACGCCTGTGTCATTCGCCCGCTTGAGCAGCGCTTCGCGATCAAATAGCAGGGTCTTTCCGGCTTCAATCGACAGGCAACTGGCCCCCGCGCGAAGCATGGTTTCCACGGTCGACAGCCCGATCACCGGCACGTCGAAGCGCATATCCTGCTTGGGTTTAGCTACCTTCACCACGGTCAGTCTACGCTCCAGAGTTGACGCTTCGGCCTCAAGGGTCGCCATCAGCCGCCCCGCGCGTTCGATGGTGGCGTCGGTACCCTCCATGGCTTCCACCGCCACACAGGCCTGTGCCGCCACCACTACCGTTTGCCCGATGTCGAACCCGGCCAGCGCCGCGGCCACGCCCAGCCCGTATTCAATGTTCTTGCACTCGTCCTCGTCCGGCGCACGCTCGGTCAGCACGCCCTCTTCGGCCAGCAGCGGCTCCAGAAAGGCCGTCGAGCTCAGCAGTTCAATGCCTTCATCGCCGAGCACCTTGGCCACGGCGCCCAATAACGCATCAGTCGAGCGCGTGCGCAGATTCAGCAGCAGTTTGGCCAGCCGCCAATCGGGCCGGATGCTACTGAAGATTTGTTTATGCTTCACCTGGCCCGCCATCACGGCCTTGGTGATGCCTTCTTTCTTGAAGGTCTCGATCAGCCGGGAAAGCTCGCCCAGTGAGAGCCAGTGCACGGTCACACCTGCGTCGGCCTCGGCGCGGCGGTCGATCTCCGGGTCGGTCTCTTCCTTGATAGCCGCGACGACAACCGAGAGCCCTTCAGCCCGCGCCGCATCAAGCAGCAGAAAAGGGAAGCGCCCATTGCCGGCGATGAGGCCGAGCTTCATTGATCACTCCAAGTGTTCGGAAATGCATTTCGGGCATCCCTCCGGGACGCTCTTTCTTCAGCAGGATCGAGGCCCCGTCCCGGAGGGACGTGGCGAA
>Ga0181516_10003374_pt1 | contig 10728 bp, 6 predicted proteins | sample PEATcosm2014_Bin_25_FD_121104 | JGI IMG/M metagenome (GOLD analysis project Ga0181516, IMG submission 121104) | Peatland microbial communities from MTU Mesocosm Facility, Houghton, MI, USA - PEATcosm2014_Bin01_10_metaG | ecosystem: Environmental > Terrestrial > Soil > Wetlands > Peat | place...
CTCGCCGTTTCCAACAGCCACGCCATTGACCTGAAAGCGTCCAAGGTCACGCAGGTCGTCAACGACGTGGAGATCATTTCCGGGCCGGATCAAAAACAAAAATCCGCCATGGTAAACGACATTTTTTCCATGCCGGACATCTTGCGCACCGGCACGGCGTCGCGCGCGGAACTCATCGCGCCGGACGAAACGGTCACGCGCGTCGGCGCCAACACGATTTTTTCCTTCGACCCGGCGAACCGCACGATTGATTTAAAGCAGGGCAGCCTGCTCTTTCACTCGCCGCACGGCAAGGGCGGCGGCACCATCCACACCGGCTCAGCCACGGCTTCGGTGCTGGGCACGACGCTCATCGTGGTGACCACGCCGAACGGCGGCATGAAAGTCATTGACCTCGAAGGTTCCGTGCAGGTGAAATTTCCCGGCGGCCAGAAACAAAAACTGGCTGCCGGCCAGATGACTTTTATTTTGACGAACGGCAACCAGCTCGCGCCGGTGGTTGTTTTCCGGCTCGACGAGCTGACCCAGAACAGCCTGCTGGTGAAAGGGTTTTCCCAGCCGCTGCAATCCCTGCCGCTCATCCAGAACCAGATTGTTTTACAAACCAAGCAGATTCAATCGGGTCAGGCCACGGACACCAAACTTTATGTAGGCGACGACGCCAGCCCCAGTCAAATTCAGGTGCTCGATGTGAACACCATTTCGCACACGGTCCAGCCGCCGCCCGTGGTCAAGCCGCCGCCCATCGTGCCTGATCTCGCCACGGCGGAGGGCGCGGATGCCACGATCAACCAGGCTTCACTCACCGACGCGTCCATCCCGACGCCGCCTTACCATGTTTTCACCGGCACGCCGTTTTCGCTGGCGGGCAATAATTTTTTCAACGGCAAAACCTTTTCCGGCTTTGTCGCCCGCAATATTTATGTGAACACGCCCGCCGCCGCGCTCAACCCGCTGTCCGTGGATTTGTCGGCTTACAATGGGCTGGGAGAATTTGACATAGTCGCGCTGGGCAATTTGGATCTGGAAGGTTCCGTGACGTTCAACGGGCTGGCCGCGCAGGACAATCTTTCCCTGATCGGCGGCGGCCAGCTTTTGCTTTCGCCCGGCATCGCCGTGCGCGCGGACGTGAAGAATTTTCTGCTCTCGACGCCCGGCAGCCTGACGCTGGACGGCGCGAGTCTTTACAATTCGGCCAACAACATCGCGCTGAATTCCGGGGCGGGCATCACCTTCAAAAACGGCGCGCTCGTGAATGCCAACGGCAAGCTGACCGTCACCGCCGTCACCGACATCAGCTCGACCGGCTCGCATTTCATCGCCAACAGCGCGACGTTCACGCCGTTGAGCGGCACCGTCACGTTTGACTCGACCACGCTGGATGCCAGCAGCCATGCGATTTTCATCGCGCCGACCGCGATCTACCTGAACAATTCCACCATCAACTCCGCCGCCGTCACACTGGACGGTTCGGGCATCGCCAATATTTCCGTCAACAACACCACGATCAATGCGTCCAGCCTGCTGACGGCCGTCACGGCGAACGCGCTGAATGTGACCGACTCCACGCTGAAGACGGACGCGGGTGCCGGCACCGTCACTTTGATTTCCAGCTTCGGCTCGACGTCCGTTACCGGCACGTCCATCACGGCGCATTATCTCACGGTGAATTCCGGGGACGGCATTTTGCTCGACGCCAACGGCCAGACTTTGACCGCGACCGGCAGCGGGGCGACGGCCAATTTCACCGCGCCGAATCTGATCACGGTAAACAATGCAGACTTCAGTTCATTCGGCGTGGTCAACATGGCCGCCAACACCATTAACCTAAGTAGTGTTGCCTTTGGCGGCACCAGCGCTGTAACGCTGAAAAGCCTGAATGGTGTCCTCGCACCGTCCCCAAACACCGGCGCGGTGTCCGTGCCCGGCGATGTGAATTTCATAAACAATGTTACTTACGGCGGCAATCCAGCACAGAACTACATTAATAGCGGAATCACCGTAACGACGCTTCATTAAGGCAACCACTGGATGGGCAAGCGAGCAAACGCATGATAACCAAACAAACCTTTGCAGGGATTGCGGCGATTTTTATCGGCAGCGTTCAGTTGCACGCGCAGCCCGCCGCCGTGCAGCAGTTGCAGAACAATCAGATCTCGCAGGCACTGAAGGTGCCCCTGCCCAACCTGGCCGCCGGCACCAACGCTCCGGAATTGTATGCCGGCGAAAATACGGATGTCGGGCCACAGCGCATCCTGCGGGTGAATCCGCGCCCCACTTATTTTGACCTCGTCCTCGACAGCCAGTTTTTTTTCAGCGACAACGCCAATTACGCGCAGGAGCCGTTTTCCGTCGCCAGCCCGGTGTTCGTCAACACTGTGCAGGCCTCCTTCGCCCCGCCAGCCCGGCGGCTGGGGCCGGGCCAGATTGCCGGCGCCATCGGCGTGGTCGGCCAGTGGTATAATTACGGCGACAACCGCCTCGCGGCGCTCGACTTCAACGCCCAGACCGTCTTCGTCAACGGCAGATACAATCTCGGCAACTGGCAGTTCGCCGCGGGCGTGAACCTGACGCGCCTGGTCAACCAGGAAAATTACGACGAAACCTACCGCGAATTCATGCCCAACTTCAGCGTGCAGCGCGTCATTCCTTTGAACGACCGGATGTTTTTTGCCATCGGCGACCTGGTGGATTATCACCTGACGGAAGTGCCCAGCGTGGCCGGCAGCCGCACGGACATCAACGACCGCTTTGACAACATCGCCAGCCTCACCTTCACCTGGCAGTTGACGCATCAACTGCTGCTCCAGCCGTTTTACCGTTTTCAATATTCCTATTACCAGCACGACACGCTGGCGACCTCCAGCCGCGACGACTACCTGCAGAGTTTCGGCATCACGGCGGCATATTATTTCAATAAAAACCTCAGCCTGCGCGTGTTTTTCAATTACAACCGCAAGCAGTCCGACGACGTTTTCACTCCCGCCTATCACGAAATGAACGGCGGTCTCGGCGCTTCCTTTGATCTTAAATTTTAAGCGGTGCACCGGCCGCATTTGTGCGCGAACAAGGTTGACATGCGAGCGGCTTGCGGCATTTAATGGCGCGCTTGAAAACTGGGACCAGCCAATGCAGATTGACCGCGCTTGATGCGAAACCGTTTCGTCCGCCGGAAAAATTTACAAGACTCCTCGGACTGCTGGCTGGCATGCTCGGCTGGCTGGCGATTTCATCGTCCGCACAAACCAATGCTTTTCTGACAGCCTCCAACCAGATCCCGGCCGGGTCATGGTTCCGTGAGGTGGACGGCAAGATTTACGATGTGCAGCAAAGCCCGCTTTGGCATCCGGCCAGCGGCAAAGTTTTGAGCGTGGAAACAGGCGGCCTGGTCATTTCGTGCGCGCCCGGCCAGCTGTTTTTTGTGCGCCATTTTCCGGCCGCGCCAAAGCCGGCCATGGCGGAAGGCGACGCCGTGAATTTTTCCGCGATGGAAACCGGCACGACGAACGCCTATGGCGACCGCCTGCTGCAAGTATTGGATTGCGGCACCGCGCCCAGCCCGCAGGCTTTGGAAAAGCTCAAGGCCCAGCTCCAGGAAGAACTGGCCATGAACGAAAAAATTCGGAATGACATCAAGAAAGCCCGGCAAGCCAAAATCGCCGCGCAAGAGGCCAAAACAGTCGGGTGGCTGCAAACCCAGGCCACCAATGGTTCCGCCTCCGCGCAATGCAGCCTGGGGCTGCACCTGCTGAACGGGCAAGGCTGCGAGACCAACCGTGAACTGGCCGCTTACTGGCTGCAAAAAGCCTGCGCCCAAGGCAGTCTTGAAGCCACCAACATTCTCGCCCGGCTGAAACCGTGAAAAACAATTCCCGCCTTGTCAACAGTTCTCCGGCACGGGCAGTGCCCTGATTTGGCGGAGCGCGGCTGTGTCGAAGACCAGCCGCAGCATTTCTGACGTGCTGCGGCTGGCGCTATGCGCACCGCCGCGCTCCGGGAATTTCAAGCGGGATTTTAGTAGTGCGGGAAGGCGACGAAGCAAGTGAAGGTTCAAAATTCTTTTTCTTCGCCGCCTTCGCCGCCTTCGCGCGACCCGTTTTTGTCATTCTTCAAACGGACGTGTCATCCGAATTTTCAAAGCTTCATTCCCGCGCGGGAAAATGTTTTCATCTGCGCATGGTTCCGTGCGTGATCTTTGAAGATGAGCATCTGCTGGTGGTGGCCAAGCCCGCCGGCTGGAACACGCACGCGCCCAGCCCGCACGCCGGCGAGGGCATTTACGACTGGCTGAAACACCGCGAACCGCGCTGGGCGGCGCTCGCCATCATCCACCGGCTCGACAAGGAAACCAGCGGCGTGCTCGTCTTCGGCAAAACGCCGCTCGCCAATAAATCGCTGACGGAACAATTCACCACGCGCGCCGTCCGCAAAAAATACCTGCTGCTCACCGACCGCAAAGTGCCGGCAACGGAATTTGCGGTCAAAACCACGCTCGCCCGTCTCGGCGAAAAATACGCGAGCGGCCCTGGCGGCGAGGTGGCCGAGACGAAGTTTCGCAGGAGCCGAGGTGACGAGGCTCAAAATAAAATCGGCAGTCGGCAGTCGGCCATCGGCAATCAATGGGAGCCTCCTCATATCGGCGGCTACGAGCGCGTGGAGGCCGAGCCGTTCACCGGCCGCACGCATCAGATCCGCGTTCATGCGGCGGAGAGCGGCTTTCCGATTCTCGGCGACACGCTTTACGGCGGGACGGCCGCGGCGCGCGTTTATTTGCACGCGGCGGAAATAGCCTTCACCCATCCGGCCACCCGCGAGCCGGTGACCTTCTCCGCGCCGGCGAATTTTGACGCAAATTTGGAGGGCGGTGACACGTCACCGCTTTCCGACGAGGCGACACGCCGCCTTGTTGAAAAGCGCGGACCTGTCCGCGCACTCCAAACCGCCGCCGCCCGCCTCTTCGCCATCCGCAGCGCCGTCATCGAGCCGGAAGCAGCCACCGCTTTCCGGCTCATTCACGGCGCGAGCGACGGCTGGCCCGGCTGGTTCGTGGAAAAACTCGGCGACTTCCTGCTCTCGCAAGCGGACGCACCGCTCAGCGCCCAACAAAGCGAAGAATTATCCCGGCTCGCCCGGCAGTTTTCCGCCCGCGGCGCCTATCACAAAATTCTTTCCCGTCACCTCCGCCCAGCCACCGTGGCCGACGCCTCGCCGCAACTGGTCCTCGGCGACGCCGCGCCGGAGCGGTTTGAAATCCTGGAGAACGGCCTCCGCTATGAACTGAGTTTCCGCGAAGGCTATTCCGTCGGCCTGTTCCTCGACCAGCGCGACAACCGGCGGCGATTGCTCGCCGGCCACGTCGCCGCAGATTTTCAATTGCCAACTGCCAATTGCCAATTTACGGCCGCCACCCATGCGAACGCAGCAGGTCAAATTGGCAATTGGCAATTGGCAATTCTAAATGCGTTCGCCTACACCTGCGGCTTCTCCGTGGCCGCCGCCAAAGCCGGCGCGCGGACCACCAGCCTCGATCTCTCCCGAAAATATCTCGACTGGGGCAGACGCAACTTCGCGCTCAACGGCCTCGACCCGGCGGCGCATGAATTCATTTACGGCGACACCTTCGACTGGCTGCGGCGGCTCGCGAAGAAAGGCCGCGCGTTCGATGTCATCGTGCTTGATCCCCCCACGTTTTCGCGGTCGAAGGAACACGGCACGTTCCGCGCCGATAAGGATTACGGCCGGCTCGTCACCGCCACGCTGCCCGTGCTCAAGCCCGGCGGCGTGCTGCTCGCCTCGACCAACGCCGCCGACTGGCCGCCGGAAAGCTTTCTCACAGATGTGGCAACCGCGGTGCGCGCCGCGAAACGAAAAATTACCAGGCAGCATTACGTTCCGCAGCCGCCGGACTTCCCCGTGAGCCGCGCCGAGCCGGCGTATCTGAAGACGGTGTGGCTCCAAATCAAATGAATTGCCAAACCCGCGCCATTGCCTGTTCCGAACCAGGTGGCAGCCGGGGCAACGAGGCTCAAATTACAATAACGCGGCAGCCCACATCGTTGCCCACAACTTCGGTTTCTTCCGCCGCATCCGTCGCTTGATTCCCTGCCGCTTGCTTTCCATGGCTGCAACGTGGGCCGGAGTCCGCCGCGCGTCCGCTGCCGGAAAACTTAAGCGCTGGAGCCTTTTCAGAAATGCCGGCGACGTCTTCGTTTCCGCGTTGAACAAAAGCAAACAAAACCAACGAAGGCGGAAAAACTGCCGGGTTTACTATTCATCAATTCGGCTGGGCAAACGCGGATGGCAGAGTCTGCGGACACAAGTCGCGCCGCGTTTGGACTGCGTCCGCTTGAGCGGCGCTGGCGGGCGCACGGGGAACCGGGGAATCATCGGCCAGTTCCACGCGTTCCCAAAGCGGCGCTGAAGCAGCCGCAGTCCAAACGCTCCGCGAGTTCAGGGGGCCAATGACTCCAGTTCCATCCCGGCCAATCTCCCGACCTTGGCGGCCCCGGAAAACATGTTTCACTGCGACGCCAAGTGGAGCGCGCCGCCCTTTTGCATTCCTCCCGCAGAACTTCACAGAAGCGAACAGAGGCAACCAAGTTTTCCCCTTCGTTGGCTTCGTTCCCTTCTGTGAATCAATTGTCAGGCGGCAACTCCGGTGATGATCCACCCGCTTTCGCCCGGCCTTTTACGGCTTTTCTAGGCACAAACTCAATTTTTTAGCGGGTTTTAGCAATTTTATATGCCTAATGATTCCTTTAGTTTATTGAAAATTCAATTTTGTGGGAATCTTCATTCATTCGTAGGTGCATTTATTGGCATATAGGTGCTTCATCCATCCTTTAATAATGTTGTTCTTTTGATATATAGGAATATGCATTCCTTCATGATTTCATATCTTTTAATGTCGAGGAATTCGGATTCCTTTATTTATTCATATCCGCACGTTTATAGGAATTTGCGTTCCTGTCTTAATCTATTTCTTGGCGGTTAGATTCGTTCGCGTTCCTCCATTTCCAATATAATTCTATTTCGTAGGACTTCGTGTTCCTATAAAAGTGATTTTTTAGATACATGGATGCCGTCGCATTCCTTGAGTAATTCTTTTTTTCACATTTGGAGGCCGTTGCATTCCTGTATTGCAAGTCCGGGCGGATGTCGGGTATCATTCGGACCATGTCTGACACCCTTCCATCCACGGCGACGGTTGGCGGCGCGACGTCGCAATTCGTTCCGGCGCTGACATTGTCCAATCCGGTAAAACTGCTGGTCGCCATCGCGGACCCGGTGCGCTGGGCGGTGCTGCGCGAACTCGCCGGCGGCGACGCGTTGTCCGTGCGGGAACTGGCCGCGCGGTTGCGCAAAAATGGCAACCTCGTTTCGAAGCATCTGCGCTGGTTGCGCGCGGCGGGCGCGGTCACCGTGGTGGCGTTGCCGGGCGCGGACGGACGCAAGTCCTGCCACGCGGTGCCGGCGACCTTCCTGCGGAAGGATGTGAATGGCAAAGCGGAAATTGACTACGGTGTCTGCGTGCTGCGTTTCCCGTAAGCCGAAACGAGGCGGTGGAAAAGTGCAGCGTCGGTGCGCGTAGCTGCGACGCCCCCGTCGCAGAAGGTGGTCGGCGACGCCTCGTCGCCAGTTCCTTCCACTCCAACCAAACGCCGGACCAGGCTGATCACACGACGTGGGCGGCGCGGACATCTTCTGCGACGAGGCGTCGCAGCTACGCGTCGCCGCAACGGCATCGTTCAGGCAAAGCGAGGATGAAGTGAGGGACGCGTCCGCCGCGCTGGCGAAGTTCCGCGCCTGCGCGGAACGTAGCTGCGACGCCCCCGTCGCAGAAGGTGGTCGGCGACGCCTCGTCGCCAGTTCCGCCGTCTTTATCCAAAGGCTGGACCGCGGTTAACACGCGACGTGGGCGGCGCGGGCACCTTCTGCGACGAGGCGTCGCAGCTACGCGCCGGTTCGCGCGGAGTCCGTTGACGAAATCAATTCAGCGGCACGCCCCGGCGGAGAAAGGTCGGGACGTCGAGGTCTTCGCCGTTGTGTTTCGTCGGCTCGCTCTTGTCGAACCGGCCCTTCGAGACAATCGTCAGCGGCAGTTGCGTCTGCACCGGCTTGGCATTGCCCTTGCGCTTGTGCGGCGTGCGCACCATCACGACCTCGCGCGCGCTGGACGCGGTCGCGCCGGAAGTGTGCGTTTCCGTCCGCGCGGACATCGTGGCGGGCGCGGCGTTTTGCCGCGCGGCGATGATGGTGACGCAGAGTTTGTCCTTCATTTCCGCGTCCACCGAGGCGCCCATGATGATTTGCGCGTGGCTGCACTGGCGTTTCACCTGGTCAATCACGCGGTTGATCTCGGACATGCTGAGGTCGTTGCCCGCCGTGAGGCTCACGAGCACGGCTTCGGATTCCGCCAGCGCGCGGCCTTCGTCGAGCAGCGGATGCGCGAGGATGTTTTCCACCACTTCGCGGGCGCGGCCGGCCCCGGTGGCTTCGACGAAGGCAAAGGCGTTTTCCGCGTGCCGGTCGCGGAGCAGCGCGCAGAGGTCCGCAAAGTGAACGTGGATCAGTCCGGGCCGCGTCAGCAGATGCCACACGCCGCGCACGCCCTCCCCGAGAAATCCGCCGGTGACGCGGAAGGTTTCGAGCAGCGTGGAATTCTCGTCAATGAGCTTGAACACCTTCTGGCTGGGCAGGCAGATGACGCCGTCGGCGGCGGATTTCAATTGCTCGAGGCTCGCCTGCGCCTGCGCCTCGCGGCGGTTGCCTTCGCACTCGAACGGGAGCGTGACGAAGGCCAGCACGAGCGCGCCGGCCTCGCGCGCGGCCTTGGCCAGCACCGGGCTGATGCCGCTGCCCGCGCCGCCGCCGAGTCCGGCGAGGATGAAGATGACGTTCGCGCCCTCGCAGGCGGATTTGAGCGTGGAAAACTGTTCTTCCGCGAGCGCGCGGCCGCGTTCGGGATCGCCGCCGGAGCCGAGGCCGCGGAGCAATTTGTTTTCGAGATGAATTTTCACCGTGGCCGGGGACGCCGCGAAGGCGCCGGCATCGGTGTTGATGACGGCGAACTGCGCGGCGGCAAATTCCGGCGTGGCGAGCGTGGCGAGCAGCGCGATGCCGGCGTTGCCGACGCCGAAAATTCTCACGACCGGCGCGGCCGGGGCTTCCGCGAAAAGAGCTGGTTCAGGAGTTTGCATAGGGCGGCGATCAGGATCGTTGGAGCAAACGGCCGAACAACCCTTTCAGAAAAGGCTGCCCGGCGCGGCGGCGGTGGTGCTTGAGGGAACCGTATTTCACGAGGCCAATCGCGGCGGCGAACTCCGGCTGATCGAGCGCGGCGGTCAAACCGCTGACGGCCGTGGCGTGTCCGGGCGCGACGTTCATCTGAAAAACATTTTCCGCGAGCTTCACAATGCCCGGCACGCGCGATCCGCCGCCGCACAGAAAAACCCCGGCGCGCAGATAGTCCGTCAGGCCGGCCTGCTCCAAATCATGCGCGATGAGCTGGAAGATTTCCTCGAGCCGCAGCGACATGATGCGCTGGAGGTGCTCGTGGTTGAGGCGTTTCAGCTCGAGTCCAAGTTCGTTGGTGATGCTGATGGTCTGGCCCTTGACCGATTCGTTGACGCTGGCGGCGCCGTATTCAATCTTCAGCTTCTCGGCGCGGCTCAACGGGACTTTCAGGCCGTAGGCGAGGTCGTTGGAAACATGGTCGCCGCCGACCGCGAGCACGCCGCTGTGGCGGATGACGCCGTTCGAATAAACCACGAACTCCGTCGTGCCGCCGCCGATGTCAATGACCAGCGCGCCGAGTTCTTTCTGCTCGTTCGAGAGCAGCGCGAGCGACGTCGCGATGCCGTTGAAGACCACATCGTCCACTTCGAGCGAAGTGGCGCGGACGAGGCGGACGACATTTTGGAGGCGGTTGGCGTGTCCGTGAATGACGTGCATGTCCACTTCCAAGCGCGCGCCGAGCATGCCGACGGGGTTGGTCACGCCGTCCTGGCCGTCCACAAAAAAATGCTGCCGCACGGCGTGAATGACGGTGTTCTCGGCGGGGAGATTGATGGCCTTGGCGTTTTTGACGACGTCGTCAACATCGTCGGCGGAAATTTCGCGGTCGTCGGAAACGACGGGATGCACGCCGCGGTTGTTGAAGCCGCGCACGTGGCCGCCGCTCACGCCGAGATAGACGCTGCGGATTTCCACGTCGGCCATCTGCTCGGCCTCGAACATCGCCGCGCGCAAATCCTCCTCGACCTGCTCGGGATTGATGATCTCGCCCTTGCGCACGCCGCGCGAACGCGCCTGGCCGAGGCCGATGATGTTCAGCGCGCCGTCGGTGTTCTGCTCGCCGACGACGACGCAGATCTTGGACGTGCCGATTTCAAGGCCGGCAATGATGTTGGAATCGTCAAACATTTTTCCTCCGGGATTTCAAGGGTTTCACCGTCTTCGGCACCGTGACCGGCGCGAGGCTTGCCGTCATCCAGCGCACCGGCACATTGTTCGCCACCGCCAGATCCGCCGACGCGATGGATTTCTGCGATTGCAAACCGAGATTGTAAATCTGCTGCCAGCGCGCGAGCTGCTGCTCGAGATTCTCGAGGCCGAACGTGATCTCCGTGCCCTGCCCCGTCGTCGCCACGATTACGCCCGGCGCGGAAACATCCACGCGTTGCAAGTCCACGAGACCGGCCATCTGGGACCGGTCAAACGCCGCCA
>Ga0181516_10003375_pt1 | contig 10724 bp, 8 predicted proteins | sample PEATcosm2014_Bin_25_FD_121104 | JGI IMG/M metagenome (GOLD analysis project Ga0181516, IMG submission 121104) | Peatland microbial communities from MTU Mesocosm Facility, Houghton, MI, USA - PEATcosm2014_Bin01_10_metaG | ecosystem: Environmental > Terrestrial > Soil > Wetlands > Peat | place...
ATCTGGAGCTTTGAATCGCAATCGGCGGAGTCTGGCAAGATAACTTTTCTCGGTTCTGGCGAGAGTCGCACTCGCCGCCTGGCCCCTCGGAAATGGGAGTCAGCGAATGTCCACAGGCCCTAGCGCCTATGGGGCGAAGCCCCCATGACTCCCTCACCAGCCGCGCCGGTATTACGGCCGGGAGGTCAGGATGCCATGCCAGCTGCTGACCAGAGCGATGTCGTGTTTTTCCACATCATCGACCATGGCATTGAAGAGCCGATAGTCGTGTGACAATGCCTGATTATACAGGCGCCGGTATCTGGTGAAGTCTTCCTTGCACTCGTCGATCGCTTTGAGCTGCTCGGTGGTGGGTTGTGCCCGACCCTTGGCCGCTTCGGGAAACTGGCGGGAAAAGGTGCGGAACTTGACCAGGGTGCGGCCGAGGTCGGCAAGGTCGGTGGCGGTCTTCAGCGGGTCCTGGTCGGCACCGACCGGCAGCGGCGGCAGCTTGTCGCTCCGGCCGACCCGGCCCAGACGATCGTACAGCTCCGAGGCCTTGCGACCGGCCTCCTTGAGGAAGGCGCCGTTGGGGTCGGGGCGTATGAACAGGGGGGCGAACTCCCGCTCGAACACCAGGAAGCTGCTGCGGGCATAAAGATCGGCCAGTTCCCGGCTGTCGGCATAGTCGCCATTCAGGGCGCTGCCGATATCGGCAAGCACCGGCCGCAGCCTCTGGATATCGTCGGTTCGAGCGACGTCGGCGGGTGTCCTGGCCACATCGGTGACATCACCCACCGGTGGCAACGCCCGGATATCGTCCAGTCGGGCGGCGTCGGTGGAGGTTCCGGCGGTGGCCAGGGCGCGGTCGATGACGTATTTGACGGCCGAAGCATCCTTGTCGACGATGGCAGAAATTTCCTGACTGCGTTGGAAGGCCGGATAGTAGATCACACCGCCCACCACCACGCCCACGATCACGGCGGCCCCGGCCGCGATGGCGAGGAGGGAGGTCCGGTTGCCGGGGCCCCGGGCCTGGGAGGTCGGGGGGCTGGCGCTCTTGCGGGGCGTGGTCGGTACGATGGTCGGCGGTGTCTCTTCGGCGCTTTCCGCCGCTTGCACCGCTTTGATCATGACTTCGGCGGCCCGGGCGCCATCGGCCCCGGTAAAAATCATGGTGTGTTCGCCCTCGGCGCCTTCGGGCGCCGGCGGACGGGGCGCGGCGGCGGCACTGTCGGGCCGTTCGACCTCGAAACGGAAAGGAATCGGGCCAAATCGCACCACATCGCCCGATTTGAGCCAGGCCGTCAGCACCTTCTCGTCATTGACGCGCAGACCGTTGGTGCTGTTGAGGTCTTCGACCCCCCAGGCGCCGACTCCGGCAAAGACGCGCGCATGCTGCCGCGACAACTTGCGCGAGCCGATCGGGTAGGTGCAGGTCTCACCCCGACCGACCGTTTGCTCGGCACCCGGAACCAAGTTGATGATACCATCTCCCGGCAGGACACCTTCGACCTGGGTCCGGTCAATACAGACCAGACGCGCCCGGGGCACGTCCACCAGGCCGGCCCCGTGGCCCCCCCGGTCGCGGTCCGCACCCTGATCATTGAGAGCAACGGTTCGGTCTTCATTCAAGTCGGTCATGGTGGTCCTGCCGATTCGTCCCATAATCCCGTCTGGCGTGGCCGGAACCATGCCGTGAACCTGACGAGGTAAGGTCACGACTCCGTCAGCCGACAATGCGGTGCCCTTTTCTCATCGCCGGCTACTATGCCGGAGGAACGAAGCACGGGCAACCGTTAGTCGTCACGTTGCAAAACAGACACAATGAGACCGGAAACTGCGCGGTTTTGGGCGAATCACCCGGGGCCTGTCGTTGTAAATGGTTGTTGTTTTGGTGTCGTGATGGCACCAAGAGACACAGTTCGAAATCTGCGGCTGGAGGCACGAGGGGTGGCGAAGCACGCGACGATGAGTCAGAACATCTCTCAAACGGCCCCCTCATCGGCTGAGGGCCGGCCGGACCCGCGTTCCCGGGCAGCCCTGGCGTCGGTTTGTGCCGGAATTTTGTTGTCCTTTGGCCTGGAGGCCGCCGCCGTCGCCGAGGATGTGCCGGCGGCACCCGCGGTTGCCACGCCGGCTCCGGCGGCACCCCTGCCCGCGCCGGCTCCGACCGCCACCCCTCAGGCTCCGCCGGCGCCCGCTCAAGCCACACCGGCTCCGGCGGCTCCGGCGGCGGCCGCTCAAACCCCGCCGGCTCCGGCGGCCACGGCCCAGGGCAGACCGGCTCCCAAGGTCATTACTCCGGCCAAACCGGGTCCGGCAGCCACGGCCCAGGCGAGGCAGACTCCGGTGGCAGCGGTCGCTCCGGTCGCCGCTTGCCCCGAGGGGCCCGAGACCCGATCCTGGCCGATGTCGAAGCCGGGGGCGCTGCTCGACCGGTTGCGGGCCGGGACCGACGGCGCCCGCGCCCGGCTGCGGGAACTGCCGGTGCGCGAAATTTCGCGGAATGCCCTGGCCGATCAGGTGTTGCGCCAGAATCTCGGCATTCAATCCTCGGCGGAAAGCATCGCCATCGCCCGGGCGCTGGTCACTCAAGATGATGCGGTGTTCGACCCGACCTTCTTTTCGTCGCTGTCCTACACCAACAGCTACACCAATCCCCGCCACGACCTGGTCGGCCGCCTGCGTGACCAGGATCCCCAGACGCTGGCGGAGCAGCAGGCCCAGACCACGGGCCAGTCAACCGGCCTGCCCAGCCAGTGTTTGGGTTCGGTCACCGTCGACGGTGTCCAGACGCCGGCCAACGCCGGCTGTCAATTGCCGCCGGCCTATTCCGTGCAGCAGGAATTCGCCTCGGTCGCCAGCAATTCCAACCAGACCGCGACCGGGACCGTCGGGCTGAACTGGAACTTCATCATCGGCGGTACCGTTAACGACCAGCCGGTTCCCGGCCTGGCCGGCGGCGACGCGGTCCCGGCGGCACCGTCACCGACGACTCCCTTTGCGATCAACGGCACCCTGACCGCCAGCATTGCCTCGACCTGGTTCAAGCCGAACGCCGCCGGAGACGGTGCGCCGATCAACACCTACCCGGCCGACCTTGATGGCAGCACCTATAACCTGTACGGCTGGGGCAATACGCTGTTCTGGACCAGCTCGGCCAGCCTCTCTCTGGCGCTGCCGGTGCCGTTCACCAAGAATGCCGGCTATGACGGGTCACCCGATTACTACACCTATCAACTGGCCCGATCCGGGCAGCGCCATGCCGTCTGGGCCGACCGGTCGACCCGCAACAGCACGCTGGAACAGGCCCTCGACAGCTACTGGGATCTCGCCCAGTCGGTGGAGACGTTACGCGCGCTCTTTGACCTGCGCGGCGTGCTGACCGACCGTCAGGCCAGCCAGAAGCGGCTCTTTGATGCCGGACTCGCCACCCGCTACGATCTGGCCCAGGAGGAGGCTCAACGGGCCTCCCTCGACGCTCAGGAAGAAACCGCCTGGAACCAGTTGCTGGCCACCTCCAGTCATCTGGGGACGCTGGTGACCGGCGACCAGCGCGTGCTGCTGCTGCCCGCCGACGCCGAGGCGCTGCTGCGCCAGCCGGTGACCATCGACCAGGCCGGCATCTACGACCGCGCGTTGCGGATCCATCCCGACATCAAGGCCGCCGAAGAGGATTACGGCGCCAGCAAGCTCACCCTGTCCTACGCCGAAAACCAGGACCTGCCCGATATCAGCCTGTCGGCCAGCTATGCGGTGGGTCAGAACGATGCGGTTTTCGGCTATGTCAGCCTGCCCCAGTCCCTGGCCCATCTGGTCAGGCCCGACACCTCCAGCTTCTTCGTCGGCATCCAGTACACCCTGCCGATCGGCATGAACGCCACCGAAGCCGCGCTGGACCGGGCACGGCTCCAGGAGCGCCAGTCCTATGACACCACCCGCCTGACGCGCCAGACGGTGGTCAATACCGTCGATCAGGCGCTGGGCACCGCCCGTTCGGCGGAACTGGTGGTTCGCCAGAGCCGGGACGACCTCAAGCTCGCCCAATGCGCCTTTGATCGCGCCCGCGAGCAGCATGATCTGGGCCTGGTGGCGGAATTCGAGGTGCTGAACAAGTACCAGGATCTGGTGGCGGCGCGGCTGGGTCTGATTACCGCGGAGATCAATGTCCGCAAGGCGCAGATCAACTTGCTGGCGGCGCAAGGGACCCTGGAGCAGGACTATGTCCGCTGACTTCGACCGGCGCACGGCCGGCTCCGTGCAGGCGTCCAGTGAGGGAAGGGCGATGAACGAACCCACGGCGATGACTCCGCGTCCCGAGCACCCCCGTTCCGGGCGGCTTGCCGCAACAGCGGGGCTCGCCGGGGTCTTCGCAGGGGCGGTGCTGCTGCTGGGCGGCGGGGTCGGCCGGGCCGAGCAGGCCGCGGCACCGGTTCCGGCGGCCAATGCCGCCCCCGCCGCTGTCACCCCCGCCGCTGCCGTCCCGAATGCGGCGCCGGTGGCTCGGAACGGGAAGACCGCCGCGGCCCGGACCGCCCTTGGCCAGCCGATCGGCTTCGAAGTGCCGCCGCAGATTTTCGTGGTCGACGCCGAGACCCTGACCCAGGAGCGGGCGCGCAACAAGGTGGTCACCACCACCCGCCAGGCGCTGGCCCAATCCGGAACCGCGCCGCTGTACGCTCCCCCCACCACCGCCGAGCTGGCATTGCGCGAGGCGGCGCTGGAGGCGCTGCGCAAGAATCTCGACATCAAGCGCAGCGGCCTCTCCAAGGCCAGCGCCGAACGGGCCTTGATCGAGGCCCAGGCGGTGTTCGATCCGGTGTTCGTCGCCACCGCCGCCGCCGCGCTGACCAGCCAGTTCCGGCGCACCGAGTATCCCGAAAAGTATAAGCCCGGCACCGAATTCGTGCCGGTGGGCGCCCTGGACAGCAATGGCGTGTTCCGCTGCACGCCGGCCGCCGCCGCCCTGACCCAGACCCCGGGGGTCAATGGCTGTTACGTCATCACCTTCCCGACCCGCACCACGGTGCTGGCCGAGCAGTTCAACCATAACCGGCCGGCCGGCTACTATCAGCTCGGAGCCAACGAAGGCGTCCAGGCCAACGCGCCCTCGGAATTCGCGCCGCGCAATCAGCAGGTCTATACCGGCACCGCCGAGATTCTACAGCAACTGCCTTGGGGACCGAGTCTCGATCTGAGCCTGTCAACCCAGCGCCAGCAAACCTATTACCCCCTGAATCAGTTCAATGGTTTGCAGCAGACCTACGGCGCCTACAACCGGCCTTACTTCACGACCATCGGAATCGGTGCGGCGCTGCCGCTGCCCTACACCAAGAATTTCGGTCCGACCGCCGCCGACGACGTCAATGCCGACATCGCCCGCCACAACATCGACGCCGCCGAACTGGGGGTGCGCAGCGTGATCAACAGCACGCTGCTTTCGGTGGACACCCTGTACTGGCAGCTGGTCGGTGCGGTCCGCAGCCTGGACGTGGCGAACCAGTCGCTTCAGGCCGCCGAACGGCAGCAGGCCAGCACCCAACGGCTCTATGATCAGGGCTTCGTCACCGAGAGCGATCGCGGTCAGGTTCTCGCCCAGCTTTCCAACATCCGGACCACCCAGCAGCAGCTTTTCGCCAGCTACGTCACCATTTCCGAGTCGATGCGTCAGTTGCTCGACAGCGACAGCAATGCCCTGCTGCTGCCGGTGGGCGACGGGACGCTGCTCAAGCGGCCGGCCGCCGACATCACCGAGGCCGACCGGGTGCTCGACAACCCCGATTATCAGCGCCAGGCGGTGGCGGTGCGCATCGCCAGTCTGCTCCGCAGCCAGAGCGAGGCCCAGACCCGACCCAACCTGTCGCTCACCGGCAATCTGTCCATGGCCGAGTGCTGCACCTACGGCTACAGCGACATCGGAAACTCGCTGCTCGACGCCTTCATCACCCGCGATCAGTTCGTCGCCACCGTGAGCCTGCTCTATCAATTGCCCATCGGGAATCGCGCCGCCGAAGCGGCGTTGGACCAGGCCGAGCACACTCTCAACCAGCAGGCAACGCTGTTGCACCAAGTCGAGTTGCAGACCCGGGAGAGTTTCGAGACCGCCCGGGGGGCGCTGGCCTCGGCGCGGGAGCAGGTCAGGATCGCCCGGCAGAACGTCAAGATTGCCCAGGAAGTTTATAATTCGGCCCTGCTTCAGCAGGACCAGGGGCTGGTGGCCGCCTACGAGACCATCTCGCGCCTCTCGACGCTGCTTGCCGCACACACCGCGCTGGTGCAGGCCGAGGTCCAGCAACGCATCGCCGAATCGAGCCTGCTCGCTTCGGTGGGCGCTCTTGCCGAGCACTATGGCGACCTGACCGCCCAGACCGCCATCGACCGCGGTCGGCTCGCCCTGTTGCGGGAGTCGGGCGCCCTCAAACACTTCGGAGGTCCGCTGTGATGTCTGCCGACCGCAAAGCCCTGATGCGTACCGCTTCGGTCGCAGCAAGCCTGTCGCTGGCGGCGCTGGTGCCGGCGGCGGCCGTCGGAGCCGGGCTCGACACCACCGCCCGCGACAACCATGCCGCGGCGGTGGCGGCGGTGGTCGAGACCCAGTTGAGTCCGGTCCCGACCATGGATGACCAGAAGCGGTCCCGGGCGCTGGTCGAGGGTCTGCTGGTCGCGCGCCAGACCGGCCGCAACGACGTGGCCGGGCGGAGCATCAAGCCGATCAACCGCCGCGATGCGGTGGTCAAGGGGCTCGAAACCAATCTGACGCTCGCCATCGGCCGGCCCGATCCCGACATTGCCCAGACGCTGGTGCGCGAGGCCAGGGCGGTGTTCGATCCGGTGTTCGACCTGTCGTTGGGTTACAATCGTGAAGCGAGTTATCTGCGCCAGAAGCTCGGTACCGTCATCCCCAAGGGGGTCTATACCACGGTCCCGACGTCTGCCGGCGGAGAAAATATTGGGGGGGCCGTCGCGCCCTCGGACGCCAGTCCCGAGGGCTCGACCAATTATACCGATCCGCTGGAAGCCAATTACGGGCCGCTGACCGGTAACCGGCGGCTCAATACCTGTAAAATTCCCTTCAACGCCTGCATCGACAATGGGACGCCACAGGTTCGGGCGATCGAGTTCTATCAAAACAGCAACACCAACCCGACCCAGGCCGAGATCGTCGCCAACAACACCATCAATAACGGCCATCCGCTCCAGCAGGTCTCGGTGCAGTTGGGGGTGACCCAGGAGCTGCCATGGGGCGGCTCGTTGCAGGTGACGGACCAGACCATCCAGCAGAAAATCTATTACGATTCCCAGCATTACTGGAAGGATGGCGAGTTCACCACCAACCTCACCGCCACCCTCAACACGCCGGTGCCGTTCGGCAAGGGCTTCGGCAACGACAATCCGGACCATGCGGCGATCCGTGGCGCCGAGATCAACCGGCAGCAGGCCGATTGGACGCTCAAGGATCTGAACAACCAGATTCTGGAAAGCATTGATACGGCCTATTTCGAACTGGTCCGCCAGTTGGAAATTCTCGCGTCCACGGTGGAGAATCGCGATCTGGCGCTCCGGCTCAAGGCGCGGCAGGACCGGATCATCAAACAGGATCCCGGCCTGGTCACCCGCTATCAGGAGGCGCAGATCAAGGCCGAAGTCTCCCGGGCCGAGATCGCCGTCGAGGCCCAGTTGCAGACCTATCTGTCGGCCTCGGTGACGCTGGCCCAGTTGATCGGCGATCCCGATGCCCACACCGGGGCGGCGATCTATCTGCCCTACAGCTACGCTCACGATCTGGAAACGCCGGTGGCCGTCACCTACGACGGCGCCATGACCACCGCGCACATCAACCGGCCCGCCTTCTTCATTGCCAAGCTCGGCCGGGACAGCGCCGATGTCGGGCTGAAACTGGCCCAGAACCAGGCGCGCCCCGATATCCAGTTCAGCAGCACCGTGGCCCTGGGGGAAAACGGCTCGACCTACGGCTATGCCGATCCGTTGCAGAGCCAGGGCAACCTGATCCATCCGGACACCGTCAACCAGAATTATGCGCTGACCTACACCTATCCCTGGCAGAACCGGGCGGCCAATGCTGCGGTCGACATTGCCCGGCTGTCGGTCGAGGATCAGGAGATCGTGATCCGCCAGACCGAGACCCAGGTCCGCCAGGAAATCGCCACCGACCTTACGGCGGTGCAGGGGGCGCGGGCCGAGCTGGTCCACGCCACCGAAGAGACCAGATTGCTGCGCTCCGCCTACGAGAGCCTGGTGCGTCAGTTGGACGCCGGCCTGGTCGGCGATGACCAGATCATCCTGGCCTTGCGTAACCTGATCAGCGCCGAACAGACCCAGATCGGGGCCAGGATCGACAACCGCGAGGCCGAAACCGCCCTGCTCTATGCCCAGGGCATCATCGCCAATGCCCTGCCCGGCCAGATCGCCGTCTCCGCCCTGGACCGGCATCGTCTGACCCTGCTGGCCGATGCCGGCTATCTCAAGTATTTTGGCGCCGAGAAAAAGAAGTAAGGATCTGGGGGCGTTGCCCCCATACCCCCACCAGGGGCGTTGCCCCTGGACCCCACCAAAGGCCGGTGGCCCTTGGAACCCATAGACTGATGGGGGGTTGGGAGAAGCAACGCCCCCGTTGTTGGGAGCGGTCATGGCCATAGGGATCTTTGGAAGCCGGCATCTGCCGGTGCGGGACGCAGTCTGGCTCGAGCCGGGCCAGCGGGTGGTTCTGGATGCCGGGGGCGTGTCCTGGAACGAGGTGCGCCTGGAGCAGCTCGAGGCGCTGTATATCCACGGCTTCCGCTACGAGGACCCGGTGCTGCCACCGGCCGATCCGGTCTGCGACTGGTCGCTGTGGCAGGTGGGTGCGGTGATCCGGCAGCAAACCTACAGCTTTCTTTATAGCGTGCTGGCCCGGCTGGAGCAAAGAGGCGGTCCCCGGCTCTACAATCCGCCATCCGCCGAGGTGGCCGCGTTCGACCGGCCGGGACAGCTTGACCGGCTGGCCCGGGCCGGCTTTGTCGTACCGCCGCTGCTGACCGGCAATGACGACGGCACGGTGGCGGCGTTCCAGGGGCAGCACGCCGGCGTGGTCTGGCGGCCGGTGACCGGCCGGGCGGCGTGGCAAAGGTTCCTGGACCGGCAGCGGCAGCATCTGGTCGGGCCGGACAAGCCGCCGGTCCTGCTGGCCGCGGTGACTCCGGGGCGGCTGCTGCGGGTCTATGTGCTCGACGGCCGGGTGGCGCTGGTGCTGGCGGTGGCCCCGCCCGACCGCGAGGGGCTGGAGCGGCTGGAAACGATGATTCCCGTCACCGATCTTGCGCCGGAGTTTCTCGAAACCGTCGGTCGGGCGGTCTCAAGCCTGGGCGTGCGTTGGGCGGTGGCGCTGGTGACCGACGGTTCCGGGGTTCCGACGTTCTACGACGTGGATCCCGACCCGGAACTGAGTTGCCTGCCGCCCCCCTTCGAGGCCCATCTCGGCCGCTGCCTGGCCGCGGCCCTGGCCGGCGAACCGCTCCCCGCCGCGCCCTTCGGCGCCGACCCGGTGGAGCGTCCGGCCCTGCTGCTGCGCCGGATGCTGGCCATCCAGTTCGACATGGAGCAGTCGAAATATGCCGGATAGCCACACCGGCTTTCCTTTGCGTAAGTCACGGCCATAAGTCGGGAGCGGTCGACTGGACAAACTGCTCCTTATTGGGCTACAATGTAGCTCAATAAGGAGCCTGTAGCCATGACCGAAAATTCCGTTGTCCGTGCCCGGATCGACGAGGCGACCAAGAGCGAGGCTGCCGCCGTGCTCGCCACGATGGGGCTTTCTCTGTCCGATGCGTTCAGGATGATGTTGAAGCGCGTGGCGGCAGATAAAGCGTTGCCCTTCGAGCCGTTGGTGCCGAATGCCGAAACCGTAGAGGCCATGAAGGCCGCCCGTCGTGGCGAACTTGTCACGGTTGGCAAACCCTCTTCCCTACTCGCGAGCCTGAACGCGGATAGTTAAATATACGAGCCGCTTCAAGCGTGATTACCGGCGGGAGCAATCAGGACAGCATAGCAAAAAGCTGGACGCTATTCTGATGGAGGTTGTGAACTTGTTGGCCGCAGACAGTCCCCTGCCCCGCCGCAACGTTGATCACGATCTGACGGGGGAATGGGTCGATCACCGTGATTGTCATATCAGGCCCGATTTGGTGCTTATCTACCGCAAGCCCGACGACGAAAATCTTGAATTGGTGCGTCTCGGTTCTCATAGCGAGCTTGGTCTGTGATCTACGGCTATCAGGGCGATGCCAAGGCCGCCCGTGAGCAATGGCGCAAAGTTGCCGACAATCTGCGTCCAAAATTTCGCAAGCTGGCCGAACTCATGGATTGTGCGGAGTCCGATCTCTTGGTTTTCATGGCCTTCCCCAAGGAACATTAGGCCAAGATTTACTCAACGAGGCCGCCATCCTCCGCCTGGTCAGAACCATTCTCCTGGAGCAGACCGACGCCTGTGCCCTCCAGCGCCGTTACATGATACTGGAAACCATCGTCCCCTTGAGCGACAATCCTGACGCGCTCCCGGCCATCGCCGTAGCGTGACACCCGGCAACCAACGCCGATGGTGACCCAGACGGTCGCCCGTTCTTATACCGGCGAGCCTTGTGATTGCCCCATTGGGGGCTTCGCCCCCGAACCCCGACCAGGGCTTTGCCCTGGACCCACCAAAGGCCGACGGCCCTTGGAACCCGGGATTTGATGCGGGTCCAGGG
>Ga0181516_10003376_pt1 | contig 10721 bp, 8 predicted proteins | sample PEATcosm2014_Bin_25_FD_121104 | JGI IMG/M metagenome (GOLD analysis project Ga0181516, IMG submission 121104) | Peatland microbial communities from MTU Mesocosm Facility, Houghton, MI, USA - PEATcosm2014_Bin01_10_metaG | ecosystem: Environmental > Terrestrial > Soil > Wetlands > Peat | place...
CTTCCGCCGCACCGAGCAGTGCATCATTCCGTATGCCACGCAGGAAGGCGAAATCAGCTTCTGCGCGTACAACACCGGCATCGGCTGGCGCAACATCATTGAGAAGATGCACATGACGGCCACCCTGACCAAGTGGTACGAGGAGCACGGCCGCCACGAGATCTTCGCCGGCGGCAAAAAGGTCGGCATGACCCACGTCGGCCACGACCTTGTGCTCAACATGGAGAACGTGAACGCCGAAGCCAACCACACGCTCGACAACCTGGGCATCGCCAAGAACTCCCGCGAAGAGAAGATGCGCGCCCGCGAAGAAAAGCTCAAGGCAGATGCGGAGAACGCGCGCATGGCCAAGCTCTATCGCGAGCACGTGCTGGGCGAAAAGCCGGTTGAGGGCTTGGTCAGCCTCGACTCCATCGCCCCCGCCCCCAAGTCCAAGGAAACCGAAAAGGACCTGGTCGCCGGCGACTAAGCACTAGCCGTCCAGCAACACTCCGACCACAAAGGCCGTCCGAAAGGGCGGCCTTTTCTTGTGCGATTATGGTAGTCACTAAAAATAAACAACTTAGCGCTGTCATCCTGAGCGAACGGGGCCCCAAACGTTTCTCAGTTTGGGGGTGGTGAGCCGAAGGATCTGCTTTTAACGGTCCTGGCTCGTGTCATGACCACTTTCTGAGGATGAATATCCAGCGGACCGCCAACCCGCCAACGTCCGCCTGAGCAGAACCCAACTCGCCCGCGACCTGTGTTCCCCAATACATCCCGCCGTTTTCACGCAGTGCTATGTTCTTTGACCGCAGGAGGAAACTGCCATGGAAGAAATCTGCCGTTCATGCCATGGGCCCCTCACCATCCCCTGGAACTTCTGTCCCAACTGCGGCGCCGCCGTAGAGCATGAAGCCCACAAGCACGCTGCCCCGGCTGAGGCTGAAAAGGCGCCAGTCCGCAACGCCTTCAGCGGCCTCGCCTTGGGTGTCCTTATCGCGCCCGCCATGCTGATACTCGGCTCGCTTCTCTGCCTCACCGGCCTCGGCGCCATTCTCGGCATTCCGCTGATTATCGGCGCAGTCATTGCACCGTTGGCCGGCCCCGTCATAGGCTTCGGCGCAGTCAAAGGGAAATGCCCCTGGTGCGGCGCCGCGGTCAGTAGTCTTCACAGTCGCCAGAGTTTTGACTGCGACGCCTGCCACCGGCGCATTGCTTTGAAAAACGAGAAGTTTGTTGCCTGCAGCTAGCCGCTGGGAAAGTCGAGCGACTTTCCCGGAAGGTAGAGCCCACTTTTCTCGATCGGATTTAGCCGGTTGCGCTGTGCGCCCACGGCCGGTTGGTGAGTTGGCGGGGCATCATCGCCTCGAACGCCCGCTCCCGGCACTCGCCGCCTGACCTATAATCCCGGCAGAGAAATCCGGAAGGCCAATCGTTGATGAAAACTGTGTTCTCGTCCAGCGACAGACTCGCGCCCGCGGCTGTTCTGCTCCTGCTAGTCTTTACCGCGACCATCCCGGCTCGAACCCAATCGTCCAATTTCGTTGACGTCAAGCCGTCGCCGCAACAGGTGGAGTGGCAGGATCTGGAGTTCGGCGTCATCTTCCACTTCGGTACCAACAGCTTTCTCGACCGCGAGTGGGGGGACGGAACGGCCGATGCAAAGGTCTTTAACCCGTCGCAGGCAGACCCCGAGCAGTGGGTGCTGGCCGCCCAGGCCGCAGGTGCGCGCTACGTGGTGCTGGTGGCCAAGCATCACGATGGCTTCTGCCTTTGGCCGACGGCGCAGACCACCTATAGTGTTGCCGCCAGCCCCTGGATGGGCGGCAAAGGCGACCTGGTGCGGATGACCGCCGATGCCGCGCGCAAGCACGGCCTTAAATTTGGCGTCTATCTTTCCCCCTGGGACCGGCACGATCCCAGATACAAAGACCAGGCGGCTTACGACCAGTACTATCTCTCGGAACTGGAAGAGTTAGCCGGCAACTATGGAGACTTGACGGAGTTCTGGCTGGACGGCGCCGGCAGCGCGGGCCATACCTACGACTTCAAGAAGATCACCGAGACGTTGCGCATGTATCAGCCGAATACGATTGTGTTTGCCGATACCGCATTGTTCGAATATGGCGACGCGCGCTGGGTGGGCAACGAAAACGGCGCCATTCCCTTTGAAAACTGGAACGTGATCGACCGGCACGCGTTTTTGCGCTGGCGGCCGGTGGAGGTGGATACGCCGCTGCGCAAGCTGCACTGGTTCTGGCACCCCAACGACGAGGCTTCGCTCAAGTCGGTGGAGGAACTGGTGAAAACGTATGAGGAGAGCGTGGGCCGCGGCGGACAACTTATGCTTGGGCTGTCGCCGGATAATCGCGGACTGCTGCCGGATGCGGACGTGGCGCGGCTGAAGGAGTTTGGCGAGGCCATACGCGTGCGCTATGGGAAGAATCTTGCGCTCGGACACCTGGCCGCCGATGAAAACACCGCGAACGCGCTCGACGGCGATGCGGACACGTTTTGGTCGGCTCCTGCAGGCTCGCATGCGTCGGCGCTTGAGGTCGGCTTTCAAAAGCCGGTGACGTTTGACCACGCGGTGACGATGGAGTGGCTGAACGACGGCCAGCACGTGGAAAAATACAGCATTGAAGTGTGGCAGAAGGGCAACTGGAAACGCCTGGCAGAAGGCCAGGCCATCGGGCACAAGAAAATCGACAGCTTTGCCCCGGTAACGGCGAGCCGCGTGCGTTTGCACATTCTCTCGAGCGTGGGTCAAGCGCACATCCGCGAGTTCCAACTCTATTCCGTGGGCGCCCCCCGCTGATCAGCCGGGAGAGCCGCCTCGTATCTTGTGTTTCGAGTTGCACCACAGTCGGTTTATGATGAGCATTCACAGGGCACAACGATCCTGACGGAGGTTGTATGAGCGAGAATCAGCCATTATCGGCGCGGAAGCAGGGACGCCGCGAGTTTCTGAAGGCGGGCGGAGCGATCACGGCAGCCATGCTGGCGCCATCGGCCATCGCGGACACCAGGAAGGCCCTCCCCGGCCTGCCCTCCAACCCCGTCACCTCCAAGGCCATGCCCACGCGCAATCTGGGCAAAACCGGCTACAAGGTCGGCATCTTCTCGCTCGGCGGCCAGGCCACGCTGGAGAAGGCCAACCAGTGGGACACGGCCGTCCCCATCATCGAGCGCGCCCTCGACCTCGGCGTCAACTACATCGACACCTCCTCCATCTACGGCGGCCCCGAGCGCTGGAGCGAGCAATACGTCGGCAAGGTCATGGCCGATCGCCGCAACGAGGCCTTCCTCGCCACCAAGACCAAGGAGCGCACCCGCGACGCCTCCCTGCGCATGATTGAGAAGTCGCTCGAGTTGCTCAAGACCGACCACGTCGACCTGTGGCAGTTGCACGACGTGGGCACGATGTTCGACGTGGGCGAGATCTTCGCCAAGGGCGGCGCCATGGAAGCCCTGCTTGAAATGCAGCAGCAGAACGTGGTGCGCTACCTCGGCATCACCGGCCACTACCGCCCCGATGCCCTGATGGAGTGCATCCACCGCCATCCCTTCGACACCGTCCTCATGGCCATGAACGCAGCCGACCCGCACCACTACAGCTTCAATGAGGCGCTCCTGCCCCTGGCCGTAGAAAAAGAGATGGGCATCATCGGCATGAAGGTCCCCGGCCGCGGCCGCATCCTTTCGTCGTGGACCCCGCCGCCCATCGAGCAGCAAAAGCACTCGTGGGAAGGCATGACCATCCAGACCTCATCCCCCGGCACCCTCACCATGCGCGAGGCCATGTACTACACGCTTTCGCGCCCCGTGAGCACCGTCATTATCGGCTGCGACACGGTTGCCCAGCTTGAAGAAAATGTGCAGCTTGCCCGCGACTTCACGCCCATCACCGACCACCACGCGGGAGAACTGGTAGCGAAAGCCGAGCCGTGCGCTAAGCCGTCTCTGTTCTTCCGGTTCTACGACCGGCCGTAACAGACTGCGGTGGGGCTAAAGCGTTGGGTCGGCAACCTCGGTCACGAGTGATCTTTTACGAGAATTCTCATTCCATCGCGGTGTCTTGCACTTTCCACATCGTTTGCAGAGGCTTGGGTCGTCAAATGCGGGGTTGTGGCTCCCGTTCGGAAGCCTCTTGTCCGGAAGCCAGAAATCTCCGCACACGTCACACTTCGGTAAGAACTTCGATTCGACTGCCATAGTAGAATACGACCTATCTACAAAGGATAGCACCAATGGTGCACATTTCTTTATTGCGCCGCCGGTGCATCACTACCCGTTCAAATGCCGGCGCAAGTCTTCCGCGTGATAGCAATGCGCGAATGCGGTTTCGCGCGTTACGCGCCCCGCCCGCACCAGGTCGGCCAGCGACTGCTCCATGGTCAGCATTCCCTCCGCGCGCCCGGTCTCGATGTTGGCGCGCAGTTGATGGTCGTCCCCGCGCCGGATCAGGTTCCGCATCGCCCCGTTGGCAATCAGAATTTCAACGGCAGGAAAGCGCCCCGACCCACTGGCGGCCGGCAGCAGTTGCTGCGACACCACGGCCAGCAGCGCCAGCGATAGCTGTTGCCGAATCTGCGATTGAAACCCGCTCGGGAACGTATCCAGAATGCGCAGCACGGTCTGCGCGGCGTCGTTGGTATGCAGCGACGTCAGCACCAGGTGGCCGGTTTCGGCCGCCGTCAGCGCTGCCGCCATGGTGTCGCTGTCGCGCATTTCGCCCACCAGGATCACGTCCGGGTCCTGCCGCAGCACGGCGCGCACGGCATCGGCAAAGCTCAGCGTGTCGTAACCCAGCTCGATCTGTTCCACCAGCGCCTTGCGGTTTGCGTGCTGGTACTCCACCGGGTCTTCGATGGTGATGATGTGGTCGCGCCGATTGGCGTTGATGCGGTCGATCAACGCGGCCATGGTCGAGGTCTTGCCGCAGCCCGTCGGCCCGGTCAACAGGATCAGCCCCTGCCGCCGTTCCGTTAGCACGGCAAGCGATGCAGGCAGGTGCAGCGATTCCAGCGAGGGAATCTGCGCCGGCAGCAGGCGGATGGAAGCCGCCAGCGTGCCCCGCTGAAAATGCAGGTTGGCGCGGAACCGCCCCGCCATCCCGCGCACAAAGCAAAAGTCCATGCACTTGCGCTGCTGCAGTTCTTCAAGCTGCCCGGGCGTCAGCAGCGGCAGCAGCACGCCGCGAATGCCCTCGGCAGACAAGGCCGGCCCCGCCTGCGGTACCAGCGCCCCATTCACGCGAAATGTGGCGGGAGAGCCGGCCACCAGCAGGATGTCGGAAGCGTTGCTGTGCAGCGCCACCCCCAGCAACTGGTCGATCGATCGCTTCTCGTCGGATTTGACGCCCGTAGCGGTGCGGTTGAGCTGGTCCACCAGCCTTGACAGTTCACTTTCGCGCTCGCCCATGGGGAAATCATAGGACGCCGTCCCCACCCCCGCAATGCGCCCGCGCAAGAAAGCTGACTGCCCACTTACCCCTCGGCATTCAAATACAGCCGATAACGCTCGTCCGAAATCGCCGTGAAAGGCCGCAGGGTTAAACTGCCACTCGCCGTCTTTCCTCCCCACTCCGTTGACCCCGGCGCCACTTGCGCTACGGCCGACAACTCCTGCCTGCGAAGCGCAACCGGAAGTGCGCCCACGGCAAACAGCGCCAGCGGTCCATGCACCGCCGCCACCAGATTCGGATGCTGCGCGTCTACCACCTCAAGCACGGTCGGCATGTCGAACTCGATCTCGATGCGGTCGCCGTTCTTCCACGTGCGATTGAGCCGGACAAACTTGCCCGCCTCCGGCCCCTCCACCAACCGCTTCCCGTTCACCGCAATCGCCGTCTTCCGTCCCGCCCACGCCGGGATGCGCAGAAATACCGGAAACGCCACCGCCTTGCCCGTCGTAACTTCAATCTGCGATGTGGGCGTATGCGGGTAGCTGGTAACCTGCGTCAGCGCCACGCGTTCGCCTCCGCGCATCCCCTTTACCCGCGACGGCACATACAAGTTCACATAAAAGCTGTCGCCCTCCTGGAAATAGGCGCTGACGCCATAGTCGGCGGTTACCTGCGCAAAGCTCCCCGTGCAGCAATGCCACTTATACGGGTGGTAACTCTTCACTCCGTCGTTGTGATAGTCGGAGTAATAGAACCCGTGTCCCTCCGGCTTGATCGGCTTCGCTCCCAGAATGCAGTTATAAAGCACCTTCTCCATGCTGTCGCCGTAGCGGCTGTCGCGCGTCACCCGCAGCAGATACCGCGCCAGCTTCAGGTGCGCGTACGACCCGCAGGGCGTCTCAAAGCTGGAGTGCGTCTTGCTCAAACTCTCGCCCAGTTCGCCGCTCCCCGGCACTCGAAAACTCTCGTCCGGTCCCCAGCCGCCGGTGGCAAAGCTCTGCGTGTTGCGCACAAAGTCGAATCCATTCCGCGCTGCCCGCAAATGCTTCTCGCTCCCCAGCACCAGGTAGGCCTGCATCGCGCTGCCCATGGCGTTCACGTGGCTGTAGGCATGCTTGCCCGGCAGTACGTTTTGCCCCTCGCTCAGCGGATTCCAATACCAACTGTCGGCCAAAAAGCGCACCGCCAGGTCGCGATAACGGGTGCCTGCACCGCGCTGGTAAGCGATGAACGCATTCTCTGAAATCGTGTAAGGCTCATCCCAGCAAAACGAATCGTCCCGATGCGGCCGGGCATACTGCTCGTCGCGCGAAATTCCTCCCGGCGGCAAGTGCGCTGCAACCGAATCCAGCGCCGCGTCCAGCACCTGCAGAGCTTGCGGCGCCGCGGCAAACTGGTGCGCGTCCAGCAATCCAATCGCGATCTTGTCGTAGGTATAGGCCGGAAAACGATTCTCGTCCCAAAAGTGGCTCGACAGCGCCGGCGCCAGCCCCCTCACCAGACGGTGCACCTTCTCCTGCGTCGCTTTGGCGCCCGTGGCCGCGTAGTCCCGCGCCAGCCCGGAGAGGTATTGCCCAAAGCTGTGCCCCGGCGCAAAGCCGTTGTCGCCCGCCTTGTCCAGGTCTCCCAGCGGCGCCCAGCTATACCACCCGCCCATCTCATCGCCCGGCGCGGGCAGCCCGGCGCGCTGCCGAAAAGGCTTCAGCAGCCTGTCCTCGTCCAACGCGGCATAGAAAGCATGATTCGTCTGGAACTGCTGGCGCAGCGGCCCCTCCAGCAACTCCACATCGCCATACGCAAACTGGCTCAGCGGCGCGGCGACCGTCTCGCCCCTCGCAGCCAGGGATTTCCCGGCAACGAGCGACGTCGCGGCAAGTGCCGCACCAGACTTCAAAAACGTTCTTCGCGATGGCAACATCGAATCTCTCCGTGCACCTTCGGCTTGCCCGCTCCACCGGCGTTCAATCACCGGCTGCGTCCTTCATTCAATCACATCCGGGGAGGGAATCGCTGAACAGGCGCAGCCTGTGCCCGGCGCCTGGCTGCAGAGTAGGGACTGCGGCCGGGTGCCCCAGGTCTGGATTTTCAGACCTGGGAAACCTCAACCCTCATGCGGCAGTCGGCTTCTATCCCCACCGCCTGCATTTTCACTCTTCCGTATAATAAAGAGAGACCCAGCCCCTTACATTCGAGGAGACCCGATCCATGCCTGCTTACGACTATCTATGTGATTCCTGCGGCGACCGCTTCGAGCGCCGCCAAAAAATGTCGGAGCCGGCCATCGCCGACTGCCCCGCCTGTGGCGGCCCGGTCCATCGCCTCATCAGCGGCGGAGCCGGCGTGGTGTCAAAAGAGGGCGGATGCGGCACAGGCGCCTGCGCCTCCGGCGCTCCTTGCGGCAGGCAGGACATGCCCTGCCAATCCGCCTGCGGCTGCGGCCACTAGCCGCACCGACGGCACACTCCTTGACGCACCATCAATCGGCGGCCTATCGCATATTGCCCTGCGAATCTTTCCCCCCGCCTTCCGTCAGCGTCACAATCCGGTCCACGCCGGGAACCGTGAAGCCCTCCACCCGCCCGTCCGGCCAATGCACTTCAATGGCGTCCACGCTGGTCGCCTGCCCCAGTCCAAAGTGTGGCCGCGGATCGTTGGTCGAAAGATAACTTCCGCCGCTCAGCACATCCCCCCGCTGCTTCATCCCGTTCGCCGTCACGTAGACCGTCGCGCCCACCGCATCGCGCGGGCTCTTCGCCCCGCCCACGAGCTTCAACTCCAGCCAGTGATTCTTGTCCGGCGAAACATTGCGCAGCAGCACCGGGTGACCGTCCATCACGTTGATCACCGCGTCCAGCTTGCCGTCGTTGAACAGGTCGCCCACCGCCATCCCGCGCCCGGCAATCACCACCGCCAGCCCCGAACCCTCCACCGCCGGCACCGTCTCAAAGCGCTCGCCCTTCAGGTTGCGGAAGAGCATCGGCCGTTGCTTCCACGACGTGCCCCAAGCATACTTGTCCGCCTCGGGATACACGTGCCCGTCCGACATCAGCAGGTCCTTCCAGCCATCGTTGTCGTAGTCCAGAAAAGCGTCGCCCCAGCTCAAAAACGGCACCGACACCTCGGCAATGCCCAGCTTGTAGCTGATGTCGGTCAGGTTCCCGTCGCCCTCGTTGCGATAGAAAGGCTTGTAATCGTCGGAGAAAGTGGTATCGAAGACGGCGAGCTGCCCGTTGTTTTCGTAATCCCCCACGGCAATCCCCATGGAGGCGGTTTCGCGTCCGGCCTCGTTCAGCGCAAAGCCGGAAGCGTAGCTCACATCCTCAAACGTGCCGTCGCCCTTGTTGATGTACATGTAGTTCGGCGTGGAGTCGTTCCCTACCAGCAGGTCCATCTTGCCGTCGTTGTTAATGTCCACAAACACCGCGCCCAGCCCGTAGTAGCCGGGCTTGTCGGCCACGCCCGCCTTCTCGCTCACGTCGGTAAAGGTGCCGTCGCCGTTGTTGTGGAACAGGTGGTCGGGTTCGCCCTTCAGGCCGCGCGGCCCGCACGCGGTCTGCTCCCCGCGAAACGTACAGAATGCGTTGGTGGCCCCGTTTTCGCCGCTCGACGGCAAATGATTGAAGTCCCAATGCAGGTAGCCGGCCACAAACAAGTCCAGCCGCCCGTCGCCGTCGTAGTCGCCCCACGTCACCCCGCTCGACCAGTTGCCCAGCGTCACCCCGGCCTTTTCTGCCACGTCCGTAAATGTGCCGTCGTGGTTGTTGTGGTACAGGCGGTTCTTTCCAAAATTCGACACGTAGATATCCGGCCAGCCGTCGTTGTCGTAGTCGGCCACGGCCACGCCAAAGCCCCAGCGATCGTTGGTCACGCCTGCCTTGGCGGCCACATCGGTAAATGTCCCGTCGTGGTTGTTGTGAAACAGGGCCGCATGCGGCGCCGGCTCCTTGCCGTCCAGCGCCGCCGCCGTCGAACCGTTCACCACGTAGATGTCGAGCCAGCCATCGTTGTCGTAGTCGATCAGACCCACGCCGGAGCCCTTGGTCTCGATAATGTAGCCCTTCGCCGGCGTGCCCATCTTGTGGGTCCAGTGCGTTAGCCCCGCCTTTGCCGAGTCGTCCACAAAGATCACCGGTCCGCTCTTCACAAAGCCGCTGGCCGTGATCGGCGGCCCTGGCTTGGCGGTGCGGGGAGCTGCGCCGGTACCCATCGGCGCCGCCGCGGGAGTTGGGGTTTGCGCGGAAAATAGCGTCGGGAATGCGGCCGTCACCAATCCAAAAACTGCAGCCGTGCGAAGTGCCTGGAGCATGGCAGAAGTATACGGGGCCGGCAGGAACCAAGTCTCGACCGAAAGTTTGAGCCCGCCCGGCCCCGGCTGCTGTCCAGTTGGCGCCGCCTGGATCTCCCGTGCCCCATCCATTCCACGCTCTGTGTGGAATGGATGGGAAACCGACGGCATTTCGAGGGCTGGATCGCTATTGTCCCGTAGGCGCGGCCTGGATGCTGGTAACCTGCCAGCCGTTGCTGCTCTTCGCCAGGTTGGCCGTGGCCACCTGTTCGCTCGAAGTGATCGAATTGATCACCGGAAACGCGTTCTTCATCTCAGTCGTGGCGGCCCAGTCGGGCAGGCTGGAAACCGTCGAGTGATAGGTCACGCTATACTGCGCCGCATCGGGATCGGAGGGCGTATAGCCGTCGATCGAGCTGACCTCGCGCTTGCCAAAGCAGAAATTCCCGTAGCCCGGCTGCGTCTGGTCGGCCGTCCAGGTGGCCCGCCCCTTGTCGGAGAGATCGTAGTTGTTCACCGACTTTGACCCGATCAGAATCCGCTTCTTTTCCGTCGCCGTACGGGTCAGCAGGCCGGCATCGGTCAGCGCGTCCCAACTCTTCGTCTGCTCGTCGTTGGATGTATCGGCCTGGGCCGGGAACTTCACCGGCGCCTGCCACAAGCAGACCTTCCGCGTGCTGTAGTAGTCGTTGATTGCCGTTTTGAATGCCGTTTTATCTACCGTATTGGTGTGGCAGCCGGCGGCCAACCACACCGCCGCCGAAAAGCCAAAAACCAGTGCTCTATGTATGTGCATGCGATACCTCTCCTCTGCGTGCCTTGGATGCGCGCAAAGAAGAAATCGCAGCCGCTTTTCTACTGGATTCCCGCCGCCGGCAACTGCACCATCTTGCCTTCGGTCTCTTGCTCCGGCGGAGCGGCAATCGCGGCGAGTGCAACAATTTTCGCGCCGGAGAGCACGTTCAGCATCGCTTCCTGCGCCTCGATCCACACCGGATGCGCCGGGCACCAGTTCTTCCGGCCGCACGATTGTCCTGAAACCAGGCA